>Ga0181518_10002484_pt1 | contig 17733 bp, 17 predicted proteins | sample PEATcosm2014_Bin_28_FD_119751 | JGI IMG/M metagenome (GOLD analysis project Ga0181518, IMG submission 119751) | Peatland microbial communities from MTU Mesocosm Facility, Houghton, MI, USA - PEATcosm2014_Bin01_60_metaG | ecosystem: Environmental > Terrestrial > Soil > Wetlands > Peat | place... | reverse complement strand
ACGGCTGTTGTGGAGAACACTTATGAAACAGTTACAATGCCAGTTGTAGCAGCGAGTGCAAAGCTCGCGTGATTCCAAAGACTGCGAAAGTGGCGGAATTGGCAGACGCACCAGACTTAGGATGAGAATTCTGCTATTTCCAGCGTCCGCGCACCGCTATGCACGCAACAGCAGAGATGCGAAACAGTTAGTAAACATGCTGGTTTCCGCATAGTCTGCGAATCTAGTCTCTCTGCACAGATGCGCATAGGGAAGCACCATAAATAAAATCGAAGTGCCACTAGAAGTGCCACCGAGAAAGCATCTTCCTTTTCTGCAAAGGCATCAGGACATATCCGAGTACATGGACGCGCCAGATGCCCGCCTGCTCGTTCTAGGGGCGATTCACGGGCCGTTGTGCTGGCGGCATACATCTACCCTATCCCAGAGTCAACGGCGCGTCCTACAGCCCGCAGTGGCCCCGCTACGTGGCATCGGCGCGGTTCTGACGAACGCCACACCGCCAGGTCCGCCAAGGGGGGAAGCATGCTTTCCGGGCCGGGGTAGGCCCCCCAGGCGAGGCACCCCCGCGCGTCGCGTACTATCCAGCGCACAGAATTTTGCCGCAAAAGGCGAGTGCGCGGATGCCAGGAAATCTACGCACTAGCTTTTCGGCAGCTTTCGGCTGCAGTTCACGGACAGAAAACGGACAATCGTAGCGTGGAAGCGTCGTCGTGGCAGTTTCACCAAGTCCTATTGGGGATAGATGAAACTCGAATCGTTGTTGCTGAAAGTCCCTTTGCTGCCAAGAGTGACTGAACCACGTCCCTGGCGAGATCAGGGTGAGGAGTCGGGCCTATCATCAAGCGTTCCAAGGGCATATAAGCGAAGCTGTATGTGTGGAATGGGACAAGCGTTGACCGACCCTCGCGAAAGTGCAGTGTGTCTTCGTCCTGCGCGAACGAACCTTCTGGAACCACAAGGCGCCATTCCCGCTCTTCTGCGAAGCTGGGATGTTTGAGAGCGGGCGCTACCAAGGCCAGGAGGCGCCCGAGTTGTTTGAAGCTTTCACGAAAAACGCGATCATGTGAGAGCCCAGCATGTCTCTTCTCCTCTGCAAAGTCTGTAACGGACTTAAAGACTTTGCTAATTATTTCCTGCTGGTCATCGCGATCATACACGCACCGTACCAAGGCTGCCCCCTGCAAGGGAGGTCGCGCGCTTAGGAGGCCTTTACTTGAGAACCCCAGCGCATAACCCCCAGATGCGGGACAATATGCACGCCATTGACTCAGCTGATCTCCACTCTCCGTGAACGAGCTCACGTAAACATCAAAGTCCTGTGTTCCTGAAAGCCTTTCTCTTAATACCGTATACAGAGCATTGTCGAACTGGTTGGTGGCGCTGTTCTGTCGCTCTTCAACGAGCTGCTGAGCTAAATTCAACGCGAAGCTAAACTCAGTGCTGTCATTCAAGAAACGAATGTTTGTGGCCCAGATCGCCTCAGTTTCGACGATGCCTATCAGTCCAGCGCCCGAGGTGTAGTGATATAAAACCCTTGGTTTTCGCCCGGACGTAATCGCCCTCAATATGCGCGCTTCTGCGGCATCGCTCACAGTGGCTTCCCTCTTCTGAGTTCGCGTTTGCTTGAAAAGGGAACACTAGTCCCAACGGCGTACAACTGCAAGCAAAAAGGTCCTGAAAACACCGTACAAAACTCTCACGGCAGTTGCCCTGTTTTCGCCTGATTTCGGCTCGCCTTCCCGCACAGAAAGCGGACGGTGACGCTCTGGTAAGCTGATTCGGCAGCGCCACTTCGGAGGGCCGTAATGTCCAAGTATCAGGAGATGTCGGAGGCGGCAGTTAAGGGGCGAGAGAAGAAGCTTCATTATCAGGAACGGTGCCACAACTGCTTGATCGCGTTTCTCAATGGTTTTATGCGTTACTGCGAAATCCCCCCTGGGCAGGTACAGTGCTTGCGGTGGAACAAACAGGCTGGCGACGAAAGTGAGTTTAGCGCGCCGGTTGCTGGGGCGGGGTTAGCTCCATCGGACGCTATAGAATTTGACGAGCAGACCCGCGATTTCGTGCTGGGTATTCGCCTGCTGGTTGGAGACCCGCATGTCCGCCCGCGCCCTTGGGCGTTCTTCCCGTTGTATGTTCACGGTGATGATGATCGGTTCTTGACACTTAGGATTGGAAGGAGCGGCAGACTTCACCGCATCAATTTCGTCGATAATGAGGGATGGACGAGTATCTACGAAGAGGCGATTCAGGGTATTAAAGATGCGTTGTCGAACCCGGCCAAGGCCAAGACTTTGACTCAGAAAATCGGCTTCAGCGCGGGTGAAATGACATAGCCGTTAGGGGCGGGCATTGGGTTACTAACCAAATGTGCGGTTGTAACCGCCGTTTGGTTCTGCGCGCTAGAAACCGCTGTCCGCCTTCTGTGCGAATATAGGCAGGAGAGCGCGTGTGCCTGTCGGCATGAACCGCAATGATGGCTATATACCTACGAGCTTGTCCGGCACCTGCGAATACCACTGGTCGAAGCACTGCTCAAATTGCTCCAGTCCGACGAGATTGAGGCCGAAGAACCGCTTACTCAATTTTCTAAAGCGAAGTAAAGGTAAGCGCATCGGTACATTGGCCCACAGTGCATCGAGGAATGCAACCAGAACCTTGCATCTCGCTTCGGGCAGATGGGGCTCCCTATAGAGCTTGACGGCGAAATCGGCGAAGATTCCAAGAAGACTCTGAAAGTCGCCAACTGGCTTGCGGAACACATTCACGAACTGTTTCAGCGGTCTTCGCCAAGGAGTAGCGTCTGACATTTCAACCGCCTTCAAAATGGCGGCACTATCGAAAGAGGTAACGGAATACTCCATGCCGATTAGCGAGGCAACGACCCGCTCTCTTTCGGCCTCCGTTATCTGTCCTGCGAGTGTCGTCTGCTCCGCTATCAACTGAGTCCAAGCCCTCTTCACTCCAAACTCTTTTTTCGCCATCTCGGCTTGGATAAGATCATCCGTCCATAAGACGTGTTCTGGATTTGCGGCGAGGATTATTGTCTCTGCCCCGTATTGTCCGAACATCTCCTCAAGAGGTTCACGCTTATCGGGTTCGACGGCAGAAAGCTCGATGACGGGCACGATTTCTACCACGTCGCGGAGGCGGTCAAGAAACGCTTGGTCTCGGGTGCGCCGCTCCGACTTCTCCTCCGCGCTTTCCTCCGTGATCGAAGTAACGCCGTCGCGATGCTGGATCGTTCCGCTAGGCGAACCAGAAAACAGCTCGCCTGTAAGACTGTCCTGCAATTCATTGAAGGCGCCTTCGCTCATTTTGAAACGGAATCGTGTGGCTTCGAACAACAAACTTTCGATCCCGATGAGCCGGACGGTAGCGATGACACTCAAATCAACGACGACAACCTCGGCGGTCTGGAGGGCAAGTGTTCCTTCGCGACGCTCCTCTTCCATTCCCAGTGTGCATTTGACGAATTGCCCATCCTCTTGGGCGAGACTCGCCAGCGCGATGTACGCATCCTTCCCGAAGCGACCACCGAACATGTGTAACGAGACTGGAAGCTCATCGTAGACACGACGCAATTGTGAGATGGCCGCTTCCCGTTTTTTTACCGAATCAATAATTTGTTGTAGTCCTTCGGTTGCCTCCTCTGCGGTCACGCCTATGCGCATGGCCTCAACGGAGCTTTTCGCTCCGAAGCGGACCTGCATCTCTCCGAGTACATCCTGGAAACGCCGGACGTACTTCGGCATTATCTGTCGAATCGCCCCTTTCCTATCTTGTGTGTGACCCTTGGCAAGAGTTACAACGTCACCTATTGTTTTTCCTAGAAGCTCTTGAGCCAAAGCGCTGTGCGAAGAAATCTCCTCAAAGTTCGTATTCGGCCTCTCCGTCTCTTCAATAACGAACCATCGAGCGACGTCATTCAGATCATCAAAGACGCAGACCGCAGACCCGATTCCGACCACGTTCTCCGATGGCGAAATTGTTATCGACGGGTCTCCCGGCATCAGGCTAAGGACGAAAGCATCATGGGCTCTGATGTCATCGAAATGCAGTCGGAGAAATCTATAGGCATAATCTACTGTGGCATTTCCCGCACCGGAAAATCGCAGCACGTGAATCGCGGGAATGATGTAGTCCAGCGGTAGGTCACTAACAGCTGGAAGATCATCCAAATTGCCCCTTACCAAGTTTGCTTGTTGCGACTGCACGCCTATAACGGATCGCATGAGGATGGCAAGCTTGTGCCCCGGATGAACGTTTAAGAAACTCTCCAACCGGGCAATTGCTTTCTCACGTGAATACTTTTGGAGGTACTGCACTTCGAAACTCACGATTTCCCATAAATCTTGGCCGCGCCGCGCGAGCTCCTCGCAGGTTTCAATGACGATGTCGTCCCGGTGTAACCGAGCGGCGCAATCAAGAAGCTGACCGCTATCGAAGCGTTCCATATTCAACGCAAAGAGCTGCTGGAATAACGGCAGAGCCTCGGTGAACATTTCCAGCCTCATGAAGAGTCTTGCCAGATACTCCTTCGTGTCGGCGCTGGTTGCTTCTGTGAGCTGACCCTTGGCTTGCATTGCGAGCGCTTCGGCTTCGGCTTTCCTGCCCTCGACGGCAGCGATGTGCGCTCGAAGCATGGTCACGACTTGGGTGCTCACATGGGAAGCGACTCGTTCGATGTACTTCTTAGCTCCTTCGATATCTTGCAGTCGAACCATCGCCTCAACCGCAATCGAAGCAATGACAGGGCGAAACTCCGGCCGCGCGAGAGTTAGGTCGATACCCACGAGCAAAGAGCGTGCGTTTTCCGTATCGTCTGAGATCCCACGTTGCAGTAGCGCCTGAGCATACATAAACGCAGCATCCGAACGCGCGCCCCTGCGATATGCCCTCTCCAATAGGCGAATCGATTCATCTAACTGCTTCGCCGTAAGGCGAAGATGCGAGAGCGCGAGTAGAGCTTGTACGTTTTCGGGATCGAGGCGCATTGCCTCGTGCACATCCGCTTCTGCATCTTGTGTTCGTTTCTGAAGCAATCGGAGGTCGCTTCTGAGGATCAACGCTTCCACTTGTGTGTGAACATCGCGTTCTGCTTCCGCCAGCCGCATCGCATCGGCTAGCGCAACCTCTACCCGCATTTCGATTTCCTTGCGCCCAACGTGAGTAACTGGCTTGCCTTGCTCGATCTGAATAATCAAGCACACATTGGAGCGAGCGAGCAGCAGCGAGGGCTCACCAGATTGTGGCAAAGCGCGGACAGCTGACTGCGAATAGGCAAGCGCCTTGTCAATGTCCATCTCGGCCAGCGCTTTATAGCCCAGATTTAGAGCCACTTCCGGGTCAGAGCGTATCTCTTCCGACAACTCATTCTCTAGCTTCTCTATAGAAATGCTAGGAGGCGACGAGCGTATCCATCTCGCGGCCAGCATGGTCGAAGTAGGGTATTCTTTGCGCAGAATCTGCGCTTTTGAGTATGCAGTCGCATTGTCTCCCTTCAATAGGTATGCAAAGACCTCGTTTATCTTGGCGCGTTCAGCAGTGGGTTCAAAGCCAAACGCATCGAGGAAGTGCTCTGCGGCAGCCTCCGGTCGGCCAAGACCAAGCTCGGCAGCCCCGAGATTGGAACTTATACGGAACTTGTCGTGATTGCTTGCAGCCCCAAAATCCTCTCTTTGGCGAATGCGATTCAGAAGCAGTAATCCGGCTTGAAAGTCTCGTTTATCAATCGCGTCGCGGGCTTCGTCTATATCAGTAGTGAGGTCCACGACCTTATTGGGGGCGATGGCTTCGCGGAGGTGCTCCGCCACGATTGGAGACTTCGACCCAATTCGGCTATACGCCGTTACAAAGGTAAGTTCGAAGTAGGTACGGCGCACTTCGTCATAAGTCTGAATCAACCGACAAAGTTTGCCCCACGGCAGCAGTTCAACTTCAAACAGCCCCGCCTGGCGATGCCGTTGGTTAATCTCAAGCACCTTCTGCTGAGCCTGCGTCGATACTTTTGCTGTTGTAAGGATTCCGTACTTCCCGATTCGAAATTCGAAGCCGAGGGCGTCTGCTACTTCTTCTTCGATGGTGGCAGGTAAGAGTTTCTTCCCAAATTCACGGAGCTTGCATTGCGCCGCGTGGAGCGGGTCCAGGCCACCCAAGTCAAGAATGTCAACTCCGTTTTGCCTCTGACCCTTGGCTCCGTAGCGCTCTAAACCGGGTCGACCCCAATAGATTCGCAGGATGTCGACACAGAGGTCTTCGAAGTCATCGTCGTCCGTTGGTATCGGGAAAAGAACCGGAATTGGGATGTTCTGCATTTAGATTTAAGCGAGGCTTTCATTATCGCTGTACTCAGTAAGGCAGACCACAACATTCTTCACCCAACAAGGGCGGTGTCCCACACAGATTACGGCATCGGAGTTTTTCTTCTTGCAACCCTCGCAATCGCGAAAAACTACGAAGAGGCTACGCTCATACGCTGCCGAATCACGGCAGCTATTCGCAGGATACGTCTCACGTCAAGACTTTGTCCGCAATCTCCGGGTGCTAGGTTCGCCAGGGAGGCATGCTTTTCTAGGCAGGGGCCCCCCCTCAGGCATACCCCGCCTTGTCCGTCATACATGCGACTACCACAATTTTTCGCTAAAAGCGCTTGCACTCGGCTGCTATAGTGGCTGTATGCCGCGCCGCGCAACTAAATCCGTGCCCGGCCAAGTCATCCCGCCAGCACCGTCAAATCAGCCCATTCCTGGCCGGAAACGCGGCTTGGCTCCGCTCATTCGTGCGACCAAGGCCCGTTACCCGGAACTCTCTGAAGCTCAGATCGCCAAGCGCGTCGGGTGCTCGCCGTCCAACGTCCACCAAGTGCTTACGCCGTTCCTGCATGGCCATTCAGAGCAGGAGTTGCGCGATTTTCAGGCAAATAAAGCGGATATTTACGATGCCGTGCAGATGCGGGCGCTTGCATCCGTTACGCAGGAGAAATTGCGAAAAAGCTCAGCCGGGAGCTTGGTGACTGTCGCCGCGATTCTGGAAGATAAGGCCCGGCTCCTCCGTGGCCAAGCGACGAGCATTCACGTCAGTGCATTGCTTGATCTAGTTGAGCTTCTACGTGAGAAGAGAGACAGTGGGCAACTAGCTCGCCAGCGCATTGCTTGATGTAGCCGAACTCATCCGGCGACAGCGCGATGAGCGAGATGCCTTGGGCTAGGCCGTACAGGGGGAGAGAATAGGTGCCGCATTTGCCCCCCGCTAATTCTTCCTTTGCCCCAACGAAAGCTAGACTTCCCGGTACGCGATCCAAGTATTCACGCTGGGGGACGACCTGGGCCTTTAAGATGACGGCCCTGCCAGGGCTATGAACACAAGGTGAAGTTGCAAAAAGGCCCCTACCGTCATTGCGGCTTGGCCTCCACCCCATCAATGCCCTTAGCCCTAAGAATACCGTAGACAAGCCCAAAACAGATCAGCGCGATAGGGAGATGAAGGACTACGTGCGCCACAGTATTGACAAGTTCCTCTAGAATGTCTCCCCCTAAGCTTGGGTTGTAGACGGCCCTAATGAAGTAATCAATAACCGTCGTCAGCACAGATGCCGCAGCAGCAATCAAAGCTACCTTTGTTCTCGTAAGATGCTTCTTCACTTTGGCATCTCCTTCCAGTTCCCAATACCCTTTCGAGGCTTTCCGTCATTGTGGCTTCGCCGGATGTGCCTCGAACCACTTCCGCGCCCGCTCCTGTATGCAGGCAAGATCGGCTGGCGTGAGCGAAGCGAAGGCTGTTGAACGAAAGCATGACGGAATGGAGGCCCATTGAGTTTTCGTGCGCCAGCCTTAGATTTCCCGTGCGGGGATATTCTCGAACGCCTTCTGCGCATCCTTGCGGGTGATCACCGTGTCGTACAGCCCAAAGTCCTCGCCTTCGTGCTTATCGATCCCGGTGTAGCTCAGGCTGGCATCCTCATAGCGCTTGAATTTGTAGACTGCATCGTTCATCAGGCCGCTGTTGAAGAGTCCCAAGCTGACAAGCAACGAGAAGTCCGTTACCGTCAGGCCGGTGACCTTCTTGAACAGGCCCGGTTCGAGTTGCGTAATCACGTCCTTCAGCGACCGCTCCCGATAGTCAGTCAGATACATGAAAATCGGGACCCGTGTGGCGAACTTTATGAGCTTCTCCTGAACCTGCTTCCGCAAGCTCTTGCATTCCTTCTCCTGTTCAGTTAGTTCCTTCTTCTCCTTCGCGGATAACTCCTCGTCGTTGGCCTCTTTACGGGCCTTCTTCACGGCTTCCGACTTGTTGATGATGGTCTCGATTTCCTGATTTAGATTGCGGAAAGCTTCGATGCTCATGAGGGCATCCATCGCCTTGGCGTTTTGCATCAGGCGGCGCAAGGTGTCGTTATCCACGTTGACAAGTAGAGCGCTTTCCCAACGCCGTGCCAGAAGGGTTGCGGTTGTGCCGCTCATCGCCATATCGAGAATTCCCGCAGCGTCAATCTGTTTCATGGAACTACCGTCGTAGGCGAGGACAGGCAGGAAGCTGATGAACTCCTCCACCTTCTTTTCCGGGTTTGTCTCATCGACATTCAACCGGCAACTGTAATCGGCAATCTGCCGCAACGCCCGGTCCGGAGCAAAGTCGAAGACGTAGCACTCTTCCTTGATGATCTGTTCTTTGTTTGGAGAGTCGCCGTCCGGGTTCCGCACCGTCCAAGGGGATTGGACACGAAACGCGGCCTGAAAGTATGTCTCCGGGCTGGATGAATTGCGGAGCATGAGAATTCCAGTCCATGGTTTCACGGTCACTCCTGTTGTGAGTTTCCCGCAGGAAAGGGTAATAGTCTTGGACTTCAGTGGCTCGTCCATCGCTTCCAAAACGGGGGGCAAAGCCCAGACGCCGATTCCGGCGGCGCTCCCAGCAGCGACGATAATTTTGTAGTCGTCGTAAAAACGGTTGTGTCTCTTCGCCAGCAGATTGCGCATGGCGTAGCAGGAAGCTACGCTGGGAAGGAACCAAAAGGTGTGTGTTAGCACGTTCAGGAGGCGCACATCCGAAAACGGCATCGGCGGCTTTCCTGTAGCGAGTTTCAGATTGTCAACAGTGGTCGGCATGAACGCCCCACGGATCAAGTCTAGCCACTTCTGAACCTCGTCCTCATACTTGAATTTCGCATTGTCACCAATGCCTTCGGCGGAGAAAAAAATGTTCAAATCGAACTCGTTGAACTCTCCCTGCATGGCGATTTCCCGAATCGCGTCCGGAAGTTGATACGTTAGGAGCACCATACGTGGCAATGCGAGGTAGGGGTTGTTTGGACGCTTCCAGTCCCGCTTTGCCCGTTGCTCGTCCGAATAGGTCCAGTTGTAGATTTGCTCCTCGATGAACTCGCCTGAGGCAATTGCTCGGAAAGGCGTTCCGGATAGGTAGAGATAAGCATCCGTCGCGATCGGCATGATTTCTTCGTCAAAGTCCTCGATGCCTTCACCTTCCCCGAACTCGACCTCTTTGGGGTCCTCCGCCTCAAACAATTCCTTCGCATTGTCCCGCCATGCACCGTAATGGTATTCGTCGAGGATCACGCAGTCCCAGTTCGTCGAGTGTACCCATTCGTTTTTCGTCTTGATACCGCCGGTGCTAGGATTACGACCCAAATAGTCTTGAAACGAACCAAAACAAACGAATGGCCTCTTCTTGTCCGCCTTCTCATAGGACAAACCGCCGGGAGAGATGAACTGCCAACCCTTGAAGTCCACGTGACTCTTCAAATCCTCTTCCCAAGCGCTTTGCACGGCTGGCTTGAACGTTAGGACCAGCACCTTGCGCCACTCCATCGTCTTCGCCAACTGATATGCGGCAAAGGTCTTTCCAAACCGCATCTTGGCATTCCAGAGAAAGTGCGGCGGTTTGTTCTGGTTGCCCTTGTCCTTACGCCAATTAACGAAGTAGGCGGCTGTCTTCTCGACAGCCGCTTTCTGCTCCGGGCGCATTTTGAAGTCAAGACATCGGTTCTCCTCGTTCAGTTGCCCCGTTCGGACCGCGATAATAGCCGCCCTGACCTGAGCCACCGAGCAACGAAACCACTCTCCGTCGGGGTTCTTGACTCCATTGAACCGGAGCATCCGGTGTACGTCATGATCGGTAAACACCGTTCCATCATTCCGCATGGCCGACTCTTCCAGTACGATCCGGTAGGGCGGCTTGCCAGGTCGTAACGTCGGATACTGCTGGGCAACGCGGCTCTGCACGTCCACGGTCGTGTAGCCGACTTTTAACAGGCTCGCGTATTGCGGGTTCGTGTCCTCGTAGGCGTAGATGGTAGGCTGCGATACAGGGCGTGGGGGAAAGAATCCGTTACTCATTGTTCATTTCCATCGGACGGATCTTCGACTCGATGAATTCGATATCCTCTTTTGTCAGTTGATAGCGTGCGTAGAGTTTTTCGTCTGTCCAGCGCTTTGTCATGTCCAGAATCGGGACGAATGCGTATGTGTCTTTGGTGATGCCGTGGCCGTACATAAATAGAGACATCAGAAAGCGGAAGAAACGGGTCTTCATGTAAGCCACAAGGTTCTTGGCCTCTTTTTCTGTCGAGTAGCTGCCAATAACCAAATAGGTTTCCGTGCAAATGGTGCCTGGGGGCAGGACTACAGTTTTCGCAAGGACACGCCTCGCACCGTCGCTTCCAGGATTCCCGGCATGTTCATGTCCGGAACGCGAAGAGATGACCTTCCACTTGTCGATCATCTCGACGCCCACCGTTATGTCTTTTCTTTTGTATGGCCCTTCTCCCTTCTGCCAATGCAGGATGAGATCACCCGTCCGTTGCGGTGTCACGTATGTTCGCAGACCAAACGGCTTGTAGGCTGAAACTTGTTCGTTCATCCGTTTCTCGTTACGCGAGAGAACCTTTCTGATGATGGGTACCGCTTGCCCATGCCTGACAACAACGTCGAACTCATTGAGCCATCTCGTCGAGCCGACTTCAACGCCCCCATGCACGTTTACAATCTCACAGGGCCCTTTGTAGTCTCGCTCCCACAAAAAGTAGCAAATCCCACCCGCTACGCTGACGCCTGGGAAGACTTCTGATGAATCCTCAAAGTCAACAATCTTGCGAATACGATCATCGTTTAGCATCTCGCGGCGAAACTCGTCTAGCCCTTTTCCGCCGCCGAACCAGCGTGAAGGGATGATCATGGTCAGGAAACGAGGGTTCAGTTTCTTTGCCTGCTGAACGAAGTTCTGGTACAGGGGTGACGCACTTCGTCCGAACCCACCATCACTTAGTTGATAGGGCGGATTGCCGATGATGACGTCGAATTTCATGTCAAGAATCTCCTCTGGCGTATTTGTGTGAATGAAGGCATAGGCATGGCTTTCCAGTTCGCCGCCCCGGTCGTAGTTCTCCTCATTGGCTCCGCAATACCTGCAACGACTATTTTCCCAGGTGTGTTCAACGCGCTCGAAGCGGACATTGCCTTGGGGGTTGTCAAATACCTCACAGATGGAATACTTTCCATTCGCTACCTTGGAGCAGTACACGGAGCGACGCGAAATCAGCGCAGTCAGCTCCGTGATCGCGAGTCCGAAGAGTTGATTCTTGAAGATGTGGTTTAGTCGCTTCTGGCGATTTGAGATTTGCTCCTCCAGTCCCTTATCGAGACGCTTAGCAATCTCCCGAAGGAACACGCCAGACTTGCAGCCAGGATCGAGAAATGTGGCCTTGCTGTTGATCCAGAGGTCCGCAGGAAGCATGTCAAGCATCCGGTTCGCCAGTTGCGGAGGGGTGAAGACTTCGTCACTGCTCAGGTTGGCTATGCAGGTGAGAATGTCGGGGTTGTAGTTAGTGGCCGACACGGGCGACCTCCATGAAATGGACCGGCGGATACTCCCTTTCCGGTGTGGGGATAAACACGTTCTCACCAAGATCGGAAAAGAGTGGCAGTTCCTTCATGCCCTCGTGCGCCAGCAAGCCGTGAAACGTGAAGTCCCTCCGTTTCAACATGCTCCCGTTGACGGGTGACCATTCCGAAAAGACGATGTAGCTTGGCGTCTTCTCTACCGTCTTCAGCGTCAAGGCGTCGCCCCAGACGATGTTCCGCTCAAGAATGAACCGGACCGCCTCGCGGCACTTATCCTTCGCCCCTGCCTTAAATAAGCGCGTGTAGTTTGCCTCAAATACTTGAAAGAGCTTTCTTCGGCAATCGCGCACATTGTCAGGCAGAATGTCAATTCCATAGATCGAGGAGACGGCTAGGACAGCATTACGCTCGAAGTCCAATCGCGACTTGCCGTAGCGCTTCTCCACAACCGCCAATTTGCGTTCCAGAATCACGGCCAGGAAGTTCCCGTCGCCGCAAGCGGGCTCAAGAAAACGGGAGTCGATTCGTTCCGTCTCCTGTTTCACTAGCTCCAGCATGGCATTGACCTCGCGGCGCCCGGTCAACACCTCGCCATAATCCGAGACTCTCTTCTTCGTTCTGACCTGCAAGGCTTGCATCGACAGTCCGATTCGTTCAAAACCTAGAAAATCTGCCTCTACCCAGTGCATACATCAGGCCGAGGTCGCATTGCGCGTGAGCATTGGGTAGTGGTGCAGTTTGATTTCCACAGGCCATCAGAGATACTTCTTGTAAGCGAGCGGAATCGCCGTGGAATTGTTCGCCGCCGCCACGACTTTGGCGAGTGTCTGCGGTGTAAGAGGATTTTGCATAATAATCCGCGTGCCGATCAGTGCCGAGATCATCTGGTCACGTTCTGGAGTTATCTCAAGTGTGTCGGTAAAGCTGACGTATGATGTGCTGTTAATCCAAGGATGATCGCTAGGGCCAAGGATGCACTCTTGTCCGGCCCGAAACCAATCGCGTGTGATGTTAACAATCACATAAGTGCCGCCATGCTTACTGGGATCGGAAATGACAAAGAAGAGGTGATTAGTTTGGTAGTCGGGAGGAACACCCATCAGAAAGGCATCTCCGAGATTCATGCGGGATGCCCCCTAGAAAATTCCTAACAGTCTTTTTGTTTGATCGTATGTACGGTTGGACTCTTCAATGAGGTGAATCTCCTCGTCTGTCCTGCCCGCATTCCGCAAGATCAATTCTGGTTCAATGGGCATGGAACTGCCCTTCGGGTCTTGCCATTCGGGGCACACTTCATGCAACCAGCGAGAAACCAACCACGGAGCGAATCTGTTGACCTGGTTTCGCGCCTCTTCCAAGACTTCCATCTCGCGCTCCGAAAGAAGATCAATCGAGGCGGGACAAAGCAGATGAATCGAATGGTTCACCTTTTCACTGAAACAGGCATCCCATTCAGCCTGATATTCAAAATCTCCCACACCTCTGAAGAGGTTGTATACCTCGCTTAAGACTGGGCCCTTCGGCATAGAGACAAAGGAATCTCCGGTAATGGTTTTTCCCCATCGGATGAGTGATTCCTTGTCGGCCAAGTAGAGCATTTTCAAACCAAGAAACATGTCGAGTTGACCGCCCTCATGCTCCACAAGGAATGCAACAGCGGCAATCGACTTGCGAATGTCGAAACGGAAGTTCATTTGATCTTCGCCTTTTGTTCCCTCTTGCATTCCAGACGTAATTATGATACCAGGCGAACAATCAAATTGGAAGTTGCTAAGTGCGATACTTTTCAAGACTCTATCTTATTGACGGCCTTAAGGATAAGCTCCCTCTCAATCCGCTTCGTGGGGGATTCCGCTTCTGGGATCAGCGCGTACAGTTCTTCCAAACTCCAAACGTGATCGCTGATTCCAGCTTGCATGGCTGGCGTGATCCGCAGTGTCCCGTGGACGCGGCAGAAGTTGTAATGCAGAAAGTACAGCGCAACCATTGTGCCCGTGATTTTCCAGCTTCTTGCTGAATCCGTTCGTCAGGCGCGTGAAACGCCGCATCGACATACGCATGGTTAAATTCTGGCGCTCCACGAATGACGTGCTCACATGCTTCGGGTCGGGATCGCCGCTCACGGTTTTCATGTCGCATCCAATGCACGTTGGTGGACTATAGCGGTGCTCCGCTTCATTGGAAGCGCCGAAGCGTGTGTGTCACTCACCATTTGTTGCTTCTCACAAGATTGGCGGGGGCGGCGAGTGTCGGCTTGTTCGAGAGCATCGGGCACCGGGTCGTCAAGGGGTGAGACGTTGCCCGGATTAGGTACTCTCGGCATCCGTAGCTTGCCCTGCCGCCCCCATCGGGCGTAAAAGGGGGACCACTCCCCACTCACCCGTGAGATTTGAGACGAACGCACGTAAGCGGAGTAAGTCTCTTTAGTTGCATATTCTCAAGGTCTTGCAACTCCGCCGTTCTGACGGAGTGTGCCGGAGTGACCGGAGTGCTCGGCTCGCTCCGCTCTGCTCCGTTCGTTGGCCGGAGTGCCAACAGACTCAAAGCTCAGGACATAGACCCGTCGCTCCGCTCACTCTGCTACTTCTACCTTGCGATACTCGCGTCCTTCCTTGCGCATGATGCCGACGCTGACACACTTGTTGAGCCAGTCAAGTGTCGCCTGAGCGCCCTTGCCGTAGATTCTCTGAGCGTCTTTGAACCTCGCGGTCGGTGGAAGGTTCCTATAAGCCTGTTCCTGCTCCGGGTTGAACAACAGGCCTGCTCCGGTCAGCTTTTCGTAACCGATGGGTTCGTCATCGTCGCCCATCACGCGGGAAAGAAACATTGTCGGGATGTTGCCGCGAACCCTGCCGAACCCGCCCAGAACAAGGGCGATCTCCCGGCTGGCGCTTCTTCTGCTTGGGCGGTCAATGCCGATGCGCATATCGCTGCCATTGACGAGGGCGCGTGAGCCACGAGCTTGCAGGAACCATCCGTGAGGGTTCTCTTCCAACGGTGGCGCTGCTTCCTCAGCTTTGACTGACGGTTTCTTGGGATGGTGCACTCCGGTGATGGCAGTCTGATTCTCGCGGACTATTTTACGAAAGCTCTGATAGATTCGCGTCACATAGCCGGCTTTCTCTTCAATTTCGGGAGCATAGGCAGTGAGTGAGTCGAGTATCACCCATGCGGGCTGCGCGTCGGCAACCATTGCCGCCAAGTCTCTCCCAGCGTCCACTTTGTGTGGTGCGTCGTTATAGTTCCATAGCATGAGGTTGTCTGGAACCGCGCTCAAGCGAAGGTGTCTCGACAAACGGCATATAAGCTCGTCCACTTGCCCTAGCCCGTTCTCGAAATCAAGATAGAGCACACGTCCCAGCGAGGTCTGATGACCTAGAAACGGTATCCCCGTCGCGACACATAAGGCAGCTTGATACAGAAGCGGACTCTTGCCGATTCCCGAATCCCCAACAACTAGGCTGATGCTCTGCTTAGGGATCAGGTCGGCAATGAGGGCATCTCCGTGTCCTGTAGCATCACAGCACTGCCGCAGTTCGCCGGGAGTGTAGATACCCCATTTATGCGCCAGCGGGGAACGCCCTGGCATTGCGCTAGCAGCGGTTGTCATCGGATGCGATGCTCACAGTCGCAATCTTCAGGTGACCTCGCCTCCGCTAAGAAGCGACCATCCTCCGCACTGAGCAGCAACCCATCCACGTTACTGCTGCTCCGGCGCAGTAGTGGTGTGGTCGTGCTGCGCGAACGTCAGCAGCTCACGGTAGCTCAGTAGTGTGCGCCTGCCGACTTTGCGCGCCTTCAGCTTTTTTGCAACGATCAAGTTTTGAACGGTGCGCGGACAAACAGAGAGCAGGTTAGCCGCGTCTTTGATCGTCACCAGGATGGGTGATAGTTGCGTGTTCATGCTCTAGGGATAAAGCACTGCGGGTGAAACTGAAAAGACGGGGAATTAAGTTTCAGTGTTGGAATTCAGCGGGAATTTAGTTTCACCTTGTGGGCGTATTGCGTTTCATGCGGTAGTAGGCGGACATCGCAACTTCCCGCCCAATTTTCATTCTGTGCGCGACTTCACCAAAGGTCATTCCCTCTACATCGCGCGCCCGCACGATCGCTGCATCCCGTGCGGCGTGCTTTCGCGGTCGTCCGAGCGGCGGTACAGGCCGCAAGTCGCCAGTGGCCAGGGCAATGCTGAGCGGGTTGAACAACCCGGTAGACGCCAGGTGTTCCCCTATCTTTTGCTTCTCGATTTCCGTCAGGCGCTTCTTTCCTGCGGGTGTTTTGTGAGCCGGTTGCTGCACTGGTTTCGCGGTTTCCTTTATGTGCTTACTCGTGCGCTTCATTACCCACTAATTTTAGTGCTTGAAAACTTACTTGGCAAGTATTATTGTATGTACATGACGTTGAAAATGACGCCAGCAGTCAAGCGCTTTTACCGGCAAGTTGCGAGTGCAGGCGGCAAGGCGCGTGCCGCCAAATACGATCACGAGATTTTGAGCGAATGGGCCAGGAAAGGCGGACGGCCCCGCAAAGACGCGAGCAAGAGCAAGAGCGCACCAAAGCGCGGGAAAGGACGGCGGAAATGAACGGCGAAAAGAGCCCCAGCAAGCGCCGGGGAATCTATGAGAGAGTGCCCGGCAGTGGCGTGTGGTGGATTCAGTACACAGATGCTCAGGGCCGCAGACGGCGCGAAAAAGCGGGCCTGTACAGCAGTGCTGAGAAGTTGCTGGACAAGCGCCACACGGAAACCCTGCAAGGTAAGAAGCTGCCGGAAACCTTGCGCGCCAAGCCGGTCACGTTTGGCGAACTGTTGGACGATGCCCTGGAATACAGCAAATCCGAAAACGGCGCGCGCACGACAATGGAAATCCGCATCAAGTACGACATCTTGCGCCCGGTGTTCGGAACGCGGCCAGCGGGGGACATCGAAAAGCAGGAAATCCGCCGGTGGCTTGTGGCCAGGGCCGCGCAAGAGAATTGGAAGCGCGCAACGATGATGCGATGGCACGCGGCCATCAGTCTTGCATATAGTCAAGGCATGGCGAACACTCGCATTGAGAAAAACCCGGTTGCGCGGATGTTCAAGAAGCGCAAAGTGGACGAGGACAACGGGCGCACCCGGTTCCTGTCCGAAGCTGAGGAAAAGGCGATCTGCGCCAAACTGCAAGAGGAGCACCCGGAATGTGTCCCGGCATTCGTGCTCAGTCTGCATACAGGGATGCGGGCCGGGGAGCAGTTCTCGTTACAGTGGAGTCAAATTCATTGGGAAGGGCGCAAGCTGCATCTGTATAAGACCAAGAACGGCACGGCGCGGGACATTGACTTAAACGCGGTTGCCCTGGATGCGCTTACAGCCCTGAAAGCTTGGGCGGGAAACTCGCCATTGGTCCACGTTAACGAGAAGGGCGAGAGTCTGACGCGGTATCGGGATTGGTTCAATGCCGTGGTGGAAAGCGCCGGGCTGACTGACTACACTTGGCATTGCAACCGGCACACCTTTGCCAGTAGGCTGGTGATGGCCGGGGTTCCCTTGCGGACAGTCGGGGAGCTGTTGGGCCATCGTTCACCGGCTATGACGTGGCGCTATTCCCATTTGGCCCCCAGTCACCGCCAAGACGCGGTTGCGCGTCTGGTTCCGGTGGTGAAGGCTGAGGACACGAAAACCGGGGATATGGAAAACGAAAGCGCCACCAGAACTGCCACCGGCGGTTTGTTCATCGTTAGATCGGAAACGACAGCCCTCGCAAGCGCTTGATTGTTGAGATGTTACCTATCATGCGAAAGTGGCGGAATTGGCAGACGCACCAGACTTAGGATCTGGCGGGTAAAACCGTGGGGGTTCGAGTCCCCCCTTTCGCACCAGCATCCAATT
>Ga0181518_10002483_pt1 | contig 17735 bp, 16 predicted proteins | sample PEATcosm2014_Bin_28_FD_119751 | JGI IMG/M metagenome (GOLD analysis project Ga0181518, IMG submission 119751) | Peatland microbial communities from MTU Mesocosm Facility, Houghton, MI, USA - PEATcosm2014_Bin01_60_metaG | ecosystem: Environmental > Terrestrial > Soil > Wetlands > Peat | place... | reverse complement strand
CGATCTCGGAGCTGGGCGATCCGGGCCTCGATCCCCAGGCCCAGATCCAGACGGCGCTCCAGCACGTGATGCGCAGCCTGCTGGCGCTCAGCGGGCTCGGCGTCGAGAGCATGGTGCGCGACGTCGGCTGGCGGTTCATGGACGCGGGGCGGCGGCTGGAGCGCGCAATGCAACTGCTCTCGCTCCTGCGCGCCACGGTCCCGAGGTCGCTCGGCACAGCCACCGACAGCCTCGTGCTGGAGTCGGTCCTGGCGGCGACCGAGAGCATCATCACCTACCGCTACCGCTACCGCTCGCACGCGCAGCTGGAGACGATGCTCGACCTGCTCCTGCTCGACGGCGGCAATCCGCGCTCGCTCGCCTATCAGCTGGAACGCCTGACCGAGGATCTGGAAGTGCTGCCGCTGCCGTCCGACACCCGCCTGCGCAGCGAGCAGCGGCTCGTGCTGGAGGCGTTCACGACGCTGCGCCTCGCCGACGTGACCGCGCTCGTCGCCGACCGGGACGGCGCCCGCCGGCCGGCGCTCGACGAGCTCCTGAGGCGGTTGCTCGAGTTGCTGGAGCGCACCGGCGACGCCGTCGACCGTGGTCATTTCGTCCACGTGGCGCCGACCTTCTCGCTCGTCGGCCCGGCCGGCTCGGAGCCCTCGATCGTCAGGGCGGCGTGATAGGCGATGACGTGACGACCTACCAGGTCACCCACCGGACCTCGTATGAGTACGAGGCCGACGTCTCCACCAGCTACGGGCAGCTGCATCTGCTTCCGCGTGACGCCCCCGGCCAGCGCTGCCGGGCCGCCGAGGTGACGATCGATCCGCCCGCCGAGGACTACCGCGAGCGGCTGGACTTCTTCGGCAACCGCGTGTGCTTCATGGCGGTCCACGAGCCCCACCGGGCGCTCACCGTGACCGCGTCCAGCGTCGTGGAGGTCGACGAGCGCGACGCGGGGATCAGCCTGCTCGGCCACACCCCGTGGGAGCAGGCCCGCGACGCATTGCGACACGGCCACGCGACCGACCCGGTCGACGCCGCCCAGTTCGTGCTCGATTCGCCGCTGATCGAGGTCGCCGACGTCTATCGCGGTTACGCCGCGCCGTCGTTCGCACCGGGCCGCAACCTGCTCGACGCCGTCGCCTCGTTGTCGGGGCGCATCCACGCCGACTTCACCTACAAGCCCGGGGCGACCTCCGTGACGACGCCGCTGGCGGAGGTGTTCGCGCAGCGCCTCGGCGTCTGCCAGGACTTCGCCCACGTCGGGATCGCGTGCCTGCGATCGGTCGGGCTCGCCGCGCGCTACGTGAGCGGCTACCTCGAGACCGACCCGCCACCCGGCAGCCCGAAGCTGACCGGGGTCGACGGCTCACACGCATGGCTGTCGGTCCTCGTCCCGGAAGCGGGGTGGGTCGACCTCGACCCCACCAACGACCAGTTCGCCAACGGCCGCTACGTCGTCACCGCCTACGGGCGCGACTACACCGACGTGCCGCCGATGAACGGGGTCATCTACACCGAGGGGCGGACGCGGAGCCTGAAGGTCGTCGTCGACGTCGTCGCGATCGACGCGCCGGCTGCGCTCCGGCCCGCCGCGCGCTGATCAAGCCCGTCGACCTTCGGGTCGATAGAGGTGAGAGATCGTCAAGGCCCCCGGCCGCCCACCCGCGCTGGCCGGGAGCGCCAATCCGAACGGAGGTGCGCGATGAAACAGGCTCCGATCCTCCCCACATCGATCGGTGCCGGTCGGCTTCAGAGCCACTGGACCGAGAGCCCGGAAGGGACCCTGCTGCTCGTCTGGTCGCGGTAGTGGAGGACCACTAGCCAGCTGCCAGCTCGAGCCCTGACGCGCGAACAGCACCGGTCAAACCCACCGGTGCTGTCCGCGCTGCACGGCGCTCGGGGAGAGTTGACTGCTACTTCAACAGGCTGCGCGCGGTGCGCGTGTAGGAGCTTGTGATCTGGCGCGTGAAGTCGGCCTGCTTCTCGACGAGGTTCTTCAGCCACTCCTGCTGGGTCATGCCCGCGACCTCGAGCTGAAACTCGGTCGTCTGCTCGATCGCCTTCTCCCATGCGTCGAGATACAACGTTCCGGCCCGGCGCCCGGCGCCCCGGAACTGCCCGTTGAGCTCCTTGACCTGCTCGAAGGCGGCGTCAGCTGTCGGCACGCCGGTCTTGGTGTCAGTACTGGCCATGATTTCTCCTTTGGGTGGCGTCTCGTGCTCTGCTTGCAGATTAGCAGGCTTCCTGCAAACTTGCGAGCACCCGCGCCAGCCGAGACGATTGACCGCGCCGGAGCGTGCCCGCTGGGTATCAGCGGTCCAGAACGGCCTCCGGCTGCTTGGGGAGCAGCCGGTGACCGTCGACGACCGCGCCGGCGAGGTCGATGAGCTTTCGGTTGGCTCGGCGTGACTGGTCGCGCAACATCTCAAACGCGGCTTGCTCGTCGATCGAGTGTCGCTCCATGAGGATGCCCTTGGCGCGCTCGATCAGGGCGCGGCGCCCGAACGCCCCCTCGAGCTCGTGAAACTCGGCGAAGCGGCGCAACACGATGTCGATCGAGCTCTGCCAATCATCGACATCGGCGTCGTTGATGTGGGCAAAGACGCCTCGTTTGGAGGCTTCTCTGATGAAGCCCCGGTCTGGGGCGTGCAGCAGCACGATCACGGGGCACGCGGCTTCGCGCACGATCTTGTCGATCAGTCCGAGCGCGTGCTCTGAGCTCTCTCCGAGTCCGACGAGCGCGACGTCGGGCCGCTCCCGGGCGGTCACCGGACCGACGTCTTCGATGTCGATCTCGCGGGCGATCACCTCGTGGCCCAGGGCGACGACGATCGGAGCGACGAGGGCGAGACGGTCCTTGCGCTCGTTGGCGATCAGGACCCGGAGATGCCGGGTCCCGTCGTGATCATCGATCGATCCCACCAACCCAATTCTATAAAGCCCGCACCCCGCGCACACGCTTCATGGCGGGTCCCGCTATAGAATCTGTGACTGCGAGCCCATCAGAGACGATCGGGAGGTTCGGCGATGACCGAGCAGCAAGATGTCCCCGAGCAGCAGGCAGCCGTCCCCGCGCAGCAGGCAGCCGCCCCCGAGCCACAGGCAGCCGTCCCCGCGCAGCAGGCAGCCGCCCCCGAGCCACAGGCAGCCGTCCCCGCGCAGCAGGCAGCCGTCCCCGAGCCACAGGCAGAGGTGGCCGAGCCGGAGGAGCAGGACCATCGCCAGGAAAATGCCCATTGGATCGCCGCCGAGTGGCACGGCAAGATGCTCGTCGATCGCAACGGCGAGCGGATCGGAAAGCTCCAGGACGTGTACGTCGACGTTGAGAACGACGAGGCCCAGTTCGCGACCGTCAAGGAGGGCTTGATCGGCCGACACCTGACCTTCGTCCCGCTGGGCGGGATCACCGTCGGTCCCGATGACCTGCAGGTCGCCGTGACGAGGGATCAGGTCAAGGCCGCGCCGAACATCGAGCTGCACGGCGACGAACTCTCCCAGGCCGACGAGTCCGCCCTCTATCACCACTACGAGCTCAACTACACCCCGCCCGATACCGAGAGCGGACGGCGGCTCGCCCGCCGCTGACGCGACGCGCGCTCAGCTCTTCGGGGCCTGCTTCTCAGCCCAGCTGCTCAGCTCCCGCTCGATGTCCTGGTCTCGGTCGCGAACGTGTTGCTCGGCCTCCGCGCCCGCTTCGTAAAGGCGCTGGCGCTCCTCCGCAGCAGTCGCATTGGCCGGGGGGATCGCCGCCTCGATCATGTCGAGATAGACCGGCAGCAAGCTTGCGCCGCCGACGAAATAGAACCTGATCTCCTGCGGATTGATCGTCAGCGACTTGCCAAAGAACTCGGCTCCCGGGAGATCGGAATGCCCGCTCAGCTCCTCGACGAGATGAGCGTTGAAGGCACGCTGCCAGATGCCGTCCACGTCACCCTCGATCGGGATGCCGATGCGAGTGCGGTCCTCGAGGCGGTGTGGCGGGCCGGTCCGTCGTACATCTGTCATCTCGGTCTCCTCGCGTTGCTTGCCGGTTGACCCGGCTTACCATAACCGACGCGCGCCGCAGCCGATACGCGACCCGGGGCGGCCGGCCATGGCCCTCTTGACACGACCCGCCGCTCAGGTGGGTAGATGGAACGGGACGGTCGTGACGACGATCTTCGGCAGTGGTCGCAGGGCGCGTCGTAGCCGCGGCGTGACACGGTTGTGCAGCGGACGGTGCCACCAATGCCGGACGACGATCTCCGGCAAGATCACGGTCAGCGTGAGTGCGGGACCCTGGCGGTGCAGGGATGAAATGTAGTTAACCATCGGCGCGACGAGCGCGCGGTGCGGGGAGATGATCACCTCGAGCGGCAGGTGATCGCCCCATTGGCGCCAGTAGTCGCGGAAGCGCTCCGCCTCGTCGTCGGTGGGGCTGATGTGGAGGGCGAGGACGGGTTGGTGCAGCGAGGCCGCGTAGGCCAGCGTGCGCATCCCCGGGAGGTCGAGCGCGACGACCGGCACGATCGTCAGGTTGTGAATCTCGTCGGGGTTGTCCTCGGCTTCGCTGGTGGGGTCGAGGGGGTCGCGCTCGGAGGCGGTGCGCGTTGGCGCCGCGCGACGGCTGACGCCGGGTGTGACCCTGTGCGCCGGCACCTCGATGGCGTGAGGATGCAGCGCAGTCGCCTCGCCGGCGAGGTCGTAGTGGCGACGGATGCGCGATGCGACGGCGATCAGCAGCCCGATGGTGAGGATCGCGACCCATGCACCCGCCAGGAACTTCGTGACCCCCGCGGTGACGAACACGATCGCCGACAGCACACCGCCGGTGGCGTTGAAGAACAGGCTTCGGCGCCAGTGGCGATCGTCTCGCCGGCGCCACCAGTGGACGACCATCCCGGCCTGCGACATCGTGAAGGCGAGGAACACGCCGACGGCGAACAGCGGGATCAGCGATTCGGTGTTGCCGGCGAACGCGACGAAGATCACCGCCGCGGCGACCGACAGCAGGATGATGCCGTTGCTGAAGGAGAGGCGATCGCCGATCCGCAGAAACAGCTGCGGCGCCTGCCGGTCACGTGCCAGCAGGAACAGCACGCGCGGGAAGTCGTTGTAGGCCGTGTTCGCTGCGAGCAGCAGGATCGCCGCCGTCGACGCCTGAATCAGCGCGTACACCAATCCCGGCCCGAAGGCGCGGTGGGCGAGTTGGGAGAGGACGGTCTGGTGAGTGCTGGGAACCACACCGTCGAAGTGGACCAGGGCGATCGTGCCGGCGAACATGACGATCAGCAGGCTCACCATCCACGTCAGGGTGGTACGAGCGTTGCGCCACTCGACGGGCTTGAACGCCGGGACCGCGTTCGAGATCGCCTCGATCCCCGTCATCGCCGTTGCCCCGGAGGCGAACGCGCGCAGTACCAGGAGCACGCTGACCCCCTCCGTCGCGGTCAGCCGTGGCGCCGGCGACGGGTGCAACCCCCGCCCGGCGGCGTCGACGAGGCCGACCGCGACGAGCGCGAAGATCGCGATGATGAAGCCGTAGGTCGGCGCGGCGAACAACAGGCCGGCCTGGCGCACGCCACGCAGGTTGCCCGCGAGCAGCACCGCGATCACACCGACCCCGATCGGCACGACGTCCGGAGTCAGCGACGGGATCGCGGACGTGATCGCCGCAAGCCCGGAAGCGACCGACACCGCGACCGTGAGGATGTAATCGGTGATCAGCCCGGCGGCCGCGATCAGGCCGGGCGTACGGCCGAGGTTGTCACTCGCGACGATGTAGGACCCACCGCCGTGCGGGTAGGCCCTGATCGTCTGGCGATACGAGATCCCGACGGCGAGCATCAGGAACGCGATCGTCGCCGCGATCGGCAGCGAGTAGCTCAGGCCGCCGCTGCCGGCGAGGACAAGGATCGCGAGCATCGCCTCGGGCCCGTAGGCGACCGACGACAGGGCGTCGGCGGAGAGCACCGGGAGCGCCACGAGCTTGCGCATGCGCTCGACGGCGATCGCGCTCGCGCTGAGCGGCGGACCGAGCACGACCCGGCGCAGCCGGTAGCCGAGGCGTCCGAGCGCCGGCCGCGGCGCCTCGGCCTCGTCGGTCGCCTCGAGCGCGGGGAGCTGCCCATCCACTCCGGCGACAGGCACGAACCGTCCGAAGCGGGTCGGCCTGATCTCCGTCGGGTAGCTGCCGAGGTCCGGATCGACCGGCAGCGCTCGCCGCCATACCGCAGGGTCGCCGCAAACCCTGTCCCACTCACGCCCCACGCGCCGCAGCACGGCAAGCTGCTGGTCGTCCAGCTTGGGCAGCACCGCGTCCGGGCTTGGCGCCCCGGAGTACTGCTCCTCCGCGGGACGGCCCCCGGCTCCGTCACCAGCGTCGACGGCCATAGTCCGAGACGGTGCACGTCGTCGCGCCACAGCTGGTTTGTACACGCCGCACGTGGCGTGCGCGGCGGCCCTGACCTAGGCCGAAGTTGCGGCCGGCCTAGGGTCGAGCAGCCTCAGGGGGCGACGGGCGCTCGCCCCCGGCGACGCGCCGGCTGAGCGTCAGCCCGGCGTCGACGGCGTGGGGCGGCATCTGGGCCGCGGCGTAAGCGTCGAGCTCGTCGAGCGTCTCATCCTTGAGCAGTGCGCGGGCGAGTGTCTCGAGTCGATCGCGGTGCGCGGTGAGGGCGCTCGTCACCTCTCGGTGGGCGCCGTCGATCAGCTTGCGAACCTCCTCGTCGACGATGCGCTGGGTAGCGTCGGAGCCTTCGCCGGAGTTGCCGAGGAAGGATCCGCGTCCATCGGCGGGGAGGACCCTGACGAATCCGATCGCCTCGCTCATTCCCCAGCGCCCGACCATTTGGCGCGCGATCGCGGTGACCTGGTCGATATCGGACTCGGCTCCGGTGGTGATCGTGCCGAAGACCGTCTCCTCGGCCACCCGGCCGCCGAGCGCCACCTTGATCTTGCCGAGCAGGTCCTCACGGGTGTAGGAGACCTGGTCGTCATCGGGCGCGGACAGGGTGACGCCGAGCGCGCCACCGCGGGGAATGATCGAGACCTTGCGCACGGGATCGGCACCGGGGGTGAGCATCCCGATCAACGCGTGGCCGGCTTCGTGGTAGGCGGTGCGCTCGCGGACGGCGGCCGACAACACGATTCCGCGCGGAGCGCCGAGCAGGATCTTCTCCAGCGAGTCGGTGAAGTCCGATGTCTGGACGGCGCGATGGTTGCGCCGGGCGGCGAGCAGTGCGGCCTCGTTGGCGAGATTGGCCAGGTCGGCGCCGACCATGCCGGGGGTTGTGGCCGCGAGCGCCTCCAGATCGACGCCGTCGGCCAGCGGGATCGACCGGGTGTGCACCTCCAGGATCTGCCGGCGCCCGACTCGGTCCGGTGGCTGGACGGCGACGCGGCGATCAAAGCGTCCCGGTCTCAGCAGCGCCGGGTCGAGGATCTCCGCCCGGTTGGTGGCGGCCAGGACCGCCACCGCCTCGACGGACTCGAATCCGTCCATCTCAGTGAGGATCTGGTTGAGCGTCTGCTCGCGCTCGTCGTTGGAGCCGGCGATCGACACCGACCCCTGGCGCGAGCGTCCGATCGCGTCGAGCTCGTCGATGAAGATGATCGACGGCGCCGCCTCCTTGGCCTTGGCGAACAGATCCCGTACCCGCGACGCGCCGACTCCGACGATCGCCTCGATGAACTCCGAGGCCGAGATCGAGAAGAACGCCGCATGTGCCTCGCCGGCGACCGCGCGCGCCAGCAGCGTCTTGCCCGTCCCCGGGGCGCCCGAGAGCAGCACGCCGTGGGGCATGCGCCCGCCCAGCCGTCCGTAGCGCTCGGGGTTGCGCAGGAAGTCGACGATCTCCGTCAACTCCGACTTGGCCTCGTCGATCCCCGCCACGTCGGCGAACGTGATCGTGATCGTCGCCGGGTCGATCCGCCGTGCCTTGGAGCGCCCGAAGCTGCCCAGTGCACCCATGCCACCGCCCTTGGCCGCACGCCGGGCAAAGACGACGAACAGGCCGACGATCAGCAGCGTCGGCCCGAACCCCAGCAACACCGAGACGATCAGCGGCGTGCTCTCGGTCGTCGACTGCGCGTTGACCTGGACTCCCTCGAACCTGAGCAGCGCGGTCAACTGGTCGTTGTTCCAGAAGCTCGGGACCTGGGTCGCGAACAGGGTCGTCGGCGTGGCCTTCGCGTCGGTGGGCGGGTAGCGCGCCGGCGACTTGAACGTCCCCTGGATCGTGTCACCCTTGGAGGCGATCGACGCCACGCGGCCGGACTGCACCTCGGACAGGAAATACGGGCTGAAGGGAATCCTCACCCGCTGCTGCTGCCCGGCGGACGAGAACAGGAACACCGACGCGAGGTTGACGGCCAGCAACGCGACGACGACATACAGAAAGCCGCGGGAGCGATGCGGCGCCCGCGTCTGCGGCGGGACCGGCGCGCCCCGCCCGTCGGGAGCGGGCGCCACCCTCCAGCCTCGCTGATCACGCGGGATCGGCTTTCGGGGGTCGGGCGCCGGTTGTGAGCTCCGGCCCATCACTCAACCTTCACGGGCGCTCATGACCGTGGCGACGGCGAGTCGACATTTGGACTTGGCTCCGGACGCGTTGGGGTGACCGCAAGGTGATCTCACACACGCCGGCCAAGGGTTGGAGCCGGAACATCGTGCCCGCCGAAGGTTGAGGCGAAGGCCCTACCGATGCTACTCCACCCACTAAGACCGGCCGTGATGTCTGGCCGGACCAGCCGTGATACCTGGGCCGGATCGGCCGTGATGCTTGGGCCGGCGCGCGGCGCCGTGACATCTGGCCCAGCGCGCGGCAATCACAGCGGCCCCCGGCCCCGGCGGGATTTCCGTAGTCCGGACCGGCAGAGGGGGCGGCTTGCGACGGATAGAGCGGTCGCGGTCGGGGCGTAGCGTGAGCGGTGACCTCGACCGCGTGACGGGACGCCCCGCGGGCGTTTGATGCAACCGATGACATCACCAGACCAGACGGAGGCAGCAGATGGGCATTGACTCGAGCCTTGGGCAACCGGCAAGCGGCGGTGGGCGATGACGGTCCTGTTCACGGGCTTCCCGGGCTTTCTGGCGAGCGCGCTGCTGCCGGGCATCCTGAGCCGCACCGGAGAGGACGCGACCTGCCTGGTGCAATCCAAGTTCGCCGACCTGGCCTCCAAGCGGGTGGAGCAGCTGACTGCGGCCGATGCCTCGCTGGCCGGCCGGGTCCGTCTCGTGGAGGGCGACATCACCCGTCCAGGACTCGGCCTGGACGACTCTGATTCGCACGGCGTCACCGAGGTGTGGCATCTCGCCGCCGTCTATGACCTGGCGGTCAAGCGTGACCTCGCGGTGCGCGTCAACGTCACCGGGACGCGCAACGTCCTTGACGCGATCGGCGGCTACCCGAACCTCCAGCGGCTGCACTACTTCAGCACCTGCTACGTGAGCGGCCGCTACGCCGGCCCGTACAACGAGGACGACCTCGAGGTCGGTGCACCGTTCAACAACTACTACGAGGAGACCAAGCACCTCGCCGAGGCGGAGGTCAGGCAACGCATGGCCGCGGGGCTCCCCGCCACCATCTACCGGCCTGCGATCGTGGTCGGCGACAGTCGCAGCGGCGAGACCCAGAAGTACGACGGGCCCTACTTCATCCTGCAATGGCTCCTGCGACAGCCGCGCTACGCGTTCCTGCCGCTCGCCGGCGATCCGACGGCGACGCGGGTCAACGTCGTTCCGCGTGACTTCATCATCGACGCGGTCGGGCATCTCAGCGGTCACCCCAACTCCGAGGGGCGCACCTACCAGCTCGCCGACCCCCACCCGCTGACGGTCGCGGAGCTTGCCGACACGCTGGCGGGCGCCACCGGACGCAAGCTGGTCACGGTTCCGGTTCCCCGCACGATGGCCAAGCAGGCGCTCCGGCATGTGCCGGGCGCGTACGCGGTGCTCAAGATCCCCGCCGAGGCCGTTGATTACTTCGCGCACCCCACTTACTACCTGACCGATCACACCGACAGCGATCTCGCCGGCAGCGGGATCCAGGTCCCGCCGCTGCGCGACTACGTCGACCGGCTCGTGCGCTTCATGCGGGCCAACCCGGACATCGGATCCGCGGCGATGGTCTGAGTCACCGCCATCGGCCGGGCCGCGGTGTTCGGCGACGGCCGGTGACATCGACGGCGAGCAGGCCGGCCAGCGACAGTCCGCAGAGGGCGAACAGCGCTCCATAGCTGGAGAAGCCGCGGTAGCGGAAGATCACCGTCTCGCGCCCGGCGGGCACGGTCGTGCCGACGAGGGCGGGCGCCACCATCTCGGTGGCCCCGGGGCGACCGTTGACGGTCACCGTCCATCCCGGATCGAACGAGGCACTGAGGACCACCACCCCCGGCCGGCGCATCACGACTGTGGCCGCGACCTCGCCATCCTGGAGGCGATCGCTCTCGGCCGTCACCTGACCGGTGAGCGGTGCCGGCGTGTCCGGGGGCAGCGGTGCCGGCGCGTCCGGGGGAAGCGGTGCTGGCGCGTCCGGGGGAAGCGGTGCCGGCGCGTCCGGGGGCAGCGGAGGCGGGGGTGCCGGGTGGTTGGGGCCGAACTCGACCTGGAGGAAGTCACCCGCCTGGGTCACCCCGGAATGCAGCAGCGCGATGCTCCGGAGACCCAGGTCCGTCCGGTTGGCCTCCAGGCGACCGGCGATCCGCCCGACGTGCACGTACCCCGCCACGGATGTCCTCCACAGGCAGTAGTCGCCGGAGCGCAGGATCAGGCGAGCGGGCACGGGAGAGGCCAGGCCCGGGGGAAGGATCAGGTAACGGATCGCGAACAGGATGTAGTCACCTGGGTCGCTGTCGTCGAAGTAATACTCGGGGATGGTCATCAGCGAGGCGGTCCGCAGCGTGTACCCGACCTCGTCGATGTCCCGGCTCTCCAAATACTTGAAGACGGGAACCGCTCCGACCGTGAAGCTCGTTCCCCAGTTGTAGGGCGTACCCGCGTACACGCGCCCGCCACCCTCGCGCCGGATGACGGCGATCACCGGATCGATCGCAGCCGCCGCGGCTGCCTCGGCGCGCCGCTGCGCCCGGATTGCGGCGGTGTTGTGACGGTCGTAGGCCGCCAGCGCAAGCCACGCCGGGGCGAGGATCGCGATCACCGCCCCGCAGGCGATGCCCGCCCGCCACCGGTCCGCGCGCGCCGCCAGCTCCGGCCAGCTCCCGCCCCGGCGGCGCGTCCAGCCTCCCAGCTCGTGCGCGATCGCACGCCCGCACGCGTCGGCGCCGATCCCGGCCAGCATTAGGCCGGCGAGCTGGATGCCCATCATGAAGCGACGAAAGAAGATGTCGGCGCTGCCGGGGATCACGTCGACCAACGGTCCCCAGGTGGTCCGGCCGAACGACAGCACGAGGCTCGCCACGAACGCGACCACGAGCGCCCGCGCGCCGGCGTTCACGCGCAGGTGCGCGACCGCCAACCCCAGCCCGACGAGCGTTAGGACGGTGAGGATCGGGACCCTGCCGTGGTCGAGCAGCTGACCCGAGACGAGCCATCCGAGCACGCGGGCGGCGCCGTACCCGTCGGCGAGCGGGGTCCCGCGCAGGATCTCGTTGGTGGCGGCCCATTCTCGCTGCGCGAGCAGGGGGACGATCACCCAGGCGGCGGCCAGCAGGGATCCCGCAACGAGCAGCGCCGCGCGGCGCACACGCACGATCAGCGGCGGCCCGGCGACGAGGGGCCAGAGCAGCACAGGCAGGATCGCCAGGTAGCCGGTCTCAAAGTGCAGCGCCATCGTCAGCGCGATCAGCACCGCCGCCGCCAGGTAGTGGCGCCCGTCACGGACCGCCTGCCAGCTCATCCCCCAGGCCAGCGGCAGCGTCATCGACGCCCACAACTGCGTCCACAGTCCGTAGCCCACCCACACGTAGGCCCCCTGCTCGTAGCCGACACCCACCGCGCCGACGACGAACGGTGACATCGCGGCTGACACCCCGGCGGCGGCGCGGCCGGCCCCGAACAGCCGGGCTCCGAGATACACGCTCACCGGCCAGGCCGACAGCAGGAGGTACAGCGTCCAGCGGAATGCCGGATCGGGACCGATGGCCAGTCCGAGCAGGCCGGTCAGCATCGCCGGGAGGCTCTGGTAATGAAGGAACTGGGGCGAGCCGAGGCCGAGGTAGGGAAACCAACTGGTGAGCGGCAGGTGGCCGGAGGCGATCCGTGCAGCCGCGAAGCGGACCATCTGCTCGTGGACCGAGCTGTCGTCCAGATATGACACGGCGAGCGTCTCGGCCCGGAGGTTCACCACGTTCCAGGCGACCGCGGCACCAACGAGCGCCCAGGGCCAGCGCGGCTCTCGCCCATCCGTGAGTGCAGCGGTCGGTGCGCTGCGGCCTGTCACCGGCGGATCCTAACCGTCGTACTCCGCGATTACCGTCCCACCGTCCCCTTGAACGGTTCTCGTTCGTCTCAGCGGCGAGAGCATTCATTCCAACCCTGGAGGAATTCCATGTCGGACGTCTCGGTCAAGCGGGTCGAAGAGTTCGACTCCCCTAACGGTGGCGGCTTCTGCCGCGCCCGCGCAAGCCTGGGAGTGACGTCGTTCGGAATGCAGGTCGAGCACTTCCCGCCGCATTTCGAGCACTTCCCCGAGCACGACCACGCCGCAGACGGACAGGAAGAGGTCTACACCGCGCTCTCGGGCTCAGCGACGCTGCACGCCGGCGATCGAAGCTACCGTCTCGAGCCGGGCGTGTTTGCTCGCGTCGGCCCCGGGGTCACGCGCAAGATCACCACCGATGACGATCCCGTGCGGCTGCTCGCGATCGGCGCCACCCCGGGCAAGCCCTATTCGCCGCCCGCATTCACCGAGGAGGGAGCGCCGCTCCCGGGCTGATACGGTTCTCAGCGGAGAGGTTCGTCGGTGATCGTCGACAGCGGCCTGCCCGCAACAGGGTCTCGATCCGTCACCCCCCGGGTCGTGCCCTGAGAAGGGCGCTGAAACGCAGCGCGCGCCCGGTCCACCTCGTCGCCCGCCCAGCAGCCCGCGAGATGGTCGTTGACGAGGCCCATTGCCTGCATGAACGCGTACACGGTGGCCGGCCCCACGAATCGCCATCCGCGGCGCTTGAGATCTCGCGCCAGCGCCCGCGACTCGGGCGTGTGTGCGAGATCGCGCAGTCCGGCCCGGTCAAGCCGCGCCGGGTGTGGCCCCGGTTCGAACCGCCACAGGTACCCGGCCAGCGAGCCCTCCTCCTGTACGAGCTCGACGGCTCTCCGCGCGTTGGCGACGACAGCCTCGATCTTGCCGCGATGACGCACGATCGACGTATCGGCCATCAACCGCTCGACATCGGTCTCGTCGAACTGCGCGATCCGCTCGAACTCGAATCCGGCGAATGCGCGCCTGAAGTCCTCACGCTTGCGCAGGATCGTCAGCCACGACAGACCGGATTGAAAGCCCTCCAGGCTGAGCTTCTCGAACAGCCGCACATCGTTGCCGACCGGGTAGCCCCATTCGCGGTCGTGATAAGCGCGGTACTCCGGGGTTGAGTCGCCCCAACCACATCGAACGAGGCCATCCTCGCCACGCACGAGCCCGTCGCCGATCATCTCCGGCGAGGATACCGTGCGGGGTGCTCATGCCGACCTCGCGGGCTTAGCGCTCCTTAGCGCCCGATGGCCTGGGGGAAGTTGAAATAGTGGTGCGGATCCACTACGCGCCGGACGTCGGCGAGACGCCCGTAGTTGCCTCCGTAGTATGCGGTCTGCCAGTCCTCGAGGCTGGGGTCGGTGTAGTTGACGTACGCGCCGCCGGTGACGTACGGAACCATCTCCCGTGTGACGGAGGCGAGCCACGCGCTGCGGTCGGGATAGCTCAGATACTGGATGCAGAACAGGACGTCTCGGTGCACGAACGCGGTCGCGTCCGGCGCGACCCGGTTGATCGCACCGCCGTAGCAGTCGAACAGGATCGAGCCGTGTCCGGCGATCGACGCCCTGTACTCCGCCGCCTGAACGAGCGCTTGGCGGGCGCGGGCGGGCAGAGGGCTCGCCACATAGTCCGATTTGGCCGCGAAGCTCTCTCGGCCGAGCGTTCCGCCCGGTCGCGTGCCAACGGTGTGGCATGCCGCCAGGGGTATGGCCGAGCATCCGGCCGACATCAATTGCGCCTGCAGATATCCGTGGTCGCCAGACGACACGCTCGCCCCACTCACCGACGTCAGCGGCGCGAGGAGTCCCGCCAAGTCGCTCGCCGGACCGAGGTATTGGCCGCTCACGTTTACCGACGTGCGACCGTGACCGCCGTTGAGATGAAAGATCGACGTCAGCTGCGAGCGCGCATGGGGAGCCCAGGCCTGCCAGGAGGCAAGCGCGTCGGTCGCCATCGACCACGGCCACGTCACGAAGAACGTGGCGACCGTGCGGGGCACCGCATGGACGCGGAAGGTGAGACTCGTCACGACACCGAAGTTCCCACCTCCACCGCCTTGCAGGGCCCAGTGGAGATCCGGGTTCTCACGACCGCTCGCCGTCCGCACGCGGCCATCCGCAGTCACGATCTCGGCGCTGAGGAGATTGTCCGCGGTCAACCCGAACTGTCGAGCTGCAAGCCCCATCCCACCGCCGAGCGCGTGGCCGGCGATGCCCACCGACGGACAGGACCCGGCGGGGATCGTCACCCCGTACGCCGCGAGGGCGGCGTACACGTCGATCAACTGCGATCCGGTGCCGATCGTCGCGGTCCGGTTGCGCGCGTCGACATCGATGTGACGCATGCTCCGCAGGTCGACCACCATGCCACCTGAAAGCGTCGAATAGCCGGCGTAGCTGTGGCCACCTGACCGCGCCCGGAGCGGGATCCCCTTCGACACACCCCATCTCACCGCGGTACCGACGTCGGCCGCATCGACCGGACGAACAACCAACGACGGCAGCACAGAGTCGAAGCGCTCGTTGTACACGTGAGCCGCGGTCAGAAAGCCGCCGGCGCCGCGTCTGATCACCTCGCCGCGGATCGGTGGGCCGGCGCTGCGGACCGCCGCACCGACCAGTCGCCGCACACTCCTGCGCGAGACCAGTGAAATCCCCACCGTCCCCGACCCCGCGAGGAAGCCACGTCGATCGATCGGACTCTGCAACCTCGCATTTCCCCCTTTCACACCATCGTCCCACGCTCGCCAACCAGCCTGCAAGCGACGTGGGCTTTCTCGACAAGGCGAAGGGCACGGCAAAGCAGGCGTTCGACCCGGCCGGGGGGGCCGGCCAGCGGGCGGACCGGCCAGCGCGACAAGATCACGCGTAGCAACAAGGTCGGAGTCACGACGCCCGCGACGGTTAACTCAACGCGCGAGGTCGGCACTGCGCAGCGCGACTCGACTCACAGCGGAGCACGAGCTCCGGCGCCGACAGGGAGCACGAGCCCCGAGCGCCACGGACGGCGACTCGCAAGCGGACGACGGTTCGCAAGCGGGCGGCTGCTACGTCTTCGGGCAGGCCGCCAATGCCGTCGCCTGAGCTGATGCCGGAAGCGCCTTCGCGACGTCGCGACAGACTTCACCGACGACTTTCTCGACGCCCGCAACGCTCCCGTTGGCAGCTTGATCGCACAGCGAGGCGAGCTTCGTCCTCTCGTCGGCCGAGAGCGTGGGAGCCGCGCTGATGCTCGCCTTGCACGCAGCGACGGCCTTCTGCACAACAGGGTTGCTCGACGCGCTCGCGCCACCGGACCCGCTCGTCGACGCGGCGGCCGACGATGCGGACGCGGAGGACGTGCTCGCGGTGGAGCTACTACTGCTTCCGCAGCCCGAAACGAACACGCCGCTCACGACCGCAACCGCGAACAGCAAACTGAGTCTTGGCATCATCGATCCTCCCGCTTTGCATCCCTCACGTCGACGAACTGCACCCCATGGCACCCACAGTACCGGTTACGGCCGGCCGCGTGAAGGCTGAACGAGGTGATCCTCGCCGCCGTGGGAGCCCTGGGCGCCATCCGACGCGCAGGGTGGGACGTTGACGCCGGCGCTCACACGACATCGGCGGCACCCGGCGCGACAACAGCTACCCCGGTTGTGCCGTCGACGTTCAGTCGCACCTGTCCTCGTGCTCGTTTGCGCCAAACCCGGATCCCGGACTGGAGCAGCGTCTATTCACCGCGGCAGGAGATTTGGCCTGGCCGGGCTACACCTGGCAATTTCGTCGAGCGCTCGGCGCCTTCGATCCTCGGGCGTACGAGCTGCATCCGCGCGACGAGGTCGACGCGGTCGTGCGACACCACCCTCCAACCCCGGCATGACTCTGAGCGGAGCGGCGGGCCCGTCTGCTCGGCGCGAGTTCCGACCCGGCGCCCCGGCGCCCTCTGCCCCAGGCGCCCGTGTCAGGCGTACACGCAGCTCTGCCCGGCGCGCTGCCACTCCGAGCCGATCGCGAGCAGGACCTCGAGCATTGCCATGGCGGCCGGCGCACGATAGCCGGCGGGGACCGCAGCCACGACCTGACGCACGGGGGCGCGCGGACCGAGCGAGCGGATGACGACATCCCCCCGGGCCGCCCGCGCGACGAGATCGGGGATCAGCGCGACGGCGACACCCGCGGCGACGAAGCCCAGGATCGCGTGGTAGTCGTCGTTCTCGAACGCGATCGTCGGCTCGAACCCGGCGGCATGACACGCGCGCTTGAACATCCGAGTGTCAGGGCAAGTCGTGGTGGAGCCGAGCATCCACGACTCGTCGCTGAGGTCACGCAGTCGCAACTTCTGGCGCTCGGCGAGACGGTGACCGACGGGCAGCGCCACGTACATCGGGTCGTCGAACAGATGGATGCGTTCGATCGGCTGGTCGGGCGTGGGTTCTGCGTCGTTGCTGAGCGCTATGTCGAGCTCGCCGCACCGCAGCCGCGGGATCGATTCCTCCTCTTCGATGATCTCGACCACGAGCTCGACCTTCGGATGGATATCCCTGAACCGCGCGATCGCGAGGGGGACGATGCTCGCCGCCGCCGAGGAGAACGTGGCCAGCCGCACCCGACCGGCCTCCAGCCCCATGACGGCGCGCAGCTCGCTCTCGGCATCGTCGAGGGCGGCGAAGATCACCTCCGCGTGGCGGACAAGCACCTCGCCCGCGTCGGTCAACCGCGCCCCGTTGGCAGCGCGCGTGACGAGCACCGCGCCGGTCTCAGCCTCGAGCGTCGCGATCTGTCTCGACACCGCCGGCTGGGTGTAACCGAGTGAGTCGGCCGCGCCCGAGAACGAGCGGTGGCGCGCAACCTCCCGCAGCACGCCGATACGGTTCACGTTGAGCATTACCAATGATCATACCTCGCCAAGGCTATCCCTATTTGCGCTCATTGAGAACCCTTGGTTTAGTTGGATTAGGGTGACCTACGAGGTGGGGGCCGGGGCCCTCGACTCCTGGCGCCCGTCAGGCGTCTCGGCGTCGCCACGATCACGCCCCAGGCGGGCTCCCCGAGGTTCAGCCGGGTCAGCAGGGTGTGGTCGCGCTCGTCGTCGGCGGGATCGGCGTGATGAGCACCATGCTGATGGTGGTGATCGAGCGCAGCTCGGAGTTCGCGCCGCTGTCGGCGGTCGGCTGGAGCAGCCCCCAGATCGCCACCCGCGTGCTCACCGAGGGTGTGGTCACCTCCGTCCTCGGCGCCGCGGTCGGCCTGCTGCTCGGCATCTTCGGCGCCTAAATGAGAACGCCCCGGAACCGGCGGGATATGAGGCCGGAACTCGGGGCGCGCTCGAGGGAGGAGAGGTACT
>Ga0181518_10002481_pt1 | contig 17746 bp, 14 predicted proteins | sample PEATcosm2014_Bin_28_FD_119751 | JGI IMG/M metagenome (GOLD analysis project Ga0181518, IMG submission 119751) | Peatland microbial communities from MTU Mesocosm Facility, Houghton, MI, USA - PEATcosm2014_Bin01_60_metaG | ecosystem: Environmental > Terrestrial > Soil > Wetlands > Peat | place... | reverse complement strand
GAACAACTCCCGGCCCCATAACAACTCGCGAGGCACGGCGATTGCGGAGAGTCCTATCAGCAACTCCAGCAATGCGTACAACCTTAACGCCGGGAATTGCGCCCGGGTGCCATATTTGCGCACCACGATCCCAGATCCCCAGGAACCGAGGCCTAATCCCACCATGAAAGCGGACAGCACCAGCGAAACCATGGCGGTCGTGACGCCGAATTGCGCCATGGCGATGCGGAGCCAGACGATCTCATAGAGAATGCTGCAGAACCCGGAAAGCAGAAAGAAACAGAAGTACAATTGCACGAATTGGTCCCCCGTAAATCTGGCCTGAATGATGCCTGGCTAATTTCAACAACAAACTGTTCGGGGGTCAATCTGAAAACAATAATTGGCAGATGGCGCGGGGTTCGCGTCTCCTGACTCTGAAGGGTATTCCATCCGAGTTCCGCTCGCGCGGGGTGTTTCCCGTCCCATAGAATAAACAAGAGCATGTCCCTCGGCCTCTACATCTCGGTCCCTTTCTGCCGGACCAAATGCAGCTACTGCAACTTCGCCTCCGGCGTGTTCTCGAAGTCGGTTTACTAAAACTACGTTGCCCGCCTGGTCGAAGATATCGCCAACTCGGGGAAACTCGCGGCCGAACTGGGATGCGCCCTCGACGCAAGTGCAGACTCCGTCTATCTCGGCGGAGGAACTCCGTCGATCCTGTCTGCCGCGCAGTTGCTTCGCATCTTCGCGGCCGTGCGCGGTCAATTTGCAGTTACGCCCGATGCCGAGATCACGGTTGAATGCGCTCCGGGCACGCTTACTCCCGCGCTCGTCGAAACCTTGCTGCGATGCGCAGTGAACCGGGTGAGCTTGGGCGTGCAGTCCTTTGTCGATCGGGAGGCGCAGTCTGTGGGACGGCTGCACAAACGCTCCACCGTTCTTGAAGAGATTAGTCGCCTGCGAGAGGCTGGCCTCGGCAACCTTAACATCGATCTAATCGCCGGGCTGCCGCACCAGACGGCGGAAAGCTGGGCTTTCTCACTGTCGGAGACGATTGCGGCGGGGGTTCCGCACGTGAGCGTTTACATGCTGGAAGTGGACGACGATTCCCGCCTGGGCAGGGAACTGATTGCCGGAGGCGCCCGCTACCACGCCCACTTTGTCCCCGATGACGATGCGACCGCCGATTTCTATCAGCAGGCGTGCGAGATGCTAGCCGCTGCCCGCATCGAGCAGTACGAGATTTCCAACTTTGCCCGCGCCGCAACGCGGTCGCAAGACAACGAGTTACATAGCAATGAGTCGCGCCATAACTTGAAGTATTGGACACGCCAGCCCTACCTAGGCTTCGGCGTCGACGCGCACTCGATGCTTGCCGTTGATCATCACGAGGGCGATCGTTGCCAGGCCGTCCGCTTCGCGACCCCGGATTCGCTCGACGCCTACATGAATCGTGTGCCGCATACGGTGACGCCCGTCTCCGCGCAGGCGGCAATCGAAGAAACTCTTTTCCTCGGTCTGCGCCTCAACCGCGGTATTGATCTTGAACAGCTTGGCGCAGAATTCAAAACTGACATCTTGGAATCCGCCATCCAACAGTCTGTGCAGGACGGCCTCCTGGAACAGCAAGGCACGACCGTTCGCCTCACCGCTCGCGGCCGTCTCTTATCCAATAAAGTTTTTGAAAGATTTCTTGCCGAAGAAAAAGTGGGAACCGGCCACGTGAATCCACGTTAGTTGGCCGATCAGTGCCGTTCGGCGTTGGCCTAACCGGTCCCCACCATTTCACAAACTTTGGGGAGGCCGATCCCCAAGATGGGAGGCTCAAATGCCAGAGCCTGTATCCCGGCCTCTCCCGAAACATTCATCCACACAAGGCGAAACTGCGCCCGCGAAGCGCCTAGTTCGGCGCCCAGCAGCCCTCCGGTCTGCGTTTTCGAGCGCACGCCGATGGGAACGGCCCGCGGTTCCTGATTCCTGCTCTTGGTTCCGCTGGATGATTCATGCGGATCATAACCACGAATCCTAAAATGCGAAACGTCACATCGGTTACCCGCCCGAGAGTTCCCGAAGTTACGTTGCATTCACGGGCGCGGCGCGAGTGAATTCGTATCGAGATAACCTGAGTCCTCTCACGCGGGTTTGTAACAATGGTCACAGACAAGCCCCCACCTTTGTGGTCATATCTCGATCGAGTTGACTCCACATTCCAATCGCCGGGAGTACATCAATGGATAACCCACAGCCACGCTTTTTGGGTCTGGCGGCAAGGACGATCGTTTGCCACAGTCTCACCTACTTCATGATGGGAGCCCTGGCGTTTCACTTTCTGAACTATGCGGACCTTCTCTCCCGCCCTAATTCCGGATTTCGCCCAATCACCGATCCCTGGCTTATGGCGGGTCCACTATTACAGCCGCTTCGCGGTCTCATCTTCGCGCTGGTTTTCTATCCGCTGCGGGAGTGCCTCTTCGGGAAAAAATACGGCTGGCTGCTCATGGGATGGATGCTCATCGCGCTCGGCATCCTGTCAACCTTCGCTGCACCTCCCGGATCGATCGAGGGCATGATCTACACCACGGTGCCGATCCGGTTTCAGCTCAGAGGCTGGCTGGAAATCGTGCCCCAAGCCCTGCTGCTTTCCGCTCTGCTCTGTTACTGGGTCAATCACCCAGCGAAGAAATGGCTGAACTGGGTGCTCGGGATCCTGTTTTTCATTGGGATGACCTTGCCGATTCTGGGCCTGCTGACGCGCAAGGGATGAACGTGGACTTAGTCGAGGTCTCTCAGCGAGCAGGCGCCCGGACCGCGAGCGTTGCCGCAGGAGCCGCAGGGTCCTTCCGGCATAGACGGCCGGGAGGTGGCGCCGCTCTTCGCCGAGACGGCGAATACGGAAAGTTGCGGCTCCAGTTTCTTGCTCTGGCACTTCGGGCACTCGGCTTTTTGTTTGCCGAAGACCAGAGCCTCAAACTCGTGCTGGCATTCCTTGCAGACGTACTCGAAGATGGGCATGAAGAAAACTCCAGGAAGAAAAACGCTGTCTTCTATTTAAAATCAAAGCGTGAGTACTTTGCAAACCTACGAACAGACGCGTCCTTTCACAGCGCGTCGCTGGCTGCGCGGCGGGCACGTGCAAACGCTTGCGAGCTTCTTGATCCAGCGACAGTTTCATGTGCCTGCGCCCGAGGAGCGGCTGATCGAAGTGGAACCCGGCGTCCAGGTACTTTGCCATTGCCACTGGCAAGCGGATCGAGCGCACGCGCTGACCATCATTATTGTGCATGGGTTGGAAGGGTCGAGCGAGTCGCAGTACATGCTCGGCGTCACCGAGAAAGCGCTGGCTGCGGGGATGAACGTGATCCGCTACAACCAGCGCAACTGTGGCGGCACGGACGCGCTCGCCCCTGTGCTCTATCACTCGGGTTTGTCGAATGACGTGGCAGCGGTAGCGCGCGAGGTCATCGCGCGCGACGGTGTTTCGCGCCTGGCGTTGGTCGGCTTTTCTATGGGCGGCAACATCGTGATGAAGTTGGCGGGGGAGTGGGGAGCGCAGGCCCCGCCGCAGTTTCGCGCGGCTGCGGTGTGTTGTCCGGCGATTGATCTGGCCGCGTCGGCGAATGCGCTGCACGAACCTTCGAATAGAATTTACGAAACCTATTTCTTGTCGGCGCTGCGCCGGCGAATGCTGCAGAAGGCGCGTCTGTTTCCCGGCCATTTCGACGTGAGCCGCCTGCGCGGCATCCGGAGCCTGCGCGAATTTGACGACAAGGTGACGGCTTACTATTGCGGCTTCACGGGCGTCGACGATTACTACGATCGCGCCTCGGCGGCGCACGCGATCGAGCGCATCGCGGTGCCGGCGCTGGTGTTGTACGCGGCGAACGATCCGTTTGTGCGCATCACGGCGGAAACGCGGCGGAAGATTTCGTCGAACCGGAACATCACTTTCGTCGAGACGGACGATGGCGGGCACTGCGCGTTCGTAGGTGCGCCTGTCAGATCGCCCGCTGGAGTGGGGAATCGGAGCGATGGTCGTTATCAGGACGATCATTATCGCGATGGTCGTAATCACGACGATCAGGATGACGACGGTTATTGGGCGGAGCATGAGATCGTTAACTTCCTGCGCCGGTTCTGATGGATACGCTGTGAGGGATGAGCTTCCGATGGATGCCGATTTCTCGATCGAACTGGGGCGGGCGGATCCGGTGCTGGATTTTCCATGGAAGGATCCGGCCGGCAGGATTGCTTATGTCAATGTGAAGCGGTGTCCGGAGTTACTGGCATCGATTGAGGAGGCGGAGAAGTTCCCCGAGCTCGGAGAATTTCTGCGAGTGCTGAACTCGGCGCGGAGCATGGTGGAGACGGCGAAGTGCGACGCCTGGGCGACTTCGGAGTTGAACGCAGAAGAAGAAGTGTACGAGGCGTTGCATAAGTTCGCGAGTTATGTGGACGTGGTGTTTTCTGACATTGACAGGTGTTTATCTTCGTTGCGGCAATCGGTCTCCGCTCACGAACAGTTCGCAAGAAAGTTGGTTGGGTTGCTGCGGCGGGCGCCGGAGACTCCATCGGCGGCGGAGGTGTGCGTGCGGCAGTGTTATTTCGCAGAGGAGGGCGGCGTCCGGGAAGGCTTTTACTGCACTTTATACGTGAGCGGCTACGGGAACGACGAGGTCAGCGCGCGCCAGAATTGGGGCGTCGCGCTGAAGCTGATGGGGAACGCGATCGTTCAGTTGTCGGCGAGCGAGTTGGGGTGAACGGACGGGGTGAAGAGAAGTTGCAAGCGGGGCGGAGCTGCGATCGGCTTGGACGGGCGAGGCGCCCGTCCCCACACGAACCAAACCTACACGGGTTGGACTCGGATAGGCATCTTCCTCCAGTTGATCTTCTTCCAATCAATCTTTTTCCAGCCAGGTTTTGTGCGGAGTAGAGAGAGGATTAGCATGAATAAGATAATTTCCAGTAATCCTCTTGAGGCGGTTGGGATGGATTGCGATCGTTTGGTGAGGAGCGAGAAGCGTCCGTATACGAATTCTATGTGGACCCAGTATACGAGTAAAGACGTCTGGCCTAGTTGGATTAGTGGGCTGAAGCCGCGAGTTGCAGGGCCCCAACGGCACCAGGCGTAAGTCATGAAAGCGATCACTAACAAGAGACCTGTACGCATCATTAAGAAGTTAGGGCTCGTGTGCCAGTAGTCATAAGTGGAGTAGAGATGGAAGGTAGAGTGGTCGAATAAGTAGGCTGCGACGATTGCGATTGCGCCGGTACCGGCTAAGATCGATAGCGTTTGAGTGGCATGGACGCGAGCTCGATCGCTGAAGAGGATGAATCCGGCGGCCAGGCCAGCGAATGCGAAAGCGGCCCATGGAAAGACGGAGAAGAGCCATGGCTGGGGGGCGCCGAGGTTGTGGCATCCATCGATGTAGGACTCGATCGGCCAGGGCAGCCAGGTAGGACGCCAAGTGGTGTGGAGCGGAGGAGTTAATAAGGCGATTAGGGCGGCGGCGGCAATAGCGGCGACGGCCATCGCGGTTCCAGAGTTGCCGCGGCCACTGGCGGATGCCGAGCTGCTCCCGGCTTGGACGGGCGAGGGCGCCCGTCCCCACACGTGCAGGACCATTCCGCAAAGCAGCGCCATTAGCATCATGGATAGTCCGATTATGTTCAGGACGTCCACGCGGAGTAAGTCGGACCACGGAGCCCATCCCCAGGCTATGACGAACTCCTGCAGACGGAAGAGGAGTCCGAAAGCAAAGATTTCCGCGCCGCGGCGGAGCATGGCGCGGGTGATTTCGGCGGAGGTCAGGTTCTTGCGAATGAGTTTGCCGGTGACTAAGGCGAAAGAGACTCCGGCTAGAAAAAGAAAAAGGGGGGCGGGGAGCGTGCCGAGGAGTTGCGATCCTTTGAGAAAACTGGTGTTGCGGGCATCGCCGCCCAGCCAGGCGTCGTAACAGTGCGTCTGGAACATCAGAACGCAGGCGAGGCCACGCATCCAGTCGATCCACGCGAGACGGGAAGAGGGAGTCGAGGTCACGGACGAGAGTGTAACGTGCGAGCCGGGGTGAGGCCAAGGTAAAAGGCGACGGGCGAGGACGCTCGTCTCTCCATCCCCCGTTCCTCTTGATAGGTGTGACATGCTTGCTGGCGTGCTAGCATTTTTGAGGAAGGGATCCGCCGTGAAGCGCTGGTTTGGTGTCGGCACCGTTGTTGTGAGTCTGCTGATCGCGGGTTGTCCTTCGCGGCTGACTTTTGCTAAGGATGAGCCCAAGTGGATCGAAGTGCACACCACGCACTTCTCCGTCCTCACCGATGCGGGCGAGAAGCGTGGGCGGGAAGTCGCTTTGCGGATGGAACAGATGCGCACGATCTTTGGACAGCTGCTTCTGAAAAAGAGGCTGACCATGCCGGTGCCGATCACCGTCATCGCGCTTAAGAGCGACAAGCAGTATGGCTTGGTTGCTCCGGCGAAACAGAGCATGGCTGCTGGGTTTTACGTGCCGGGGACGGACCGCGTTTATATCGTGTTGAATCTTTTTGAAGCCGATCCGTGGCAAGCGGTGGCGCATCCGCTGGCCCATTACCTTCTGAATTACAACTATCCTCCGACGCAAGGCTGGTTCGACGAAGGATTGGCGGAATACTTTGGGTCGATACACATCGGCAAGCAAGTCGAGCTTGGAAGCGATCCGGAGCTGTTACCGGAGTGGCACGAGGACATCTTCGATGAAATGCGGAGGGACCCGAAGGTGCCGCAATCGTTGACGCAGTTAGTAAGTTCTCCGGTATGGCTGTCGATGGTCGACCTGTTCACGATGAAGCATGACACGTCGGGGACGCGCGAGGGGACGCACAACACTCTTTATTACGCGCAATCGTGGATGGTCGTGCACTATCTGGTGAACAGGAACAAGATGCCGGAGGCGGGGACTTACTTCGACCTCGTGCTGAACCAGAAAGTGCCGGTGGAGAAGGCGACGGTGCAGGCGTTCGATATGTCGCCGGAGCAGATGGAAGAGGCGGTAAAGACGTATTTCAAATCCCTAAGCGGGTTGGGCATCGCGCTTGACCGGTCGAAGAAGCCGATCGCAAATCCGGTGGACATTCAGCAGCCGGATCATCTTGCGGTTCCGTTTGACGCGGACGAAATAGGAATGGCGGTCAGTCCGCTTAAGGATGAGGAAGCCAGAGCGGTGATTGACGACGTGATGGCGCGCGTTCCAGAGCATCGCGATCAGGCGCTGCGCGATTTGCAGCAACTGACGGCCGATCCGAAAGATAATGAGGCGGCGCATCGCGGGCTGGCCTGGGACGATATTCGCCAGAAGCGGTTCGACGCGGCGGCCGATGAACTCGACAAAGCGACGGAATTGAATCCGCGCGATCCATGGATTTGGTATTACCGTTCGGTGCTGAAGTATCAGAAGGCGCAGGCGACGCGGCAGGAAATGCAGGGGCTGGCTAACATGATGCAGGACCTGCGGGCGGTGGCGGATTGGTATCCGGAGTTAGCCGACGCTTATAACATGCTGGGAATGGCGCGCGTGGAGGGGGGCGGAATCAACTCGGCTTTGGAGGCGCAACGGCAGGCAATCGCACTGGCGCCGCGAAATGTGGAATATCAATTTAACCTGGGTCAGATTTATGTTGCCGGGAAAAAGTGGGATTTGGCGCGGGAAGTGTTTACGCGACTGAAGGCGGGACCAGATCGGGCGGCAGCCGCGGCGGCGAAGCAGCAATTGGAGGATTTGGAGACGCTGCAGAAATATGGAGTGCGTCCGCAGCGAGCGGGAGAGGGCGAGGCGCCGACGGGCGCGGCTAGAACTCCTTCGGCGGGCACGAGTGCGCCTGCGGCGGCTGCGAACTCAGCGCAAGATCAGGATGAGGATTCCGATACGGAACCGAAACCGCCGCCCCCCAAGCCGGGGACGACTGGGCCGGTGCAGTTTCTGAAAGGCAAGATTGTAAGTAGCGACTGCTCTAAGCCTCCCGAGGCTACGGTTACTATCTTGAGCGGCATGACGACTTATAAGATGCACGCTTCGGATTACAAGGCGGTGCTGGTGATTGGCGAGGACCAGTTCTCCTGCGAGTGGAAAAATCGACTGGTGTCGGTGAATTATCGGGCGGTGGGGAAACGCGAAGGGGAGATAGTGTCGATTGAAACGCACTGACCGCCGCGAAACGTCGCGGGGGCGCAGCTTCACGGGAAGCGTGGGTTGAAGCGCGCGATGGTGTGCGAAGATGGAAATCGGGAGAGCACGCGAATGGAAAACCCACTCAAGCTGAAACGCATTCACCACGTCGAATTCTGGGTCGGCAATGCGCGGCAGGCGGCGTATTTCTATCGCAAGGGATTCGGCTTTTCGCAGGTTGCTTACAGCGGACTGGAAACCGGGCAGCGTCAGCGAGCTTCTTATGCGATGAGTCAGGGCAAGGCTAACTTCATTTTGACTACGCCCATGATGCCGGACGATTCGGCCGCGGATCACATCCGAAAGCATGGCGACGGCGTGCGCGACATCGCATTGGAAGTGGAGGACGCGGACGAGGCCTTTGAGGAAGCCGTGCATCGGGGAGCCCAGCCGGCCGAGGAACCGCATGACATCAAGGATGAACACGGCGCCATTCGCCGCGCCGCGGTCCACACTTATGGCGACACGATCCATTCGCTCATCTCATATAAGGATTACAAAGGGCCGTTTCTGCCGGAGTTTGTGGCGGCGCCGTTGGCGGGGGACGACTGCGGCATTCTGCGCATCGACCACATCGTGGGGAATGTGGAACTCGGCAAAATGCAATACTGGGCGGATTTCTACACTCGCGTCTTCGGGTTCCATCGGTACATCACGTTCGACGACAAGGATATTTCGACCGAGTACAGCGCGTTGATGAGCATCGTCATGTCGGACGATTCGCATGCGGTGAAGTTTCCGATCAATGAGCCTGCTGCGGCGCGCAACAAGAGCCAGATTCAGGAGTACATCGAAGCCTACGGAGGAGCGGGGGCGCAGCACATTGCGCTGCAGTGCAAGGATGTCATGTACACGGTCGGCAAACTGCAGCGCAACGGGGTTGATTTTCTCCGCGTCCCCAATGCCTATTATGATGCGCTGCCGTCGCGAGTCGGGCCGGTGGAGGAATCGCTGGATGAGTTGCGCTCGCTCGGTATACTTGTGGACCGCGACGAGGAAGGCTACCTGCTGCAGATTTTCTCGAAGCCGGTGGAGGATCGTCCGACCGTATTCTTCGAGGTCATCCAGCGCAAGGGCAGCCGCGGATTTGGAAAAGGGAATTTCAAGGCGCTGTTTGAGTCGATCGAAAGGGAGCAGGCGCGACGAGGGAATCTGTAGGCGATGGCGAACGCACGAGTGACGAACGCCAGAACGAAGACGGCTAAGAAGACACGGTTGCGTTATCAATATCAGTCGGGATTCGGCAACGAGTTCGCCAGCGAGGCGGTGGAGGGTGTATTGCCGCGCGGGCAGAATTCTCCTCAAAAAGTGGCGCATGGGTTGTACACGGAACAACTGAGCGGCACGGCATTTACGGCGCCGCGCGGCGTCAATCGGCGGACTTGGCTTTACCGGATGCGTCCGTCAGTAGCGCACAGGCCATTCGAGCCCATCAGCCCGGGAAGGCTGCGCAGCGCGCCGTTCGACGAGGTGCCGACACCACCGAACCAGTTGCGCTGGACTCCGATTCCGATTCCGACTTCCTCACAACGCACCGATTTCGTCGACGGCCTGATCACCATGGCGGGCAATGGTGATGCGCATACTCATACGGGCGTTGCGATTCACATCTACGTTGCCAATGCGTCGATGACGGATCGTTTTTTCTACAACGCCGACGGAGAGATGTTGATCGTGCCGCAAACGGGACGACTACTGCTGCGCACCGAGATGGGCGTTCTCGACGCCGGTCCGGGCGAGATTGCGGTGGTTCAACGGGGGATTCGTTTCCGCGTCGAGCTGCTGGAAAAAGAAGCGCGCGGCTACATCTGCGAGAACTACGGAGCGCTGTTTCGTCTGCCGGATCTGGGGCCGATTGGCGCGAACGGGCTGGCGAATCCGCGCGACTTTCTGGCTCCGGTAGCGACGTTTGAAGATCGGGAAGGCGATTACCAGATAGTCGCCAAATTCCAGGGAGGACTCTGGGCGGCGGCGATCGATCACTCGCCGCTCAACGTGGTCGCGTGGCATGGGAACTACGTGCCCTATAAGTACGAGCTTGCGAATTTCAATTGCATTAATACCGTGAGCTTCGATCATCCGGACCCGTCGATTTACACGGTGCTGACTTCGCCTTCGGAGATTCCGGGAACCTCCAATGTTGACTTCGCGATTTTTCCGCCGCGTTGGCTGGTCGCTGAGCATACGTTTCGTCCACCCTGGTTTCATCGCAACTTCATGAACGAGTTCATGGGGCTGATTCGCGGGGAATATGATGCCAAGGCGGAAGGGTTCGTGCCGGGCGGCGCCAGCCTGCACAATTGCATGGCTGGCCACGGGCCCGACGCGGAAACGTTTGAGAAGGCGAGCAAGGCTGAACTGAAGCCGATCTATTTAAGCGACACGCTGGCGTTCATGTTCGAGACTCGCTTCGTGTGCCAGCCGACGAAGTTTGCGCTGGAGACTTCGCAGCTCGATCATCAGTACTTCGAGTGCTGGCAGGGATTGCGGAAGAAGTTCAAGGGATCAGGCGGCTAGGGCAGGCGCCGAAGTTCACGTTGCGGCGCCAGCCCCTAAAAGGGCGACTGGTACGGAACGCTTTCGGCATCGCTAAAGCGATGCCCTGATACGAAGAATCCGTTATGAAACCCGTTCTCGACGAGACCCACGATTCCACGGTGCAGAGTTGGGTTGAATCGGCCAACTCTACGGGCTCGCATTTTCCCATTCAAAATTTGCCTTTCGGAGTCTTTCGGCAGCGCAATACTGGCGCCGAAACGAAAGTAGGAGTTGCGATTGGGGACCGCATTCTTGACCTCGACGGAATGCGAAGTGAGGGTTTGCTGGCGGAAGAGAGCGTGCGGCTGGCGGCGAATGCTTGCGCTTCCGATTCGCTGAACTCGCTGATGGCGCTCGGAGCCGGTTCGCGGCGTGCCTTGCGCCGGCGTCTTCATGCTGTCTTACGCGAAGACGCGCCCCTCTCCGACCGGCAGGCCGCTGCGCGCCATCTTGTCGCGCAGGCGGATGTTGACATGCTCCTGCCTGCGGCCGTTGGCGACTACACGGATTTCTACGCATCGATCTTTCACGCAACGAATGTCGGAAAGGTGTTTCGTCCCGACAATCCGCTGCTGCCGAATTACAAATACATTCCGATTGGGTATCACGGGCGGGCGTCGTCGCTGGTTGCGACGGGAACGCCGGTCCGGCGGCCTTTCGGCCAGACGCGCGATGGCGAGGGCAATCCAGGTAATGCTCCGAAATTCGGGCCGACCAAGGCGCTGGATTACGAAGTGGAACTGGGCTTCTTTGTGGGCGTCGGGAATTTGTTGGGAGAGACCATTCCTATCGGTGAGGCGGAAGAACATATTTTCGGAATCTGCCTGGTGAATGACTGGTCGGCGCGCGACATTCAGGCTTGGGAGTATCAACCGCTGGGGCCTTTTCTGGGGAAAAGTTTTGCGACTTCGCTCTCGCCGTGGGTGGTGACGATGGAGGCGCTGGCCCCATTTCGCACGGCTGCATTTGCCCGTGCCGAGGGCGATCCGGCGCCGTTGCCTTACCTTTTTAGCCAGGGCGATCGGGAACAGGGCGGTCTTGATTTGTGGCTGGAAGTTTCTCTGTTGTCGGTGCGGATGCGGGAAGCCGGCATGGCTCCCGTGGTTTTGGGTCGAAGCAATTTTCGCGACATGTACTGGACGATGGCGCAGATGCTGACGCATCACGCGAGCAATGGCTGCAATCTGCGGGCTGGCGATTTGCTGGCCAGTGGAACGGTGTCGGGCGCGGACCAGACGGCGCGCGGATGCCTGTTGGAGCTAACCTCGCGCGGAAAGGATCCGGTTACGCTGCCGACGGGAGAGCAGAGGAAATTCCTGGAAGATGGAGACGAAATCATCCTTCGGGGATTTTGCGAACGAGATGGGTTCCGCCGCATCGGGCTGGGTACTTGCCGGGGCACGATTTTGCCCGCGTCCGCGGACCGATAACCCTCACCCGTCGAGCTCCGTAGAGACGAGACTTCCCGCGTCTGTCGCTACGTCCAAAGAAGAAGCGGCAAGCCCCGCCTCTACACGAGTCGCAGTTGCGAATTTGTTGTATAGTCGTCGCCGACTTATGAGGAGGAAACTTGAGCTCCCTGCCGGATTCGACCGTGCCGGAAAACTACGCTCCTCTACCAACTGCGGACGGCCACGGTCCGGCGGTATTCGCCGGCTTCCTGGGATGGACGCTTGACGCCTTCGATTTCTTTCTGGTCGTCCTCTCGCTGACAGCCATTGCTAAGGAACTGCACCGGTCCGACAAAGAGATTGCCCTTTCCATCACGCTCACCCTGGCGTTCCGTCCGGTGGGCGCCTTCATCTTTGGACTGATGGCCGACCGCTACGGACGCCGCATTCCGTTGATGATCGACCTTGTCTTCTACTCCGTGGTCGAGGTGCTCACCGGTTTCGCGCATAGCTTTACTACTTTCCTCGTGTTGCGCGCGTTGTTCGGCATCGGCATGGGCGGGGAGTGGGGCGTGGGCGCATCGCTCGCCATGGAAAAAGTTCCACCCCGGCTGCGCGGGTTTCTTTCCGGGATGCTGCAGCAGGGATACGCCCTCGGTTACCTTCTGGCGGCGGGCTGTTTCTTCTTTGTCTTCCCCCGATGGGGCTGGCGGCCCATGTTTTTCATCGGCGGACTGCCGGCGCTGCTGGGACTCTTCGTCCGCTTCCGGGTGAAAGAATCGGAGGTGTGGCAGAAGACTCGGCACCCGAACTGGAGCAGCCTGGGCCGCGCGATATGCTCCCACTGGAAGTTGTTTCTCTATTTGACCCTATTAATGATGATGATGAACTTTTGCTCGCACGGCACGCAGGATATGTTCCCAACCTTCGTCAAGCGCTTCTGGAACAGGAGTCCCACTCAAGTTGCTGTGATCGTTGCCATCTCCATGGTGGGCGCGATCCTCGGAGGCACGCTGATCGGTTTTCTATCCGACCGCTTCGGACGCCGCCGCACCATGATCACGGCGTTCATCCTGGCGATCGCGTGCGTACCGCTGTGGGCCTACGCTCCGTCCGTGACCCTGCTGGCAGTCGGAGCCTTTCTGATCCAGTTCATGGTCCAGGGAGCGTGGGGCATCATTCCGGCGCATCTCTCGGAGTTGTCGCCCGACTCGGTGCGCGGATTCCTTCCCGGATTCGCCTATCAGTGCGGAGTGCTTCTGGCCGGCTCGGTGGCTTACATAGAGGCCATTCTCGCCGAGCGAACCAGTTACGCGAACGCCATGGCTCTGACCGCGTTTGTGGTGTTCACGCTGGCGGCGGTGGTGGTCGCGCTGGGGCGGGAGCAGAAGGGCATTCAATTCGGGTCGTAGCATTCCAGTCTCTGGTCCACCACCCAGCCCCAATGGCGACGATGGGCCGGGGCGACATTCCCGCTATTCCTCAAAACCTTACCTTCGCGTAGCCCTTCGGCCAGGTCTGAGAAAGACGATTCTCCCGAGCGATGGGGACGTGGGTGTCGTCGAACGCACTCAGGGGCTAACTAAAGAATTTCTAATCGGCCACGGCCCCACGCTTGCTTCCGATCCCAAAGGAAGACGGCCTCCTAATGAGAACGGCCTGCGCGGCCGATGGAAGTTGAAGGGCGTGAACTAGCGATTTTCCACGAAACGAAATCACTCACCCGGGAAAGGCGCGCTGCAAGAGGCGCAAGAGGGCAGGCGGCAGCGACTAGCCCTGCGCCTGCGGGAAATTATTCCCCATTTTGGAAAGGAAAGACAGCTATGAGCGACAGCGATATCGTCCAGGATTTTCTGGTCGAGAGTTACGAGAACCTGGACCGGCTGGACCGCGACCTGGTCGGCCTGGAGAAAAACCCCCACGATGGTGAAGCGCTGGCCGGCGTGTTTCGCACCATTCACACCATCAAGGGCACGTGCGGGTTCCTCGGTTTTAACAAGCTGGAGAAGGTTGCGCACGTGGGCGAGAACCTGCTGACCCGTCTGCGGGACGGGCAGCTCACGCTCAATCCGGAACTCACCACGGCGCTGCTGGGCATGGTGGACGCGGTCCGCCAGATGCTCAAAGAAATTCAAGCGACGGGTCAGGATGGCGAGGTCGACTATCCGGAACTACGGGCAAACCTGACGCGGCTGCAAACCCCCGCCGCCGCGAACGCGGGCCTCGCGCCACCATCCCCGCCCGCTCCGGTCGACCCGAAGCCGCTGCCCACCCCGGAGGCAGCTTCACCTGAATCTGCAGTCGCAAGAGAGACTCCGCCCGTGCCGGCCGAAGCCGCCCCGCCGGGACCAGTTGAAGCACCCGCCGGGCCTCGGGAAAAAGGCGGCGATTCGAACCGAAAACCCGCCCGCGGAAAGATCGGCGGGGTGCTGGTCGAGCGCGGGCAGGTGCAGACTTCCGACCTCGCGCAGGCGCTCGAAAAACAGGAACATGGGGACCGGCGGCGTCTGGGCGAAATTCTCGTGGCCTCGGGATCGGCCAAGCCGGAAGACGTGACGGCGGCAGCGCAACTTTTGGAATCCAAACTTCACGACGTTGCGCCGGAGACCATCCGCGTCGGAGTCGACGTGCTGGATAAGCTGATGACTCTGGTCGGGGAACTGGTGCTGGCGCGCAACCAGCTGCTGCAAATCTCAAACACGGTGGAAGACGCCAGCCTGCAGGCCGTTTCGCAACGGATGAACTTGATCGCCACCGAACTGCAAGAAGGGGTGATGAAGACCCGCATGCAGCCTATCGGAAACATCTGGAGCCAGTTTCCGCGGACGGTGCGCGACGTGGCGCTCGGTTGCGGCAAGGAAGTGGGCATCGAGATGGAGGGCAAAGAAACGGAACTGGACAAGACCATCATCGAGGCCATCAAGGATCCGCTCACCCATCTGGTGCGCAATTCCGTCGACCACGGGATCGAACTACCTGACGACCGGGTGAAGGCGGGCAAGGCTCGAGCCGGACGCCTGATCCTGCGCGCCTTTCATGAAGGCGGGCAGGTCAATATCGAGATCACCGACGATGGCGCCGGCTTGAACGTGGAACGCCTCCGCAAGAAGGCGCTCGAACGCGCCGTGATCACCGCCGAACAGGCGGCGCGCATGACGGAGCGCGAAATCTTCAATTTGATCTTTCTTCCCGGATTCTCCACCGCGGAAAAAGTGACCAACGTGTCCGGCCGCGGCGTTGGCATGGATGTGGTGAAGACGAATGTCGAGAAGATTGGCGGCACGGTCGACGTGCAGTCCACCCTGGGACGGGGCACCACGGTTCGAGTAAAGATTCCCCTGACCCTGGCCATCATTCCGGCGCTGGTGGTGACTTGCGGTGGCGATCGCTACGCCATTCCGCAAGTCAGCCTGCTCGAACTGGTGCGCCTGGAGGCCGATGAGGTGGCCAAGGGCATTGAACTGGTCCATGGCGCACCGGTCCACCGGCTGCGCGGAAGACTGCTTCCGCTCGTGTATCTCAATCAGGAACTGAACCTCGCCGCCGATACGCGTTCCGCAGCGGAGAACGACGGATCGGTCAACATCGTGGTGCTGCAAGCCGACGAGCGGCAGTTCGGGCTGGTGGTGGATCACATCAACGACACCGAAGAAATCGTGGTGAAGCCGCTGCGCAAACAGCTCAAGACGGTGAAGACCTTTGCCGGCTCGAGCATCATGGGCGACGGTAAAGTGGCGCTCATACTGGACGTGCTGGGCCTGGCGCAGCGGGCCAGCGTGGTGACCGAAACCAGGGACCGCGCCCTCGTCGAGAAAGCCACGGCGTCCGGGGCGGCCGCGCACGATGAAGAGAAGCAAACCTTCCTCCTCTTCGCGGGCCCGGGCGATTCCCGCATGGCCATACCGCTGAGCACTCTGGCGCGCCTCGAGGAGTTCCCCGTGGCGCAAGTGGAAATGTCGGGCAGCCAGTGGGTGACGCAGTATCGCGGTCAGATCCTGCCCTTGATCCGGCTCGAGGTCGTGCTCGAAGAGCGCCGCCATAAGTTGCGCGCCCTGCAAGCTCCGCCCACGGCCGGTTCCGGACCGATTCAGGTGCTGGTTCTGGCTCACGAAGGACGTTCGTTCGGCCTGGTCGTCGACCGGATTCTGGACATTGTCGAAGACAAGGCGGACGTGAAGACGGCGGCGACGCGGGCGTCCGTTCTCTATTCGGTCGTGATCGGAGACCGGGTCACGGAACTGATCGACATCCCGGCGATTCTGCGCGGCGCGGATTTGAACGCCAAGCAGCCCGGCTTGGCGAGAGCAGCGGAGGTTGCGAACTAAGCCATGGCCCACACTTCACAATTTTGCACGTTCTATCTGGACAAGCTGCTGTTCGGCGTGGAATTGAAAGGCGTCCAGGAAGTTATCCGCTCGCTCGATATGACCAAGGTTCCGCTGGCGCCGGCGGTGGTCAGCGGCCTGATCAACCTGCGCGGACAAATTGTCACGGCTGTCGATCTGCGGCGGCGGCTGGAGCTCGCGCCGCGGCCGGCGGGCATGCTGGCCATGAATGTCGTGGTGCGCTCCGAAGACGGAGCGGTCAGCCTGCTGGTCGACGAAATCGGCGATGTGGTCGAGGTCGAGGAAGACAGTTTCGAGCCTCCGCCCGAAACCTTGCGCGGATCGGTCCGGACCATGATCCTCGGGGTTCATAAACTGAACGACCGGCTCATGCATGTCCTGGACATCGAAAAAGCCTGCCAGATGACGGATGTGGTGGAAACCGCGGCGGCGGGGAGATAGCTGGCTCGGCCACAGCCGATCAATGCCGCGTCGTTTGCGCCAGTGCGGCCTGCTGGCCATGGGTTCAATGATCTTGGCTTCAGAAGATTTAGGAGAAGAGTAAATGAAACTTACACTGGGAAAGAAACTCGGACTGGGCTTTGGTGTGATCCTGGCCTTGATGGTCCTCAGCTCTACCATGACCTACATAAAGTCGGCCGACATTAGGCAAAGCGACGACACCACGTTCGAGGTGCGTATCCCACAGGGCGAATCCGCCAGAGAGTTGCAGCGGGACCTGAATCAGACGGCGAGCAAGGGGCGCCAAGTCGTTCTCGCGGGAACGGAACCGGCTAGGCGGGAGGAAGCGAAGAAGGCTTTCGATGCATCTTGGGACGCTGTCGGAAAGGACATCGCCAGGCTGGACGAACTGGCTCCCAAATGGACTCTTCAGGCGAACCGCGACCGGCTGGCCGAGCTAAAGCAGCAACTGCCCCTGCTCCGCGCGGATGAGGAGGCGGGGATGACCCATGCCGCTGGCAGCGACCGCGACGCTGTCATTAAGGCGGGTGACCAATTCTCCGACCAAGCTATTCCGGCCAATGATGCCGTCAAGAAATTGCTCGGGGGCATGGAGGATTCATTCGGCACGCTATTGCTCAAGACCAAGGAAGACGCGCATGCGGCGAACCAATCGCTCATCCTGACCATGGCGCTAACCACTTTCGCGGCACTGGGCATCGGCATCCTTGTGGCCATTTTCCTGAGCCGCGGCATTGCGGGCGCCACCCAGTCAGTTCTGGTGCAGGCCGAGGCCATCGCGGCCGGAGATTTGACCCGTGACGATTTGAAGGTCCGCAGCAAGGACGAACTG
>Ga0181518_10002478_pt1 | contig 17761 bp, 13 predicted proteins | sample PEATcosm2014_Bin_28_FD_119751 | JGI IMG/M metagenome (GOLD analysis project Ga0181518, IMG submission 119751) | Peatland microbial communities from MTU Mesocosm Facility, Houghton, MI, USA - PEATcosm2014_Bin01_60_metaG | ecosystem: Environmental > Terrestrial > Soil > Wetlands > Peat | place... | reverse complement strand
TCGCGTGTCAGGCCGGTCAACAAGAGGGTTGAGGGGTCGACCTCGCGGATATACCACAGGCAGGTCAAGAGCAGGCCCCGCTCGGTCCGGGCGACCAGCTCCTCGGTCGTGCCCTGGGCCCCGTCGAGCTCGAGCACCAGGTTGTCGACCGGCGGGGCGAACTGTGCCCCCGATCGGGCCGCCGCGGCCCGGTGGTAGTGAAGGTTGGCCAGCCGGCCCTCGGTGAGCCACGGCGTCGCGCCGATCGGCATCCCGTTGTCGAAGACCGAGGCGTCGCTGGACGACGCGCCGACGGCGAGGAACGGCGTGCACTCGAGGCCGGGCTCGGCCGGGTCCCCGTACAGGTGGAAGGGGAGCGGGCACAGCTGCTCACCGAGCCGGGTACCCCCGCCGGGCGCCGAGAACACGGTGCGACCCTCCTCGGCGTCCTGGCCGCCGGCGTAGTTGGTCAGGTCGACCATGAGGTCGGCGACGGCCTCGGGCGGGAGGACGACCTCGTAGCGGCCGGCGTCGAGGGCGACCGTCCGCTCGGCCCACCGCAGGCGGGTGGCCAGGCGGGCGTCCATCGCCGGCACGTCGACGCGGCCTAGGTCGCCGGCGGCGTCGGCCACCCAGGCCGAGCGGGTGCCGTCGGCCGACCGGGCGACCAAGTGGACGGCCCCGGTCGGTTGGCTGTGCCGCTTGCGCAGGCCGGTCGAGCTCCCGAGATAGACGGTGTCGGTCTGATGTTCGAGGAAGCCCGCCAGCACCCGGTCCGACGACCGGGCCGCATCGAACGCGCCGGCTAGGTCGTCGAGGATCGGCGCGAAGGCGGCCAGCTCCCCCTCGGCCGGCGGTTGGTCGAACGCCGCGTCGGCGCCCCCCTCGACGAGGGGCGCCGCGTCGGGGCTGGGCGGGGAGCTCTCGGCATCGGCCGCCGCCGCCTCGACCATCGCGGTCACGTCGACGTCGCCGCTCTGGCTGGCCACCCCCGCGGCGACGCCACCCTCGACGTCGCTGAAGCGGATCACCACCACCCGCCGGTCGCGTCGCCGGCCGTTGGTGGTGGTGGTGTTGTTGGCAAAGCGGATCTCGGATTGGCTCGACTCCTCAACGATGACCACGCAACGATCGTCGTTGGCCGTGGCCAGCGCTCGCTCCACCACCTCTTGGGGCGCCGGCAGGCTCATCGGCGCGACTCCTCCTTGGCGTTGAGGATCCTGACGTTGCTCACCAGCGCGCTCGGGCAGCCGTGGCTCACCGGTGCCACCTGACCGGGCTGGCCCTTGCCGCAGTTGAACGCGCCGGCCAACAGGTAGGTGCTCTCCCCGCCTACTGCGACCATGGAGCCCCAGAACTCGGTGGTGGTGGCCTGGTAGGCGACGTCGCGCAGCTGCCCGGCCAGTTGGCCGTTGTGAATGGCGAAGAACCGCTGCCCGGTGAACTGGAAGTTGTAGCGCTGCATGTCGATCGACCAGCTCTTGTCGCCCTCCACGTAGATGCCGCAGGTCACCCGGCCGATGAGCTCTTCGGTGCTGGGCCCCCGCTTGCTGTCCGGGGCGAGCGAGACGTTGGCCATGCGCTGGATGGGGATGTGCAACGGCGAGTCGGCGAACGCGCAACCGTTGGAGCGACCGAGGCCGCTCGCAGCGGCGATGGACCGGTCGAGCTGGTAGCCGACCAGGGTGCCCGCTTTGATCAGGTCGAAGCGCTGGCCCTCCACCCCCTCGTCGTCGATGGCCACGGTGGCCAGGCCGTGCTCGGCGGTCCGGTCGCCGGTGACGTCGAGCGCCGGCGAGCCGTAGGGGAGCGTGCCCAGCTGCTCGAAGGTGGCGAACGAGGTGCCGGCATAGGCGGCCTCGTAGCCGAGCGCTCGGTCGAGCTCGGTGGCGTGCCCGATCGACTCGTGGATGGTGAGCCAGAGGTTGGTGGGGGCGATGACCAGGTCGTAGCGGCCCGAGGTGACCGACGGCGACGCCAACTTCTCACGCAGCAACCCCGGAAGCGCGGCCAGCTCGGACTCCCAGTCCCAGCCGTCGCCGCCCAGGTACTCCCAGCCCCGGCCGACCGGGGGGGCGAGGGTCCGCATGGTCTCGAAGTCGCCGCCTTGGCCGAGGGCCACCGCTTCGAGCTGGGGGTGGACACGCACCCGGCGCTGGGCGGCCACCGTGCCGGCGAGATCGGCGTAGTACTTGTCCTCGGTCACCGCGAGCACCGACGTGGCCACGTGGTCGATGCCCGGCGCGTCGAGCACCCGGCGGCTCCAGTCGCCCAGCAGCGCGACCTTCTCGCTCAGGGGGACCGACACCGGGTCGATCACGTGCGGCGAGGTCCACTCGACCTCCCCGTGTCCGTCTTCGGCCGCCAGCTCGACCCGTCGCGAGGTGGCGCGGGAGGCCACCCGAGCGACCTCCAGGGCCTGGTCGACCAGGTCACCGGCGGCACCGCTGTCGCGGGCGACCGTGGCCGCAAACCCAATCGCCCCGTCGAAGACGACCCGCAACCCGATGCCCGACTCGGTGTCGTCGGCGGCGGTCTCGACCTCTCCGTCGCGTAGCGAGACGGCCTGGGATCGGATCCGCTCGACCCGCAGCTCCGCGTGGTCGCAGCCGGCCCGGCGCGCCCGATCGAGGACCGACTCGGCCAGCCCGGCCGGTATCTCGAGGGGGTGGGGCGTCGTCTCGGCCATATCGCCAACCTATAGGGTGCCTGATCTCGGCTCGATGGTGGGAGTCCGAGTGGAGGAGATCGTGGCGCGTCGGCGAGTGGTGCAGTGGGCGCGGGTGGCTGTGGTCGCTTCTGTCCTCGGCACCGGCGCGTGGATCAGCGCGTGCATCGGCTCGACCAATGCCGGCGCCACCGCGTCGAGCAGCGCACCGTCGAACACGGTGTGGCTGTGCAAGCCCGGGCTCGCCTCTGATCCGTGCGAGGTCCCCTGGACCGCCACCGTCATTAAAGCCAACGGCGAAAAGACCGTGGTGACAACCACCGACGCCAAGGACGCGCCGATCGACTGCTTCTACGTGTATCCGACCGTGAGCACCGAGCCGACGGCCAACTCCGATCTCACCATCCAGCCGGCCGAGACCGACGTCGCGTTCGATCAGGCCTCCCGGTTCTCCCAGGTGTGCCGGGTCTACGCGCCGATGTACAACCAGCTCACGTTGGCCTCCATCGGCGGGAAGGCGCACCTCACCGCGGCCGAAGCCCTGAAGGCCTACGACTCGGCGCTGTCGGCCTTCAAGGACTACATGGCCCACGACAACCACGGTCGGGGGATCGTGTTCATCGGGCACTCCCAGGGCGCGGCGATCCTCATCCAGCTGCTGAAGCAGGAGGTCGACAACAATCCAAAGGTCCGCAAGCACCTCGTCTCGGCCATCCTGCTGGGCGGGAACGTGACCGTGCCGATCGGCAAGTCGGTCGGGGGCTCGTTCTCGCACATCCCGGCGTGCCGCACCAGCACCGAGACCGGCTGCGTGGTCGCCTACTCGAGCTTCGTCGATCCGCCGCCGGCCAACAGCCTCTTCGGCCGGCCGGGTACCGGCGTCAGCGCCCTGTCCGGTCAGACCGCCTCGGCGGATCTGCAGGTGCTGTGCGTGAACCCCGCCGCGTTGGGGGGTGGGAAGGCCGTCATCACGCCGTACTTCACGGGAGTCGGCGCAACCGCGGTCGGTGTGGTGGGGACCAGCCCGACCGTGTCCACGCCGTGGGTCACCTACCCGGACCTCTACACCGGCCAGTGCATGTCGAGCGGCGGGGCGACGTGGCTGCAGGTCACCCCGACCTCGCTCCCCGGTGACACCCGCCCGCTCGTCACCGAGGTCCTCGGGGCGACGTGGGGCACGCACCTGGCCGACGTGAACCTCACTCTCGGCAACCTGGTGTCCCTGGTGGGCTCGCAGGCCAAGGCGTACACGGCCCACCACCAGTAGGACCACGCCCGAGCGGTCTCGCGACCGGCCGGGAGAGCCGGGTCAGCAGAGCCGGGTCAGCAGATGGCGCGGGTCTTCGTCGTCGAGCGGGGTTTGGCCACCCGTGCGGACCCCCGCCGACGGGTCGGGGCCGCAGTCGCGGCAGGTGTCGGCGCCTGGTCGGGGTGTTGTCCGGCCGCCAGTTGGTCGATCGCCGCGCCGATGTCGTGGACGAGCTCGGACGCGAGGTCTCGGCTCAGCCCCTCGCGCACGACCACCCGGAGCACTTCGACATCTTCGGCGTCGGGGGCCATCTTGTAGGCGGGCACAATCCAGCCGCGCTGGCGCAACAGCGCCGAGAGGTCGAAGACCGAGAAGCCCGGTTGACCGGCCAGCCCGAAGCAAACGACCGGCAGGTCCGATCCCGTGGCCAGCAGGGTGAGGTCGGAGCGCTTGGCCAACTCGCCGGCGATCCACTTGGCCGTGTCGGCCAGCGCCTCCATGATCTGGCGGTAGCCGCTCTTCCCGAGCCGAATGAAGTTGTAGTACTGGGCCACGATCTGCGCGGCCCCGCGCGAGAAGTTGAGGCTGAAGTTGGCGTGGCTTCCGCCGAGATAGTCGACCTCGAAGATGAGCTCTTTGGGCAGGTCGGCCACGTCGCGCCAGATCACCCAGCCCACGCCCGGGTACACCAGCCCGTACTTGTGCCCCGACACGTTGATCGAGCGGACCCGGGGCAGCCGGAAGTCCCACGCCAGCTCGGGCTGGAGGAAGGGGGCCACGAAGCCGCCGCTCGCCGCGTCGACGTGGATCGGCACGTCGACCCCGTCGGCGGCGAACCGTTGGTCAAGCGCCGCGGAGAGCGCCGCGATCGGTTCGTACTCGCCGGTGTAGGTGCTGCCCAGGATCCCGACGACGCCGATGGTGTTCTCGTCCACCAATGCCATCGCCTCGTCGACCCCGATGACGAAGCGCTCGTCGGTGAGGGGCACGTAACGCGGCTCGACGTCGAAGTACCGGGCGAACTTGTCCCAGCACACCTGCACGTTGGCCCCCATGACCAGGTTGGGTTGGTCGTCGGGTTTGCCGGCCGCCTGGCGGGCCGCCCGCCACCGCCACTTCATGGCCAGCCCACCCAGGTGGATGGCCTCGGACGATCCGACCGTCGCACAGCCGATGCTCGTGCGGTGCTCGGGCGAGCCGAACAGTCGGGCCAGCATGTTCACGCACCGGTCCTGGAGCTCAACGGTCTGGGGGTACTCGTCCCAGTCGATCGCGTTCTTGTTGGCGTTCTCGGCCATCAACTGGTCGGCCCGCTCGTCCATCCACGTCGTCACGAACGTGGCCAGGTTGAGGGTGGGGTTGCCGTCCAGGCTCAGCTCGTCGTGGATGAGCTGGTACGCGGCGTCGGGGTCCATCGAATGCTCGGGCAACTCGTAGCGGGGGACCGACTCGGAGAGTCCCCGATTGGCATAGGTGGGGACGAGGGAGCGGTCATCGCCCAGTTCGTCGAGGGACACCTTGGCGCTGAGCATGTCGGACCTCCCCGATTCAACGGCGAGGCGACAGTAGCCCTCAGGTGGCCGAAGCAGCCGCCGGATGGAGTCCCTGTGGGTGTTCGGCAGTGTCGTTGGCGACGATGTCGAGGAGCGCGATGACCGCCCTGGTGGGGGCGGACGGCAACCCGCGGCGCCGTTGGGCCACCCCGACCCGGCGCCGGGGCAGTCCCTCCAACGGGACGAGCTCGAATTGCTCGCGCATGTGCTGGGGCACCGCCGTCGCCGGCAGGATGGCGGGGCCGTAGCCGTCGAAGGTCAACGACGCGATCATGCGGATCCCGTCGAGCTCCATGGCCGGCCGCAGCGTCACCCCGGCCCGCCGCAGCGCCGCGTCGATCTCGTCGCGAAGCGCGGTGTTGGACAGCGGGAGCATGAGCTTGAGCGCGCACAGGGCGGCCAACGGGAGCGGCCGGGGCACCGACGCCAGGGGGTGGTCCTTGGGGACCACCAGCATCAGGTCTTCCTCGAACAACGGGGTGGCGATGAGCTCGTCGCCGACCACCGGGAGCGAGACCACGGCCAGGTCGAGCTGGCCGCTCAGCAGTCGCGGCTCGAGGCTGGCGCTGGTCCCGTCGGAGACCGTCATCTGGACGCCCGGGTGTCGCTCGCGCAGCATCGCGTAGAGCCGGGGGACGAGCCAGCGACCGGTCGTGCCGATCATTCCGGCCCGCACCGTGCCCACCACCTCTTGTCGCATCGCCGAGACGTCGGCCACCAGCGCGTCCATCTCGACCAGCATCCGGCGGGCCCGGGCCACCACGATCTCGCCCTCCTCGGTGAGGCGCCCCGTGGAGCGATCGACCACCGGGGCGCCGAGTTCGCGTTCTAGGCGGGCCACATGGGCCGACACGTTGGACTGGACGGTGCCGAGGGCGTCGGCGGCGGCCGAGAAGCTTCCGTACTCGGCGATGCCGACCAGGGCCTGAAGGTGCCGGATTTCCATCTCGGTTCAAGATACCAAGTATCGGATGAAGCTGCTTGACAGATCGACCGGCGTGCTCCAAAATGGATGGAGACCGCGGGGATCAGGAACCCCCCCCTCTGTTCCCAAGCGGGTCCAAGTGAAGGGATCGCCAGCCCCCCCGGCGATCCCTTCACTATGTTCGGGGGCAGTTCCGTTAGCCTCGGGCGACATGGGTGCCGTCTTCGTCGATCTGGACCGCACGCTGCTCAGGGGGGCGTCGGGCCCGGTGCTCGACCTGGCCCTCCGGCGCCGGGGGATCATCTCGGACAACCGGACCCTCCCGGGCGCCAACGCCCTCTACGCCATCTACGAGCGGCTCGGCGAGAACCCGGTGTCGATGGCACTGGCCCGGGCCGCGGCCGTCGTGGCCGGCGGGTGGCTCCAAGCCGAGGTGATCGCAGCGGCCGAGGAGGCCGTCTCCGAGCTGGCCGCGCTGGTGGCCCCGTTCGCCCCGGCGGCGTTGCAGGCTCATCGCGAGGCCGGCCACCGTCTGGTGCTCGCGACGACGACCCCCAAGGACATGATCACCCCGCTCGCCTCTGCGCTCGGCTTCGACGATGTCGTGGCGACCCGCTACCAGGTCCGTGACGGCCGCTACATCGGCAAGATCGACGGCGGGTTCGTGTGGGGCCCGGGCAAGCTGACCGCGGTCCGCCGGTGGGCGGAGTCGGCCGGCGAGAACCTCTCGGAGTCCCACGCCTACTCCGACAGCGTCTACGACGCCCCGCTCCTGGCGAGTGTCGGTCACCCCCACGCGCTCAACCCCGACCCGGGCCTGGCCTTCTTGGCGCTGGCCCGCCAGTGGCCCATCGAGTACTGGGACCGACCGCCGGGCGTGCCGTCCATCGCCGGGCTCGAGCCCTACCACCTGTTGCGCATGGTCATCCGGCGATCGCTCTTCCCCTACGCGCGCTTCGACATCTCCGGTGTCGAGACGATCCCCCGCGCCGGCGGGGTCATCGTGGTGGCCAACCACCGCAGCTACTTCGACATGGCCGCGCTGGCGCTGGTGGCCGTCGGGATCAACCGGCCCGTCCGGTTCCTGGCCAAGCGAGAGATGTTCGACGTCGCCGCGGTCGGTTGGATGCTGAAGGCGATCGGGGGCATCCCGGTCGACCGGGGCAGCGGTTCGGGGGAGCCCCTGCGGGCCGCCGAGGCGTCGTTGCGGGCCGGCGAGGTGGTGGTCGTCCTTCCCGAAGGGACCATCCCGCGCGGTGAGGCGGCCTTCGATCCGCACCTGCACGGCCACACCGGTTCGGCCCGGTTGGCCGCCGCCACCGGTGCGCCGGTCGTGCCGATCGGCCTGTGGGGCACCGAAGGCGTCTGGCCGCGGGCGTCGGCGGTTCCCAACGTCATGGGCGTCCACGACGTCGCAGTGCGGGTCGGGCCCACCGTCTCGTTGGGGTTGACCGACGCGGTGGCCGACACCGAGACGATCATGTCGGCGATCGCGGCGTTGTTGCCCGACGAGGCGCGCACGCGTCGCGCCCCGACACCCGAAGAGCTGGTCAAGACCTACCCTCGACGCCGATGACCGCGCGCACCCGCGCCGCCGTCCTTGCGACGGCCTCACTCAACGGACTCTCGCGCCGTTTGGGTCTCGGGGGCGGCACGGTGGTCGGAGGCCGGCTGGGCCTGGCCATCGCACCGAACCTGCTCGAGGTGCTGGGCTCGGCGCGAACGGTCGCGGTGGTCAGCGGGACCAACGGCAAGACCACCACGACCCGGCTGCTGGCGGCGGCCCTCGAAGAGGCGGGATCGCCGGTGGTCACCAATGCGACGGGGTCCAACATGCCGGCCGGGCACGTCGCCGCCATGGCGGCCGGGCCTCCCAACGCCACCGCGGTGCTCGAGGTCGACGAGGGGTACGTGCCGGCCATCGTCCACTCGCTCGCCCCGGCGGCCGTCGTCTTGCTCAACCTCTCGCGCGATCAGCTCGACCGGAGCAACGAGGTGCGCATGGTGGCGGCGCGGTGGCGGGGGACGTTCGCCGCGGCCGGTGGCACGGTGATCGCCAATGCCGACGACCCCCTGGTGGTGTTCGGCGCGCAGTCGGCCCACTCGGTGGTGTGGGTGGCCGGGGGGATGCGGTGGCGGTCCGACGCCTCGGGCTGTCCCGCCTGCGGCGGCCGCATCCGGTTCGATGCCCACGGGTGGTCGTCGGAGTGTGGCTTCGCCCGGCCGAAACCCGACGTCGACGTGGACGAGGGACCGGACGGGACGACCACCGCGGTGTTCGCCGACGGGCGCCGGCTGGCCGTGGTGCTCGCGATTCCCGGGTCCTTCAACCGCCGCAACGCCGTGCTGGCCGCCGCCGCCGCGGAGGTCCTGGGTGTGCCGGCCGACCGTGCCCTCAGCGCGATGGGACGGATCGAGGGGGTGGCGGGGCGGTTCTCGCTGCACTCGGTGCGCGGCGTCCCGACGCGCCTCTTGCTGGCCAAGAACCCGGCCGGGTGGGCGGAGCTCCTCGACCTGGTGGCACCCGGGAGCTCGCCGGTGGTGGTGGCGATCAACGCTCGGGTCGCCGACGGGCGCGATCCGTCGTGGCTGTGGGACGTGCCGTTCGAGCGACTGGCCGGTCGGTCGGTGGTGGCGACGGGGGAGCGGAGCGCCGATCTGTCGGTTCGTCTCGACTACGCCGGGGTGACCCACGAGCGGGTGGTCGACCCCACCGACGCGGTGGCCGTCGCCTCGCGTCTGGCCGGCCATACAGAGGGGAGCCAACCCGAGAAGCACGTCGAGGACAAGCGGGTCGAGGACAACGGCGTCGAGGAACAGGAGCCGGTCGAGTTCATCGGCAACTACACCGCGTTCCACGATCTCCTGCGGGCCAGCCGGGCGTCGTGACGAGGTTGCCGTGCTGAGCCGGCCCCTGCGGATCGTGGTGGTCTACCCCGACCTCCTCGGTACGTACGGCGACGGCGGCAACGGGCTGGTGCTGGCCCGCCGGGCCGAGCGTCGCGGCATCCCGGCCGAGCTGATCCAGGCGACCAGCGACGACCCGCTTCCGAGCGCCGACCTGTACACGCTCGGCGGTGGTGAGGACGGGCCCCAGGTGCAGGCGACCGAGAGCCTGACCGACGACGGGACCCTGGCCCGGGCGGTCGAGAACGGGGCGGTGGTGTTTGCCGTGTGCGCGGGCTACCAGATCGTGGGCACCACCTTCCCGGCGGCCGACGGCACGGCGGTGCCCGGTCTCGGCCTGCTGGACGTGACCACGGTGAAGGGTGGGGCGCGCCGGGCGGTCGGTGAGATCGTCGTCGACGCCGACCTGCCCGGCGTGGGTCGGCTCACCGGATTCGAGAACCACGGCGGGGTGACCGCCACCGGTCCGGGGGTCCGGGCCCTCGGGCGGGTGCGGGTCGGGGTGGGCAACGGGGACCACACCGACGGGGCGTGGTCGGGCCGAGTCGTCGGCACCTACCTTCACGGGCCGGCCCTCGCCCGCAACCCGGCGTTGGCCGACCTCTTGTTGTCGTGGGCCACCGGGTCCGACGAGCTGGCCCCGCTCGACGACCACCTCGAGCAGGCGCTGCGAAGAGAGCGGTTCGACGCCGCACTTCCCCGGCGGTACCGCCTCCAAAGGAGGTGGGAGCGATAGCGACGGCGGGCTTCTGAGAAGGCAGAAAGAAAGATTCATCATGGTAGAATTCTGTCTCATGAGCCTCAACATCAAGAACGAGGAGGCGGAACGCCTGGTCCGAGCTCTCGCCGGCGTCACTGGCGAGAGCGTGACCGCCGCCGTGATGGTTGCAGTTCGCGAGCGGCTGGAGCGGCTGCAAGGCGAGGATGAAGGCGCAGCAGTTGCGCGCGCCGACCGAATGCGAGAGATCGCCCGGGACGCCGCCGGCCGGTGGGTCGAGCCCTACCGCAGCGCCGACCACGGCGATCTGCTCTACGACGAAGCCGGGTTGCCGCGTTGATCGTCGACACCTCGGCGATCGTCGCCATCCTGCGTGGTGAGCCCGACGCCGATCGCTACGTCGAGGCGCTCGGTCGGGCGACTGAGTCGCTCGTCTCGGCGGGCACCTATCTCGAGACCGCCATCGTGATCGACGCGAACCGCGACCCGGTGCTCAGTGGTCGACTCGACGATCTGTTGGCCGTCGCCGGCATCAAGGTGGAACCCGTGACCAAACGGCACGCGGAGATGGCCCGCCAGGCATTCCGTGACTTTGGAAGAGGCAGTGGCCACCCCGCCGGGCTCAACTTCGGCGATTGCTTCGCCTACTCGCTGGCCCGCGCCAGCGGTCAATCGTTGCTGTTCAAGGGGGACGACTTCTCAAAGACCGATGTCACCTCGGCCCTTGCCGCAGGGGGCTGATCAGAGCGGGCTGAGCAAAGCGGGCAGAGGGTGGCTCAGGCCTTCGAGCCGCTCGGTACCGCCATACCGACATCGGGTTGGGCCCCGTCGGTGGAAGCGTGAGGGAAAAACGCGGCGATTGCGTCGGCATCGAGCGGCCGGGCAAGCAGGAAGCCCTGGGCGCTGTCGCACTGCTCTCGTTGCAACTGGACGAGTTGGGTGTCGTCCTCGACCCCCTCGGCGAGGGTCTCGATCCCGAGGGCCTTGCCCAGCTGGATGAGCGTGTGGATGAGCGCCGGTGATTCGGCGGTCTGGCTGATCCTGGTGATGAAGGAGCGATCGATCTTCAACGCGTCGATCTGGAACTGACGCAGGAAGAGCAGCGATGAGTAGCCCGAACCGAAGTCGTCGATCGACACATGGACGCCGAGCGCCTTGAGTTGGCCCAGCATCTTGGGGGCCCTGTGGATGTCGCGCATGAGCGCGGTCTCGTTGATCTCGAGGGTGAGCGAAGAAGGATCGAGCCCGTTTCGTTCCAGCGCGTAGCGGATGTCGTCGATCAAGGCCTCGCTGTCGAGCTGGCGGGTGGAGATGTTGACGGCGACTCCGATCGGAGAACCCTGGGCATGCCACGCGGCGGCCTGCGCACAGGCCTCATTGAGGACGAAACGGCCCAGGGGCACGATGAGGCCGGTCTCTTCGGCGAGCGGGATGAAGTCGTCGGGCATGATGAGACCCCTCGTAGGGTGCTGCCAGCGCACCAGGGCCTCGGCACCCTTGGCGGCCATCGTGGTGAGGTCGAAGATCGGCTGGTAGACCAAGAACAGCTGCTCGGCAGCGATGGCGTCGCGCAGGTCCATCTCCAGTCCGAGGCGATCTTTCACCGCGGCCTGCATCTCGGGCGCGAACACCACGAACCGGTCCCGGCCGGCTTCCTTGGCCGAGTAGAGGGCGACGTCGGCGTCTCGTATCAGCTCGTCGGCGCTCTCTCTTGGCCCAACCGCGACCCCCATGCTGACACGGACCAGGAGCTCGACCGGCTCGGGGATCTCGAGCTCGAAGGGCTCGGCGAGCGCCGTCTGCAGGCGCTCGGCGACCATCTCGGGGCCGGCGACGCGCGAGTCGTCTTCAACCAGCACCAAGAACTCGTCCCCGCCCAGGCGTCCGACCGAGTCGCTCGAACGGAGAGTCGAGGCCAGTCGGGCGGCCACCGAGCGCAGGAGCTGGTCCCCGACGTGGTGCCCGAAGGTGTCGTTGATGTCCTTGAAGTTGTCGAGGTCGATGTAGATCGCCCCGATGCTCATCGGGTGGCGTCGAGCCCGCATCAACATCTGCTGGGCCCGGTCGAAGATCAGCGCCCGGTTGGGGAGACCGGTGAGCGCATCGTGCAGCGCCTGGTGCCGGAGCTCACCGGTCCGCTGATCGACCAATCGGAGCGCGCTCTCGCGCGAGCGGGCCAGGTAGATGAGGAAGAGCATGAGCAAGAGGACGACGATCGCCCCCATCGCTCCGATGACCGACCCCTGCAGCGCCGCACTCGGCGTCGCCGGGCTGGTGATCACGACGCTCCATCCCTGGGCGTCGGCGAGCGTCCTCGTGCTCACCAGGTGAGCGCCGCCCGGCACCGGCCCGGCCGAGCCCACCACCACCAGCGGCTCTCCCGGGGAGCGGAAGCGGAGCGTCGCCTCGAGGTTGGTCGAGCCGAGGGCCGAATGGAGCAGGGTGGTGCTGCTCAAGCTCCCGACGATCCAACCCCACAGCGAGCTCTCGCGGCCGGCCACGGTGGAGGGCGTCGCGCTCCCGTTGTAAATCGGGACCGAGATCGCGAACAGGGCGGCCAGCGACCGGGCCTCTTTGGCCCCGATGAGCGGCTCGAAGGCCTTACCGATGGTCCGATACGACGACACCCGGACCTCGCCGGTGGCGGCGGCCTGGAGCAGCATCGGGGCGACCGGCGAGAGGGTCGTCCCGGTGACATAGGGAGCACACAGGTCGAGGTTCGGAGGGATCAACGAGGTGAGCAGGATGCCGAACCGGGCCAGGCAGTACTGCTCCCGGACGCCCGCCGGAGTCACCGAGTCCGGCACGGCCGCCTTGGCGTCGGGGGGATCGGCCCGGAGCGCGGCCAGGAAGGTGGGGAGCAGGGCGTTCGACACCGGCTCGACGAACCCGAAGGCGATGGCGCCCTTGTACTTCTCCTTCACGTCGAGGCCCCGGTACCAGGCGGTCAGCTGTCGGTTGGTCATCTCCGGGAAGGCCGCCACCAACGACTTCTGGGCCGAGATGAAGTCGAGGTCACGGTTGAGCGATGCGCCCACCGCAGACGCCGCACCGGACGCGGTGGCGTCGAAGGACTTCTGGGTCTCGCTCCGCTGGTAGCGGTACCAGGCCACGCCGCCGACGACGGAGCCGCCCAGCCCGACGACGAGCAGGAGCGTCGCGACGACCACCGACAGCCAGCGGCGCCGAGCGCGGGGTTCGGCCGGCGGCCATTGAGTGGCCTCGGTCGCGGCCCGGTCCGGTGCGGTGCCGGTCGCCTCGGTGAGAGCTTCCATGTCTCGGCTGCTTCCCGAGAAGTCGATCACACGGTTTGGCGTGGTCGATTTCCCAAGTTGAGGTGATCAGGGCGCCGAGACGGGGCCAGGCCCCCACCGGAGCCCCGGGTTCTGGCCCACAAACCGGCGCCGACTCCACCAGCCACGCTACCCAGGGTGCTCGCGACGTTTGGGGATCCCCGTTGCCCCGCCGGGCCCTCAGGACGAGCGGTGACCCCTGTGCTGAGATCAAGGGCGAGACCGGCCGCGTCGGCTCAGCCGGCCCTCCGGGTGGCCAGGAAGACCGGGATCTCACGCTCGGTCTTGGTCTGATAGTCGGCGTAGGGCGGGTACGCGGCCACCGCGCGCTCCCACCAGGTCGCCTTCTCGTCGCCGTGCAGCTCGCGGACGTCGACGTCGAAGGGTTCGGGACCGTCCTGGAGGACGACCGCCGTCGGGTCGGCGACCAGGTTGTAGTACCAGACCGGGTGGGTGGGAGCCCCGCCCTTCGAGGCCACCAAGGCGTACTCTCCGTCGTGCTCGACCCGCATGAGCGCGGTCTTGCGGATCTTGGCGCTCTTGTTCCCCCGGGTGGTGATCACGACGATGGGCAAACCGGTGTCGAGCAGCGTGTTGGCCCGCTGGCCTCCGGAGGCCTCGTATTCGGCGACCTGGTTGCGGACCCATTCCGATGGGCTCGGTTCGTACTCTCCGTCAAGGGGCATGCACCCACACTACGGAGCAGGTCCGGTCCCCTCAACCGCCCGAGGTCTCAGCTGCCCGAGGTCGACCGCAGCCGCCCGGGACCGGTGCGACGACGAGGCGACCGCTTGGCCCGGGTGAAGGGGGAGGCGGGCCAGCTCCGTTCCTCGCGGGTGCCGTCGGGCGGGCCGAGCGCCCAGGCCCGCCGCCACGGGACGGCCTCGGGCCCGTGCAGCGCACTGTCGCCGTCGTCGCTCGCCCGCCGGGCCGTCCACCAGTCGGTGGCCACTTCCCGGGCCAGCAGTTCCACCGCCCGCTCGATGCGCACCCCAAAGCGTCGGGCGTTCTCCCCCTCGGCCGGCGACAGCGGCGGTCCGTACATGACGGTGACCTCGGCACGCCGGAGTCCCCGGCCCGCGTTCTCGGTGCCCGACCCGCCGGGGTGCTGGTCGTCGTGCTTGGGCAGGATGCGCCGGGTGCCGTGCAGGTACACCGGGACCACCGGCGCACCGGTGCGCAGGGCCAGGTAGGCGGCACCGCCGCGGAACGCCTGGGCCCACCCATCGGGGGTCCGGCCGCCCTCGGGGAAGATGACCAGGTTCCACTTCTTCGCGAGCAGCTCGGCGGCCACGTCGGCCGAGCTCCGGTTGACCCGGGACCGCTCGATCGGGATGGCGGCCAGGGTGAGCGACCACAGGGCGGCCTTCCACGGACGGTCGAAGAAGTAGTCGGCCGCCGCGCCGACCACCGTGCGGTGGCGGAACCGGACTGGCAGGGTGGTGAGGAGCAGCGGCGTGTCGAGGTGGCTGGCGTGGTTGGCCGCGAAGATGACCGGGGCCTCGAGGTGGCGCAGGTGCTCGTCGCCTCGAATGGTGGCCGGCGCGACGAGATGGGCCAGCGGCCGGGTGACGTTGTCGAGGATCGCCGCGCGCACGAGGCGCGCCGGGTACCGGCGCGACCACTCGTGGTCGTAGTCGAGGCCCACCTTTCGCTCGGGGGCCGGCCGGTCGACGCCGGCCGGCCAGTCGGGGGCCCCGAGGGGGAACCGGGCCCGGCCGAGCGAGCGCATGGCCTCGTTGACGTTCACTGCACGTCGGCCAGCATGATGGGGGGGGCGTGCAGGTGGGTGAGGGTCGGCGAGGGCCCGACGACGTCTTTCGCCATCTCGAGCGCGTCGGCCATGGTCGAGGCGGGGGAGAAGCCCATGCGTCGGACCGCCTTGGGGTCCCCGCCGAGCACGATGACCCGCCCCAGGTGCTCGAGCGCGTGCGCGCACCAGTACCACATGTAGAAGGGGTGGACGCCGTGGTAGGCGTGGCCGGTCCGGTACAGGTGGATATACCACGGGTCGGTGGCGAAGGACTCCTCGTAGAGCTTGTGCATCTCGGTCGGGTCGGTGGTCTCGGTGAGGACCTGCTCGTAGAAGTCGATGTAGCTCGGGTGGAACGCCGGGTCGAAGTCGGGCTTGGTCGGGTGCTGCATGATCAAGACCCCCCCCTCGCGCACGAGTGGCTTGCCGCGGTAGAGGTTGAAGAAGTACCCGAGGCCGAGGCAGGCCACGAGGATCGGGTTCATGATCGAGTTCACGTTGTAGGGGCAGATGTAAGGGAGCCCCATGGTCACGATGTCGCTCTGGCCCTCCACCACCACCCCCTGCTGGCGCCACACGCTGACCAGCGACTGCTCGTGGACCGCCTCCACCTCGCCGGCCTGCACCGAGGTGAGGGCGTGGGGGGCCTTGATCGAGTGGAAGATCTGGCGGGCCAGCCGGCCCGGGGTGGCGTCAAGCGCGGCGGCGGTGGCCGTGTAGGTGGCCCGGTCGCGCAGCGTCCATTCCCACTCCCGGCGCTGCAAGAACGCGAACTGGGAGGGGAAGGTGTCGGTGTTGAGGGTCGTCTCGATCTGAAAGACCTTGACCCCGCTGTCGGCGATGAGCCGGCCCATGCGCCAGTTGGAGGTGTGGAGCGCGGAGGACGGCGCGTCCATGAACGACTTGGAGTGGCGCATGGTGGTCGGGTTGTGGTGGTGGCGCAGGCTCTTGTAGCTGGCCAGGCCGGTGGCCACGCTCTTGTGGCCGCCGTCCATGGCCACCAGGCTGATGTTCACGTACACCAGCAGGTCGCTCGTCGCGGCGCGCTTGTTGATCTCGACGTCCTCGCCTTCGCTGGTCTTGCCCAGGTGGACGAGGTTCTCGGGGTCCTCGGCGTCGTGCTGGGTGAGCAGGCCGTGGGGGGCGAAGGCCTCGTAGACCCGGTCCCCCAGGGCGTGGCGGAGCTCGGGCTCGGTCATCCGCCGGTGCAGCGCCAACGCGGCGATGAGCACCACGTCGTCGACGCCGGCCGTCGCGGCCGCATCGAGCACCTCTTCGATGACCATCTGGCGCGCGTCGGGCGCCTCCATGGGCGGCAGCGGGAGCGAGACGTCGTCGAAGCAGATGGTGAGCTTCATCCCGGGACGCAGCAGCGCGCTGAGGGGTGCCGAGTCGCCCAGCGGGTGCTCCAACGCGTGGCGGATCGCCCCGACGGGGTCCTTGAGGGCGTCGAGGGGCTCGGGCGCGTAGATGACCCGGCTCCCCTCGGGGAGGCGTTCCAGGGTGAAGCCCTCGCCCTTCCAGAACAACGTGGGCGGCGTCGAGCCGTCCACCTCCAGCACGAAGCCGGGTCGCGGTGTCATCGGCGCCCTCCTTTGGTGGTTGCCCGCAGGTCGAAGGCGATCTTGACGGCGCCCCGCCGCCCGGCGGCGCCGGCGTGCGCGACCGCCTCCTCGAAGCGGTTGAGCGGATAGGTGGCCGAGACGAGTCGGCCGGTGCGCATCGCGGTGACGGTGTCGATGGCCAGGTCGAAGGTCGAACGCTCCCGCTCGTGCACGGTCTCGGTGCCGTACGCGTAGGCGCCCACGAGGCGGACCTCGCGGTGCCACAGCGAGGCCAGGTCAACGGTGACCCGCCCCGGCATCCCGACCAGCACAACGGTGCCGCGGGGCCGGACCATGGCCAGGGACTGGCCGATCGACTCGGCCGAGCCGACGCAGTCGAAGACCACGTCGGCGCCGCCGGTGAGCCGGCCGCTCGACACCGCGCCGCTCGACACCGAGCCGGTGGCCATGGAGCGACTGTGGCGCCGGACCGCCCGGGGCAGCTGGTCCGGGCTGAGCGCGGCGCTGGCGCCGAGCTCGGTGGCCAGGGTCTGCTGCTTGGCGTAGCGGGCCCCGACCAACAGCGCGGCGGGGACCGGGAGCAGGCCTTGTGCGGCCAGGTGGCTGAGCGCGGCCACCGTGGCCAGGCCGAGGGTGCCGGCACCGAGCACGGCCACCACCCGGTCCTCCCGCAGCGGCGCGGCCAGCACCGCGTGCAGCGCGCACGCCATTGGCTCGACGGTCACCGCGTCGGCGTCGCTCAAGATGTCCGGGACCGCGTACAGCTGGCTCTCGTGCGCGACCAGGCCGGCCGTCGACCAGCCGCCCCCGGTGTCGGCACAGAACCCGGTCTGGATCCCCGGGGAGAGATGCCCGAACGCCACGTGCTCGCAGTCGCCGGTGTGGCCGGCCGCGCACGACGAGCACATCGGCTCGATCCCCCGGGCCCGGCAGCCCAGCACCGGCTGGACGACCACCCGGGCACCCGGGGTCAGCCCGGTGCCGTCGGCCGAGGTGAGCGGGACCTCGACCGTGCCGACCACCTCGTGTCCGGGGACGAACGGGAAGCTCACCAGGGGCTCGAAGTAGCGCGAGCTGCGGCCGTCCAGGGTGGCGAGATCGGACCCGCAGATGCCCGAGAGCAGCGGCGCCACCCGGTGCCAGCCCGCACC
>Ga0181518_10002477_pt1 | contig 17761 bp, 15 predicted proteins | sample PEATcosm2014_Bin_28_FD_119751 | JGI IMG/M metagenome (GOLD analysis project Ga0181518, IMG submission 119751) | Peatland microbial communities from MTU Mesocosm Facility, Houghton, MI, USA - PEATcosm2014_Bin01_60_metaG | ecosystem: Environmental > Terrestrial > Soil > Wetlands > Peat | place... | reverse complement strand
CACCCGATGGGAATACCACATCGAAAACTTCCTCGGTTTTACTCAGCTCGCCTGCCTACTCATGCTCGCCAGACATTTATGAGATGGCTTCTAGAAGGCTCAATCAACGTGGTGAATTCGAATGCCTTGTAAACCCTTGTGGAAAAGAGTAGACCGGTAAGTACGATGGCCATTGCTAGTGTAGGGCGCTGGGACGAGTTGCCAAAGAGCAAAAACCAAGCTGCTGACATCGTGATTAGAAAGTAGCTTGTCAATGGTCTATTCTGAGCAACTTTTTCTCGGTGAGTCTTCTCTTCGGCATCCCTCATTTGATTTCTGATTTGCTTTCCAAACTTTCCGAACCAGAGCAAGAGTGTGAGAGGCCCAAAGGCGATGTAAATGATCAATCCGATCATTTGCAACCAGGAAAAGCTCGTTATAGTAAGGATCCAAATCACTTTGAAGATCACGTTCAAAGATGACTGATTCACTGGAGCAAACCCAGAGTTTGAAAGCACATTCAAGCTCGTCATAGATACGAAACTCTCGACGGTGCGGATAAATCCTTGCAAGCCGAGAAGCCATGCCAGGATATTTATCCAGCACCAGAGTGCAGTGAGCCTCCACGCAAAGCGCTTCACCCACAGCATCACAACCCAGGTGCGCACTTTCCGTTTCTTTCTTGAATGGCCATTTATTGACATATTTCTATCCTTCAAATCTGCTAAGAGTATACGCCTGGATTCAGATGGAAAATCAACAGCAGGATACTATATCTTGTCTTCTCCATTCTGATGAAAGAGTGGGAAACAAAGTACTAATTATCGTCAAGATTGTCACGGAATAAGATACGCCTCCGGTATTCCCTCATCCAGAGTGGCGAGAAACGCTCCATTGGCACTCGCCAGTTGCAGCAGATGACCGTCCGTAGTCTGTTTTGGGGTCTTCACCCATGCGGGAAGGGAAGAAATATCATTGCCGTCCGATAAGAACACGAGCATCTGCCGCACCGCAGGTGCTTGCAGATAATTACAGTCCTCCGGCGCACAATAGAAGCAATCAGAAGATCGGGGTGTCCTGACCCCTGATCACTGATCTCTGACCCCTGGAAGGGTACCCCCTACCCCCCCTCCAATATTTATTTTCGCCTGTGGAAACTTGCAGATAATTATTAACCTATCTGGAATCATTTACTTCCGAAGAATACCTCCGCATTAACACCGAAATTGCCTTTGCAGATAATTATTAACCTATCTGGAATCAGCAATATCCGTAGAAAATCCCCGCAAATACACACAAAATGCCTTTGCAGATTATTTTCTGTCGGCCAAACTCTCTTTGCCTGAGGGATTGCTCTATCCGAAAAACGCCATCGCCAGATGGTTGACCGCGTAAGCCGCAATCCAAGCCAGCGCCAGCATGTAGACAAACTGGAATGCGGGCCACTTCCAACTGTTAGTCTCGCGATGGACGACGGCGATGGTCGAGGTGCACTGCATGGCAAAGGCAAAGAAGATCATCAGCGCCAGCGCGCCGCCCAAGGTCATGTCGTGGTGCAGGGCGGTTTGCAGGTGCATGGCTTGAGTGTCGGGATCGGCGCCATATAAAGTTCCCATGGTGCTGACCATCACCTCGCGGGCCAGCACGCTGGAGATCAGGCCAATGCCGATCTTCCAGTTGAAGCCGAGAGGATGAATGGCCGGCTCGATGAAGTGGCCGAGGCGGCCGATGACGCTGTCGGCCAGTTCGGGCGCGGAGATTTGACCGCTCGGAGCCTGAATCACCGGCAGATGAGCCAGCACCCAGAGGGCCAGCGTGACGCAGAGGATGATGGTTCCGGCTTGGCGCAGGAAGACGCGGGCACGATCCAGCAGTCTCAATCCCAGCGAGCGCAGCGTAGGCATGCGGTACTGCGGCAGCTCGAGGATGAAAGGTGTTTCGCTGGAGCGGAGGATAGAGCTTTTGAGCAGCCAAGCGGTGGTCATCGCGGCCACAAAGCCGGCCAGATACAGGCCCAGCATGGTCAGCGTGCGCAGGCCGAGAAATCCGTGCAGATAAGTGATGTTGGGGATGAAGGCGGCGATCATAAGCATGTAGACCGGCAGGCGGGCCGAGCAGGTCATGAAGGGCGCAACAAGAATTGTAGCCATACGGTCGCGCTTGTTCTCGATGGTGCGCGTGGCCATGATGGCCGGCACGGCGCAGGCATAGGCCGAAAGCAGAGGAATGAAGGCCTTGCCGTTGAGCCCGGTGGTGCGCATCACGCGGTCGGCGATCAGCGCGGCGCGGGAGAGGTAGCCGGAGTCTTCCAGGATGCCGATGAAGAGAAAGAGCAGCAGGATTTGGGGCAGGAAGACGAGCACCGAGGAGATGCCCTTCCATGCGCCGTCGAGGATGAGCGACTGAATCCAGCCGGCGGGAAGCAGAGGGCGGATGAGGTTGCCCGCACCTGCCAGGATGACGCCAAAGCCGTCGGAGAGCGGCTGGCCGATAGAAAAGACCACCTCAAATACGCCGACAACGACGAGAAGAAATAGCAGCGGTCCCCAGATGCGGTGCAGCAGGATGTTGTCGATCTTGCGCGTGCCCTCGACCGAGAGCGGAGCGCGGTAGCCGGTGCGGCGACTCAGTTGCGCGGCCCAGGAGTGGGCGCTGGCGGCGTTGCCCACGACAGGCAGGGTGAGCGGCTTGGCGGCGGCGCGGCCGGTTTGCTGGTGCAGAAAGAGCGGAACGGCGTCCAGGCCGGTTCCGTTAACGGCGCTGATCTGAGCTACGGGCGCGCCAAGCTCGCGGGCCAACTCAAGGGCGTCGATGTGGCCGCCGCGGGCTTCCATCAGGTCGCTCATGTTGAGCAGCACCAGGGTGGGCAGCCCCAGCGCCAGCACCGGCGCGGCCAGCATTAACTGGCGGGTCAGGTGCAGGGAATCGAGCACCAGCAGCACCGCATCCGGCTTGGGCGTGCCCACCATCTTGCCGCGCAGCACGTCGATGGAGACGCGGGCGTCTTCGCTGTAGGGGTCGAGCGAGTAGATGCCGGGCAGGTCGATAAGCGTCAGATCGGCGCGGCCAACGCCGGCCATCAGGCCCATGCGCTGCTCGACTGTGACTCCGGGGAAGTTGGCCACCTTCTGACGCAGGCCGGTCAAGCGATTGAAAAGAGTGGATTTACCGGAGTTTGGCGGGCCGATCAGAACCACGGTCCGGAGTTGCCCGGCGTGGGGCAGGGTTTTGGGCGGCACGAAGGCTGGAGTCTCGCAGCAGGCGCTCATTGTGCCGCCTCGATCAGGTCGGTAGCGTTCTTGGCGGCAACCTTCGGGAATTCCTCGGGCTGGGCTTCGGCTTTGACAGGTTGCATACAAATAGCCGCGGCGGTCTCGCGGCGGAGGGCAATCTCCATGCCGTCAACGCCGTAGACGGTGGGGTCGCCGGCCGGCGCATGGCGCAGGACCGTGACCAGCGCATCGGGCACAAAGCCCATATGCATCAGATGGTTCTGCACGGATTCAGGCAGATCGAGACCCACCAGGACCCCGCTCTCGCCCACATTCAGCTCACTCAGCACACTCAACCGCCGGACTCCGATAGCCGCTCTAAAGGCGGACCCTGAAAATACGACCAGAATAGTCGTATTTAAGTATACGACCAATCCGCCCTGTCCGCAAAGGGTGGTTTTCGCTTCTTCAACAGTGTTCCAGAGTAAAATTCGTTTTGGGAAGCAGGGGCTACAGGGGGCAGACATGCAATATCGCAGATTTGGAAGGCTGGATTGGAAGGCTTCGGCGCTGGGATTTGGCTGTATGCGTTTTCCCACCCCGGATGGCAACCGTTTCAGTGGAAAGATTGACGAGGCTGAGTCGCTGCGCATGGTTCGCCACGCCATCGACAACGGGGTCAACTATCTCGACACGGCGTACGTCTACCATGACGGCCAAAGCGAGCTTTTGCTGGGCAAGGCGCTCAAGGACGGCTACCGGGAAAAAGTGCGGCTGGCCACCAAACTGCCGGTCTGGATGGTGGAGAGCGCGTCGGATTTCGACCGCATTCTCAGCGAGCAACTGCGAAGGCTGCAAACCGAAGTCATTGACTTTTATTTGCTGCACGCGCTGAGCCGGAGCCGCTGGCGAGAGATTGTTTTGAAGCACGATCTTCTTACGCGCGCCGAGGCCGCGCTGGCTGACGGGCGCATCCGGCATCTGGGCTTCTCCTTTCACGACGAGCATGAGAGCTTCGAGGAGATCGTCAACGGCAGCGATCTGTGGAGCTTTTGCCAGATTCAATACAACTACATGGACACGGAGAACCAGGCGGGCACGAGCGGCCTGAAGCTGGCGGCAGAAAAGGGCCTAGCCGTGGTGGTCATGGAGCCGCTGATGGGCGGCAGGCTGGCCGATCCGCCCAAGGATGTTCGGGAAATCATGGAAGGCTTTCCCGTGCGGCGCTCGCCGGTTGAGTGGGCGCTGCAATGGCTTTGGGATCAGCCGGAGGTTTCGGTGGTTTTGAGCGGCATGAGCGCGATGGCTCAGGTGGAAGAGAACCTGGGCTTTGCCGATCGCTCGGCCGTTGAGAGTTTCAGCCCGAAAGAGCAGGCACTCATTGCCGAGGTGAGGGAAAAGTACAGCAAGCGCATCGCGATTCCTTGCAGCAAGTGCAACTACTGCATGCCCTGTCCCAATGGGTTGAACATTCCGGCCAACTTCGAGTTTTTCAACTTCGCGCATTTGTACGACAACGTGGCGGACGCGCGCTTCCGGTACCAGATCTTTCTCACCGAATCGCAGCGGTCGGGCGCCTGCATCGCCTGCGGCATCTGCGAGGAGTTGTGCCCGCAGAAGATCGCGATCAGCGAGTGGATGCCCAAGGTTGCCGCGCTGCTGGGTTGAACGAAAACGCCTGAATAAAGCACTGCGGCAGTGACAGAAACAGGAAGAAAACAGTAAAATTCCGGCATTTTCCGGACGCGGTTTCTCACCATGTGGTATGACGGAGGCGTATTCGTGTGGAAAACGTCTCCAATTCAACCTGCCGATTTATTGCAATAATCCCTTTATATTGAATAGGATGCTGGATTCTATCTTTGCTGTCCGCTGAATTAATCTGTGCGGTTTTTGGGGAATTTATACCCCCTGGGGGTATAGAGGGGTGGGGTACCCCTTCCAGTGAAAAGTGATCAATGGTCAGGAACGGCCCGTGCGTCTGGTGATTGTTCATGGGATGATTGTGCGCCGGGGGAAGGTAATTCTCCGCAACCACCTGAACTAATTGATGCATACGCTGGTAGGACGTATCGCACCGATTCTCAACGAGTTTTGACCGGAGTCCCACTACGGAAGCGCGCCCTACTTTAATAGGGCCGTGTAGAGCTTGATGTAGTCCTCAGCCATCCGACTGGAATTAAAATACTTCACCCGCTCCACTGCGTGTGCCCGAAGCCTGTCAGCAAGGTCCTTGTCGCTGAGCAGCCGTTCGATGGTATTCGCAAGCGCCTCAGGATTCCCATTTGGAAAGAGTAAGCCCGCCCTTTCCTCATCCAACGTGTAGCGGTTCGAAGGAATATCGCTTGCGGCGCAGACGCAGCGGCTGGCCATCGCCTCCAGCAGCGAGATCGATAAACCTTCAGCATGCGTCGACAACACGTTGATGTTCATCCGTCGAAAGAGTGCAGGAGTATCGTTGCGGGCACCCAGAAAATGAAAGTTCGCCACGCCGATCGCCTTTGCTAGATCCTCGCACATTTCCCGTTGGGGCCCATCTCCGACAGCGATAAAATGCACTTCGGGCCGCCGCGCGTTGACAAGTTTGGCCGCGCGAATGAACGTTCCGAAATCCTTTTGCGGTTTGAACCTCGCCGCCATCCCTACTACTGGCGCATCAACCGGAATCCCATCTACCTCAATCCTCGTCGCTCCATCCAAGCGATCAAGCTGAATCCCATTCGGGATGACCTCAATCTTCCGGCGTGGCGGACTTACCCATTTGAGGATGTATTCATCCGCCGCGGGCGTTAGCAATACCACTTTGCCGGTGAACAAACATGCGAAGCGGTGCTTCAGAAAGTAGCGCCTGCCCGGGTTCATATGGTGCGTGTGCACAAACGGAGTCCGGTTCCGCAGTGCCGCAAGCGCGCCAACGAACCACATTTCCCAGTGTTCATGAACCACGTCGAACTGCCTGTTTCTCAGGAGCTGGTCAATGGCCTGGAATCTGCCCCGAAAAGTCCCTCCACAACCCAGGTTTGCCACCTCTATCCCCTGGCTGCGCGCCCAATCGTCCAATTGCGCCTTTGGAGAAACTGTCGCGATCGTAACCTCTTGACCCAGTCGCACCTGAGCTGCGGCCAGTTCGATCAGCATCGTGGTTACCCCACCGATACTCAGATGTGTATGGAGATGCAGAATGCGCATATCCGGGGCTCCTTCATTCTTGCTGTGCACTACCTGATTTTATACAGGCGGCTTCTCAAGCCTATATTTCTCCGAAGTTCTCACGAAGCGATAATTTGTTGAACCAGGGACGCAGCCATGCCTGAAGATTGGTGGCTCAATTTGTACTGGCCGCCAATTTGGGGCGAAGGCTTCTGCAGATTGTCAGTTCGCCTGAATGATCCAATTCATAACTGAAATCGGTTAAGGCCTTGAAGAATGCCCTTTCGCAATCCGGTCCGTGCAGCTCGATGCAAATGTTTCTAACTCGATGCAGCCAAGCTCTTGCACTGGCGCCGAACACTTCCAGTTCAGCACCCTCAATGTCGACTTTGAGTAAATCCACTGCCGTGCAGCCTGAAATATCGATCAAACCGCCAACATCCCAGGCCTGCACATTGCCAAGACTACCCTCCTGTGGCTGGGCGACCCTCCTGGCGCATTCAAGCCCATCACCGGAAGTGACCTTTGAAAGACTGAGAAAACCAGCCTGGGACCAGACTGCTCCAGTCAGGACTAACGCCCGCCCTTCATATGGCTCAAGATTCATCCTACAAATTGCGACATTTTGTTCGTCAGGCTCGACCGCAACGGAGCGAGCGCCAGGGAAGCAACTTAGGAAGTAAGCCGAAGAGTATCCAACATTCGCTCCCAAGTCGAGTATCAGAAATACATTCTTCATGCCTCGCAAACTCGAATATTCATCGAAACTAAAGATTTGCCAAAAGACTTTCATGTCGCTCGAGCCGCGCAATCGAGCCGTCAATGCGTGCTGGACCTGGCGGGGACGCACACGCCAACTTTTGGGCGTACGGATTCCCAAGGTCTGACAGACACGAATCAGATACCATTGCAAAGTAGACCGCGCGCCCACCAATCTCCACCACTTGATTATGGTGAAAAAGCGATCTCTAATACAATGAATGCATGTTTCCCCTATTTCCATTTTGCGTACCTTGCGGTGTCAGTATACCGGCAGATAACACTGCTACGATCTTTTTCTGCATTCGTTCCAAAGCAAAGAACCGAGCGCGCCTGGCAGGGCCTTTGCCAGAACCAAAAGGCCATGATTTGCCACATTGTATAGCGATTTCTCAAACCACTGGGAGGCTGGCTGGTACCGGCCTACTCAATATGCCTGCGATTTCCCAGATCCCAATATCGGAACCTGTGACACTCGGCAACGCCCGATTCAAGCATGAAAATGGCATTGCGATGTGGGAATTCCGGCCCGCATTGTGTCTTGCATCACAGCCACTCGACCCCTCAGAGAAGAGACTAAAGGTAGCGGTCTTATTTCCGCCGGCCGCGTTGTGAGGCAAAGCGAATGAGTGAAGAAACCATGGTTATTCTGATGGGAACGAGGCGGCCGCCTCGGTTGCCTATCGACTCACCGAAGTGGTCGCCATCTACCCCATCACGCCGTCGTCGCCGATGGCCGAGTGGGCCGATCAGTGGCGCTCGGAGGGGAAGAAAAACATCTGGGGCGCATTGCCCATTGTGGAAGAGCTGCAGAGCGAAGGCGGAGCTGCGGGCGCGCTGCATGGCGCTTTGCAGGCAGGGGCCTTCGGGACCACGTTTACGGCCTCGCAGGGGCTGCTGCTGATGATTCCCAATATGTACAAGATTGCCGGCGAGCTGACCCCGGCGACGATGCACGTGACGGCACGGACGGTGGCGACACACGCGCTGTCGATCTTCGGCGACCACTCCGACGTGATGGCCTGCCGCTCGACAGGCTGGGCGATGCTGGCCTCCAATTCCGTGCAGGAAGTGGCCGACATGGCGCTGGTGGCGCAGATTGCCACGCTGGAATCGCGGATTCCGTTCATGCACTTCTTCGACGGCTTCCGCACCTCGCATGAGGTGGGCAAGATTTTTCCCATCAGCGACGAGACGATCCGCGCGCTGGTGGACGACAAGTACATCATCCAGTACCGGCAGAACGCGCTCTGCCCGGATCGCCCGTTCATTCGCGGCTCGGCGCAGAATCCCGATGTGTTTTTCCAGGCGCGCGAGGCCTGCACGCCCTTCCACGCGGCGGTTCCGGGGATTGTGCAGGCGGTGATGGACCGCTTTGCCAAGGAGACTGGCCGCGCGTATCACCTGTTCGATTACTACGGCGCGGCGGACGCCGAGCGGGTGATTGTGCTGATGGGCTCCGGGGCCGAGGCTGCCGAAGAGGCCGTGGACGCGCTCAATCAGAAGGGCGAGAAGCTGGGAGTGCTGAAGGTCCGCCTTTACAAGCCCTTTGACGCGAGTGCTTTTTTGGCCGCGCTGCCGAAGACGGTGAAGTCGATTGCCGTTCTGGACCGCTGCAAGGATCCGGGCGCCAGCGGCGAGCCGCTTTACATGGACGTGGTGACGGTGTTGGCGGAGAACGCCGCCAAGCTGCCGTTAGCCAAGATGCCCACTGTTATTGGCGGGCGCTATGGTCTGTCGTCCAAGGAGTTTACGCCGGCGATGGTGAAGGGCATCTTCGACGAGCTGAGCAAGGCCGCGCCGAAGAACCATTTCACCATCGGCATTGACGACGATGTGAGCCACAGCAGCCTGACGTACTATTCGGCTTTCTCGACGGAAGATGCGAAGACGGTGCGCGCGCTGTTTTACGGGCTGGGTTCCGACGGCACGGTGGGCGCGAACAAGAACTCGATCAAGATTATTGGCGACCAGACACCGAACTTTGCGCAGGGCTACTTTGTGTACGATTCGAAGAAGTCCGGGTCGATGACGACCTCGCACCTGAGGTTTGGGCCCAAGCCGATTCGGTCAACGTATCTGATTACGCGCGCCAGCTTTGTTGCCTGCCATAACTTCAGCTTCCTGGAGAAGATGGATGTGCTGGAGGCGGCGATGCCGGGCGCGGTCTTCCTGCTCAACTCGCCTTACTCGGCGGCCGAGGTGTGGGACAAGCTGCCCAAGACCACGCAGGAAGAGATGCTGCGCAAGAAGATAGAGTTTTATGTGATCGACGGCTACAAGGTGGCGCGCGAGGCCGGCATGGGCTCGCGCATCAACACCATCATGCAGACCTGCTTCTTCGCCATCAGCGGCGTGCTACCGCGCGATGAGGCGATTCAGCAGATCAAGAAAGCCATCTACAAGACCTACGGCAAGCGCGGCGAGGCGGTGGTGGCCAAGAATTATGCTGCGGTGGACGCGGCGCTGGCGCATCTGGAAAAGGTTAAGCTGCCCGCGGCCGTTTCGTCCAGCTTCGATCTGATTCCCCCCATCTCGCCCCATGCACCGAAGTTTGTGCGCGAGGTGCTGGGAAAGATTGCCGGGGGGCATGGCGACCTGCTGCCGGTGAGCGCGATTCCTGCCGGGGGCGCCTTTCCCACGGGCACGGCGCAGTGGGAGAAGCGGAATATCGCGCAGTTCATTCCGGCGTGGGACAAGGAGCTGTGCATCCAGTGCGGCAAATGCGTGATGGTTTGCCCGCACGCGGTGATTCGCGCCAAGGTCTACTCGCCGGAGCTTGCCAAGAAGGCGCCGGCAACCTTGCAGTGGGCCAAGCCGAAGTGGAAGGGGATGGAGGAGGATCGTTACACGCTGCAAGTGGCTCCGGAGGATTGCACCAGCTGCGGGGTCTGCGTGGAAGTCTGTCCGGTGAAGAGCAAGAGCGACGCCAGCCACAAGGCCATCAACATGACGCCGCAGCAGCCGCTGCGCGAGGCCGAGCGCGCGAATTGGGAGTTCTTCTTAGGAATACCCGAGGCGGACCGCTCCAAGCTGTCGCACGGCCAGGTGAAGGACCTGCAACTGTTGCAGCCGCTGTTCGAGTTTTCCGGCGCCTGCGCGGGCTGCGGCGAGACGCCCTACATCAAGCTGTTGACGCAGTTGTTCGGCGACCGGCTGTATATCGCCAACGCCACCGGCTGCTCGTCGATTTACGGCGGCAATCTACCCACCACGCCTTACGCCAGCAATGCGCAGGGCCGCGGACCGGCCTGGTCCAACTCGCTTTTTGAAGACAACGCCGAGTTTGGCTTCGGCATGAGAATCGCGCTCGACCAGCAAAAGGAGTTTGCCGAGCTGCTGGTGACGCGGCTGGCCGGGGCCATCGGCGATGAACTGGCGAAGGCTTTGCTGGGGGCTGCGCAGAATACCGAGACCGAGGTGAACCAGCAGCGCGCGCGGGTGAAGGCGTTGCGCGAGAAGCTGGCCGGCAACAAGAGCTCCGACGCGCGCAATCTGCTGGCCATTGCCGATACGCTGGTGCGCAAGAGCGTGTGGATTCTGGGCGGCGACGGATGGGCGTTCGACATCGGCTTCGGCGGACTGGACCATGTGCTTGGCTCGGGCAAGAACGTGAACGTTCTGGTGCTGGACACCGAGGTCTACTCAAACACCGGCGGGCAGATGTCAAAGGCGACGCCGCGCGGCGCAGTGGCCAAATTTGCCGCCAGCGGCAAGACAACTAGCCGGAAAGACCTGGCCATGGAGGCCGTCAGCTACGGCTCAGTGTACGTGGCGCAGGTGGCGCTGGGCGGCAACGACAGCCATACGGTGAAGGCCTTCCAGGAGGCCGAGGCGCACGACGGACCTTCGATCATTATTGCGTACTCCAGTTGCATCGCTCACGGCTACGACCTGGTGCATGGGCTAGAGCAACAAAAACTCGCTGTCCAATCGGGTTACTGGCCGCTGATGCGCTACAACCCGGTGTTGCGCGAGGAGGGCAAGAATCCCTTCCAGCTTGACTCCAAGGCGCCTTCGATCCGGCTGAAGGAGTACAGCTACCGCGAGGCGCGTTACACTATGCTGGCTCGCAGTAATCCGGAACTGGCCGCGTATCTGCTTAAAGAAGCGCAGGATGATGTCGAGCGTCAATGGCGCGTTTACTCAGCGCGAGCCGCGATGCCGGGCCGCGGGGAGACGCCGAACATCGCTCCCGCGGAGAAGCCTGAGGATAAGTCAGAACAAAAGCTGGCGGCGGAGGCTGCCGGAGGTGCGGAATGATCGATTTTTCCACAAAGTATCTTGGCTTGAAACTGAACGGTCCGGTCGTGGTCTCCTCCACGCCGCTGTCGGAGTCGATTGACAATGTTCGCCGCATGGAAGATAGCGGCGCATCGGCGATCGTGCTGCACTCGCTCTTCGAGGAGCAATTGGCTTTGGAATCGCGGACGCTGGACGATGACCTGTCGCGGGGCACCGAGTCCTTTGCCGAGTCGCTTGGCTACCTGCCCGATTTGAAGGATTATCGCATGACGCAGGAGGTCTACCTGGAGCACCTGCGGCAGTGCAAGGAGGCGGTGAAGATTCCCATCCTGGGCAGCCTGAATGGCGCCACACCCGGCGGCTGGGTGCGGTTTGCCAAAGATATGGAGCAGGCCGGCGCCGACGCCATCGAGTTGAATACCTACGCGCTGGCCACGGACAAGAGCCAGACCTCCGCGGAGATGGAGGGTCAACTGCTGAAACTGGTGACCGCGGTTACCGGCGCGGTCAAAGTGCCGGTGTCGGTGAAGCTGTCGCAGTGGTTCACCAGCCTGCCGCACCTGGTGGGGCAACTGGAGGAGGCGGGAGCGCACGGCGTGGTGCTGTTCAACCGCTTTTATCAGCCTGACTTCGACATCGAGACCCTGGACGTTCGGCCCACACTGCACTTCTCCAAGCCCTCGGAGTTGCTGCCCCGGCTGCACTGGGCGGCGATCCTCTATGGCCACGTGAAGCTCGACATCGCCATCACCGGCGGCGTTCACTCCGCCGAGGACGTGCTCAAGAGCATCATGGCGGGTGGGGGCGTGGTGTTGATTGCGTCGGCCTTGCACATTCACGGCATCGAGCACATCAAGAGGGTGCTGGACGACATGCGCTACTGGCTGGAGAAGCGCGAGTACACCTCGCTCAAGGAGACGCGCGGCTGCCTGAGCCGCCGTTCCGTTCCCGACACCTCCGCGTTTGACCGCGGCAACTACATCAAGACGCTCAGCTCCTACAGCCTGCGGCAGACTGTGGGCGCGTTCTAGGACTGCGCGTCCGGCGAATCGCCCAGGTCTCAAAAGCGAGACCTGGGCACCCGGAATTTCCCGCAGGAACGTTCTCAGTTCGGCGAGAGTAGTCTCTTGAAATCCCCGCTAAACCAGATCACTTCTGTTCGAAGGGAACAGTATTTTGCAACATTACGGAAGACGATCTGTTGATCCTGATCGTTAGAAACAAACTTGTGGCAGACCGGAAGGTACAATGCGGCTAAGAGATCAGTTGCTCCTGCTGGGTCTGGCGTCGGCTGAGGCTTATTACGGTCGTAATGACCGATTAGGAAAGCGCAAATCATAGCCACAATTGGAGGGAACGACTTTGCGAATCTTCCCGCATACTGCCAATCCACCGCTTGTCCAAGAATTGACTTGAAGTAATATCGGACATTCTGCTGAATTAAACCTGTGGAACAGGCCCGTGCAATGATCTCATCCAGCGTTTTGGGGCGATCCAATCCTGATTGAAATAGACTGTCAAACTGTGCTTTCGTCTGGGCGAAATATTCCTCTGCTTGCCTCAGGTTATTTTGGTTCTGTACCTTTTGTATCTTAGCGAGATCATCGTTAAACACACCGGAATCTATGGCCTGCTCGTACTCCAGCTGCGTTGTTAACAGCACATCCCAGTCGAGAAAGCCAAACTCCGAAAATATCCGTATCGCGGCTCCCACCAGAGACCCATGGTCAATCAAAACTCTGCCAGAACTCCCCTTTAGCTTTCGGCAGATGCTCAATAACCGGTCGCGCGTTTCGCCAACTGACGTGGCGGCGATCTCGAAGAAAACATAGGCGGGAATCCAGTGAGTATGTGCAATCTTCATTTGCGCGATTAGGTCTTCGCAATCGCTTAGCTTAGCAAGATTGCATATTGCAGAAGTATCCCAGGTTACAATCTGCTCGCTGCCATTATCGGTCACTCAAGGCCTCCCTTCGGCCGGCTTGGTCAAGGGGCACAGGGAGAAACTTCGGAGCCGCGTCTGTGATTTGCACGGGCGTAGGCTCTGTACCTTACAACCGATAATTACTCCCCCCGCGAGACTGTTAAGTGAACGCCATGTTTTCCCTGCAGGGAGAACACAAACAGCCTCTTTTTGATCACATACCGCAGTCCATCAGCCTCTAGGAAATCACCGACATTCGGAATAAAATCGGCATTTTCAATGGTTATGTGCGGGGGCGGACTGCTGCCGTCCGGTAGTTGGTTGTCAATGATGAGTCTCGTCGCCATATGTCACGGAGTGTACCAAAACTTGATGCCTCTGACCTGGTAACGTGAATATATTCTGTGGATATTCGGGGCAGCATGAATTTAATTTGGGAGTTGCGCATAATAATGCCCCGTTCCGGGTGCCCCATCCTTGACGCGTACTTTGCGGCAAAGGCAGGAGGCAACGAATCTCAATCGGCATTTCTAGCTTTCCAGAATCAGTCGGCGAGCAGACGCAGAACTGTCTCTTCGATCAGGCGGCAGGCGTTGGGAAGCGCGGCAGTCACTGCGGCGCTGAAGTCTTCGCCTAACTCGGTTGAGCAGGCGCCGATGGTGAGTTGCAGCGCCTCACGGGGCAGGGAATGGTAGAGTTCGCGGCCCAGCGCAAGCAGTCCGGCCGCGCCCAGGTGATGGGTGGAGTGCTCCGGGCCGCCGGAGACTGGTTCGACGTGCGTCAGACTGAGTGATCCGGCTTCGGAATCGAGGGAGCAATCGATAAACAGGACGGATTGGGCGCGGGCGACGTCTTCCGCCAGTTCAGGAGTCCATTGATGGTCGGCGATGACGCGCAGGCCGGGTTGGTCTGAGAAACGCTGCTCGGCCCACCTGGCAAGCCAAAGCCCGACACCGTCATCTCCGCGCAGCGTATTGCCGCAGGCGAGGATGAGGCATCGGGCTTGGGTAGAGCTCATTGAATCAGTTTAGCGGACGACTCGGTCCACAACTTCGCCGTCGGCGTTGAGCAGCGTAAGTACCAGGGGCATCTGCCCGAAGGCGTGGGTGGAGCAACTGAGGCAGGGATCGAAGGCGCGGATCACGGCCTCGATGCGGTTGAGTGCGCCGGGAGTGAACTTGCCGTCCTTCACGTAGGCCTTGGCCGACTGAAGAACGCCCTTGTTCATGGCGTTGTTGTTATGGCCGGTGGCGACGACCAGGTTGGCCCAGGTCATCTTACCGTTCTCGTCCACCTTGTAGTGGTGATTCAGCGTGCCGCGCGGGGCTTCGATCTGGCCCGCGCCTTCGAGACGATTGACGCCGGCTGTGGCGCGCACGTGCTTGTCGAGGATGAGCGGATCGGCGAGGATGCGCTCGATCATTTCGAGGCCGTAGAGAGCTTCGACCAACCGCGCGTGATGATAGTGGAAGGAGCTTTCGACCGGCCCAGCGGCTAAGTGCTTGAACTCGGCCAGCTCCTTGTCGGCTTGCGGGGTGCCCATGGACTTGACGATATTGAGCCGCGCCAGAGGGCCTACGCGATAGCTCCCCTTGGGATAGCCAAGCGGCTTGTAGTAGACGAACTTGGTGTAGCTGTAGTTTTCGACGGCCTCGCCGATCACCTCGGTGAAGCGGCTGGCGGTGATGCCGTCCTCGATGATTGCGCCCTTGGGATCGATCAGCCGCAGCGCGCCGTCGGTGAACTCGATGGACTCATCCTCGTTAATCAGGCCCAGGTAGTTCGAGGGGAAGTTGGCGAATACCTTGATCTCCGGCTTGAAGGAGCCGGCGATCTGCTTGTAGGCGGTCAGCGCCAGTTTGACGTGAGCATGAGCCTGGGGAATCATGGAGAGCATCTCGTCGCGGTGTGCCTGGGAGAGCGGCTCGGTGACGCCGCCGGGAACAACCCATCCGGTGTGGATGCGCTTGGTGGCGAGCAGCTCGATGATGTGCTGGCCGAAGCGGCGCAATCCGATGCCGGCCAGGCCCAGGTCAGGCCGTGCGGCGGCCACGCCGAAGATGTTGCGCGCCACGGGGTCGGACTCCATGCCCAGCAACAGATCAGGCGAGGAGAGATGGAAGAAGCTCAGCGCGTGCGACTGCACCAATTGGGCCATATTCAACAGGCGGCGCAGTTGCGCGGCGGTATGCGGAATGCGGACCGCCATAATGGCTTCGCAGGCTTTGGCGGAGGCCAGCAGGTGAGAGACCGGGCAGATGCCGCAGATGCGCGCCGTGAGGCTGGGCATCTCGTAAAACGGCCGGCCTTCAGAGAACTTCTCAAAGCCGCGCACCTGGGTGACGTGAAAGTGCGCGTCCTCCACATCGCCCTGGGGATTGAGTTGGATAGTAATCTTGCCGTGGCCTTCGAGGCGGGTTACCGGATCAATCGTTATGGTCTGGCTCATGAATCAGGCTCCAAAGCGGGTGAGGGCTGAAATATCCAGCGGCGCACCGGTTACCAGCGCGGTCAGCGCTGCGTGAAAGGTATCGGCCGAGGGCGGGCAGCCGGGCAGGAAGACATCCACCGTCACGAACTCGTGGATGGGCCGCACAATTTTGAGCAGCTTGGGCACCACGACACAGGGAATCTGCTGCTGCAAGCAGGCGTTCTCGATGTATGCCCGGTTCAGAATGGCTTCCGGCCCGATGGGATTGCGCATGGAGGGCACATTGCCGGTTATGGCGCAGTCGCCCATGGCGATCAACATTTTGGAGTGGGCGCGAACCTTCTTGATCTTCGCTTCGTCGTCCACCGAGGCTACGGCTCCCTCGACCAAAGCGATGTCCACCTCTTCGGGGAACTCCTTGGCGTCCACGAGTGGACTGTAGACCACATCGATCAGCTTGGCCAGCTCAAGGAGCCGTTCGTCCATGTCGAGGAACGACATATGACAGCCGGAACATCCGTCCAGCCACACAGTTGCCACTTTCAGTTTGCTCATCGCGCTTCCCTCATGAGGTTCAGGTAAGGCAGAAAATCCGGATACTTGGGGTGCTCGGAGCCGATCTTGCTTTTGTCGAAGAGTGCTCCGGTGGGGCAGCACTGCACGCATTTGCCGCAGCGGGTGCAAGCGGAGCTTCCCCACTCTTGGTGCAGGTCGGTGATGACGATGGAGTCGATGCCTCGGCCCATCACATCCCAGATGTGCGCGCCTTCAATCTCGGCGCAGACCCTGACGCAGCGGGTGCACAGGATGCAGCGGTTGTGGTCGACAGTGAAGCGCTCGTGCGAGGCATCCACGGCGAGCACGGGGTTGCGATAGGGCAGGCTGATGTGAGTCAGGCCCTGGCTTTGAGCCAGCGCTTGCAGTTCGCAGTGGCCGTTGGAGACGCACACCGAGCAGATGTGGTTGCGCTCGGCGAACAGCAACTCGAGGATGACGCGGCGGTGCTTGCGGAGCCGCTCCGAGTCGGTGGAGACATCCATGCCTTCGTGGATGTGGGCTACGCAGGCGGGAAAGAGCTTGTTGCTGCCCTTGATCTCCACCAGGCAGAGGCGGCAGGCGCCGACCGATCCCAGGCCCTCCAGATGACAGAGGGTGGGAATGTTAATGTCGTTCTCCCGCGCCACTTCCAGGATGGTCTGGCCGGAGCGCGCGCTCACTTCCTGGCCGTCGATGATGAGAGTTTTGACGCCCATGCTTTCGCTCATGCCAACACCTCCGTGGGAACGGCGACGGGCGCGGGCGCTTCCATATTGCAGACGCCGGCCGGACAGCGCTTATTGACGATGTGTTCGAGGTACTCGTTTTTGAAATACTTGAGCGTGCTGAGCACGGGATTGGGCGCCGTCATGCCCAGTCCGCAGAGGCTGGTTTCCTTGATGGTCTCGCACAGGCTCACCAGCAGGTCGAGATCTTCCATGGTTCCGGAGCCGGAGCAGATGCGGCTGAGCAAAGTGAACATCTGCGCCGTGCCGGCGCGGCAGGGGATGCACTTGCCGCAGGATTCGGTCATGCAGAACTCGACGAAGAAGCGGGCCACATTGACCATGCAGGAGGTGTCGTCCATGACGATCATGCCGCCGGAGCCCATGATGGAGCCGACCGCCATGAGGGCATCGTAGCTGACGCCGAGGTCGAGCATCTCGGCGGGGATGCAGCCGCCGGATGGGCCGCCGGTCTGCACCGCCTTGAAGGTGTGTCCACCGGGCACGCCGCCGCCGATGACCTCGATGATCTCGCGCAGCTTGATGCCCATGGGCACTTCCACCAGGCCGGTGTTGGCGATCTTGCCGGTGAGGGCGAAGACCTTGGTGCCCTTGCTTCTCTCCGAGCCCATGTTGGCGAACCACTTGCCGCCGTTGCGGACGATGGGCGCGATGTTGGCGAAGGTCTCGACGTTGTTGATGAGCGTCGGGGATTCCCAAAGCCCGCTCTCCGCCGGGAAGGGAGGCCGGGGGCGCGGCGTGCCGCGCCGTCCCTCGATCGAGGCCATGAGGGCCGTCT
>Ga0181518_10002476_pt1 | contig 17763 bp, 13 predicted proteins | sample PEATcosm2014_Bin_28_FD_119751 | JGI IMG/M metagenome (GOLD analysis project Ga0181518, IMG submission 119751) | Peatland microbial communities from MTU Mesocosm Facility, Houghton, MI, USA - PEATcosm2014_Bin01_60_metaG | ecosystem: Environmental > Terrestrial > Soil > Wetlands > Peat | place... | reverse complement strand
GAACTCAATGTATGCCTGCGAACCATCAAACTCCGGCCATTCCGGAAGACCTTTTGCATTCGGATTGCCGGTTTTCGCAAAAGTTGTCCAATACTGTTCCATCAAATCAGCCAGTTTGTAATCGGGCTCTCCAAAGACACCTCCAATGTTTCCCGTCTTCGGATAGTAGCCAAACACATAGACCAAATCGCCCGAATGCACCGCGCCTTCCGATTCATGGCCGGGAATGGCGCGCTCGAGCTGGTATTGGTACACGGGCTGATGGGCTGCATTGTGCCAGATGGCCTGCGTTGTTGCGGGGCAGCGGAACTGCGTGTCAGCGGACCATTGTGCCGACGGCGGACCAAACAACTGGTCATTCGTGCCTTCCGCATTGCCTGCTATGCCATAAGCCTGGAGCGCCTTCGGAGCAACATCTCCGTAGGTCTTTTGAATGATGGTGCGCAACTTTTCTGCCGAGAGCGTTAGAGAAAACTCTCGCGTGGTCGTCCCGATGATCATTGGGATGCCGGCTTCTTGGCCCGCCGCAAACACCGCCGCTGGCTCGCGTTGCAGGACCCAACCGTCAACCACGGGCGTGATGGGCGCCTGCGATTCGGAAGAGGTATTCAGGTCTCCCAAAGCCTTGAAGATCTCTGTCGTTGAGAGCCCGCGCAAATAGCTGATCCCGCTTTGGCCTTCCGGAAGTTTCAAGCTCTGAATCCATTTCTCGCTGGATTTTTCAAGTTCATCCAACAATGGCAGTGCAAAAGGCGGCGCGCCGCTCTGTGCGATGGCGCGCTGAAACAGTCCCTTCGCCAACGGGGAAGTCATCAGCATCCCCAGATCCATGGCCCCTGCCGATTGCCCGAAAACCGTCACGTTCTTCGGGTCGCCTCCAAACTTTGCAATATTGTCCTGTACCCACCGCAGCGCTGCGATCTGATCCAGGAGTCCGTAGTTCCCTGAGCTATGATGCGACGATTCCCGAGTCAAATCGGAATGGCTGAAGAAGCCAAAAATGCCCAGCCGATAATTCACAGTTATGAGCACAATTCCGTGCGCGTACAACGTCCCATCTTTGTAGAGCGCGCTGGAGGCGGTGCCGCCGTTGTTTCCGCCGCCGTGAATCCACAGCATCACCGGCAACGGCTCCTTCGGTGGCCATTGCGGTGTCATTACATTCAGGTACAGGCAATCCTCTTTGCTGGACTCCGCATCGTGCTGGTTCCAGTCCCCCAGAACCACCTGCGCGCAGGGCGCACCAAACTCTTTCGCGTCTCGAACGCCGCTCCATTGTTTCGCCGGAAGCGGCTCATGCCAACGCAGATCCCCTACCGGCGGTTGCGCATAGGGAATCCCGAGAAATTCTGCCGCCCCTGATGGTTTCAAGATCCCTCTCAACCCTCCGGCCGTGACCTTGACGATGGGTTGGGAGTCCACAGAGCGCGGCGCATTACCCGTACTGGCTGCGGGCAGGATCGTCAGACTTGCAAGTGCAGCCAGGCCGAAACGGGTGAAGCGACGAAAAGCTGGCTCAATTCTATAGATGGATGGCACGATGGAAAGCTCCTCTCCTGTTGCCGCACTTTTCGAGCCTTGAGCCCGAATAACGAATCCTGAATGCCCGATTTCCACAATAACAGCATTGCAGTTTTGGAGCCGGGTGATTTTGTCAGCGAAAAGCAGGCTGAAGTCGAGCGCTGGCATCCTGTCGCGTACCTGCGTACAATGAGCCCATTCCACGGGAAAGGGATATGAGCGAAAAACCACAGACAGTACTGATTACGGGCGGCACCGATGGTCTCGGCAAGGCAGCGGCTGTCTTACTGGCGGAACGTGGCTACCGCGTTTTCACCGCCGGACGTTCGTCGGAAAAGCGAGCCGCCATCTCCCGACTGGCAGCGGAGAAGAAACTGCCCATTGATGCTCTGGAACTTGATGTTTGCGATGATGCGTCCGTCCGGCGGGCAGTGCAAATTGTTCTGGAGAAGGCTGGCGCAATCGATGTGCTTATCAACAATGCAGGTGTAGGCTACATGGCAGTCATCGAGGACTTGCGCCTCGATGACTTGCATCGCCAGTTCGAAACCAATATTTTCGGCGTTTTGCGTGTTACTCAGGCAGTACTGCCCCACATGCGTGAGCGCCGCCGCGGCCGCATCCTGATGATGAGCAGCGTCGCCGGACTCCTTACGCCGCCGACCTACGGTGCCTACAGCAGCAGCAAGCACGCTCTGGAAGCGCTCTCCAACGCTTTGCGCCTGGAAATGTACCCGTTCAACATCGAAGTCATCCTGATCGAGCCGGGCTACATCGTCACGAATTTTCAGCAGACGGCCAAGGCGCTGGCCGAGCCGTACGTTGAAGCGGCAAAATCCGGACCCTACGCGAAGGTCTATTCCGGATCTTGGAGCGTAGCGAGCAAGGCTCGTGGCGAGTCCAAGACCACACCCGAGGATTGCGCGCGTGTGATTTTGGAGGCCATTGAGTCGCCGCATCCCAAAGCGCGTTACCCTGTAACGTCACTGGCGAAATGGGCGTCATTTGGCCGGCGCATCCTGCCGGACACCATTCTTGATTCGTTCTTGCGCCGCAAGTACGGCATCCTCCGCGAGGAGTAGATCACCTTGGTCAAAAACCTGGAAGGAGAGACTGTCCTCGCGGAGTTGCCCGCACTTCTTGCGCCACGCGTCGTGAATGGGGTTTCCTGCGTAATTAGGGGCGGCTTCCGGGCTGGTGAACTCAAACACGTGAACGTCGCGCGATTCAGGCGGAGGCGACAGCCCCGCCGGATTTGACGCCGCCCGCCGCTGCGATTACTCTGAAAATTCACTAGGAGACACGCATGTTGAGAATGTTCGGGTGCGCCATGGCTTTGTGCGCCAGTCTGTGTTTGGGACAGTCTGGTCGCGCCCAGAATCGCGAGGCTGTGAACCAGGAAGCGCGCGCGATTTTCAAGCAGCTCATTGAGATCAATACAACGGATTCCGTCGGCAACGTCACAAAAGCCTCCGAAGCCATGGCAGAGCGATTCCTTGCCGCGGGCTTTCCCCAGCAGGACGTGCGCATCGCCGGTCCCAACGAGCGCAAGAAAAACCTTGTGGTGCGCTTCCATGGCAGTGGGCAGAAGAAGCCGATTCTCTTCATTGGCCACCTGGATGTCGTCGAGGCGCGGCGCGAAGACTGGACCACCGATCCATTTCAATTCATCGAGCAGGACGGTTACTTCTACGGCCGCGGCACGCAGGACATGAAAGAGGGCGACGCTCTGCTCGTTACCACCTTTATTCGCCTGAAACGCGAAGGGTTTGTGCCCGACCGCGACCTGATTCTCGCTCTCACCGCCGATGAAGAAGGTGGCCAGAGCAATGGTGTGGATTGGTTGATCAAGGAACACAGAGACTGGATCGACGCGGAGTACTGTATCAATCTCGATGGCGGCGAGTTCGAAAGAACAAAGGGGAAACGCCTTCTGGCGGGCCTGCAAGCCAGCGAAAAGGTGTATGTTGATTTTCAATTTGAAGCGACCAACCCCGGTGGCCACAGCTCGGTCCCCGGTCCCGAAAACGCCATCTACGAATTAGCTGTTGCTCTGACGAAACTTCAGGCTTTTTCGTTTCCCGTGAAGGTCAACGAAATCACGCGTAACTACTTCGCGCAGACGGCGCTGCGCAACTCCGGTTCGCTCGCCGGCGATCTTCGTGGAGTCTCCAAGGACCCGCCCGACCCGGAGGCGATCAAGCGCCTTTCTACGAATCCCTATTACAACTCGCTGCTGCACACCACGTGCGTCGCCACAATGCTGTCTGGCGGCCATGCCTTGAACGCTCTTCCGCAGACTGCTCGTGCCAACGTCAATTGCCGTATCTTTCCCGGTGAAGATCCGGAAGAGGTACGCAAGACGTTGGAGCGAGTCGTAGCAGATTCCAAACTGAACATTACGGTCGTGCCAGACAAAACATCCGACGGAAAACTTGTCCCCACCGTCGCGGTTCCTCCTTCTCCGCTTCTTCCGGACTTGAAAGCTGCGCTGGAACACGCACTGGCCACCATGTGGCCGGGGCTGCCGGTTGTTCCCTCGATGTCCACGGGCGCGACGGATGGTAAGTATTTGCGAATTGCCGGCATACCCACCTACGGCATTGCATGCATGTTCTTCGATTCGGAGGATGACCGCTCTCACGGCAAGGACGAACGTCTGGTCGTGCAGGATTTCTACGACGGGGTGGAGTTCACGTATCGCTTTATGAAGGAACTTGCGACCGCCAAATGATCAAGCACGCCTAAAGTGAAAATGCCGGCTAAAAGCAAAAGGCCCCCGGAACTTCCAGGGGCCTTTCGGTTTTCAAAACGGAAAAGATCAGGGTTTCGATGGGTCCGGCGCATCTCCAGGTTTCCCTTCGGAGGGTGCCACTGCACTTGCTGCCACAGGCTTGCTGGCTTCATTGCCGAACCTGGTCAGATAGGGCATGAATGGCGTCACTTCAAACGGCATCTTCTCGCGTTCCGCCACCGTTCCCACGGGCTTGCTCTTGATCAGGTTCAACTGGTCGGTCCAGGGATCGATCTTGACGCGCCCGCCCAGCGGCAGGGCAGCGATCTTCTGTGGGTTCTGCTTGGGATCAACCGGCGTGGTGGATTTCAGGTCGCTGATCTGCGGCACACGATTGCCCAAGTGGCCGCTGATCAGATTAGGAATCTCTTTCTCGCGGGCGTCCAGCGCTTGCAGGAAAAGTCCGGCATTCCCTAATTGATTTTTGTAAGGCGAATTGTTGAGGATCTGAATGGCCTTTTCGTTGGCTTGGTGCTCTTCCTCGGGGGTGCGCGCGAAACGAAAGTGACGGAACGTGTCCTTGTCCTCGACCATCAAATTATCGAAGAAGGCATATTGCGAATCGACGCGGTGGCCAAGTACCACGTGGCTCAATTCGTGCGCCAGCATGGTCGCCAGACTGGCTTCATCCGGCAGCACGTCCACCAGCCCGCGGCTGAGAACAATCGTGTGGCCGATGGTGAAGGATTCCAGGGTGGAAGTCATCAGGACGCGGCAACGCACTTCAGGATCGACGTCGATGTTGTTCGTCACTTCCAGGTTGTTGATGACCGTTTCCAGAACTTTATCCACTTCGCCCTTGGGCGCCATCAAGCCAATGCGCTCCAGCCGGTCGGTAACGTTGTCTTCGGCCTGGCGGTCCCACGAGCGTTGGGCCTGAATAGGCGAAACATCGTTCGAAGTCTTGGTGTCGTCCTGCATGGGAGTTTCCACGAGGATCTTGCTCAACTCCTGTTCCTGGCTGGCGGCGCCCAGGTTGTATCCCCACAGGCGGGTTTGTGCCTTGAAATCCAGCTTCTTGCTGATGGCGTAGTGCAGGTCTTTCTCTTCGCTGTAGACGAAAGTGGGCAGCCAGAGACCCGGCTGCACATTGGTGCGCCAGCTATCGAAATGGAAGTACCAGCTGGAGTGGCCGTTCCCGTTGTACGAGCCATTGAAGCGCACGATGTGGAAATCCTGATCTTCCACCCAGATGCGCCCCATGAAGCGCCCCTTGTTATTCTTCTCGGTCGGCGTCACGTCAAATACGAGGCAGCGCACTTCGCCGAGAAATTCGCGGCGAACATAATCAAACTTATAGTGCTGCTTGTCGAAGCCGTTGGTATCAATAAAAATCATCTGCAGGAAGCCGTCGGGCAGGAACTGCATCGCAAAGCTGAAGAAGTTTCCGATGGAGCCGAATACTTTCTTTCCTTTGCCCTGCGTTTCATTCAGCGGCACCAGATTCACACCCTTCTGAAAATTGGCGCGTCCCAGAAAATATTTGTCACCCGCGGGAATCTGCCCCAGATCCTTGTCGGCCTTCAGATTCTGAATATAGGTCTCCACGAGCGGGGAGTAGTCGCGCATCTGCGCAAGCAATCGCTGCTCGTTGCTGACCACACGGTCGATCACCTGGTCCGGAGTGCGAGGCTGATCAGCCGCCGGAACAGGCGCGGCGATCGCCGGCACAACTGTGCAAGCGCAAAGCGCGAGCACGAGAATTTCCATCGACAGCTTTCTCATGATCATTTCTCCCTCAGTAGGCCAGCCGGAACTCAATCCGTACGCGGGCCGGATAATCCACCGGTTCACTCTGACGCAAGGCCGGTTTAAACTTAATTTGTTGCGCCGCTCGCACTGCCGCCTCGTCGAGGCCGTGCCCCAGGCCGCTTACGACGCGATTAATCTGGATACTCCCGTTGGCCAGGAATACCACGTCGATTACCACGTCGCCTTCAATCTTCAGATTACGCCCTTCCGCGGTGTACTCTGGCCGCGGCTTGTCCAATATGTTAGGGGTGTTATCCGCCGGTCCGCCAGCCACCGTTTTCTTCTTCGGCGCTTCCGCGGTCGTCGCCGCGACATCGCTGAATCCGCCGGCAACTACGGTCGCTTTCTTTCCGCTGCCACCCGCGGGAGGGATAGCCGTTCCGTTTCCAAAGCCTGTGCTTGCCACCGTTCCGCGGATTCCTTCTTTTCCTCCGGTGCCATTTCCGTAGCCTTCGCCACCAGGGAGGGCCGGAGAACCCAAACGGTTTACGTTGGTCCCTTTATTCGGATCGCCCTTACCGGCTATGCCGTTCGGGTCTCCGAATCCGCCGGTCTGTACCTTGTCGACAGGCGCAACCACGGTCGCTACCGCCGCACTACCCGAGCCCAGGTTGCCGATCTTTACATCCTCTTTTGGCCGCTTCGGGCCGTTATCCTTTACATCGATCTTGGCTGCTTCAAATACCGGCGTCACTTCCGGTGCTTTCACGTCGGCCTTTTCCACCTTGGGAACAACTGCCTTGGGTTTCGCCAAGTTGGCAAAAATGTGTGGCTGCGTCGGGTTCAGTTTCACCGGCTCAACTGGAACTGGCTTGGGCTCCACTTTTGGCGCCACGGCTTTCGCCTTGGGTGGTGGCGGCGGGGGTTCTGGTGCAACCGGGATCTCAGTCAGGGGTTGGGCAATCTCCACGCTGGTGTAGCTCAGCGCCGTCTTCATCTGCTCGGGATATAGCAGAGGTATGGCCACCAGGAAAGTCAAAATGGCGAGTTGTACGATAGCGCTGAAGCCCAGACGATTCCAATTGGGCTTCGTGTCCGGTAGAAGGGCAAGGCGGGCGGGGATCGGCCTGCTGCCCATGTGCTGTTTCCAGGCTTCGGCACCCACGGTTCGCCCGCGGTACGCTTCGAGCCCGACGCCTAGAGAAGTTCTCCGTGGTGGATCTGCGATCATCGTGGTCATCCGCTTGGCCGCCTCGTACAGATGTTTATCCCGACACCTCTGTTCCAAAGGAACCGAGTTGTTTGAAATCGGGACGTGTGTTGTACCGGTACGAGAGTACTTTGGGGGCCTGAGTCGTCCGAATAGGACTTTCGTACTATCGTCGCGTACTCGCTAATGTCTTTGCGAGTGCACTTTCCACACGCCTTCTTTGCCGGGATAAACCCGCCGAGGCTGAATTCGTTGCGGGGCGGGGTGCGCAACACTCCATAGGATACCGCATCCTGAGGCACTGGCTATCGTTGATTTATACACCGGTTCCTCTCAAGGGGGTACTGTATAGGATGCACCTCTTGGGCTGGTCGTTGGTTGTATCCTAGGTATCCTAGGGTATAGAAATAGGGTGGTTAGGTGCAAATCCTGGAGTTTTGTGCCCCATCGTCCCCATGAGCGCCCGGCCCCCGAACAACGCGATCCTGCGCAATCCCTCGGGGTCCCCAGAGACATCCTGGATTCACTGTACGCCGAATCTCGCGCTGCGGAGTGGTGCCTCACGCTGCCGCATTTTGCCATGGCTCTGGACCGCAGCCTGAGCAAACGCTTCGCCGATGTTGCTGCGCCCGACAATCGCCGCGTCGAGTATCTCCAGACCCTGCATATCCAGGATCTGGCTCTCGCTGCCGCCTGCCTGGAGGGCTCGGAAGCGGCTTGGGAATATTTTGTGCGCGAGTATCGCGCGGCTCTGCGCGCCGCGGCTGGCGTCATAACGAAAGGGAGCCCTGCGGGTGCCAATGCCGAGGAACTTGCCGATTCGCTCTTCGCAGAACTCTACGGCTTGGTGGATGGCAAGAGAGGCGAGCGATCGTTGTTCCGCTATTTTCATGGCCGGAGTGCGCTAAAAACGTGGCTCCGTGCCGTTTTGGCACAGCGTCATGTGGATCGCCTTCGAGAATCCCGCCGCTGGGAATCGATGGATCAGACCGATGGCGAACAGGCCAAGCCGCTACCGGAACTACATGTGTCCTCTCCTTCGCTTGACCCGCACCGCGAACGGTATCTCGAGCGGTTCGTTGCCGCCCTGCATGCCTCCCTTGGTTCGCTCGATGAGAGCGATCGACAGCGCCTGGAGCTGTACTATGCGCGGCAGAAAACGCTGGCAGAAATCGGTCGCCAGATTGGCGAGCACGAATCCAGCGTTTCACGCAATCTCGAGCGCGCGCGTGGTGAATTGCGCGCGCTCATCGAGGGACATTTGCGTAGTGAACCGGCTCTAAGCCAGGCGGAATTCGCGCTTTGCTTCCAGTACGCCGCTGAAGATGCTCCCATTGATTTTCGGAATCTGTTTCCGGAGAAGCGGCAAGGCAAGCCCGGATTTGGTAGAAAGGAAGAATCGTCGTGATGTCCTGCAAGAAACGCTTCGCGCAACGTTCTAAGAAGGGAGAGCGCCATGCCGTCTGACGATCGCGATCAGCAATTCGACCGCGCCCTGGCGCGCCACCTGCGCAGCGCTTCTCCGGACGCCGCTTGCCCTGATGCGGAAATCCTCGCTGCCTATCACGAGCGCTCTCTCTCGCTCGAAGAGATGACACATTGGAAGACGCACATTGTCTCTTGCTCGCGCTGCCAGGAGACGCTGGCTTTACTCGAACAGACCGATTCGATTGCCACAAATGACTGGGAGAAACAGGAACTGCCGGCGGCATTGCCAGGGGCAGAGGGTATCGCGAAGGAAGAAAATATTGCGACGAGATTTGCAACAGGTTCTGCGCCCGTTCCTGTTGCCATGCCCAGCGCGGCGAAAGCTGTTGCGAAAACGCGACGGCGTGTGCCTTGGAGAATCATCGTACCTACCGGAGCATTGGCTGCAGGACTCTTGGTTTGGGTAGCGGTGCATGAGAATCCCCACTTGGTGAAGCGAGAACAAACCAGCGTTCAGGTTGCGGAAAACCGCGAAGCTTCACCTCCTGCATCGAGAGCAATGCCAGAATCCGGAAGAACTGTGCCCCGCGACGAAGGTGCTGCGGCCCTTCTGTCGAAGAAGCTGCCGGAGCGCGTGTCCACAACACCATCCGCAACTCCTGTCCTGCCAACCAAGCCAGTGCCTTCGACCCGCCTTGTGGCACCGCCCTCAGCGCCGCAGGACTTGGCAAAATCACAGCAAGACAATCTCGCGCATCTTGATTCGAGTACATCTGCTTATGCATATCGCGCCAAAGATGCCGAAGGCGCTGTTGGTGGCAGGCGAACAGCCGGTGCCGCTCCGGCAGTGCCCAAGGTTGCGACGGGCCGAGCTGGAGGTCCGTTGGTCCCGAATCAGCAGCAGAATCAGATCCAGGACCAGATTGCGAATCAAAACTCAAATCAGGCCCTGACTCCGTCTGCAAATCAGCCTGTGGGCAGAGTTTCGGAGCAGGTTACGGTGGAAGCCGAAAAACTGCCCATCACCGAAAACAAGAAAGAAGCGCAAAAAGAATTAAAGCAAACGAATGAAGCAGTTACTGTGAGTGTGACAACCGAAACTGTTGAGGTGACTCCAGCGCCGCCCCCGCCCGCTATCTCCAGCGGGGCGCTTTCCACCTTATCCACAGACGGGCGAAACTTTTCTTCTCTAATGCTTGTGAATAGCGGTTTCATCGCGGCTCCGGACAAGAAGCATGTCTGGCGCGTCCGCCCTGCCGGGAGGATTGAGCGCTCCAGCGATGCGGGAAAATCGTGGAAAGCGCAAACGAGCGGCGTGACCGAGGACCTCCTCTTGGGCTCGGCTCCTTCCGAGAAGGTTTGCTGGATCGCGGGTAAAGCAGGGACTCTTCTTCTGACTACGGACGGCGGCAAGCACTGGAAGCATCTTGATTCGCCAATTACAGAAGACATTGGCGGGATCAAGGCCGAGGACGCCCACGATGCCTCAATCTGGGACGCAACGCATCAGAAAACTTTTGAGACCAACGATGGCGGGGTTACCTGGAAGCAGGTTGCCAACCAATAGAGCCTCGTGCAAGAGATTCGTGTGCCACCGTTCTAATAGAGAAGGAAAATCCAAGTCGAGGTGCACTCATGAAGATCCATCCTAGTTCCCAAGCTGTTTCATCCCGCTGGGTGGCCACCGGCGCGGTGATCGTTTTGGCAAGTGCGGCCGCGTTAGTGCCTGCTTATTACGCGGGGAAGAAGGCCGAGCCACAAGAGAAGGAAGCGAGCCATGCCGTCACAGCCGAGCAAACCACCACTCTGAACGACCAGACGGATCTTGCTGTCACCGTTTATAACTCCAACATCGCCCTGATCCGCGATGTGCGCCAATTGCAACTGCCCGCCGGCGGGTTCCGCCTGAAATTTATGGATATCGCCGCGACAGTGAATCCCGCCACGGTCCATTTCCGCTCCCTTACTGATCCGGAAAAGCTTGACGTTATCGAGCAGAATTACGAATACGATTTGCTGGAGCCTGCCAAGCTGCTGAATAAATATGTCGGCAAGGAAGTTACTCTGGTCCGAACGTATATGGACAACAACACGACGAAGCACGAAGAGATCAAGGCCACGTTGCTTGCCAACAATAACGGACCTGTCTGGCGCATCGGCAATGACATTGTCACGGGGGTGTTCGCGGAGAGCTATCGCTTCCCGGAAGTGCCCGCCAATCTATACGACCGGCCCACACTGTTGATGTCGCTGGAAAATTCCGGGGCGCACAAGCAAAGCATCGAAGCTTCGTATCTGGCCAACAATCTCTCCTGGAACGCCGACTATGTGCTGACCATTGGCCGTGACGATAAAGCCGCCGATCTGGATGGCTGGGTCACCCTTGTGAACAATTCCGGCACAGCGTTCCATAATGCCAAGCTGCAATTAGTTGCAGGGGATTTGAACCGCCTCCCGCAACCTACTCGGGTTCGCGCTGTGGAGGCGATGGTCAAGGCTCAGGCGGCAAGCGCTCCGGGGCAATTCGAGCAGGAGAACTTCAGCGAATACCATCTGTATTCGCTGGGCCGCCGCACCTCTGTCGAAGACAAGGAGACCAAACAGATCAGCCTGTTGCAGGGCAGCGGGGTTCCCGTTGAGAAACTCTTCGTTGTGAATGGCCAGAATTATTACTATCACAACAAGCAGAATCCCGGCGCGCCACTGAAGGATCCCGTCCAGGTTTTCTACAAATTTAAGAATGAAGAAAAGGCCGGGCTGGGCATTCCGCTACCTGCGGGCAACCTGCGCGTCTACCAAAAAGATTCCAAGGGAGGCCTGCTCTTCATCGGAGAAGATCATATCGACCACACGCCCAAAGATGAATTCATCACCGTGAAAATCGGCAATGCTTTCGACGTGGTGTGCGAACATAAGCAGACCGACTATCAGAGCATTTCCGCGCATGTCTGGGAAATGGAGTTTGAAGTCACCATCCGCAATCACAAGGACACGCCTGTAATCGTGCAAGTCAACGAACCCATCGGCGGCGATTGGGAGATGTTGACCTCTTCTTACGCGTACACGAAGACGTCAGCTTGGGCGGCGCAATTTTTTGTTCCAGTGAAGGCCAATGGCGAATCCGTATTGAAATACCGCGTCCGGGCCAAGTGGTAATTACAATCGCGATGCAGTCGCAGACACCTTCGGAGAGGGCGCACTATTTTTGGACGTGCAGCCCTCTCAGCCCTGAACGATGGCGTCCGCCTCGATTTCCACCAGCATCTCCGGCGAAATCAATTTGCTCACTTCCACCATGCTCGTTGCGGGCCGGATATCCTTGAAGAATTCGCCGTGGGCACGGCCAATCTTTTCCCACTCCGCAATATTGGTCACAAATATCCGGGTGCGCACCACATCCGACAAACTGGCACCGGCGCGCTGCAAGGCGGCTTCGATATTTCGCAGGGTCTGAACCGTTTGCGCGTAGGCATCGCCTACGCCAACGATTTTTCCTTCGGGGCCCGTCGCGGTCGTGCCCGATACGCTGATGTGATTGACGATGCGCACCGCCCGGGAGTAGCCAACAATGGGCTCCCAGGCGGTCCCGCTGGAGATGTTTTGCCTTGGCATGATGGTTCCTCCATGTATACCCGGAAACACGCGTATTTTCTTGCGGCTCAGAAGTGCATGTTAAACTGAAAGGAAGTATGGCACAGGCGCGAGGAAGTGTCTTTGCCTCTAATGGGACAACTGCATGCGCTGCAACAATATTCTGGAAGCGGTTGGACGCACTCCGCTTATCCGGCTAAATCGCATCGCCAAGGACCTGAAACCGCAGGTTTGGGTGAAAGCCGAGATGCTGAATCCGGGTGGCTCCGTGAAGGATCGCATCGGCATCACCATGATTGATGCCGCCGAGAAAAAGGGATTGCTGAAGCCAGGCGGGACCATCATCGAAGGTACTTCCGGCAATACGGGAATGGGTTTGGCGCTGGTTGCCGCCGTGCGCGGATACAAGTGCGTTTTCACCACCACGGACAAGCAGTCCAAGGAAAAAGTGGACCTCCTGAAAGCTCTCGGCGCCGAAGTGATTGTCTGCCCCACTGCCGTTGAACCGGAAGATCCCCGCAGCTACTACAGCGTGGCGAAGAAACTGGCGCGTGAAATCCCCAATTCGTATTACCCCAACCAGTACGACAACCCCAGCAACCCTGAAGCGCATTACCACACAACGGGCCCGGAAATCTGGGAAGACAGCGAAGGCAAAATCACACATTTTGTGTGCGGCATGGGCACAGGTGGCACCATCAGCGGCGTCGGCAGGTATCTCAAAGAGAAAGATCCCAACGTCAAAATTATCGGTGTCGATCCGGAAGGCTCGCTCTACTACGACTTCCACAAAACGGGAAAAGTCACCAAGGCGCGCACCTACGTGGTGGAAGGCATTGGCGAGGATTTTTTCCCCTCGACGATGGACATGCAGATTCTGGATGATGTGATCCAAGTCAACGACGAAGAGTGCTTCGTTGTGGCGCGACGATTGGCCAAACTCGAAGGGTTGTTCACCGGGGGATCAGGCGGGGGCTGCCTCTCGGGGACACTTCGGCTCGCCAAGGACCTTGGCCCGCAGGATTATGTGGTTGCATTGCTGCCGGATACCGGGATGCGTTACCTCAGCAAAGTGTTCAACGACGAATGGATGCGCGAGCGCGGCTACTTTGAAGCGACCGCGGCGATCACGGCGGTGGAGATCGTGACTGCCAAACGGCAGGCCGGCAAAGTGCGGGAACTTGTAATTGCCCGGCCGTACCAAACCGTGTTCCACGCGTTGAAAACCATGCAGGAACAGGACATCTCGCAGATTCCGGTCTTCGAGGAGAACGCGCCAATTGGCACCGTGTACGAAGACCAGATCCTGACGCTGGCGCTGCAGGGCAAGGACCTGCGGAAGCTCGTTGTGCGCGAAGTGATGAGCAAACCCTTGCCACTGGTTCCCAAGACGGCGCCTGTCGAGCGCATTACCTATATGTTGAGTCACGAAAATCCCGCGATCTTCGTGGAGATGGAAGAGTCCAAGTTCGAGATTCTGACCAAGTATGATTTGATGAGTACCGTCGCGAGCCTGATGGAGCAAAAACGCTAGCCGGTCTGACAGCGCCGCGGGTACTTTGAACAGGACATTCGATCCATGAAAATTCAGGATTTCAACGAGCGGCTGAAGGATTCCATTCTCATTGCGGATGGCGCAATGGGCTCCATGCTGCACGAAGCCGTCGGTTCGGTACGTTGCTTCGATGAACTTAATGCCACTGAGCCGGAAGCCGTGTTTCGCGTTCACCAGGCCTACATCGAAGCCGGCGCGCAGATTATCGAAACCAATACTTTTGGAGCGAACCGCTTCAAACTTGCACCTCTTGGCCTTGGCGATGAAGTGCAACGCTTGAACAGCCGTGGCGTAAAGATTGCCCGTGAAGCGCGGGAAGCCGCTGCGAGAGAGGTGCTCATCGCCGGATCCATCGGGCCTCTTGGGATTGGCGTGCAGGCGCGACATCCCGAACCCGATCAGATCCTGGCCATTTTCCACGAACAGGCGCTTGCGCTGGAGGAGCGCGGCGTCGATATCTTCATCCTCGAAACTTTCTCCTATATCGAAGAGCTATTGCTGGCGATCGATGCCATCCGCTCCTTTTCGGGTTTGCCCATCGTGGCGCAACTCACTTATTCGGAAGAGGGCACCACGTATGGCGACGTGCGGCCATTTCTCGCCGCAGCCTTGTTGAAAGACAAAAATGTCCAGGTGATCGGCGCCAACTGCACCCTGGGCCCACAATCGCTCTTGCCCATCCTTCAAGAACTCAGCAACACCGGAGATCTTCGCGTTAGTGGCATGCCCAATGCGGGATTCCCCAAACGCGAGGGCGACCGCATCGTATACCCGAAATCTTCGCCGGAATATTTCGCGCTCTTCGCGCGTGAAGCCGCCGAAATTGGCGTGCGCATCCTGGGTGGTTGCTGTGGCACCACACCTGCGCATATTCGCGCCATGGCCGAGGCGGTGAAATCGCTGCGACCTGCCAAGGCGCATGCGGCGGTGTCCGTTGTTCAAACCACGGAACGTGCCGCGCTGCCACAGCAGCGCGAGCCTGAAAGCAAGTTCTGGAAGAAATTGCAGAAAAAGGAATTTACCGTTTGCGTGGAGATTGACCCGCCAAAAGGCCTGGCGCTTGATCGCATCTACGAGCAAGTGGAAAAGGTGATGGCCTCTAAAAAGGTGGACGCCATTGACATCAACAGCGGCGCGATGGCGCGCGTTGGCATGGACGCGCTGATTGTCGCCGGTGCTTTGGAAGCCCGGGGCGTCGAAACCGTGCCACACCTCACCACTCGTGATCAGAACATCATCGGACTGCAGGCCATGCTGCTCGGAGCGTGGACCGTCGGCGGTGTGCGCAACGTTCTTGCAATTACCGGTGATCCGCCTTCGGTCGGTGATTATCCGGAAACCAGTGGCGTGTACGAAGTGGATTCCGTCGGCCTGGTGAAAATCCTGAATCGCCTGAATCAGGGCACGGACTGGGCGGGTAAAACACTTGGTGGACAGACCAATTTTACGATCGGCGTGGCGTTAAACCCAGTTGCCGACGACCTTGATGGCGAAATCGCACGCTTTCACGCCAAGGTCGAAGCCGGCGCCCACTTTGCCATGACGCAGCCGCTCTTCAATCCCGAACACTGGCGCACATTCTTGAAAAAGCTGGGAGGCAAACCCGCGATTCCGGTGCTGATCGGTGTTTGGCCGCTGAACAGCTACAAACAGGCGCTGCGACTGAACAATGAAGTACCCGGCATCATGATTCCGGAGCCGCTCTTGAAATCCATGGAAGCCGCAGGTGCCGCGGCTCGCGACCGCGGCTTCGAAGTGGCGCGCGAAATGCTTGCCTGGGCCCGAAAAGAGCTGGCGGGCGCTTACCTCATTCCGCCCTTCAAGCGCTATGAAGAAATACTCGAAATTCTTTAGTATCGGAGGGACGCAGGACTCCTGCGCCCCAAACATCAATCTCTCAGCTTTTCCTCATCACGCCGCCTGTGCCTCCACGGACGGCTGCGAGTCTCTGCTACTCCTTGCCACGCGGCGAAAAACTGGCATCAGAGCGAAGTAGATCATTGCGGTAAACAGCGGGGCTAGAACAGCCCAAACTATAATCGCATGCCACGTGGTGCTCCATAGAAACCGAATCGCGCCCCATAAATTGGCGTGAGCCATTCTGTAAATGCCGGCAATGGAAATAGGCAGATGTGGAGCGCGGAACAATATCTCTCCGAGACGAAAGAAAGGGAGCAAAAGCGCAATCTGAACCGGGTACATGAAGTAGTTGATGAGTTGGATGGCCGGGAGATTCAGACGGAAAATCAGCGCGGCGAGCGCGCAAAGCGTCGTGGTCCAGCCCACTGCGGGAAACACACTGAGGGCCAAGCCAAGAGCGAGGCTCAACGCCAGCTTCTCTGGTGTGACTCCCTGGCGCAACAGATCGAGGATAGGACGAATCAGCCGGCGGTAAAGATAGTGTTCCTTCATGCGGCCTTCTGGCGGGACACTCAAGAAATGGGCTTTCACATCTCAGCGCGAAGAGTTGAGGAAACGGAAAATGAATGCTGCGATTCACTGCTTCCTTCAATTCCTCGTTTGCCGGGGCGGGGAAAATTTCAATGGATGCGGCAACCGAACAAGGATACGCCATGCATGTTACAGCCGCATGTATAAAATGCGGCAAAGCCAGAAAATGATGAATTTTCGCCGGTCCAAAAGCCAGGCACTTGCAGTCCCGGTCAGACCTACTCCGTCTTGGGCTTAACCAGGCTGGTGTGGTCGTGCACGATTCTCCAGCCCTCTGGTTGTCGCTGGAAAACCAAGCTGAACACTCCGCCAACATCGCCAGAGGTTCGGTGAAGATGCCACTGGCCCAGCACCAGCGCCGCGTCGGTTCCCAGAAAACGGAATTCAAAGTTAGAGAAATCGAGTTGTCCCATCGCCGCTTGATCCGGGTATACCTGTTTGTATCGAGCCTGCACTGCCTCCCAGCCCCGAGAAATCCCACTGCTCCCCGCAAAAGTCAATTCCGGCGAATTCCAATATCCGCGCATGAAGGCGGTGACATCCGCGCGATTCCACGCGTTTTGCTGCTCCAACAGGATCTCCATGATCGCTGCGCGGTCGGCTTCAGTTGCCGCATTGGCACGATCAGTGCTGCGGACTTCCCGACTCAGTGGAAGCCCAGAGAGCGCAACTATTGTCAGCAACAGCAAGCTAGTTTTCTTGGACACGATGTACTCCTCCCTTGGATCAGACTTTGCGCAGCTTACGCCGGAAGTCCTTTCCAGACAAGGGCTTGCAGCCAACAGCGTGGACCTACGCTCACCACATTGATACCCAAGGGTAACGCCTTCAGGGACTACCCCAGGTGGTACCAGCGTGCTATTGGACACCGCAGCCTTTTTCAGGATACTTCACGTGGAGGCTGAGGGATGTTCGCCGCCATGCTATTTGCGATCGCGATTGTTGCGCTCTTTCAGTTCGCGCTGTACTACTGGCGCGCGATGCTGACGGGCGTGGCATCGCAAACCGTTTCCAGCCGCGTTCTGGAAGCCGCGGAGGTTACGGAGCCGAGCCTCTGCGGCGCCGACTTCGAGCGACTGGCCAGCCTGCATGAACTGACCCCCGAGCTTAAGAACGATCACAGCAGCCTCGCCATGGTGCGCGCCTATTATGGTGGCATCCATCGATTGCAGTCGCTTCTCAAGCAGCTGTCTCCCGCATTTGCCAATTGGGGTGAAGAAGAAATGACACTTTGCGCGCGCTATGCCGCCGTGCAAATCGAGCGCCGCCTGCAAGCCAATCTGGAACAGGCCGCTGCCATCCGCTCCTGCTAATCTCTTCCTGAAATTCCCGAGACTCCGACTCAGCGGACACCCGTGTAGCGCAAGGTGAGTCTTGAGACTTATCTTTTCTCGTGCGCTAGTAGGCCCAGCGCAGCAACGTGGCGCCGGAGGTGAATCCCGCGCCGACGGCGGCCAGCAGCACGATGTCGCCCTTCTTCAGCTTCTTTTCTTCGAGCGCCGTTTGCATGGCCAGGGGAAT
>Ga0181518_10002466_pt1 | contig 17805 bp, 10 predicted proteins | sample PEATcosm2014_Bin_28_FD_119751 | JGI IMG/M metagenome (GOLD analysis project Ga0181518, IMG submission 119751) | Peatland microbial communities from MTU Mesocosm Facility, Houghton, MI, USA - PEATcosm2014_Bin01_60_metaG | ecosystem: Environmental > Terrestrial > Soil > Wetlands > Peat | place... | reverse complement strand
TGACGATGGAGAAGAACAGGCGGGCATGGGGGTGGGGATTGGCGATTACGATCTCGACGGGCATCTAGATCTCTTCAAGACGCACTTCACGGATGATTCCTGCATTCTTTACCACAACGACGGTAAGGGGAATTTCGACGATGTTACCCGGCAGTCTCACATTGGGGTGGAGACGCGCTATGTGTGCTGGGGTACGGGAATCGTGGACCTTGACAATGATGGATATCCGGATATCTTTATCGTCACCGGAAACGTTTACCCAGAAGTCGAAAGAACACTCCCGCAATATCCGTACAAGACACCGCGCGCGGTGTTTCGCAATCTCGGCAATAACTCCTTCGAGGAGCTGATTGAAGCTGCCGGCCCCGGCGTTGCTGCGGAGCACAGCGGCCGGGGATGTGCATTCGGGGATTTTGACAACGATGGTGACATCGACATCCTGATCATAAACATGAACGAGCCCCCTTCCTTGTTGCGCAATGACCTGCAGGGAAAACAGAATTGGGTTAAGGTGAAACTCGAGGGTGTGAAGTCCAATCGAAGCGCGATCGGAACTCGGGTTCTCGCCCGTTATGGCGGTAAAACGCAAGCACAAAGCCTCGTAAGTCAAAGCAGTTTCTACTCCTGCAACGATCCCCGGTTGCATTTCGGGCTGGGGAGCCACACCTCGGTCGACCTGGAAGTGCACTGGCCCAACGGGCTAGTGGAATCCTTCAAACACGTCCCAATCAATCAATTGATCACTCTGAGAGAGGGAGTGGGGCCGGTGGCAAACCGGGGCTGGGCCAAGCTACGAACTGGGAAGCCGGACTGGCCCGGGCAGTTCTAACCAGGGCATAACGTAAAACCACTAGAAAAAGCTTGACAACCGTTTTGCGGTGGAATATACGTGAGGGCATTCGAGAAAACGTTTACGCGAGAACATTCTCGTAAACATTTTACTCTTAACACTAGGGGGTGTAGGTACATGAAGGCAAAATTGCTTGTTGGGTGGTCGATTCGGCTACTCGCTATTCTGTTACTAGCAACCGGCTCGGCCTGGGCCCAGTTCACTGCAAGTATCCAAGGAACCGTCACCGATCCAAGTGGCGGAGGGGTCGGGCAAGCGACGGTTTCGCTGGAAAACCTAGCCAACCATATTTCGGCGGTGACAACTACGGCTGCCGAGGGAGGATACAGGTTTCTGAGCCTTGCCCCGGGTACGTACAAAATTTCCGTTGAAGCGAAGGGCTTCTCCAAGGCGGAAATGACGATCACGCTGGAGACGAATCAAAACCTCAACGTACCGATTACGATCAAGGTGGGCGTGGCGACCGAATCCATTGTCGTCACTGCCGAAAATCCGCTTATAAACACTACAGAGACACGGAACCAACAAACTCTCGAAACCCAGGAGCTGTCGACTTTGCCGCTGGCAGGCCGCAATATGCTTTCGCTCGTAACAGTGGCCCCCGGCGTCACTGGCCTGGGACTCGCCGGCGGTCCTGGCGTGTCTTCGGGCACTCCGGGATCTGGCGTGGACAATTTCTCCACGGAAACGGGCGTTGACGTTAGCGCCAATGGTCAAGGCACAGTTTCGAATATGTGGATTGTGGACGGGCTTGACGTCACCAGCAGCATCCGGCAGGGCGTCTTGAATCTCGAGCCCAACCCCGACGTCATTCAGGAATCGAGCAATCAGGTCAACACGTTTACGGTTGATTATGGCCATTCCAGCTCCATCCAATTCACATCGACCACAAAGTCTGGAACCGATACATTCCACGGTCTGGCCAGCGACTATTTCAACTATCAGAACATGTTTGCGAGATATTCCAGTCAGACCTCCTCGACTAACCCCGACATCCCCTATGCTCCATTCCATAGCAACAATATGTCTGGGACGATCGGCGGGCCCATTATTCCCCATCACGAATTTTTCTTCTACTTCGCCATCGAACCATTGCGTTCTTCTGCTTCCACGGGTAACACCATCCTGACCTTTCCGGATCCGGCGTTCGTGTCCTGGGCCGGTACCAACTTTCCGGGCACTTTCGGAACCAAGGTTTTGACCACCTACACGGTCTCCCCTGCCGTGATTACGAACGGCGTATCGAAGACCGCAGCCGATATCTTCCCGGTGGGCAGTGCGGATGCTTGCAATACGGCCGCCACCGACTTCCTGCCTTGTGCCACCGATATGGTTGACACCGGAACTTTCAATTCCAGTGACTTCCGCAACGGCACTCAGTATTTCGTTCGCGTGGACAAGTATTTCAAGAATGACCGCATTTACGGTAGCTTCTTCCGTACCCTTCTCGGCTACGGCGGGCCGGCCAACATCCCGCAATTCAATACCACGAACAATAGCTGGCAGCGCGCCTTCCAGGTGAACTGGACGCACACCTTCAGTCCGACCACCCTGAACGATGTGATCTTTAATGGGAATCGCATTGAGGGCAAGCTTGACGAGACCGGCGACTTCACCATTCCTATCATCGGCGTAACCGGACAAAACCTCAGCTACGGCCTGGGTTTCTCGCAAGGCGATTTCATTCAACATAACTACCACTGGCGTGATGTTCTGACGCATGTGCGTGGCGCACACGTGTTGAAGGTGGGCTACGAGGGTTGGTACGGCGATGACGTCGAGCCCTTCCAAGGTCCGTGGTCGCATCCAAATTTCACCTTCACCAACCTGTTAAATCTCGCGCAGGACATCCCCTATAGCGAGACGGGAGTCATGTACAACCCCAATACAGGCGTGGAGCAGCTTTGGAGTTGGGACGCTGCTTCCAAGACGTGGGGCATTTTTGCCGAGGACAACTGGAAAGTGCGGCGCAATCTGACCGTGCAGTTGGGCTTCCGTTTCGACAATCAGGGAAACCCATATTCCAAGACACCCACGACGGTTTTTGGCGACTTCTACCTTGGCACCGGTTCAAGCCTCGGGGAACAAGTGGCCGACGGCTACGCGAAAGCCACGCATTACGCGCTGGCTCATACACCCAAGGCCTACAATCCGCGTATCGGCGCGGCATGGGATGTCAATGGAAGGGGGGACTGGATTGTACGCGGCGGATTCGGAATGTATTCCAATTGGCTCACACCCGCCAACATCCAGGAGGAGTACCGGGGCAATCCACCGGGGCTGATCAATCCTACCTTTTATGAGACAAATCCAGCGGGTAGCCAACCAGTGTTCGTCCAGGGCACCAGCAGCACACCCCCGTTTGGATACCAATACCCTGGACTGGCTGGCACATCCTTGTGTCCTGCAATCCCCTGTCTGAACGCCGCGGGAGGAATTGTCGGTGCGGGATTGGGGATCGGCGGCATCAACCCCAACATCGTATCCCCCACTGCCTACATTTTTGCGGCCTCGCTCGAGCATAGGCTTGGCAGCCACCTGGTTGCCAGCGTCCTTTACAGCGGATCCCACGACACCAACTTGGTTGGCAATGGAAACCAGGGAGGCGATGTCTCCTATGGCACTGACATCAATGACATGCCGGGCGACCTCCTAATAACAGGCCACGTCAGTCCGGTGCGTTACAATCCGAGTTTTGGACAAATCCTTTACACCCAGAACGATCGCGTAAGCAACTATGAGGGCATCACCTTTAACCTTCGAGGAAGAGTAAAACGCGGGTTCATTGACGCATCGTACACCCGCTCTTCTTCTAAAGATGACGCCAGCCAATATCCCACTTCGGTGGATCCGCACCAATACTACGGACCCTCGCCCTGGGATGCTCCTAACCGTTTCTCCCTCAGCTTTAACTACGAACTGCCCGGCATGAACAATGGCGCGGGGTTTGTAGGGCACCTGACAGGAGGGTGGGGACTGAGCGGAACCAGCATCTACCAGACTGGTTATCCTTTCACGGTCTTTACCTCGGCGGTATACAACGGGACGGGCTATGTTGTGGGTGCAGACGCGCACACTGCCGTAACCGGTGACTACAACGCCGATGGAGACGACATGGACTTCCCGAATGTCACCAGCTACGCGCAAGCGACTTCGCGGAGCGCTTTTACCCAAACCGGCGTCTTCACGGCTGGGCAGTTCACCGTGCCCACAGCGGGCACTGAGGGCAACGAGAAGTACAATGCATTCCGTAATCCGCCCTTTATTCAATCGGATGTGACTCTTTACAAGAACACTCACATAACGGAGAGGCTCAACTTCCAACTCCGGTTTGAGTTCTACAACCTCTTCAACCATCCAAACTTCTACAACACCAATGGCAATCTGACTGCTGGAAACTTCGGCGAATACGGCTCTCAGACGCTTCCCAGATGGTGGCAACTCGGAGGGAAGATCACGTTCTAAGCTGACACTATGCCACCCCGAGGGACCACCGGTTTCACCGCACTCCGGTGGTCCCCGGAATCGAATCTTGCGTTGAACTGGCAGTGCCCGGAGCACCAAGGGTAAAGCTCCAGTCAGGCTTTTGAGAGGTGACAACAAGCAGGGCCTGAGGCGGCGGTGCAGCCCCGCCTCATTTTTTTCTGACAGCTCCATCATTCACGCCCTTCCGCGATTGGATCCTGCAAGGAGAATTCGGGCTCAATAAGAAAAGTGGAGACTGCTGGTTGGTCACTACAAGAAGATGCGGATCGCCTCCACTGCCCCGCCTCGTAACCCGCCTAGCTGCCCCACTGAATCACGGTGTAAGAACCTGGTGGCACTTCGAATCTCGTGTGACCGCCGGAAGTCGTCGGCAATCCCAGGTCTTGCGGAACCACTCGCCGCGGAGTACCGAAACTATTGGAGGCCTTCAAGTCAGTTCCCGTCAGCACTGTCGCTGCCAGAACCCGCGCGGGCTGCGCATCTTGCCACAGCACATCAACTTCGTGAGCCTTCGCAAGATCGCGATTCAGGATGAATAGTGAGGCATTGCCGTTTTCCTTGGAGAAAGTCCCTGCCACATCCAGATAGGGAACGCTGCCGATTCCAGAGACTTCATACATTGGAGATTCTGACAAGACACTCAGAACGTCCCCTCGCGCCATCTGCAGCCCCCAGCTATAGGGGTAATAGATCGTCTGGCGGAATAGCCCATTGGCATTTGTCATGATGGGCGCGATCACATTCACCAACTGCGCCAGGCACGCCAATTTCACGCGGTCGGCGTTGCGAAGCAGCGTGTTGATGATCCCACCCACCACAAGCGCATCCTCCAGGTTGTAGATCTCCTCCAGCAAATGCGGAGCTTCTTGCTCGTGGCCATTTACAGCGTCTCCACTTGTGGTGCGATACCACACGTTCCACTCGTCAAACGACAGCCACAGTTTCTTCGGGGAGCGCTTGCGGCCGCACACGAGATCACAAACCGCGACCGTTTCCGCGATTTGACGGTCCATGGTGAGATTCATGGCCAGGTATTTCGAGATGTCACCGCCCGTTTCTTCCTGCGTGTTTCCGAAGTAACGATGCAAAGAGAGGGCATCTATGTATTCGTAGCATTGTTCCAACACCTCGCGATCCCACTCCAGATAAGTAGGCATTAAAGGACCGCTTGATCCGCAGGCCACTAGCTTTAGTGATGGGTCAACATAGCGCATTTGCCTCGCAGCATCCGCTGCCTTCAATCCATACTCTGTCGCCGTCATATGCCCGATCTGCCAAGGCCCATCCATCTCGTTGCCCAGGCACCAGTGCTGCACATTGTAGGGCTCGGCAATCCCATGTTTGCGCCGCAGTTCGCTCCAGCGTGTCCCTTTCTCGACGTTGCAGTATTCCACCAGCGCGGCTGCTTGTTCGGGAGTTCCGGTCCCCAGATTGAGCCCCATCAATGGCTGGGTACCTACAGCTTTACACCACATCATGAATTCATCGGTGCCGAATTGGTTGGTGTTGATGGAATTCCACGCCTTGTCCAGAACCCTGGGACGCTCCTGCTTCGGCCCGACTCCGTCTAGCCAATTATATCCGGAGACAAAATTGCCACCGGGGTACCGGATGATGGGGACTATAAGCCCACGGATTTCTTCGATAACATCTTTTCTAAATCCGTTCGAGTCGGATAGTTTTGAGCTCGGGTCATAGATGCCTCCGTAGATGGCGCGGCCCAAATGCTCCAAGAAAGATCCAAAGAGATTGCGGTCAATGGGAGCAATCGTGCGCCTCGTATCCACAAAGACTCGCACCGGCGCCCTGGAACTCGGTGCCGGCGTTTGCGCTGGTAGCAACCGGCTGAGCAACACTTCCGCGGAACACCCTGCTCCGACTGTAAGAGACTGTTGTAAGAAACGGCGCCGTTCGATAGGTGCCATGAGAGCAGACCTCCCTGCGTGGGATAGTTCAGGTGCAGCGATTTTCAGGAAGCATAGCACAATCTCCGAACTCCCAAGCAACGTTTTGTGAAAACGCTTGCTCGGCACTTCCGGAAAGGGTTTCCAGGCCACCGCATGAGTATTGCATCCCCCCTGCCAGCCGGCATGTGAGAGTTGTTCGCTACGTTTATGATTATGCTGGCCCTCTCCGGGCCTGATGGATCCGCTCGTCCATCTTCCCAGGAGCAAGTTGGCAACCGCTTTTCTCTTTTCGGTTGACACTGTCTGTGCGTTGTCATAGCGTAGCGACATTGCCAGTAATCGTTTGCTCTACTTTGGCATTGTACCCGGGTAAGGACATCCCCGATGGCCAAGTTGCGTTTTCTAGTCTCTTTGATCACAGAAGACAATGACTATCAGATGGAGCAAGCGGCCTCTGCTAGGTCGGCGGCCGGAGAACTCGGGGTCGACGTTGAAATCGTCTACGCTGACAACGATGCCATCACGCAGAGCACACAACTCTTAAAAGCAATCCAGGCGGACGCGTCGCTTCGCCCAAATGCCATCGTCGTTGAACCTCTTGGTGCGACTCCTTTTCCCAAAGTGGCCTCCGCCGCGGCCGGCGCGGGCATCGGATGGGCGGTAGTCAATCGCGAGGCGGATTATATGTCTCAACTGCGTCAGGCGTCTTCTTCCCCGGTGTTTTCAGTCAGCGTGGATCAGGTGGAAATCGGCCAAATCCAAGGAAAACAAATCGCAGCTTTGCTGCCGCGCGGGGGATCAGTCTTATATATTCAGGGGCCTTCAGTGAGTTCAGTGTCCCGGGAGCGGTCTGAGGGTCTGCGCACGACACTTCCCTCTAATGTGCAACTTGTGAATCTAAGAGGGAAGTGGACGGAAGAGAGTGGCTATCAGAGTGTTTGTTCCTGGATGAAGCTGATGAAAGCTCAGAAGTTTCGCATCGATCTGATTAGCGGGCAAAACGACGTGATGGCCATGGGCGCCAAGAAGGCGGTGAAGGAGTTGGCTAACGAATTGGACCGTGAACTTTTGTCCAGCATTCCTGCCACGGGCTGCGATGGTGTTCCCAGCACGGGCCAGACCTGGGTGCGCACCGGTCAACTGACTGCCACTGTCATCGTGCCGCCCAGTTGCGGCAAAGCTATGGCGCTTATGACGCGAGCCCTTCAGATGAAGGTTCAACCCGCGGAGCGCACCTTCACCAATCCTGAAGCATTTCCTCCTCTCGAGTCACTCAGACCGCACCCTGCAAGGGTATGAAAACGGACTCGAATGCGATCCGTCCTTCGGCAAAGTGTCCCCCAGGGGGCGGGGAGAACACCTTTGCATCTTTCGCGCCCTTCCTAAGGGCGCCGAGCGACTGAAGGTGGATGCTTGCAAGCGAGGCCGTCTCTTTCGATGAGAGATATGACCGCAAACGCGCTTAAACGCCCTTTCCCGGCCTGTGGCAGCCTTCATTCACTAGCACAAGACGCGGCTAATTGACGAGGCCCAATGCTTCCTGCACAATCGAATTGCCATCGTCGCCTCGCTCCGAATACCGTTCACCCTGGGCCCGGAACGCCGGTCGCGTTCCCTGTGGACTCAGCGTTCAGATTCAGCGGATTTCTTTTGAAGGATATGTTTCAGTCACTCCTATGTCCGCGGCAGAAACGGATGACTCCTTCGGTTTGGGCCCGTCTCCTCGAAGGGTCCAGGGTTCTCGTCTGGATTCCTTGCGTCTTCATTTGGCTTTGGCTCGCTGCGTTCACCCGTGGGCAAACCAGCCCGCCTCCCAGTCCGCAGTCTGTCGTGCAGGCGCTTCAGTCCCACGACAATGAGCTGGCTCTGCGCTTGGCCCAGGAGTTAGCTCAAGCCCATCCCACCGATCCCCGCGCCTGGACATTACAAGGGATCGCCCTCCAGGGCTTGGGTCGACCACAGGAGAGTCTGCGGGCGTTCAAGCACGCACTCCAAATCGATCCGAACAACGTTGCCGCGCTGGAGGCCGCCGCGCAGCTTGAATTCCAAGCCAGCAGCCCTGAGGCCCTGCCTTTTTTGGAGAAGCTGCTTTCCTTGAACCCCGATGACGAGACGGCCCACGCGATGACGGCGGCGCTCGCCTTTCAACGAAAGGACTGCGCCACCTGTGTTGCGCATTACCAAAAGAGTTCCCAGGTTGTGGAAAATGATATTCCGGCTCTCTCGCAACTTGGCGCTTGCCTGGTTCATCTGAATCGCCCTGAGGATGCGCTTTCGGCCTATCAGCGGATTGCTGAACTTCGCCCTCAGGATCCAGAAGCGCTTTATTACCTTGGGCTCGCCCAGTACGGTGCCCACCACGACGAGGATGCCATTCGCACGCTGCTGTCCCTCACTGAGGATGGTCCGGAAAAGCAAAGGGCAGCGGCTCTGAACCTGATAGCGGCAGTTTACGAAGACGATCAGCAGACGCCCGCGGCGGTCGCGGCCTTGCAGAAGGCCATCGCGCTTGATCCTGCCAACAGTGACAATTATCTAGATCTGGCCACCATCAGCTTGGATCACGGGGCTTTCAAGCTGGGCGTGGATGTGCTCAACGCCGGACTGCACGCCGTCCCGGATTCCGGGCGTCTCTATCTTGAGCGTGGCGTCCTCGAGGTGCAGTTGCAGCAGTTCGACGAGGCAAACGCCGATTTCCGCAAAGCCGCGGCCTTGAATCCCCTTCAGAACTACAGCTCCCTGGCGCTAGGAATCTCTCTGCTGCAGGAGAACAAACCGGGCGAGTCCTTGCGCGTCGTAAGGCAGCGCCTCGCGAAAGCGCCCGCTGATCCTACCCTCAACTATCTCCTTGCCGAACTGCTCATCCGTAAGGGTGTGCAACCCGGTACGCCCTCTTTTCAGGAAGCGAAGGCTGCCGCGCAGCGCGCCGTGCGCAACAAACCCGATTTCACGCTCGCACAAGATGTCCTCACAGAACTCTATCTGCGCGCCGGAAACACGGCTCTGGCGGAGGCGACCGCACGCCTCGCATTGAAGTCCGACCCCAACGACCAATCCGCTCTCTACCACTTGATCGTCTGTCTCCGTGGAAGAGGGGAAAACACCGAGCTTCCCCAACTTGTGCAGAAGCTGGCGGAAGTCACAGCGGACCTCCGTGAGCAAGAAAAGGCGCTGAACCGGTTCAAGCTGGTTGAGGAAGAAGGTGGCAAGAACTCCCAAAAGGGCGCGACGCCTTGATGTTTTGACACCAGAGGTTCACTGCCGCCGGGCCGTAGGAGCGGAAAATGTCGTTCTGGAAAACCCGCGAGGATTGTACGTTGCGTGCGTGATCGGAGCTAAAATATAAGGATCGGATGCTAGTCTGAAATGGTGAGTGGATGGGCGGACCATGGGTGGTCGCTCGAAATAACGGGGATGCCGTGAAACGACTGGGAGTCCGCACTCTGGGCATCTGCGGTTTGGCCGCCGCCTCCGCAATGCTTCTGCAATTCGGCGTCGCGCGCCGTGGCTCAAGCGCGACGGATTTGGCCTTTGCACAGCAGGCGACGAGTGCGCGCGCAACGGATTCCTCCGCCTCGCACAGCGCGGAGAATCCCAGTCTGGCTGCGATCACCGTCGACTATCCAGAGGACGGCTCGATCTTTCCGCCCGAGATCACCCGTCCCACATTCCTCTGGCGCGATGCTTCGGACTCCGCCTCTGTATGGACAATCGACGTGGCCTTCTCCGACGGCTCGGCCAGAATTCATGCGCGGTCAGCCGGCGAGCGGCTCCGCATTGGCGACATTGACCCGCGTTGTGTCTCCACAAGCAACGAACTGCCCAAGCTGACACCGCAGCAAGCCGCGGCACGAACCTGGATACCGGATGCGGCCACCTGGGAGGCCATCAAGCGCCACTCGAAGGAGCATCCGGCTACCATTACGATCACCGGATTCCAGGACGAGCATCTGGACCATCCCACTTCCCGCGGCGCCGTGGTGATTCAAACCTCGATGGATCCGGTGGGAGCGCCGATCTTCTACCGCGACGTGCCGTTGATACCCTCGGAGTCGGAAGAGGGGGTGATCAAGCCGCTGGCCCAAAGTGATCTGCCCCTGCTTTCCTGGCGCCTGCGCAACATCGCCGAGCCCAACAGCCGTCTGCTGCTTACGGGCCTCCACACCTGCGCTAATTGCCATTCGTTTTCCCGCGACGGCAAAACACTGGGGATGGATCTCGACGGTCCCGCCAACGACAAAGGGCTTTACGCGCTCGCCGCCATCAAGCCGGAGATGGCCATCCGCAATCAAGACGTGATCTCGTGGAGTTCCCTCCGGGATGAGACGGTCGCGACTTCGAGAATCGGATTCATGTCACAGGTCTCCCCGGACGGGAGATACGTCTTGACGACGTTGCGGGGGCTGGAAAAAAGACTCGCCGACAGCTACTACGTTGTGAACTTTAAGGACTACCGCTTCCTGCAGGTGTTTTATCCGACACGGGGAGTCCTCGCCTGGTACAACCGCGCGACCGGCCGAAGGCAGACCTTGCCTGGCGCTGATGATCCGCGCTACGTGCAAACGGACGCCGTCTGGAGTCCCGACGGCAAGTACGTGGTTTTTGCACGCGCGGAAGCGAAGGAACCCTACCCCAAAGGCCAGAAGCTGGCCGAGCATGCCAACTCTCCGGAAGAGACCCAAATTCAGTACGACCTCTACCGGATTCCCTTCAACGATGGCAAAGGTGGCCAGCCGGTGCCGATCGCGGGTGCTTCCCACGACGGCATGAGCAATAGCTTTCCCAAGGTTTCGCCCGATGGCCGCTGGATCATCTTTGTGAAGTGCCGCAACGCGCAATTGATGCGCCCCGACAGCCAGCTCTATATCGTGCCCGCGGAAGGCGGCGTGGCGCGGCGTATGCGCTGCAATACGCCGTTGATGAACTCCTGGCACAGCTTTTCGCCCAACGGCCGTTGGCTGGTTTTCTCCTCGAAGAGCCGTACGCCCTACACGCAGATGTTTCTGACGCACATCGATTCGGAGGGCAACGACAGTCCGGCAATTCTGATCGACAACTCGACAGCGGCTAATCGCGCAGTGAATATTCCGGAGTTCGTGAATATCCCGCCGGACGGGATGAAGAAGATCGACGTGCCCGCGGCCGAATCGTACCGCCTTTTCGACCTTGCGTCTGACCTGACGGCCAAGGGCCAGCTTGAAGCGGCCATTGCTGCGTGGAAGAAGGTTCTTGAACTTGATCCTCGCAATGCCAAGGCCCATAACAACCTAGGGAACGCCCTCATGTGGCAAGGAAACCTTGCCGAGGGCACGGCGCACTTGCAGAAGGCGCGGGAACTCGACCCCGAATTCAACGAGGTTCAAAGCGATTTCGGAATTGCGTTCTTTAATCGCGAGCAGTTCCGCGCTGCCATGAAGAAGTCGGATTGCGAGAGCGCTGTTCCTTACGGCAACAAGATTCTTGCCGTGTCGCCAGACGATGCCGAAGTCAAGAAGGCCTTTGCAGACTGCGCGCTGAAGCAATATCGCCAACAGATGCGGGCGGCGCTTGAAAAATCCGATTGGCAGACGGCGCTCTCCTTCGCCAACAAAGTATTGGCCGTGGTGCCAGGCGATGAGGAGGCCCAAAAGGCCGTGAAGCAGTGCAACGTGGCCGTCGGTCGCCCGCAGTAACCGAGGCCCTGCAGAAAGAGGCTCCTAACGCCGCCCTCTCCGGCGCCCACGAGTATTTCTTGCTCGTTCCCAACGACGCCGAGATTGATCCCTCTCAAAAGTTGCGCCACCGAGTTGTACATGAGCCGCGGTCATTATAAACACGCTTCGGAGCAGGGCTGTAGATCGCCGGTTCATGGGACTGCAAGCACTTTAGTGAATGACAGTGCCACAAGATGAGCGCGAGCGCGTGAGCTATGGAATTGTTACGCTGCGGGACAGCGTCGTCATTTGATGATCTTCGGAATCGGTCACGACCTCGCGCACTCGATAGGTTCCGGGTTTTAGCTGGAACGTCAGGTTCAGGTACACCCCGGCCTTGAAAAGGTCCGGCAATTGCCCGTCCAGGACACTCACCTTTGCCCGTCGCTGTTGAGCCTCAATTAGATTTTCTCCTTGATCGAAGACGACAAAGAGGAAGGTCACTGTATTGAGGTTATGCTCTCCTTCTTTGTGGAAATGGAGAGACTTGGCATCCAGGCGCGTGAACAAGGAAAGCTCTCGTGTCTCGCCCTGCCCTCCGGAGAGTTTCGTGGTCAGCTCGACTGGAAGCTGCGCCATGTCGGATTTGGAAAGAATCGCTTCTTGAATCTGCGTTTCAGGCCGGGGTGCGGTGCTGGGAAGTTCCAATTCCTTGATTTGCGTCTCGGCCTGTTCTTCATTCTTGGGCGCGAAATACCCGCGGCGTGCCTGGATGCTGAAGCCCTTCTGCTTCTCGGCCAGAGTAACCTTCAGTTCGTGGAACTTGCCATCGGGCTTAATGTCACTTGGAGCGAAGGCCAAAATGTAGGACACCGGAGATCCCGCCAACGCGCCGAACCCGGCCTTTAAGTCGTTGCTGTTGTGAAAAAACTCGCCGCCAGTGCCCTCCGCAACCGCCGCCAGCACGCTGGTGGCAACGAACTCCCGACCCGAGTCCAAGTTATGCGCGGCTCTGAGCGCGGCTCCGCCTCCCGCTCCGGAGGGTATGTATTTCTGGGATGCGTCGCTCTCGGGCATGAGGATCGCCAGGCCCTTGGGATCCAGCGAACTGATGACCACTTGCGAGCGCAACGCGAGGTCAATGATCCGGTCCAACTGATACAATTCGCTCTGCGACAAGAAGCCAGGGGAAACCAGAGTGATGCTGCGCTGACCGGGCTTTTGTGAGATGTGCTTCACCACTTGCTCGAGCTGTTGCAGGTTGGAGCGCGCCAGAATTTCGGCCTGATACACAATGTTTCGCGCCAAATTTAGAATTAGGCCCACGGTGCTAACCCCGTTCGCTGATCCTGATCCCCCACTGCTCCCTGGCGAGGGCGGACTGTTCCCCATCCCAGCGCCACCACCGTTCCCTACGGCAGAGGAGGACGACGGTAGCGGGATGCTGGCGCCGCAATGCGCCACTTCATCATTCGCCAGCTTCCAGGCATCGATGTTTTGGTCGTTTGGGTTTTCGGTGATTTGCAACGCCTGATAGTCGGAAAGGTTCGGACAATCAAGGTTCCGGGTTAGAGCGCGTGAGCTGACGTGAAGCTTGAACAGAGCTTCGTGGATCTGCTTCGGGTCGGAGGTAAAGTCGGTCAACGCCTGTTCCGAGGTGAAGATGGCCACCTGGTCCCTTGGTTGAAGATTGACGGATAGGTAATGATCGGCCGCATCGCGCGCCTGGATCATGTCGGACGCGGATGTATTCAGATCGTCGAAGTACAAAGCGATGAATTTTCCAGTCACGGCAGCAGGGGGTGATGGTGGGGCCGCTTGGCCCGGGGTTCGAGCTGCAACTGGACTGCTGAGTGGCGCAACCGAAGACTCCTCCTCAAACTGCGTGATAGATTGCTCCTCACCCCGATCGAAGAGCTTGAAATCCTCCTTCCGTAGGCCTTCGACCGGCTTCCCCCCCGCGTCACGCACCACGACCCGCACCACCACCAGATTGCTTGTTACCTTCAACTGGAACGGAGCCGGGTTGCCAGCGGGAGGCTTTTCGTTCGCCTGAGCTTGCGCTCCCGGCGAGCCACACAGAAACACCAAAACCGGTAGCAGCGCGGTTGAAATCGCAAAACACCAGGAACCAGGAATTCTGAAACAGAGCATGGGTCATGCCCTTCCGCGCGACGATTTTAGCATTTTGCAGAGTCTCCAGGACGTAATGTCCAACAATCGTGATGGAAAACAGCGCTGAGTCGGCGGGCACGCCGTAGTGGGGACAGACTCGATCACGGCTCCTTGGGTTCCTGAATGGTTTGCTGCGTTTGCACGGAAAAGAGCTGGAAGTCGGAAAAAGTGTGCTCGGTGATCATGCGGCGCCTGGCATAGTCCGTGTACGCAATGGCATACTGGGGCAGCCAGACTTCGACATCTTGCAACTGGAACTTCACGGGGGCATAGTCAACGGAGAACGCGTTCTCCTCCAGCTCAATGATGGGAATTCTTCTCATCAGATTTGTTTCCAGATGCAAGATTTGGCCGGAGTCCGCTGCGATCCAGGCACGGCCCTTGATACTCAGCGGGTAGACTTGCGTTGGCGTTTCCATCTTCGCCGTGCGCGGTGGCTTATCCTTTCTCTGCTTAAAGTGAACGACCCAGGCGCGCTGGTCTTTCCACTCCGTGGCGCCCTCGCAGCGCATTTCATAGTCGCCTTGCAGCGGGGGATAGAAAATCAGGGCCAGCACCGGCACTCCCTTGTCTAGAATGGTGCCGAGGCGCCCGTCGTTTGCCCCCGCAAGAGGCGTACGGGTTTCATGAACACGGATCGCCCCCGATTTTTCTCCAAGGTCAACGATGTAGTCGAACTTCGCGGCAAACGACATCTCCGTTGGTGCGTTGCGAACCTCCTGAATGCCAGTGCTGGTTGACATCCCGAGGATGACCGGAGAGTTTGTTTGTTCGTAGCGAACCTGCTCGTGCGCGATAAAGTTCTGAAGATGATCTACCAGCTCTTCGGCGCGTTGTCCGGCTTGCTTCAGGACATCGGGAAGCGCGCAGGGCGGCGTCGCGGAGAGAGACGGAATGGGAGCGTCCACACGGGGCGGATTCCAGCTTAACCCGGGCGCCCTTTTGGGTTTTTCCTGAAAGGGGCTGCCGGGCGGGGATTTCGCAACCGCGAGAGTTGCGAGCAGCACCGTCGCGGAGAGGAACGCGAGCGCGGCGAATCGTGAGCCCTTTGAATTACGGGCGGCCCCGCAAGTGCGATTCCGCGAATGCAGATGACAACGTCTCATCTTGGTAGCGCCGCAAGCTCAAAGCCCATGATCTGAAACTCTACATCACCGCAATTTGATGATATCCTAGCTTCGAGCTTAAGCAAAAGATCGTGCCGGATTACATCCTGATAGCCGAGAGCGATGCTCTGCTGGCGTTCTTTGGCTTGCCCGGCAAGAGTGATCTGGCCGCCGGAATATCCATCCCCGGGGTAGAGCGTTCCATCGCCGAGTTTGTCCAGGATCACTGGGTGATGAATCCTCATTATAGTCTTGACCTCGGTGCCCGATTGTCCACGGAAACCTTTGGCTGGTCCGCAGCCTTTGCGCCCCGCGCCGGTGTCGCCTACTCACCGGGAGAAGAACGCAGCACTGTAATTCGAGCCGGAGCCGGGATGTTTTATGGAGTGCTGCCTCTCCTCGCCGCCAATTTCGCGGCAAATCCCACCCGCACAATCACCGAGTTTGATGCCACAGGCGTCCCCATCGGTCCTGCGATCAGATACACGAACGTTTACGCCGGTGGTCTTAACCCGCTCCTTGCTCCTGTCTTGCCCAGCCAGCCCAACACAACGCCTCGGAACGTTACCTGGAATGGCGAAGCGGATCGGGAACTGCGCAATAACTTGTGACTCCGCGTGGCTACCTTGACAGCCACACTACGTATCTGTTCGATGTGGATCCTTCTACCGCGGCACCGGGCGGTGCCCCCTCTATGGGACTTACAAACACGGGCTCAGCTCACTATCGCGAACTGGAAGCTACAGTGCATTACACTCTTCGCGAGCACGATCAGGTGAGTGCCTCGTACATTTGGAACCGTGCGCGTGGAGATTTGAACAGTCTTTCCAACGTTGCCATTCCATTTGCCGCGCCAGTGATTCGCCCATATGTCTATGGCATGCTTCCCTCGGACGTTCCGAATCGTGTCGTTGCGTGGGGCATTTTCGCTCTGCCTTGTAAACTCATGTTCGGTCCTCTCGCAGACAATCACTCTGGCTTCCCCTATTCTGCGGTGGATGTTGGGCAGGAGTATGGGGGCGTTCCCAATGGGCAGCGCTTCTCGGAATACTTCTCGTTAGACCTTAAACTCTATCGTCAGTTTCGCCTGCCTTTTTTCGGAAAGGAAAGTGGCAAAGCACATCACATCCGCCTGGGCGTATATACGCTCAACGTCACCAGTCACAACAATTTCGGCGCGGTCTACAACAAGGTAACGTCACCCAACTTCGGGAGATTTGCCGGGGTCCTTTATCGTCACGAGGGCGCCGTCATCGAATTGGTGGATTGAAAGGTCCGGGCGTTTTAAATGACAAGAACCAAAGCCCCCTTATTTCCTGGAACTTCTCATAAATCAACAAAAGCAAAAAAATGAACTAGATGCTTTCAACCTGCCTCTGAAGACCAACTAGCCACAATAGAATGAGCCACTGATGCATTACTACCTTCTTGATACGACTTATCCCATCCTGTTCCTTTACGTATTTGCCCATCAGCTCTGTCTTCCCGTTCCCGCAGTTCCATTTCTGCTGTCTGGAGGGGCGCTGGCTGGCACCGGGAGGCTCAGCTTTCTGGGGATTCTCCTGGTGGCCATGGTAGGCTGCCTGTTGGCCGACATGGCCTGCTTCGAAGCCGGTCGTCTGCGCGGCAAGCGGAACTTGCGGCTGCTGTGTGCCCTTTGCAAGGCCGTTGTAGCTGCGAAACCGTATTCCGTCGGGGCTCAACTCCAGACCTCTACCTTATTAAGGGAGCGCTCTAATCAACTGAGTTAATAGCCAGTTCCTCTTCCCGGAACTTCAATCAAACAACGCCCTGCGCCGAATCGCCCGTGCCTAATTCATCCACAATTATAAAGATAGGTAAACTAACCACCAGGGCAAAGGAGGGCTGCTTTTGGGGCTTCAAAAGACTTCACGTGATATCGCGGGCCTTTGCCTGAACAAATTGAAATCCTGCAACAGTAAAGGAGATCGCAACAAATCCCGATCCGCTAAACCGAGGTCGCATATGAATGGCCTTGTTGGCTGGTTTGAGATGTGTACTCTAACCGACTTCCTTACCAGATGCTTGAGGCTGCCCGACAAACCTGGCGAAGGTGTCGTAGGAATAGGTTTTGAAACCGGACCTCGATACCAAAGCATAGAGAAAACTACCCAAATCGGGTCGGATGATAAAGAAAAGCATTTCTATGGAGTCCGGTTCAGCTCTATGCGATGCGCATTTGGGCGAAAATGTGGGCGATATCTCGTTCGAGACTATGGAGAATCGAATTCTGCAGACTGAATGGCGGAGAGGGGGGGATTCGAACCCCCGGTACAGGTTTTGGCCCGTACAACGGTTTAGCAAATTCCCCCGTTTCACAGCTTGGTGTTCGGAATCAATAGGTTACGTTCGGACGAGATGCCTCATTTTTGTGCAAAGAACCCCTGTTCGGAAGCTATTGTGCAACTACTGTGCAACCGCAATTACAACGGTCTCCCCGACGGTTTTCTAGGACTATCGTAAGTCGAGTCAGCATCTGCTTTGTTCGTCAATGGTTGTTCCTCCTCCCGCGCCCTAGGATTTTTTTGGACACCGAATTGTGATGAAAATGAATCAGAGATCACGAGGAGGTGTGTATGAGCAAGGAGAGAGAACCAGCTTCGGGAGGCCCGGAGGGAGCCCGAAGG
>Ga0181518_10002464_pt1 | contig 17808 bp, 11 predicted proteins | sample PEATcosm2014_Bin_28_FD_119751 | JGI IMG/M metagenome (GOLD analysis project Ga0181518, IMG submission 119751) | Peatland microbial communities from MTU Mesocosm Facility, Houghton, MI, USA - PEATcosm2014_Bin01_60_metaG | ecosystem: Environmental > Terrestrial > Soil > Wetlands > Peat | place... | reverse complement strand
GCGGTTCAAGCGGCGGGCCGTCGTATTCGCGAAAGCCGTAGCGGCGGGCGGTCGCGCGCCATTTGTCGAAGACGAACTGGCGGGCGTCGGCGCTCCCGACATTGGAATGCGGAAGCGGTTCGGGGTAAAAGTCGCGGAATCCGGGCAATCGTTCCATGCCCGGGAAGGTAAAAGAAAAAAATTAATTAGGAAAGCAGGAAGCTGGGCGTACCTCGAGGGCGTGTTGCCCAAATCACTTTCCGCTTTGGATGTGGGGCAGACATTCCTGTCTGCCGGTTCCGGGGACTTTCCAGTCCCCGGATTCCGGATCAAACTGTCAGCTTTGGTCCGCGAAGTTGGAAAACTTCGCAATCGGCAGGCTCGAAAGCCCTGCCCTACCATTTGGGCAACACGCCCTCCGGATGCGCCCCCTGGCTCAAAGGCACTGGTAAAATCGAATCATGCCACCCGGGAGATCGGCGCTCCGATTATTTTTCCACGGGGTGATATTCAAACCAGTCGAAATCCGCCGGGCGGGCGCTCTTTTGTCCGTTGCCGGTGGCATACAGGCCCACGAACACACTGGTGAATCCGCCGACTTTTTCCGAGGACAAATCGCGGGTCAACGCCGTGCCCAGTTTTTTTGCCGGACCTTTTGCCGGCGAGCAGGAAAATTCATAGTCCAACGGCGAGGCGGCCACGGACAGAATGACATCTCCCGAACCGATTTCTTCATATTGAACCGGTTCGACGATCTTGCCGTTCAGGGTTTTTCGGAAGAAGACTTGTCGTTTCCCGTCTTTCAAGGTGATGCCAATTTCGTAATGATTTTTTTCGTTGCCGCGCAGGACGAGCCCCGCTTCTTCATTTTCATGCTGCGGGTTGAAGGCAAGCCGGGTGGAAACGCGGCACGCCAGGTCCGTCTGGCGGCGGCCGACAAAAGCCGGTGAATCCTGGTCGTTCAGTGTCACCGCCGAACCGTTGAGACGCAGCCAGCCCGGACGTTCGGTGAGCGAAAAATCGCCGGCATACGGGTTCCGGAGAAAATTCCACTGGAGCCCCAAAGCCGGTTGGTTGAATTCATCCTTGGCGGGCTCTTTTTTCCATGGATGTTGCGGCAGGCGCGGTGCGGTCATGTTGGTTTCCAGCGTGCCGTTGCCATTGACCACGGGCCAGCCATCTTCCGACCAGGTGACCGGGGCCAGATACGTTTCCCGGCCCAGATGATGGAATTTGCCGCCCTGGGGGCGGATTCCCAGACAAACCAGCCACCAACCGTCGGGCGTTTCCACCAGGTCGGCGTGACCCAGGGCATGGATGGGACTATCCGGACGGTCACGATGGGTGAGAATGGGATTTTTAGGGTTGGGAACAAACGGGCCCCACGGGGAATCGCTGCGGGCGATGGTGACCATGTGGCCGTAACTGGTGCCGCCCTCGGCGGTCAGGATGAAATACTTCCCGTTGATTTTGTACAGGTGCGGTCCCTCGGGCCAGACGCCGCCGGTGCCCCGCCATACTTCCTTCAGCTTCCCGTCCAGGTGGCCGGTTTGGACATTGATTTTGGCCTGGCCGATGAAACCGTCGCCCATGCCTTCATGCCGGTCGTAATAAGCGGTTCCGTCCTCATCAAAAAACAGTGAAGGATCCATTCCGGCATGGTCCACCCAGACCGGTTCGGACCAGGGACCGGCGGGATTGGTGGCCGTCACAAAAAAATTGCCACCGGTATCCACGAGCGTCGTGATCAGGTAAAACGTGCCGTTGTGATAACGAAGGGTCGGGGCATAAATGCCGCCGGAAGCCCGGGCGTGGTCAAGGTTCAACTGGCTTTTCCGGGTCAGGCAGTATCCGAGCTGCTGCCAGTGCACCAGGTCCCGGCTGTGAAAAATCGGAACGCCGGGGAAAAATTCAAACGAGCTGTTGACCAGGTAATAATCGTCACCGACCCGGCAAATACTCGGATCGGGATAAAAACCGGACAGGATGGGATTTTGAAAAGTTTTGGCGGGTCCGGCCGAAAGACCAGCCGGCAGGAGTCCCATCAGGGCGAACAACCCCGCGATGGTCCATCGGGCCAACCGACCCGCCGGTTTAAATGAATTCATTGATGAGGTTCTCCAGGAATTCCTGGCGGCCGCTGACGTTCGGCGCCACTTCACCCTGCTTGAGCATGTAGCTCTCGAGTTCCGCCAGGCCTACCCTGCCGGCCTCGATTTTCGCGCCCACGCCCGAATCCCATGAGGCGTAGCGTTCTTTCACAAACTCCGCCAGGCGTCCGTCCTTGCGGATGGCGGCGGCGATTTTCAACCCGCGCGCAAAGGCGTCCATTCCGCCAATGTGCGCGTGGAACAAATCCACCGGCTCAAAGCTCTCGCGCCGGACCTTGGCGTCGAAGTTCAGGCCACCGGTGGTGAACCCACCATATTTGAGGACGGCGAGCATCACCTGCGTCGTGAGATAAACGCTGGTGGAGAATTGGTCGGTGTCCCAGCCGAGCAATTCATCACCGGTGTTGCCATCAATCGAGCCCAGCGCGCCCGCGGCACCCGCCACCTCCAATTCATGCTGCATGGTATGACCGGCCAGGGTGGCATGGTTGGTTTCGATGTTGAGTTTGAAATCGTCAAGCAGATCGTACTCGCGCAGAAAATTCAGGCAGGCGGCGGCGGCGGAATCGTATTGATGTTTGGTCGGTTCCTTCGGCTTCGGTTCGATGTAAAACTGGCCCTTGAAACCGATTTGCTTTTTGTAGTCCACGGCCAGGTGCAGGAATCGCGCGAGATGATCCAGCTCGCGCTTCATATTCGTGTTCAGCAGGGTGGAATAACCTTCGCGTCCGCCCCAGAAGGTGTAGCCCGCGCCGCCGAGTTCGTGCGTGACTTCCAGCGCCTTTTTCACCTGTGCGGCGGCAAAGGCAAACGCGTCGGCATTGCAACTCGTGGCCGCACCATGAACGAACCGCGGATGGGTGAAGAGATTGGCCGTGCCCCACAGCAATTTGATGCCGGTGCGCTTCTGTTCCCCTTTCAGGACTTTGACGACGGCGTCGAGATTTTTGTTGGTCTCGCTCAACGTTTTGCCTTCCGGCGCGACGTCGCGGTCATGAAAGGCATAGAACGGCGCGCCGAGTTTTTCAATGAACTCGAACGCGACCCGCGCGCGATTCTCGGCATTGGCCACCGAATTGGAGCCATCGTCCCATGGCCGGATCGCCGTGCCCACCCCGAACGGATCGGAGAGCGCGTTGCGGAACGTGTGCCAATAGACGACCGAAAAGCGCAGATGTTCGCGCAGGGTTTTGCCCTCGACGATTTCAGCCGGGTTGTAATGTTTGAAGGCCAGCGGGTTTTTGGATTTCGGCCCTTCGTATTTGATTTTTGAGATATTTTTAAAAACAGTTTCCATGATGCAATTGGTCCTAATTCATTTGAACGAATCCAATCGGGGTTCCCCACGAATTGCCCGTTGTTTGTCACATCACCTATGGCCAGATAAATTATACGATCCGTGATTTTGGGGAATGGATGAAATTATGTTTCGCATGGATGATTCTCTGCTGTCGGCGGCGGGTAATGCTCTGCCAGATTGTTGAAGCCCCGTTTTTTCGGGCATGGGGTGTGCTTAAACCGCAATACCTTGGGGTTTTACCGCGTCGTCCACAACTACCCATAGTAGTGGACGACACTATTTGGATCGTGCAGGAGCGGGTTGTTGCTGGATAAAATGAGCAATATAAAAACTAATTTGTTTATTAGTCGAATTGCTGTAAATTGTGGTGAGGAGGAACTGAGCGGCAAAAATCAAAATGTCAACTCTGTCCATCGCGGCTTTGAAACCGAGGTAGCCCCTATATGGGCTACAGGCAAGAACTCTATCACCCAACCTATTGTGGTGTCAACAGGTTTTTTAAGAGGCCGCCAAGAGCAATGTCCCCCTAATCCAGTCCGACTTGCCCTGTTTTGCCCGTTTTACGGCATCATGCACCCGCTTCGCCTCTGCAGGCGAGAATCTCGCTCCAATCAAAACGCCTTTGGTTTGGCCGGGGACGATTGGTGGACGACCCATTTTCTTTTTCATACTTTTGTTAAACAAATGTCTTGACAGGAGCGTATAGTTTTGTTAAACATAAGTCAACAATAAAAACAAAGCCCTGCCAGTGAGACTAAGCACCAGCAGGGCGCAACCAAAGGCCGAAGCCTTCAGTGGTAACGACCTACTCAAAATTGATTATTCAACAATCTAGTGGAGCATGACCCGGCGGCGGGTAATGCTCTGCCAGATTGTTGAAGCCCTGTTTTTTCGGGCACGCGGGATGCTTTCGGGCGGGTCGTGGTGCACCCCAAAGTTGTTGACCCAAAACAATAAAAGGCCGCCGATTAGCCCAAACGGGCCAACCGGCGGCTTGTTCAGGAGTTGTGCCAAAGATTGGCACGAACCGATGACAGCATTCCGGCTGCCAAATTCGGGTCATGGTCCGAGCTGGATGCGGTAACAGCGGGCGGTGTAGGCGCCGAGGTTCTCCACACGGGAGATTATCAAAAAACGGCCAATCCGTTGAGTCGTTGATTCTGATGACAAGACATTGACACCGGGACCGGGCCATTATTGACTGAATGGACGCAATTTGTGTCATGAATAACCGACGAAATACCATGCCCATGATTGCCTGCCTGGTGGCGGGCATTTTAACGGGCGCCGCCGGCCGGCTGGCAGCCGCCAATCCCCTCCCGCCGTTGCTCAATGATCCGGTGGATGTCAGCGGCGATTTCCGGGATTTCTCCGATCTTTATTATCTGGCGGACAAACTCGCCGATTTCGATCCGGCCACCGGCACGGGAAAAATCACCTGGCAGCGCGCCCAATACATCACCCGGCAGGCGTTCGATAACATGCTGGCGGTCGTCAAACCGGTTGCCCCGAACGAATTTCCAGAAAACGAATACGCCGCCAATCCCACACTCCCGTTTTCCCTCGAATTCGTCTCGCCGCGAACGGTGCGGATCCGCATCACAAGCGGGCCGCCATATCGGAAAAATTCCGAGGAGTTGATGCTGGTGCGCGATGGCACGGTGCTGCCGGAAATCAAGCTTGCCCAATCCACGATGCAGATGGACTGGTCGAGGCTCGACCTGGTTGTTTTCGCCAAAAAACCGCTCACGGCGAAAGGATTGGTTTGCCTGCCGGCCGACAATGTGTTGCGGGAATTGGTGCTGGACAAGCGTGGCAACGGTTTCAAACTGGCCAACGATCCGTTTGCCGGCAAGGTGGCGTGGGAAATAAAAACTCCCTGAAGAATGTTGGCGTCGGCAGTAAAGAATTGCCACTCATCAACCCGGACAGAAATAAAGTGCGAAAAATCAATCAGGCCAATTTCAAAAGTGTGACCGGCGGGACGGCGCGGGAAATTAATTATCGTGTCATCCTGGACCTGATCCGCAATTACCAGCCTGTATCGCGGGCGGATTTGGCGCGGCGCTGCGGTTTGCGGCGCAGCACGGTTTCCGCGATTGTCGACCAGCTCATCGCGGATCGCTGGATCACGGAAGGAGCCCTGCGGAAGTTGCCTCGCGGTCGCAAGCCGACGTCCCTGCACCTGAACGCGGACCGGGCCGGCATCATCGGCGTTGACCTCAGGCCGGGCACAACCAGGATTGTGCTGGCCAAACTCGACACGAGCTTCATCGTCGAGACTTCCGTGCCGACGGAAGGAACCGCTTCGCAGTTCACCACGCAACTGACGGCGCGGATTTCTTCTCTGATCAAATCGCGCCCGGAATTAAATTTTGAAGGCATTGGCGTGAGCCTGCCGGGCCGCGTCGATTCGCGGTCGCATAAGCTCGTGTTCGCTCCAAATCTTCCGTGGCAAAACTTGGATCTGAAAAATCCGCTGGAACGCACGACCGGGCTGCCGGTCGGACTGGAAAACGCGGCGAACGCTTGCGCGCTGGCAGAAATCTGGTGCGGTCGGCACGCTGACACCGTGCGCAATTTGATCGCCGTGACCGTATCGGAAGGCATCGGCACGGGGATAATTGTGGACGGTCAGCTGGTACGTGGTGCGACCGGAATGGCCGGAGAATTCGGGCATGTCTCACTCGATGAAAACGGACGGCGCTGCAATTGCGGCAATTCCGGTTGCTGGGAAGTGTTTGCCTCCAACACGGCGGCAGTCAGATATTACGCGGAACTTGCTTCCACAAATCGCAAGCGAAACCGGCAATCCTCAAAAATCCCCTTTGCCGATCTTCTCGCTCTCGCCGCACAGGGTGACGCCAAAGCCGGTTGCGCGCTGGACCGCATGGCGCATTATCTGGGTGCAGGCCTGGCCATGTTGGTGAGCAGCCTTTCGCCTGACCTAATCACGGTGGTCGGCAAAGTCACAGCGGCCTGGGATCGGGTCGGACCGATCATCAACGACGTGGTGAAGCGCCGCTGCCCGGCACTGGCGACGCCCCGGATCCTGCCGACGGATCCGGCCACGGAACCGCGCTTGCGGGGAGCGGTCGTGCTCATGCTGCAAAAGCATTTTTGCGCGCCCTATCTCTTTTGAATATATTCAAAGCCGAAATTCAAAAAAACGAACACTGCGAACAAACCACTCCGGCAATTTTAACCGGCTCAAATGAAAGCCCGACCCTGTCTGTTTTTGATTTTCTGTCTGTTGCCGGTGTTCACGGCCGGGCCGGTCCTTGCCCAATATCAATATCCGTTTCAAGACCCGAAACTGCCGGAGGAAGTACGCGTCACCAACATTGTTTCATTGATGACGCTGCCGGAGAAAGTGGCGTTCCTTGGTTCGCGTCCCGGCGTGCCGCGCCTCGGCATCAAAGCCATGGGCCATGTGGAAGGACTCCACGGCGTGGCCCAGGGCGGTCCCAGCAATTGGGCGCCGCATCCTCCCTATCCCACGACCATTTTTCCCCAAGCCATCGGCATGGCCGAGACTTGGGACACGGACATGCTCCGCCAAGCCGGCGCGGTGGAGGGCTATGAGGCGCGCTACCTGTATCAGAGCACCAACTTCCATCGCGGCAGCCTGGTCGTCCGCGCGCCCAACGCCGACCTGGGCCGTGACCCGCGTTGGGGCCGGACCGAGGAATGTTACGGCGAAGATCCGTTCTTCAACGGGACGATGGCTGTGGCTTTCATCAAAGGACTCCAGGGCGACAACCCGAAATACTGGCAGACTGCATCGCTGCTGAAACATTTCTTTGCCAACAGCAACGAGAACGGACGCGATGGTTCTTCGTCTGATTTCGACGAACAACTGTTCCGCGAATATTATTCGGTTCCGTTCCGCATGGGTTTTGAAGCAGGCGGGGCGCGGTGTTTCATGGCGTCATACAACGCGTGGAACGGAATCCCCTGCACCGTTCAGCCGGTCATCAAAAACGTGGCGATCAAGGAATGGGGTGTGGACGGGATCATCTGCACCGACGGCGGGGCGATGCCGAACCTGATCACCCACCACCATTATTACACCGCGACGAACGAGGCGGTGGCCGGTTGCGTGAAAGCGGGCATCAACCAGTTCCTGGACCGGGTTTTTCGCGATGGAGCAACGAGCGCATTGACGAATAATCTCCTGACCGAAGCCGACATTGATCCGGTCATCAAAGGCACGTTCCGCGTCTTCATCCGGCTCGGCCTGCTGGACCCGGCAACGAACAATCCCTACACCGGCATTGGCGCTGCCTCCGAACCCGAACCGTGGAACACGCCCGAACATCAAGCTGTCGCACGGCGGGTGACGCAAAAATCCATTGTGCTCCTAAAAAATTCCGGGGCTCTGCTTCCGCTCGACCGGACGAAGCTTAAGTCCATCGCCGTCATCGGTCCGCGCGCGAACGAGGTTCTGCTCGACTGGTACAGCGGCACGCCGCCTTACACGATCACCCCGCTGCAAGGCATTCAGGACAAGGTTGGCCCCGGTGTCACCGTGAATTTTGCCACCAACAACACTGATGGTGAGGCGGTCAAAATCGCTGGGGCATCCGACGTGGCGATTGTGTGTGTGGGCAATCATCCCACGGGCGACGTCAACGTCACCAACTGGGGCAAGGTCGCCCTGCCCAGCTACGGCCGGGAAGCCGTGGACCGGAAATCTATCACGCTAGAGGACGAGAAGCTGATCAAGAAGATCTACGGGGCAAATTCAAATACCATCGTCGTGTTGGTCTCCAGTTTTCCGTACGCCATCAACTGGACCCAGAAACACATTCCGGCAATCGTCCACCTGACGCATTGCAGCCAGGAGGAGGGCAACGCGCTGGCGGACGTGTTGTTTGGCGATTACAACCCGGCGGGCCGGTTGGTGGAAACCTGGCCCAAATCGCTCCGCCAATTGCCGCGCATGATGGATTACAACATCCACGATGGCCGGACTTACATGTACTTCAAACAGAAACCGCTTTATCCGTTCGGCTATGGCCTGAGTTATACCACGTTTGATTATTCTGATTTGAAGACCAGCGCGCCGACACTCGCCAAAGACGGAGCGATTACCGTGAGTGTGAATGTAAAAAACACCGGTGACCGCGCGGGCGAAGAAGTGGTTCAGCTTTACGTCAAGCACTTGAAGTCCGCCTTGGAACACCCGGTCCAGGAACTCCGTGGATTCCAGCGGGTCGCGTTTCAACCCGGCGAGCAGAAAACGGTGGAAATCCCCCTGACGGCAAAATCGCTGGCTTATTGGGATGAAGATGAACATGCTTGGACCGTCGAGGACGGTACAATTGAAGTCCGCGTCGGTGGCTCTTCCGCCGACGAACGTTTGAAAACCACCGTCACGGTTGAGTAATTGACCTGTGAAAAAAGTTTTTAACTTTTATGGCACCGCCGGGCTGGTCCTGCTGGGTCTGGCGTGCTCCGTACCGGCAGAATCCCCGGCCTCCCAATCACCGCCGTCAGAACCCTATGTTTGGCGCAACGTGGTCATGGGCGGTGGCGGGTTCGTCACCGGCATCATTGTTCATCCCCGGCAAAACGGCCTGATGTATGCCCGCACCGACGTCGGCGGCGCTTACCGCTGGGATGATTCGGCGCGGCGATGGATCCCCCTCACGGACTGGATCAGCGCGGAAGACGTCAATCTCACGGGCATCGAGAGCCTGGCCGTGGACCCGAACAATCCCCGGCGCGTTTATCTGGCCGCCGGCACTTACAGCCGGGGTAATGCGGCGATCCTTCGCTCGGAAGATCAGGGCCGAACGTTCAAGCGAACCGACGTGCCGTTCAAGATGGGCGGCAACGAGCAGGGCCGTTTCAACGGGGAACGGCTCGCCGTGGATCCCAACCAGGGCGACATCCTTTTCTTCGGCTCGCGGCGGGATGGGTTGTGGAAAAGCGCTGATCGTGGAGCGACGTGGCAGAAAGTTGAAAGTTTTCCAAACATCGGTTCCAACCAACCGGCGCCCGCCGCCTCCGCCACAACCACCAACGCCGCGGGCCAGCGTCGCGGCGGGGGTTTCGGTGGCAATCAACCGGTCGGTATCATCGCCGTCGTCTTTGATCTAGCCAGCGGCAAGCCGGGCAGTCCGACCCCCAAGCTTTATGCGGCGGTGTCCATGACGGGGACCAATCTTTATTGCAGCACCGACGGTGGGGTCACTTGGGAGGCGGTGGCGAACCAGCCGGTGGGATTGCGCCCCAACCACCTTGTGCTGTCACCGGACGGAACGTTCTATCTGAGCTACGGCCGGGAGCCGGGACCCAATGCGATGAGCGATGGCGCGGTCTGGAAATTTAACCCGAAAGACGGCGTCTGGACGGACATCACGCCGGTCAAGCCCAAGGATTCCGACCAGCCGTTCGGCTACGGCTGCGTCGCGGTGGACGCGCAACAGCCGTCCACCCTCATGGCCACCACGTTCGCCCACTGGAATCCGCACGATGAAATTTTCCGCAGCATCAACGGCGGCGTGACCTGGACACAACTCTGGCAGACCAACACAGCCGTGTGGGATTACTCCAGCGCGCCGTACACCCAGACCCGCACGCCTCATTGGATGGGCACCATCGTGATCAACCCCTTTGATTCGGATCAGGTTTTGTTCACCACTGGCTTTGGCATCTGGTGCTGCACCAATGTCACGAAAGCCGATTCCGGCAAGCCGACGCACTGGGTCTTCCTCGACCAGGGACTCGAAGAAGCGGTGCCGCTGGCTTTGATCAGTCCGCCCGCCGGCGCCCATTTGATCAGCGGCGTGGGCGACATTGACGGCTTCCGCCATGACAACGTGGACGTTTCACCGGCGGAAGGGACTTTCGCCGGGCCGCGATTGTCGAGCACGCGAGACCTGGCGTTTGCCGCCAACAAACCCGAACTGATGGTCCGCATCGGCAACGGCGGCAGAGGCATGTCGGCGCACGCCATCCTCTCCGAAGACGGCGGCAAAACCTGGGAAGCCCTCGCGAGCGATCCCCCGGGCGGAAGTAGTGGACAAGGCAGGATTGCCTTGAGCGCCGACGGCAGAACCATTGTTTGGGCGCTGCAACGCGGTTCCGCCTTCGTCACCACGAACCGTGGAATGACCTGGACCAATTGCGAGGGGCTTTCCTCCGGGGTCAGTGTCGTCGCCGATCCGGTCAACGCTTCGCGCTTTTATGCGTTCGACGCCCAGGTCGGCAAGCTGATGACCAGCACGAATTCGGCCGCAATGTTTGAACCGGCTGCGGCGGCGCTCCCCAGTTCGCAGGGTGCCGGTCGCGGCGGCGGTGTGTTGGCAGCCACTCCGGGTCTGCCGGGAGATCTGTGGGTCGGCTCCCGCAACATCGGCCTTTACCACTCCACTGACGGCGGAGCCTCTTTCACCAAGCTGAACAACGTCGGCGGCGCGGACGCGCTCGGTTTCGGAAAGGCCGCGCCCGGGAAAATGTTCCCCGCGCTCTACCTGCTGGGAAGCATCAATCAACTTCAGGCCTGTTACCGTTCCGACGACGCCGGCCAGACTTGGGTGCGCATCAACGACGACCAGCACCGGTTCGGCGCTCCCGACCGCCCGCTCATCATCGGCGATCCGCGTATTTATGGCCGGGTTTACCTGACCACCGGTGGCCGGGGCGTCATCTACGGGGACCAAGACCCGGTCACGCGCGTCTTTCAACGTGCATCTTCTGTTCCAAGGTTGTAGTCTTTTGCTTTCGCGGCTGAAACTCTCATTGAGCGAAAGAAATGAAACATCGATTCCTGAACTTTTTTGCCTTTGCAACCGTCACTTTCCTGATCGCGGCCAGCCCGGCGCCCGGCAATGAACACCCGGTCAAACCAACGCACCATTCCAATTCAATCCGAGCATGAAAAACCAATTTAGTCTCAACCGCGCCCGGTTTCAAGGACTGCTCTGCGCCCTCGCCCTCCCGGCCGCCAGTTGCCTCGCCGGCAATTATACCAACTTCGATGTCGCCATCTACATCCCCGTCGGCGTCGTGCAGCGTTTCGAAAACCCGGAAAACCTGACCAACGATTGGAACCGCATCCGCCGCCAGTTGAAGGTGGACAAGGTTTACATCGAGGTGCAGCGCAACCGGGAACTGGCCGGCGACGATTTGCTGGAGCAGGTGAAAAAGTTTTTTCTGGGAAAAGGCGTGCGCGTGGCGGGCGGCATGGCGCTGTCGGACGGGGGCGGTGGCGGCCAGTTCCGCTCGTTCTGCTACACCGACCCCAAGGATCGCGAGTTCATCAAGCAGGCCACCGAACTGGCCGCGCGCCACTTCGACGAAATCATCCAGGACGATTTCTTTTTCGTCACCACCAAGACCGATTCGGACATCGCCGCCAAGGGAACGAACAGTTGGACGCAATTCCGGCTGAAGTTGATGGATGAAGCCGCGGAAAATCTCATCATCAAACCGGCGCGGGCCGTAAACCCGAAGGTCAAACTCATCATCAAATTCCCCAACTGGTACGAGCATTTCCAGGGCCTGGGCTATGACCTCGACCGGGAACCGAAATTGTTCGACGGCATCTACACCGGCACCGAAACCCGCGACCCGGTCATCACCGACCAGCATTTGCAGCAATACGAAAGCTACCTCATCATCCGCTACTTTGAAAACATCAAGCCCGGTGGCAACGGCGGCGGCTGGGTGGATACCTTCAGCGTGCGATACGTGGACCGTTACGCCGAGCAGCTTTGGGACACCCTGTTCGCCAAGGCGCCGGAAATGATGCTGTTCAATTGGGCGGTCCTGCTGCAATCCGTCCGCCCCGGTGACCGCACGAACTGGCAAAGCGTTCACACGAGCTTCGACTATGATCAGATGTTGCAGGCCTCCACGAACAACGCCCCGGCCAGGTCGCCTGAACCCACCATCGCCCGCGTCGCCGGCTATGCCCTGGAACAGGTGGACCCGTTTCTCGGCAAACTCGGCAACCCCATCGGCATCGCCAGCTACAAACCGTATCAATCCACCGGCGAGGACTTCCTCCACAATTATCTCGGGATGATCGGCATTCCCATTGACCTCCATCCCGTTTTCCCGACCAACGCAAACCTGGTGCTGCTGACCGAGTCGGCGAAGTTTGATCCGGACATCGTCACCAAGATCAAGGGCCAGTTGACCGCCGGCAAATCGGTGGTCATCACCTCCGGCCTGCTGCGCGCGTTGCAAGGCAAAGGGATCGAGGACATCGTCGAGGTGCAATACACCGACCGCAAGGTGCTCGCGCACCAATATTCCAGCGGCTTCGGCGCCGGCAATGGACAAGCCATGGGCGACGAGACGAATTCCGACGTCCTGTTTCCGGAAATTGATTTCCTCACGAACGACGCCTGGGCGCTGGTGCGCGCCATGGCCAACGGCCGGGGTTATCCGCTCCTGCTGATGGACCGGTATGGCAAGGGCATCCTTTATATCTGGACCATTCCGGATAATTTCAACGACCTATACCGCCTGCCGGCATCCGTGACGGCGGCGATCAAAAATTACGTGATGCGGGGCTTTCCCCTGCGACTGGATGGCCCCAGCCAGGTCGCCCTGTTTGCCTACGACAACCACACGTGCATCGTGGAATCGTATTTGCCCGTTGAAACCGACGTGACGGTCTCGGTAACCGGGGAATTCACTCAACTGAAAAATCTGGTCACGGGTGAAATGATTTCCGGCCAGACGCCGGACCAGGATCAGGAGCGCCGGCGGCGGGAAGACCGTGAAAATCGCACATCCTTCACCGTTCATCTGCCGCCCCACAGCTATGGCGTTTTTGCGGCGGAGAAATGATGCGCCGGACTTGTCGCGTCCAAGCTGTGACGGAGTCATAGCACCATCAACTCTGGTCACTATGGTTTAGGCTTATAACCGTCCGGATCAACTTCAATCAGGTTGTTGTTATTCAGCAAAACCCGTCCAGCTTCCGGTTTGACCGGAGCGTCAATCAACCAAAAATACTTTTCGTGTTCTGACAATGTGGCGCGTTCTGCTCTTGCAAAAATCGTAAATCGCTTGTTGCACGGGTAAGTAAGTGAAAAGTTGCCGTCGGCGTCGGTGTTTGCTTTTTTTACGACCGTAGGTGTAAAACCATAAAAATAATCATCCACAGTTGGGGGGGTTGGCACAAACGGGGGCTTATTCTTGATAGTTTCTAAATGCGATTTTGCAGTGTCTAACCTTGATTGCGCTTGAGTCAGGTGTGACTTGGCCGTATTCAACAACGATTCGGCGTCGTGAAGTTTGTTTGCCTGAAATTCATCTACACCGTTTTCAATTTTTTCCAATGCCTGTTGATCGGCGTTGATTTGTGCATACGTATTGGCCAGATCATTTGTGCAGTCAGCTAGATTTTTCCCGGCAGCCTGCTTTTGTTCAGCTTGTTCTGCCTGACTACTACCAGCCCAATGACCACTGGTTCCGTGAGGGCCATTGTAATCTTGAACCCATGTTTGGGCTGAATAAGGTTTTTCCAGTTCTTGTTCCAGAAATCCTATGTTTTGCTGCTTACTTGGAATCAGTCCGGTTCGGAAGGCTAAATCCTTTTTGATTTTTACATAAACAGCATTTGTCAAAAATGGTTGAGTGGCCATGAATTGATCGTATTCCTTTTTAACTGGGTCAAACTGCTTTTGTGCATCTTCAACGTTTTGCTCGGCATTGGTGACATTGTTTTGCCGCGCTTTTACGTCAAATTCGGCATTGGCCGTGTCGCGCTGGCGAGTTTCCAACATGGCTCGTGTCGCTAACTTCATTTTGTCGCTAATGACAGCCTGCCTTTTTTGCAAACAATTCGTGACCTGTTGCCTTTCAATTAACAGCACCTCCACCGCCCCAAGTCTGATATTCTCTCTACCGGAAGTGGCAATGAAAACTTGTCCGGATATTGCGGTTTCTTTTGGTTTGCAACCAGCCAAGCCAATCACTCCCGCGATTGCGACAAGGATAAGGCTTTTGAGTTTCATCCGCGTCTTTCCCACGTGTGATTCGATTCAACCACCACCGCCCGTTATGTCAAGCGCGGTATTGTTCTTGTTCACCTGTTGCAAGCCCGGCCAATGGCGCGATTTAGCGCTGGTTCTTTTCTGCCAGCGTTTGATTTTCAGGATGCGACCGAGGCGGATTGCGTAGTAGGCGTTGCGGCCTTTGCCGTGCCGCGCTAAACCGGCAAACTCCACCAGCATTTCCGGCGCTTCGGTCGCGTAACCGTTGTGGAAATGGATCACGTCGTAATGACGGCCTTCCAAACGGTTACGCCAGTACGGAGTACAGTCGCGATATTCCGTCCGCTTCGTTCCCGCCGCAATCTGCGCGAACGGATCGCGCTTCAGAATGAGATGTAGAACTTCCGGCATGGTTTTTTCACGATTACGCCGGTTTGATGCATCCCGGCGAATCGTTCCGGGCGTTGTTTACCAGTTTTGAGACGCGATAACAATCCATGTCCTCGGCTGGATACCCGTTTCTGTTATTTCGTCTTGCGGGTCAAAAGATCGAAATCATGGAGGCTGACTTTGCGGGTCGCCTGAACAAACCACGCCCAACCTGTTTCAGGATTCCGCCCTTGAAATGCATCCAATTGCAGCCGCAGCTTGGCGTCAATGGCGACCGGAGTGTCCAGATATAAACGGGCGTCCTTTAGCGAACAGACCCAAGGATATTCTTCAAAGGTTGAGCCATCTGGACGCGGTTTTCTTTGCGGCGCTGACGAAAGGGTTGCATGGGCAACAACACCTTTGGTTGTGGCGTAGAATGCAATGTGGTCGCCTGCTTTCATATTCTTTCGTCCGGGAGTCCGTTCACCAAATGCGTAGTAATGTCCTTTGCCTACTAACCTTTCGATGCATTTCTCAGCTGTCTCGTCATCCTCCGACCTTACTGGCGAAAGCCAAAACACAACCTCGCCCGTTTTAGAATCTTCATCAGGCGGCATTAGTCTAAACGGTTCCGCCTTACTTTGTTGCGATGTTTCAACAGGCTGCGCCTTCGGAACTGGTTGCGTCTCGTCTTGAGACTGTGCAACCAAACGAGTCATGAGATCAACGACCGGATCAATCCTCGGACCGGATGGACGTAGAATATCCAGTATGTCCTGATGGGTTACATCATACTCAGTCATCATTTCCGCCAAAGAAAGCAGCGACTCGACAGAGATTACCCGAAGCTGGTGGGTTCGCTTCTCAGCGATGATCGCGTTTTCCAATTGCTTGAGGTCGGCGTCAGGGCGACCAACGACGTAAAGACCTAGCGCGTTGTCCCAACTAGGAATTTTCTTTTCAGAAATCAGGCCGTCAACGTATCCCGTCAACGTTGCCGTCTTGATCGTGTAGGCATCTGTTGTCTTCGTCTCGGTTACAATATGAAAATCCTTTGGCGACTCCCAATGACCGTCAAATCCAATCTGTCCTTGCACGCCCTGATACCGACCAAAAACCACATTGAATTCAAGGAACGACCCGATGTAGTTCACCAAGTCTTGGAGAGCTCGGTTGTATTGCGTCCCGGTCGTGTTCACGCATTCCTGGATGTAGTCTCGGAGTTGACCGACATCTTTAGCATTTTCTTTTAGGAAGCGACGGAAGCGTTCACGGGGAGTCCCGTCGCCGGGTGAATCATCAAGTTCGCCTACAAGGGCGAGAATCTGGCTGAGAGTCATGCTCATGTGTTGTCTCCTAATTTTTTGGTCACGGCTTTGCGCCTAAAATGTGTGATTCGATTCAACCACCATCGCCCGTTATGTCAAGCGCGGTTTTATTCTTGTTTACCTGTTGCAAGCCCGGCCAGTGGCGCGATTCAGCGCTGGTTCTTTCCTGCCAGCGTTTGATTTTCAGGATGCGATCGGGGACGGATGTTCTCCTGCCGCTTCAGCGGAAACTCTTTGGCGAAGTCGTAATTCAAAGTTTTGATTGCGGTGGTTTTTCTCTTGCTCCCTCGTCCGCCCGTAACGCGCGGATGACCTTTTCCAGTTCGCGATCAAATAGCGCGTGGTCTTTCTCCCAGCCGACGAAGTTGGCGGCGACGCGGCTTGTTAGTTCCGCTTTCTTACCGCTTTGGTAAGCTGCGCCGAATAGAAAGCCGTCCAAGTTGAGTGGAATCAGCACGAGCACCTTCTTGCAGCGTTCTTTCATGAGTTGCGCCTCTTTCTGGAACGCGCGGTTGATTTCGCCGTCCACCCACCAACTGGTCAGCGACGCCTTGGAGGCGCAGAGCAGCACCTTGTCCCAAAGTCGGATGCTTTGGTCAATGTGGTCGTGTAAATCGTCGCCGGGGAGCAGTTGATGATCGTCCTTCCAACAACGAATGCCCCGGGCTTGAAGGCGGTCATGCAATAACTCTGCAAAAGCCTTGTCCTCGTGGCTATAGCTGATGAAGCACGAATAAAATTCGTTCGTTTGGTCAAGATATGATGGAATACTTCTGATGAGTTCGTCTGGCAGACCACACCCGTGAAGAAACGCTTTAGGCAGTAACCCCGAAAGCTTCAATGTGTTGAAATCAACTGAAGATGGTGCCAAATGGAGGCAGGTTTCGAGACCAGTTGCCCCCTGTAAATTTGTGTGAGCAAAAGAAGTAAACGCTAACTCACATTTAAAAAAGTTCGCGGAGGCCATATTGGCTGCAAGAAATGAGACATAATCAAGTGCCGCATTCGTGAAATCGGTATTCGACAAATTCGCTCCGGCAAAACTGCTGCCAATAAGTCTTGCCTGAGTGAATCTTGCTCTACTTAATCTTGTGGCATTAAACATTACACTGTGAAGACGAGCGCCCTCAAGGTTAATTCCGGCAAGATCAGCATTCACTAGATTTGCTCCTGCAAGATCAACGACAGTATTGTCCTGAGAACGCCATGTATTCCAAGCCTCAACACCCGCTCGGAGCCTTTCCAAATGTTCGGGATTTGCCATAGCTTAAAGTTTTGATTGCGGTGGTTTTTCTCTTGCTCCCTCGTCCGCCTGTAACGCGCGGATGACCTTTTCCAGTTCGCGATTAAATAGCGCGTGGTCTTTCTCCCAGCCGATGAAGTTGGCGGCGACGCGGCGGGTAATTTCAGGCTTCATGCCGCTCTGGTAATCGTCGCTGAACTGGAAGCCATCAAGGTTAAGCGGAATCAGGGCGAGCACTTTCTTCCCGCGCTCTTTCATGATTTGCGCCTCTTTTTGGAACGCACGGTTGATTTCGCCGTCCACCCACCAACTTGTCAGAGACGCTTTGGATGCGCAGAGCAGCACTTTGTCCCAAAGCCGGACGCCACGATCAATAGCATCATGGATATGTGCCAAGGAGACTTGCGCTACACTCCGGCGCTGGAGCCGCTGTCGGCCAGCAACTCGGCGGCTCGCTCCCGCCACAGATCACGATTGCGTTCCAGCATCGCCGGCAGCGCGGCGCTCACCT
>Ga0181518_10002463_pt1 | contig 17809 bp, 15 predicted proteins | sample PEATcosm2014_Bin_28_FD_119751 | JGI IMG/M metagenome (GOLD analysis project Ga0181518, IMG submission 119751) | Peatland microbial communities from MTU Mesocosm Facility, Houghton, MI, USA - PEATcosm2014_Bin01_60_metaG | ecosystem: Environmental > Terrestrial > Soil > Wetlands > Peat | place... | reverse complement strand
GGAAGTCGTCGCCGTTCGCCGCGTCCCGCACGGCGGAGGTGGCCACGAGGCGGGCGCGCCCGACCTTCTCGGCATCCATGACGGAGCGGAACTCCCTGAGCGCCGCGAACGTGCGCTCCATGGCCTCGAGCCGGAGACGGCGGGTGGCGTCCACGCCCTCACCCAGCCGCGTGATCCGCATCTCCCGTGCCCTGACGTCGCCGGAGGTTCCGACGACCAGCAGCCGCGTGGAATTGGTGCCGCAATCGACGGCTGCGACCGCTGCGGCGTCCTTCACGGCTGTGGCCTATCACAAGGGCCGAGAACCGCTCACCCCTCGGGTCAGCCCCAGGCGCCCGGCCGCCCACGCTCCCACGGGGTCGTCACCGCCGGCGAGCCACCAGGCCAGATGGGCGTGGAGGCACTTGACCCCCTGCCGCGTGCCGCCCACACCTCCGCTCGGACGTGGCCCCGTCCAGCCGGCGGGGACCAGTGCGTCGCGCTCCGCCGCGTAGCGGCGGTGGCAGTCGGCGAGCGCGCCGGCATCCACCTCTGCCTCGGCCTCCCGCACGCCGCCGGCCGCCTCCAGACGCCCCACGAGGGCCCGGAGGTCGGGATCCACGAGCCAGTACCTGGTCGGCATCGGAGTGCCGTCCCGCAGGAAGGGCTCGTTCGCGATGACCACGGGACTGCCGTCGTCACGGCGGACCACCACGGTGAAGCCGCCGCCGGGATCCCTGCCCAGCAGCGCGGCCACCGCCTCCTGGTCACCCGTCTGCGCCGTGCCGGCGTCCACCGGTGGGGTCAACGCCAGAATTCGAGCGAGTGCAGCATGCGCGACAGGAGGCCGGAGCTGGACGCCGCGCTCGTGGGCGCCGCGTGGTGGGAGGCCGCACCGACGCTCGAGGGTGTCGTCGTGGTCGTCACACCCCCGGGTGGGAGCTCCGGCGTGGCCGACGGGGCGACCGGGCCATCCGACCCCGGATCGCCGGCATAGGGGGTGCCGACCGCCGCCGCGCCCGACGGCGGGAGCACCTCGTATGCCTGCTGGCCGGGGCTGACCAGCTGGTACTGCTCTCGGGCGATGCGCCCGATCTCGCTGGCGTCGCTGAGGTTCTTCTTCTCCTGCGCCAGCGCGACATCCTGCTTGTGCAGCGCGGCCAGCTGCGCTTCGGTGTCGGCCAGGTTCGAACGCTGGCTGAGCAGCGAGCCGGCGGGGAACCACGCGAAGAGCACGACCGCCGAGGCCACGACGGCGCCGAGCAGCACCAACCGCGAGCGCCCGACACTCCCGGGGACTGGCGCCCGGCGCGACTTCAGCCCTGACCGGCGGCTATCCCGCGCCACGCCGGACCCCCTCGCCCGACAGCGCGGCACGCCCGGGGAAGCTCGCCGATTCGCCCAGGTCCTCTTCGATCCTGAGCAGCTGGTTGTACTTGGCCACGCGATCGGACCGGGCCGGCGCGCCCGTCTTGATCTGCCCCGCGTTCACCGCGACCACCAGGTCGGCGATCGTGGTGTCCTCCGTCTCGCCGGAGCGGTGGGAGATCACCGAGGCGTAGGACGCCCGGTTCGCCAGGGCCACCGTCTCGAGCGTCTCGGTCAGGGTGCCGATCTGGTTGAGCTTGACGAGGATGGCGTTGCCCACCCCGTCACGGATCCCGCGCTCCAAGATCTCGGCGTTGGTGACGAAGATATCGTCACCAACCAGCTGGATCCGGCCACCGAGCGCCTTGGTGTGGGCCGCCCAGCCGTCCCAGTCCTCCTCCGCCATGCCGTCCTCGAGCGACACGATCGGGTAGCGATCGACCAGGTCGACCCAGTAGTCGGCGAGCTCGGCCGGCGACAGCGTCCGGCCCTCCCCGACGAGGACGTAGGACCCGTCGTCCCACAGCTCGCTGGTCGCGGGGTCGAGCGCCAGCGCGATCTCGTCCCCGGGCACGCGGCCGGCGGCCTCGATCCCCTCCAGGAGGAGCTTCACCGCGTCCTCGTTGTGCGGGAGGTCGGGTGCGAACCCCCCCTCGTCGCCCACCGCGGTGGACAGCCCGCGCTCGGCCAGGATGGAGCGCAGAGTGTGGTAGGTCTCCGCACCCCAGCGCAGCGCCTCGCTGAAGGAGGCCGCCCCCACGGGCATCAACATGAACTCCTGGAAGTCGACGGAGTTGTCGGCATGGGCGCCGCCGTTGAGCACGTTGAACATCGGCACCGGGAGCATGTGGGCGTTGGCCCCGCCGATGGAGCGGTACAGGGGGATCTCGAGGTCGTCCGCCAGCGCCTTGGCGCTCGCCAGCGACACGGCCAGCATCGCGTTGGCGCCGAGCCGTCCCTTGTCGGGCGTCCCGTCGAGGTCGACCATGGTGAGGTCGATGGCACGCTGGTCGAGCGCGTCCAGCCCGCGGACCGCGTCGGCGATCTCGCCGTTGACGTTGGCCACGGCGCGCAGCACGCCCTTGCCGGAGAAGCGGTCGCCACCGTCGCGCAGTTCGACCGCCTCGCGGATGCCCGTCGACGCGCCGGACGGCACGATGGCGCGCCCCCGGGCGCCTGAGTGGAGCACCACCTCCGCCTCGACGGTCGGGTTGCCGCGAGAGTCGAGGACCTCGCGCCCGATCACGTGCTCAATGGTGCTCACGACATCACTCCTTGGGTGCCCTGCCCTGGTGGGACACCGGGGCACAAGGTTAGCGGTTGCCATTCTCCTGGTCGGGGACGCCTTCGGTCGCGAGGATGTCCGCGCGCAACGCCAGAGCGCGATCGCGCAGCGCCTGTTCCGCGTCCACGCCGAGACGCTGCGCGAGGTTCGCCACCGCGAAGAGGAGCTCGCCCACCTGCATGTTCAGCTCGTCTGCCTGTCCCACCAGCGGATCGTCGGGAGCAGGAGCGGTATCGGCGGAACGCTGCACGAGCGCCTCCAGTGCCGCCGTCGTCGCACTCGTCGCACCGGCGTCGTAGGGCTCCATGCCGACCGAGCGCGCCTTGCGCGCCAGTTTGGTGGTCAGCATCAGCGCGGGAAGCGCCGCCGGAATCCCTTCGGTGACGCTGCTCCGGCCCTTCTCGCTCTTCTTGATCGCCTCCCAATTCGACACGACCTGGTCCGCGCTCTCGGCGTCGACGTCGCCGAAGACGTGGGGATGGCGATGCACGAGCTTGTCATGGACCGCTCGCGCGACGTCCGCCAGGTCGAACTGCCCCTCCTCGTCGGCCAGGCGGGCGTGGAACACGATCTGGAACAGGAGGTCGCCCAGCTCCTCCTGCAGGTGCGCGGAGGCCGCGCCGGTCCCGTCCAGGCCCGACAGCGCGTCCAGGACCTCGTAGCACTCCTCGACGAGATGCGGCATCAGCGACGCATGGGTTTGCACCCGGTCCCAGGGGCAGCGCTCGCGCAATGTGCCCATGAGCGCGACCAGCCGCGCCACCTCGTCACCGCAGGACACGCTGCCGTGGCCCGGCGACGCTGGGAGGTAGAGCGAGGTCAGATGATCCGGCTCCACCGTCCGATCGAGCTCCCACCAGTCGACCGTGGTGACCACCTCGTCGGGGAGCCCGAGGTGGTGCAGGATCACCGGGCGCGGCAGCTCCGGCCCGGCCTCGTCCGGGGCGCTCAGCTTCACCTCGGACAGGAGATGCCGCGACCAGCACTGCGCGACCAGGAACGGGCCGCTCTGGCGTGCGGCGACGTCCCCGAAGGCGGCAGCGTCGACCAGGCGCACACCCTCGGCCAGGGGATCGATGCCGAGCGCGGCCCAGGCCAGATCTAGGAACGAGAGGGCGGGCAGCAGTGTCACCTCGACCCGGTCGTCGTCGCGCAGCAGCTCGACGCTGCGCTCGGCCACCAGGGGTGATCCCGGCACCGCGTAGACCACTGGCTCGGGCGCCACGGCCGACGCCGCCGCGACGAGCACCTCCACGATGGCGGCGTACACCTCGTCGAAGGTCGCCGAGGACTCGTACAGGTCGTCGAAGCAACGGGCCCCCTCCACGCGCGTCGCCGCAGGGTGGCGCGCCGTCCTCAGGAAGGCGCGCCCGGGCGCTGCCAGGAGCGCGGCGGCGGCGTCGCCGAGGAGGTCGGTGCCGGCAGGCCCGAGGCCCACCACCGTGATGTGGGGGCGGAGCCGCGCCACGGTCAGCCGCTGGACGCGCTGGCCGATGTCGAGGTGACGGCGGCCTCGTTCGCCGACGGGTTCAACACGTCCGAGGTGGCGGGCGTCAACGGCGTGAACACGGTCGCCTGCTCGGGGAGCCACACGCCGTAGCGCGGGTCGATACTCACCGAGGAGTGGCGCTCGGCCGCCGTGATGGCCGCCTGGGTCGCCTTCGCCCCCGCCTCCTGCACCACCTCGGCGACGACCGGCGAGGCGTTGGCGTACGACGTCGGGGTCCGCGACGTGATCTGCACGAGGAGGTAAGTCCCGTTGTCATCTATGGGTGCCGAGACGGTGCCCGTCGGTAGCGACGCAACGTTGGAAGTCGAACCGAGCTCAGACGCGATGATCGGCAACATCTCGCAGGTCTGCGGCCCGCCCTGGGTCGCCTTCGCCGCCACCTGGGAGAACGGCGTCCCGAAGGCCACCTCCGCCGCCGACGCCTGGGCGGCCGATTGGCTGGAGTACACCCCCACCGTCCAGCACGCCGTGTCGAACTCGGCCTGGTGTCGCAGGAAGTAGCCCTCCAGGTCGGTCGCGCTGGAGCCGACACCGGCGAGGTCCTCCTGCAGCGCGCTGGCGGTAGCGACGAACTGCACCTGCTGGTCGACGAACGACGCCGGAAGGGTGCTCAGCACCTCCTCGCCCGTCAGGGGCTGCCCGGTCATGCCGCAGCTGTAGTGGACGTTCTGGCCCTGGGCCGTCTGGAGCACCTCGGACATGACCTGTGAGATCTGATCGCTCAGGCTGGCCCGCGCGTCCGTCAGCTGGGCGTTGCTCACCGTGACGTGGCGCGCGTCCGCCAGCTGCAGCACGAGCTGGTGGCCGACCTCGGTGTCGAGGTACGTGGCGACGAACGCGCTGGTGGCCGTAGGGTGGTCCCCGGCCCCGTCCTGGCCCTTGCCCGCGCCGGTGACCGGCGGCAGCTGCTCGCCCCCGCTCGACGAGAGGTAGGCCTGGGAGTTCAGGTAGCACTGGTAATAGGCGCTGCCGGCGATCGCGCTCACGTCGGAATTGAGCGATGCCTGGCTGACGCTGGTGCCGTTGACGTCGGCCGCGTTGGTGGGCACGGTCAGCGCGGCCGCAGCAACGCCGCCGGCGAGGACGATGAGGAGGACGAGGAGCCGCTTCACGCGCCGCGCATGCTACAAGGTGTCCCTGCCGGGTCCCGCATCGCCCAGCGGGATCAGATCCTCAATGACGCTGCGGATGGTGTCGGCGGCCCGCGCCCCCGCGGCAATCGGCACCAGGAGCTGGGCCAGGTCCTCGCGGTAGGTGGCACCGGGTGCCAACCTCCGCAGCCGCACCTGGGCGCTGGCGGGCAGCGCGACGGGCGACACCCGCACGGTGGGTTGGCGGGTGCCACCCGGCCGGACGGAGCTCATGGTGACATCGCCGATCCCGCGCGCCATCGCGCTGGCGCGCAGCCGGGCCACTGCGAGGAGGCCCTGGGCCGGGCCGGGCAGCGGGCCGTAGCGGTCGGCCCACTCCACGCCGATGTCGTCCACGTCCGCCGCGGTGCCGGCCGACGCCAGCCGACGGTAGGCCTCGAGGCGGGCGTCCTCGGCCGCCACGTACTCCTTGGGCAGGTGCGCGTCGCCCGGGACATCGATGGAGACCGTCGGGGGGGCGGGCCTGGCCTCGCCCTTGGCCTCCGCCACCGCCTCCGCCACCAGCTGGACGTAGAGGTCGTAGCCCACCGCCGCGATGTGGCCGGACTGGTCCGAGCCGAGCAGGTTCCCGGCCCCCCGGATCTCGAGGTCGCGCATGGCGATCTTGAAGCCGGAGCCGAGCTCGGTGTGCTCGCCGATGGTGCGCAGGCGCTCGTAGGCCTGCTCGGACAGGACACGGTCGGCCGGGTGGAAGAGATAGGCGTAGGCACGCTGGCCGGCGCGGCCGACCCGGCCGCGGATCTGGTGGAGCTGGCCCAGGCCGAGGAGGTCCGCCCGGTCCACGATCAGCGTGTTGACCGATGGCATGTCGATGCCCGACTCGATGATGGTCGTGCACACGAGCACGTCGTAGCGGCGCTCCCAGAAGTCGAGCACCACGGTCTCGAGGCTCCCCTCGTCCATCTGCCCGTGGGCGATCGCCACCCTGGCCTCGGGAACGAGGTCGCGGACCTCGCGGGCGACGCGGTCGATGTCGGACACGCGGTTGTGCACGTAGAACGCCTGGCCCTCACGCAGCAGCTCACGCCGCAGTGCCTCGCTCACCGCGGACGGGTCCTGCTCGCCGACGTAGGTGAGGATGGGGCGGCGGTCGGCCGGCGGCGTGTTCACCATGGAAAGGTCCCGGATGCCCGTCAACGCCATCTCCAGAGTGCGCGGAATCGGGCTGGCCGTGAGCGTCAGCACGTCGACACCCTCGGCCATGCTCTTCACCGTCTCCTTGTGCGACACCCCGAAGCGCTGCTCCTCGTCGACCACGAGCAGCCCGAGGTCCTTGAACTGCACGTCCTGGGCCAGCAGTCGGTGCGTGCCGATCACCACATCGACGCTCCCGTCGGCCAGGCCCTGCACGACGGCCTTCTGCTGCGCCGGGGACAGGAAGCGGCTCAGCAGCTCGACCCGTACCGGGTATGACGCGTACCGGTCCCCGAAGGTCTGCGCGTGCTGGCTCGCCAGCAATGTCGTCGGGGCCAGCACCGCGGCCTGCGCGCCCTCCTGCACCGCCTTGAAGACGGCCCGCACCGCCACCTCGGTCTTGCCGAACCCGACGTCGCCGCACACCAGGCGGTCCATCGGCCGTGGCTCCTCCATGTCGCACTTGACGTCGGCGATCGCCTTCAGCTGGTCCTCGGTCTCGACGAACGGGAACGAGGACTCCATCTCCGCCTGCCACGGTGTGTCGGGGCCGAAGGCACGCCCCTCGACGGCCAGACGACGCCGGTACAGCGCCACCAGGTCGGCCGCCACCTCGGCGGCGGCCGCACGGGCCCGGGACCGGGTGCGCTGCCAGTCCGCGCCACCCATCTTCGAGAGCGTCGGGGACTCGCCGCCGCTGTAGGGGGTGATCGCCTCGATCTGTTCCACCGGGAGATAGAGGCGATCGGAGCCCCGGTACTGCAGGATCAGGTAGTCGCGCGTTGTCCCGCCCATGGTCCGCGTCGTCACGCCCTCGAAGCGGGCCACGCCGTGCTGGCGGTGGACGACGAAGCTGCCGGACTCGAGGTCGTCGAAGAACCCGTCCGCCGCCCGGGCCCGCGGGCGGGCGCGCCGGTGCGGCATCCGGCGGCCGGTGACGTCGGTCTCCGAGAGGACGGCCACCTTGGCCTCGGGGAGGATGAAGCCACTGGTGACGGGTGCCGCCACGACGACGGCGCCCGGCCGACCCGTCGCTGTCTCCACCACCGGGGCGTGTACGCCCTCCTCGGCCAAGGCGGCCGACAGCCTGGCGGCGCCGGCAACCGTGGCGGCGCACAGCGTCACCGAGTACCCGTCGCCCACCAGCCGGGTCACCCCGGCCGCCAGCCGGGCCGGGTCCCCCGCCACCGGGTCGAAGCGGCGCACGGTGAGCGCGCTGGTCGACGGCCCTTCGGGGACGTTGGGCAGGGCGACGACGCCGGCGGCGCAGTCGCGCAGCAGGCGGTCGAAGTTGACGTGGAGGCGCGGGAAGGTGTCCCCCTCCCCCTGCTTGGCCCCCCACGTCGCCGCGAGCGTCTCGGCCAACGCGGCCTCCTCGTCGAGGAGCTGGGTGCCCCGGTCCCTGATCCGGCGCGGCTCGGCGAGGACCACCTGGCCGCCGGCCGGCAGCATGTCGGGCAGCACCCGCTCGGTGCGCTCGAGGAACGGGAGCCACGACTCCATGCCGTCGAACTGCTCGCCGCGCGCCAGGCGCTCCCACACCGACGCCCCCCAAGGCCGCCGCGTCGTCAGCGACTCTGCCGCGGCCTGGATCTCGGGGGTGACGACGAGCTCGCGGCACCCGAAGAGGGCGACGGCGCCGATGTCGTGCAGCGAACGCTGGTCGCTGACGGCGAACGCGGTGAGGCGGTCGACCTCGTCGCCCCACAGGTCGATGCGGACCGGCACGTCCGCCGTGGGGGGGAACACGTCGACGATCCCGCCGCGGACTGCGAACTCGCCGCGGTGCTCGACCTGGTGCTCGCGGCGGTACCCCCGGGCCACCAGCTCGCTGAGGAGCGCGCCGACGTCGACCTGCTGGCCCGGCCGGATGACGATCGGCGCGGTCCCGTCGGGAGGACCCAGCCGCTGGAGCAGCGCGCGGACCGGCGCGACGATCACCCGCGGGGGCGCCGGTACCGTGCCGTCGGGCGCGTGCGTCAGCGCGTGCAGGACGGCCAGGCGCCGCCCCATCGTCTCGATCTCGGGGCTGACGCGCTCGAAGGGCAGGGTCTCCCACGCCGGCAGGACGGTGACCGCTCCGGAGAGGGCACCGACGACCTCGCCGGCCGCCGGGTCGCCCTCCGGCGCGAGAAGACAGGCCAGGTCGTCCGCCAGGCGCTCGGCGTCGAGGCCCGTCGCGGTGACTACGAGCAGCGGGGACCGCTCCGTGAACGTCGCCAGCGCCGCGACCACCACGCCCTGCGCCGCCTCCGGGACGGCCACCGTGGCATCGGCGGCCCCGAGGACGGCACCGATCACCGGCTCGGTGCGCAGCAGATGCGGGACGGCGGCCAGGCTGCCGCCGGGCGGCGTCGGCGAACGGGTGGGGTAGGGCGCGGTCATCGATCAGGTGGGCCGTGAGTGGCTCCACGCCATGGCGGCGTCGATGCCGTCGGCCACGACGTGCTCGACCGCGTCAGCGGCGATCTGGACCGAGGCGGCCAGCAGCTCCCTGACCGCCTTGGGCGGGCGCTTCAGCACATGGGCCGCGCCCTGGGCCGCGCTGGGGGGCTTGCCCACGCCGATGCGGACGCGGACGAAGTCGTTCGTGTGGAGGTGGTCCGAAATGGAGCGCAGGCCGTTGTGGCCGGCGAGGCCGCCGCCCGCCTTGAGGCGGACCGTGCCCGGAGGGAGGTCGAGCTCGTCGTGCACGATGACGACGGACGCCGGGTCGGTGACCCCGAAGCGCTTCGCCAGCGCGCGCACGGCGAGGCCGGACTCGTTCATGTAGGTGGTCGGCACGGCGAGTGCGACCCGCCGGCCGGCGATGGTCGCCAGCCCGACCCGGGCCGGCACACCCTTCTCCGCCCGCAGCGAGGCAGCGTGGCGGTCCGCCAGCACCGTGACCGCATCGGAGCCCGCGTTGTGCAGGCTCCCGGCGAACTCCGCACCTGGGTTCCCGAGCCCGACGACCAGCAGGTCCGCCGGGGTCCCCCGGTGCTCGGACCGGGCGAAAGGGCGGCGCAGGGCCTAGCCCTCTCCGCCCGTGGTCTCGGATGCCTCCCCGGTCGGCTCGGCGGTCTCCCCCGCTGCCCCTTCCTCGGCCTCACCCTCGGCGCCTTCCTCCTCGGCCGTGACGACGCGGGGAGGTTGTCCGATGGCGATCGCCGTCTCGACGTCGACCTCGGTGTTGACGCCCTCGGGCAGGGAGATGTCGGACACCCGCACCTGCCCGCCGATGGTCAGCTCGGTGATGTCGACCTCGAGCACCGTCGGGATGGCTCCCGGCAGCGCCCGGATGGGGAGGGTGAACATCTGCTGCTCCACGAGCCCGTCGCCGTGGTGCACCTCGAGCGCCTCGCCCACGAGGGTGATCGGCACGTCGGCGCTGATGACCTCGTCGCGCCGGACGATCACGAAGTCGATGTGGGTCACCGTCTGGGCGACCGGGTGGCGCTGCATCTCGCGGGCGATGGTCAGGAACGTACCCGACCCCGTGTCGAGCGACAGCAGCTGGTTGGCCCCGGCGTCGGTGTTGAGGGCGGCCCGCAGCTCCCGGGCCACCACGGCGACCGGCACGGGGTCCGTCCCGTGCCCGTAGATGACGCCAGGGATCTTCCCCTCGCGCCGCAAGCGGCGCACGGCGCGCGAGCCGAGGGGGCGCCCGACTTCGGCGGCGAGTACGACTTCGGCCATAACGGATCTCCTCAGGTGGCGAGAGCGGCGTGCGCGGACGGCGCTGGGGCCTCCGGCGAACGGCCTACCAGCGTAGCCGCCCGGCTGGCCGGCCGACCAGCGGGCCCGTCCGGCGCCACCGGCGTCGCCACGGGCCTCCGCCGGGAACGGCGGGACGGACAGGCTCAGCCCGTGCGCTGGAGCAGGACGGCCTTGGCCCCGGCCGCGGCGATCGTGGTGACCGGGTGCCAGCCCGCGGCCACCAGGGCGGCGTAGCTCGGGTTGAGTCTGAGTGGCCTGGCGTACACGTACCAGAGGCGATGGTACGGCCGCAGCTGCCGGGCCCACCGGGACGGATCCGATCCTCCCTCGTAGTACTCCGAGGGGACGATGAACGTGTCGGGCCGGGTGCTCAGCACCGTGAACCCGGTGCTCCAGTCCGAACCGAACTCCAGGTGGGGCGGCACGTCCTCGTAGAGGGCCCAGGGGTAGCGCATGAGCTCGGCCACGACGATGTGGTCGCCGGGCCGCGCGTCGTGATGGAGGGTGGCGGCCAGCCCCTTCACGTCGGTGCCCGGGTAGACGGGCAGGTTGGCGGCCGCGTGCCCCACGAGCGCAGCCCCGGCGAGGAGCACGACCACCGCGCCCACCCAGCGCAGCGGGACGGCCAGGCCGCTCAGTGCGCGGTCGAGCGCGCGGCAGGCACGTGTGGCACCGGTGGCCAGCAGCAGGAGGAGCACCGGGTAGAGGTATTCGTCCACCCGCCCCGCTCCGAGCGGCGCCAGGTGCAGTGCGGCGGCGACCACTGCAGCCACGAGCACCAGGACCGGTCCCAGCATGGCGGCGGTGCGCCAGGCCCCGGCGGCGAGGAGGGCGACCAGGCCGGCGAGCACGACCACGCGTGCGGCCGGCTGGACGACGGTGAAGCCGAGGAGGCCGGTGAACAAGTTCCAGGTCGAGTCGTACAACGAGGTGACGAACGCCCACGCCGACACGTGGTCCAAATAGTCCCCGTTCCAGAAGCGCTGCAGGGCCGGTGACAGGTGCCGGTAGAGGAGGCCCGCGACCACGGCGCAGGCCACGGCGACGCAGCCCCCCGCTACGACGAGCCCCGCCAGGACCGGCCGGGAGCGACGGTGGAGGACGAGGAGGGCCACCCACAGGGCAACGACGACCAGCCCCATGGTGGCGGACACGGCGAAGGTCGCCACGGACGCCAGGGCGAACAGTGTGAGGTGGCGCCGGCTCGGCTGCCGCCGCGCCGCCTCCGCCAGGGCCAGGAGAAGGCAGGTGAGGAGGAAGTCGGCCCCGTACTCCTTCAGCCTGGTCGAGTAGGCGACGGCGATCGGGCTCACGCACACCAGTAGGGCCAGGCCGAGCCCGGCCACCCGGCCCAGCTTGAAGTAGCGGGCAACGGCGTACATGGCCGGCATGGCGGCCACGCCCAGGACGAGAGGTGGCAGCTGCGCCCACCAGGTGGTGCCGGGATCGAGCAGGAGGAATGTCCGCTCGAAGAGGTAGAAGCCCGGTGCCGTCACCCACATGTGCCAAGCGGTGCCGATGCCCACCTGCGACGAGAGCGCGGCCCAGGCGTCGTCCCGCCACAACCCGAGGCTGGTCAGCCCGTGCGCCCGGATGGTGGCACCGACGCCCATCACCGCCACGAGCGCGAGCCAGGTGCCCAGGGTCATCGGCCGGGCCGGGAAATCCGCCACCGCTCGCTCGGCGGGCGGCCCGCTCACCGCGTGCGCCGGCGCGGGCTCCTCCAACCCCGTCGCACCGAAGGCGGTCATTCCGTGGGCGGCATCAGGTGGCGACTGGGTCGGGCCGCACCCGGCACGGCTAGACCAGGTTGTCCCCGCCGAAGAGCTCGGAGACCGAGGTGTCCTCGAAGACGGCGTCAATGGCGTCGGCGATGATCTTGGCCACCGAGAGGACCTCCAGCTTGTCGAACGTACGGTCCTCGGCCACCGGCAGGGTGTCGGTCACGACGACCCGCGAGATCGGCGCCGCCTTCAGACGGTCGACGGCAGGGTCGGACAGGACGGCGTGCGTGGCCATGGCCGAGATGTCCGAGGCGCCGGCGTCGGCCAGCAGCTCGGCCGCGGCGCAGATGGTCCCGGCCGTGTCGATCATGTCGTCGATCAGGACGCAGTGGCGGCCCTCCACGTCACCGACCACGTGGCGGGCCTTGACCTCGTTGTAGGTGCCCCGGGGCCGCGTCTTGTGGATCAGGGCCAGGTCGAAGCCGAGATGCTGGCTGTAGCGCTCTGCCACCTTGACCCGGCCGGCGTCGGGCGCCACCACCACGACGTCGTTGCCGAAGTTCTCCCGCATGTACCCCTCGAGCACGGGCGTCGCCACCAGGTGGTCGAAGGGCACGTCGAAGAAGCCTTGGATCTGCCCCGAGTGCAGGTCCACGCTGATGACGCGGTCGGCACCCGCGGCGGAGAGCATGTCAGCCACGAGCTTGGCGGTGATCGGCTCGCGCCCGGTCGACTTGCGGTCCTGGCGCGAGTACCCGTAGTAGGGGCAGACCGCGGTGATCCGCTTGGCCGATGCCCGCTTGGCGGCGTCGATCATGATCAGGTGCTCCATGAGCGAGTCGTTCACGGGGGAGGCGTGCGTTTGGATGATGAAGACGTCGCAGCCGCGGATGGAGATGTCGTACTTGCAGTAGATCTCCCCGTTGGCGAACTCGCGCAGGTTCGCCTCGCCGAGCTCGACGCCCAGGTGACCCGCGATGTCCTGCGCCAGGCTCGGGTGTGAGCGACCGGAGACCAGCTCGAGTCGGCGCCGCGGGATCAACTCCACGTGCCCAACGCTACTTCGCTGGGGTCGGTCCGCGCCCCGGGTGTTCAGGCATCAGGGCTCCGCAGCACCGAGTGGGGCCCGATCTCGGCGCCGGCCGGCACCTCGGCGCCTGGCTCGAGGACGCTATAGGGGCCGATCCGCGCCCCGGCGCCGATGATGGCCCGGGTGCACACGCTCTCGCGCACCATCGCACCCTCGCCGACCGTGGTGTCGGTCAGCACGCTGTTGGGCCCGATCTCGGCCCCCGCGCCCACGGAGCAGTCGCCCCGCAGGATCACCCCGGGAAGCAGCGATACGTCGGCCTCCAGGCGGGCCTGCGCGTCCACGTAGGTGCGCTCGGGGTCCCACATGGTCACGCCACGGCGCATCCACCGCTCGTTGATCCGGTCGCGCAGCTCAGCCTCGGCCACGGCCAGCTGGGCCCGGTCGTTGACCCCGGCCGCCTCCATGGAGTCGGGCAGGAGGAGGGATCGCACCCGGTAGCCGGCGCTCGACAGCACGGCGACGGCGTCGGTGAGGTAGTACTCGCCCTGGGCGTTGGCCGGGCTGAGGCGGCGCAGGGTGGGCGCCAGGATGCTGCGCCGGAAGCAGTAGATGGAGGTGTTGACCTCCTCGATCGCCTTCTCCTCGTCGGTGGCGTCGGCCTCCTCCACCACCCGGCTGACGTCGCCGTCCTTGCCGTGCACGACCCGGCCGTAGCCCGAGGGGTTCTCGACCACGGCCGTCAGCAGCGTGGCACTGGCGTCCTCGGCGCGGTGAGCGCGCACCAGTGCCGCCAGGGTCTGGGGGCGGAGCAGCGGCGTGTCGCCAGGGAGCACGACCACGTCCTCCACCTCGTCGTCGTCGTCGGGCAGCCCGGTCAGGCCGACGGCCAACGCGTCGCCCGTGCCCGACTGGGTGAGCTGCTCCACGAACTCGATCTCCATGGTCGGTGGGGCGAACTGGACCAGGGTCTTGGTCACCCACTCGCCCCGGTGCCCCACCACGACCACCACCCGATGGACGTCGATCTCGGCCATGGCGTCCAGGACGTGGAGGACCATGGGTCGGCCGCACAGGAGGTGCAGCGGTTTGGGGCGCTCGGAGCGCATCCGCGTCCCCTCCCCGGCGGCCAGGACCACGGCGGAGAGGCGGCGTTCGTGCATCGACGCATTCTTAGCCCGCCGGGCAGCCCGGTGCGGTCATGGTCGACCCCGGGAGTCATCGGGGCCTCATCGCCCGATCCGTTCTCGATGTGATCTTCTCGGACCCGCCGTCGACCGCGAGCGGCTTGAGGATTCCTCCGCCGACCCAGGCTTCGCCGTCGGAGGCCAGACGGGTTCTCACATGAGCCCGGTCCCGACCCCGGTACTGTCATGAGCGTGATCCCCTACGACGAGTTCGGGCTCTTCCACGAGAACGCCGCCGAGTACGACCTGCCCTACACCGGGCCCCCCGACGTGCGCCGCGTCGACGTCGAGGTCGCGCCGGGCCGCAAGGTCTCCAGCCTGGTCTGGGGCACCGACCCGCCCGAGCTCGTGCTCGTCCACGGCGGGGCGCAGAACGCCCACACCTGGGACACGGTCGCGCTGGCCCTGGGCCGGCCGCTGGTGGCGGTGGACCTGCCCGGCCACGGCCACTCCGACGGCGGGCCCGAGGGCTCCATCTCCGCCGGCAGCAACGGCCGCGACCTCGCGACCGTCGTAGCCGAGCTGGCCCCCGACGCACGCGGCGTCGTGGGCATGTCACTCGGTGGGATGTCCTCCATCGCACTGGCGGCCCACGCCCCGGGGCTCGTGCGCGCCCTCGTCCTGGTCGACATCACCCCCGGGGTGAACGCGGAGAAGGCGGCTCCGGTGACCAACTTCGTCAACGGACCCGCCAGCTTCGACAGCTTCGACGAGCTGCTGGCCCGCACCATGGAGCACAACCCCACCCGGTCGGAGTCGTCGCTGCGTCGGGGCATCCTGCACAACGCCGTCCAGCGCGAGGACGGCAGCTGGGTCTGGCGCTACGCGCGCTTCCGCACCGACGACGCCACGGCCCATCCCGACTTCGGCGACTGGTGGGAGGCGATCTCCGGGCTGACCGTCCCGCTACTGCTCGTGCGCGGCCTGGCTTGGTCCGTCGTCGACGACGCCGACGTGGCCGAGCTCCTGAGCCGCCAGCCCAGCGCCACCGTGGTGGGCGTCGAGGGGGCGGGCCACAGCATCCAGGGCGACCGGCCGCTCGAGCTGGCCGGCATCCTGGACGACTTCCTCTTCCCGGGCGGCTGATGGATTCGCGCGTCTGGTTCTCGCGCCGCGCCCTGAAGCTGCACGCGGTCATCCTGATCGTGGTCCCCGGCTTCCTGGCGCTGTGCCTCTGGCAGGTCTCCCGCGCCGTCGATGGCAACACCCTCAGTTGGGCCTACGTCTTCGAGTGGCCCCTCTTCGCCGGGTACGCCGTCTACATGTGGTGGCGCCTCGTGCACGAGGCGCCTGAGGGCACGCCGCCGCCCGCCTCCGCCGACGACCCAGCCGGCGGCCCGGACGCTTCCGCCTCCGCCGACACCGCGGGCGACGCGCGCCAGGAGGAGGACCCCGAGCTGGCTGCCTACAACGCGTACCTGGCACAGCTGGCGGAGCGGGACAAGGCCGCCGAGCGGTGACGTGAACTCCGGGGGGATCGGTCGAGCCCCCCGGAGCGCGAACACCGGTGACGCTCCGGGGGGAGGGCTCGAACCTCCAACCTCCGATTCGGCCCCAGGTGGGAGCCGCGTGTTTTCGTTCTCCCTGATCAGAGCGACACAGAGCGACACCTACTGCCATCGTCAGCCGCGCCGCTATTCAACGCGGATTCAACGAACTCCCTACGGTGCGCCCAACACTTTCATGTTGAAATCGATCCACCTGCTTCGCAGGGCGCGAAACTCCCTATCGAACGCGAGGACCTCCGAGTGAATCTGAAAGTCGCTGAGAGTCCGGTGTGGGCTGTGAACCTGACGGCGGATCCACTTGTCTGTTTCGTCGAACCACGGCTCGAAGTCGGCCGGGAGTCCGCTCCTGGTCATTTTTCACTGCCTCCAGAGACGTGGGGATGCCGTAGCAGGTTACGCCACCAGCCCCCGCCCTAGTGCCATCCGCCTGCGGTTCTATGGGGGCGGAATCAGTATCGAAGGATTGAGAGCGCCCCACGAGACGAGACACCCGTAAGGTGACGAACCGGAAGTCGGGACGTCGAACGTAAATGACTGGGTCGAACCGCGCTGGATAGTCAGCTCTGGCCCGGTTGAGCTGCCGATTACGTGCCCGCTTGAGTCCCCCACCTCTGCTGAGACGGTTGATGACTCCTCTGTCGGCGACCCTACGGCCATCAGGTTGCCGCTGACGGTCACGCTGCTTCCCGACGCGACGCATGCGATATCAGAACCTTGAACCAGGCTTGCTCCGTTTTCGTGGACGACGAGGCTGTCGCCACCCCCCGAGCAGCTGTTCAACAAGGCGGCTAGCCCGCACAGCGCAGCGATCATGAACGGCACCCTCATCATCCGGACCATAAAGGCTGCCGAATATCTCGGGCTACGCCCACTCATGCGGGACGTCGACCGTGTGGCCCCGAGCCTCGGCCTCGGCGACTTCCTTGACCAACTTCTCCCGCATCTCTCGGACTTTCGGAGTATCAGGGAGCGTTGAGCCTTCGGGCCCGATCCCCATCACCACCTCAGCGAGCAGGTGGTACAGGTCCTCTGTGTCCCAGACCTCAGCCACGATCACCAGTCTAGAACCGGGTGCCCTCCCTTCTCACGGAGCGTCACGCGATGTAATCTTCTGCCACTGGATCCCGCGAGGGGTCGTTCATAGAGAGGAGCCGTCTGAGTCGACAAGCAAACGAAGTCGAATCCGAATCACAAGATCATCGAGGCCGCGTCAATGGCGACGCGGCCGTTTCGCGTCTGCTCGACACTGAGGCGGCTGCCTCCTATCTCGGTACGAGCCCGCGCCACGTCCGCAAGTTGTGGAGCGAACGCAAGCTCGCCGCCGTGCTCGTCGGCCGCCTGGTGCGGTTCGACCGAGAGGACCTCGACGCCTTCATCTCCTCACGGCGCGTCGAGGCCGTCCGGTGAGCGCCGCCGTCGAGCGGGTCGTCGCTTCGCTCGAGCGCGCCGGGTGCGACCCGAAGCAGATGGCGGACGGCAGTTTCCGCTCCCGGTGCCCAGCGCATGACGACCGCAAGCCAAGCCTCAGCGTTTCCGAGGGTAGGGAGGGCTGCGCAGTCTTGTTGTGCCGCGCCAGCTGCGAGACCGTTGACGTGCTGGCCCACCTCGGGCTCAGCTGGGCGGACCTGTTCGACGGCAGCGAACGCAGCGACAAGCGGGACGATGGGGAATGGACCCCCTACGGCCCAGCCCTAGAGGTCTACCGCTACACCGACGAAGCGGGCACGCTCCTCTTCGAGAAGTGCCGGTGCAAGGGCAAGCAGTTCCCCCAGCGTCGGCCCGACAAGAGTGCGAAGTCGGGTTGGGCCTGGAAGCTCGGAGACGTCCGCCAACCCCTCTACCGACTCCCCCGTGTGCTCAAGGCCATCGAGGCAGGCGAGACGATTTTTTGCGTAGAAGGTGAGAAGGACGTCCACGCGCTCGAGCGGGCCGGGGTCACTGCGACCACTAACCCGGGAGGCGCGGGCAAGTCGGGCAAGTGGCTCCCCGAGCACACCGAGACGTTGAGGGGCGCGGACGTGGTGCTCGTGGCCGACCGCGACGATGCCGGTCGGCAACACGCGCTCTGTGTCGCCCAGGCCCTCGAAGGCGTGGCCCACTCGGTACGCCGGGCCGAGGCCCGGGCGGGCAAGGACGCCTATGACCACCTCGCCGCGGGGCTCGACGTCGAGGACTTCGAGCTCGTCCCCGACGGAGCGACGTGGTCAGGCACTGACTCAGTGGCGGAGGAGGCG
>Ga0181518_10002459_pt1 | contig 17825 bp, 9 predicted proteins | sample PEATcosm2014_Bin_28_FD_119751 | JGI IMG/M metagenome (GOLD analysis project Ga0181518, IMG submission 119751) | Peatland microbial communities from MTU Mesocosm Facility, Houghton, MI, USA - PEATcosm2014_Bin01_60_metaG | ecosystem: Environmental > Terrestrial > Soil > Wetlands > Peat | place... | reverse complement strand
GGTGCAAATCGCTTCCACAAAACCACCCTCCGGCACGCCGCCGGGAATGGTCAATATACCCGAGGGGGAATTCCTGTTTCAGGTGAACGGTGTCGAGATAGAAGGCCTCAACGATATGGGCGTGGACGTCCAGTACCCTTGGGAAGATTCGGCCCGCCGGTATCATGAGCATACCCTGCATGTGAAATCCTTCTGGATTGATAAATTCCCGGTCACCAACGCGGAATTCAAGAAATTTCTGGAGGCTACCCACTATCATCCTCAGGATGACTTGAACTTCTTGCGAGACTGGAAAAACGGCACCTATCCTGAAGGATGGGACAACAAGCCGGTTACCTGGGTATCCTTGGAAGACGCGCGCGCCTATGCGGCATGGTCGGGCAAGCGTCTGCCCCACGAATGGGAATGGCAGTATGCCGCACAGGGAACCGACCGGCGGCTGTACCCCTGGGGCAACGATTGGGAACCGTCGGCCGTCCCAGCGCCTGACAAGTCACGAACTATGCGCGGCCCCGATGCCGTGGACGCGCATCCCAAGGGGGCAAGCCCGTTCGGTGTTATGGACCTCGTCGGAAATGTCTGGCAGTGGACCGATGAATTCACCGACGAGCATACGCGAGGAGGAGTTCTACGCGGGGGTAGCTACTACGTACCGCAGGGCTCGATCTGGTATTTTCCGCAAGCCTATAAACTTACCGAGCACGGTAAACTACTCATGATGGCACCGAGCATGGACCGTTCCGGGGCTTTGGGATTCCGGTTAGTGCAGGACGCACAGTAAAAGGGGACCAGCCATTCGGAAATCAGTCATCATCTATCTGAAGAGGCGCTTTTAGACTTTACTGAATACCAATTCAACTGATGAGCGCCAACGTTACAATGCGGCAAATTGCGGAGCGTGCTCAAGTCTCCATCGGCACTGTCTCCCACGTTGTCAATAACACTGCGCCGGTGCGGCCCAAGCTTCGCGTGCGCGTATTAGAAGCGATCCGTGCCCTCGGATTCCAACCGAGCGCCCTCGCGCAAGGACTGCGCCTGAATCGCACCAAGATTCTCGGCATGATCATTCCTGACGTCACCAACCCGTTCTTCCCTGGTGTCGTGCGCGGCGCGGAAGACGTGGCCTTCAAACACTCTCATCGGCTCATCCTCTGTAACACCGACAACGATCCCGCTAAGGAGGCTTCCTACTTTGCGGAACTTCGCTCTCTTCGCGCTGCCGGTTTCTTGATCATTCCCGCCGCTGGCAGCACGCTCACGTCGGAAATCCTTGCTGGCGCACCGGGCATTCCTCCCGCTGTTTGCCTGGACCGCTGTCCAGAAGGTTGGACCGGCGACGCCGTCGTTGTCGCCAACGAACTGGGCGCCTATCGGGCAAGCAAGTATCTTATTCAGTCCGGGCATCGGAACATTGCGGTTATTACCGGTCCGGCACTCCTTGCCAACGCCGTGGAACGGCTGAACGGTTTTAAGAAAGCCTTGCGCGAAGCGCGCTTGCCGCTCGCTACTGAGTTCATTCAGGAAGCTAACTTCGATACCCGTAGCGGCTTCCAGGCCGCTAAACGTCTCTTGCGCATGTTGCCGCGTCCCACCGCCATCTTTGCCTGCAACGACCTGATGGCGCTGGGTGTGCTCCGCGCCGTCCATGAACTGGGTTTGCGATGCCCTGAGGATATTTCGTTGGTGGGATTCGACAATCTCGAATTCTGTGAATACACCAGTCCCGCTCTCAGTTCTGTCTTCCAACCCGACTACCAACTAGGAGCCACCGCGGCCGGGTTGCTGCTGGACCGGATAAACGGTCTACGAAACAAACCCAAGCGCATCCTGCTGGAAACGGAACTCAAGATCCGCAGTTCGGTGATGGCCATGCCAGGGGCGGTTACTTTGACCAACAGGAATCCAGGCAGCACGGATAGCAACGCACGGCCGGTGGCAACGAAACGCGGCTAGTTTTTCATTCGCATTTCTGGCGTTGTGCTTTCAGTTTCGTCGTGGAACGCTTTGCCGCCGTCGTACAGCGCAACCCTCGCTTTCAGCTCCTCTACTAATTCTTGCTTGTTCTGTTGCGTCGCAAGAACCAAAGCACGCCGCGCGGTCCTCGCAGCCGACGAGAACCTGCCTGCCTCTGCATAAGCCGCAGCGAGCGTATCGAGAATTTCTGGTTTCTCCCCGCCTGCCAACCCGAGTGCCCGCTCGGCGTAAGCGACGGCTTCCCCTCCGTTGCGGATGGAATTATCCGGATTGGTTGCCAACAGCCAGGCCACCTGATTCAAAACTGCCAAATGGTTTGCCTCCACGCTGATCCCCTTCCGCCAATGGGCCAGCGCTTCACGAATCATTCCCATTTGGTAGTAAGCATCTCCCAGCCGGTATTGCGCCTTGGCGTAACCCGGCGTCACCTCCACTGCCTTTAACCATTCCGCAATCGCTTCGTCGCGCTTACCCATCTGCTCCAGCAACTCTCCCCAGTTATAGTAAGCTTCCACAAATTTCGGATTCAGCTCCGTCGCTTTACGAAAGTTTGTCGCCGCCTCTTCGTAATTTCCGTTCCTGGCCAGGCCGAGGGCCAGTCCGTTACGCGCTGCTTCATCTTCCGGATCTGTTTCCACCGCTCTATTCCACTCCGCGAGCGCTTCCGCGAATTTTCCGTTGCGCGTCAATTCAGCGGCGTGATCGCAGATCTGAACAGAGTCGGCTGCGGGCGCATCGATCTTCAGCAGACCATCTTTGGGGATGTTAACGAATTCAGGAATATTCACGGCCCGGTTTGCCGCCGTGGCATTCTCCACCAGGATCGCCGGACTATCATCGCCGTTCGCATCGATGTGCGTAAGATAAAGCTGCGTGTACGGTGATCGCACTTTCGAGGAAAATGCCAGCCAGCGCCCATTGGGCGAAAAGCTGTGCCATGAATTCATCAGCCGGGTATTGCATCGCATGCGCCGCGCCACACCGCCCTTGGCGGGAATGATGTAAAGCTGGCTGTCGGGCCGCATCAACTGGCCATTCCGGCTCTGCACAAATACAATCCATCGGCCATCTGGCGATACCTTGGGGAAGCTATTGCTCATGCCGTTCCCGGACGCACCTTCGATCGGTAGTGGCCGCCCGCCTTTCCCTGCATTGAACGGAATACGATACAGGTCGTACTTGATCTGCGTCTCATTTGGATCGTTGGCATACTTTGCGGGCTGCTGGGATATCGAATAGGGCTCCTTTTCCTTTGCTCGCGCAAAAACGATGTAGCTGCTGTCGGGGCTCCACACACCGTCGGTCTGCACATAATCAAGATCATCGGCGCCCGGCAAAGGCTGTCGCTCTCCTTTGGCGCGGCTGTACCAACTCAGGATTCCCCGCGTTGGGAAGAACACCTGGAGAAAATGGTAGTCTTTGAAATTCGAGAGGTAGTAAGAACCTTGCAAGTCCAGTCCCGGTCCCGTGAATGTGGTCAGGACATACTGCCCATCCGGCGAAACTTGCGACATGAAGCCGACCCTGGTCAGCCCCAACTGCCAGTCGCCGTTCCACGAGATCAAATCCTTGCGCCGGATAGTCATCTGCGGCTGCACGGGAGCCAGTGCGTACAATCCCTTGTCGTTCCCAGGGCCGTCCATATCCATGCCGAGCGTCTTACCGTCATTCGAAAAAGAATGGCAGTTGGCGCAAGTATGCATGCCCGTCAGCAGCAAGCGGCTGCGCGTCTCGCCCACATATCGCAGTCGCCACGCGATCAAAGGCACCGCATTAGGGTCCAGAGGCTTGATTGCACTCTTATCGCCTTCTGTCGGCATGAGCGGTACATCGCGATAGAAGATAGGCGCGCCCACCGGATCTCTGGATATTTGGACACTGACTTTGCCGCGGGACACCGGCAGTTTTTCTCGGAAACCGGTGAACGTGATGGTCGCCGGAAAATCCACGGCATGTTTCTTCAGCGATGCCCATGTTTCGTCATCAGGAATCCAAGTTCGGGTGGCGGCTAATTGGGGAGTCAGGGTGGGCCGCTCGTTTGAGGGTGCAACACAGCGCTCGTCAATCTCGCCGATTTGGAAGCGCTCGCCGCGGGAGTTCGCGTGCACCTCCGGGGAATCATCAGCAAATACGATATCAATCTGCCACGCCGTTGTGTCTTCCGCGGTATCTCGCCAGAGAAAAGTGGGCGGCGCCATGTCCGGCGGGAAGATCGATTTCTCGTCGGGATAATCCACGATGATTGGCTTAAGCCTATTCGCGGACGTTGCATTGTCTTCTGTGCCGACTTTCGTTTGGGCCGCCGCAGGCAGACTTATGCACAGGCTAAGCAACGCACAGGTCAAATGAATGAGCAACACCAGGATTGTAACGAAGGACGTGGAAGTCTCTGCCCAACTTCTGGCACCGGCCCTGAAAAACATTCGCCCCACCTGTGGCGAAAAGGATATGCGCCTCACAAGCTCTCGTCAAGGGGAAGCGCATGCCCAGCTGCTCTTTAGGGCCAGCATTCCACTGGTCATCGTTTTCTATCCCTATAGCTTATTTCGAGGAATGCTTGAAGATACTCCGCTAGCCGCAGGTGGGTCCACGCGTGATGATTTCACCCTGGTGTGCCGTCACGCAAGTCCGCTGGAATAGTCGAAACTGGCCTCAGGTGCCAAAACTCTTTTTCTTGCAATGGTTTTTATCAGGGCTGATGCCCTCTCCCCACGATCGAGAAAGCGCACGAACTTCTGGGACGGCAAACTAGCGAGTTGAATTCAAAAGAACTGGCGGAGAGGGGGGGATTCGAACCCCCGGTAGAGGTTTTGGCCCCTACAACGGTTTAGCAAACCGCCGCCTTCAGCCTCTCGGCCACCTCTCCGCGGCAAACTTCTTGCAGTATTGTAGCGTAATACTGCATTTCGTGACAGCCCCGGTATCCCTCCGGGACGGACAGGCACAGCCAATAACAGGGGCCCAAAATGAGCAAAGGGAGCTCGCGGAAAAATGCCGCGAAGCAACCGCAAGCGCTCAATGCCTGCTTAAAATCTCCGAGAAACGACCGTCAGGGATCAGCTCATGCGATGGAGCTCTTTGCTGCCACCGGTGCTGACTGAAACCCATCTTTCTGGCGGAAATAAGCGGCAACGCGATCGATAATCTGTGCTAGAGAAGTCTGCGGACGGAAGCCCGTGAGAGAAACAAGCTTATCAATGCACGGCACGCGGCGCATCATGTCTTCGAAGCCTGGTTCATAGGCCTTGTCGTAGGGCACGAACTGGATCGCAGAAGAACTGTTCGTACGCTGCTTGACGATTTTGGCCAGGTTTTCGATGGTAACTTCTTCGGTGTTCCCGATGTTCACCACTTCCCCCAGCGCCCGCTCCAGCGGTATCAAGCGTAGCAGCGCCTCGACGGTGTCACGCACGTCGCAGAAACACCGCGATTGCGTCCCATCCCCATACACTTCGATGGGGGCTTGCTCCAGGGAACGCTTCACGAAATTAGGTAGCACCATCCCGTAGCGCCCTGTCTGCCGCGGGCCGACAGTGTTGAAAAATCGCGCCACGATGACCGGCTGTTTCTTTTCCTTCCAGTACGACAGCGCCAGAAATTCGTCCAGCGCTTTGGAAGCGGCATAGCTCCAGCGCCCCTTGGTTGTAGGGCCGAGAACAAGATCGGCATCTTCGTGAAAGGGCACCTGAGTATTCTTGCCGTACACCTCAGAAGTGGACGCAATCAGCAGGAGCTTTTTTTTCTTGCAGGCAGCTTCCAGGATAAGTTGCGTGCCGTTCACATTGGTTTCGATCGTGCGCACCGGGCTCTCCACGATCAGTTTCACGCCCACCGCAGCCGCAAGATGAACGATGACGTCCGCATCATCCACTAATTCCGCAAGGAGTTGGCGGTTTTCGATCCCGTCCAGGTGGTACTCCAAACGATCAGAACCTTTCAAGTGCCGGATATTCTCCATGCTGCCCGTTGACAGATTGTCCAGCAACACCACCCGCTCGCCTTGCTCCAGCAGCCTTTCCGTCAGGTGCGAGCCGATAAATCCAGCACCCCCGGTAATGAGATATCGCACGTAGCCTCCTCAGAGTTTGTCAGAATCGTCGAGGTCCGCAGAATGTACCGAAGCGCGGGAGGGGGATCCTTCGCTGAGCGGATCCAGGGTTTCCTGAGGACCATAGCCATACGAATAGGGATAGTATCGGTAAGAGTAGTAATAATCCGGGGCGCTGGCATCTACGGCGTTCAGCACCACTCCCAAGAGATGGCTCTTCACGCTCGTAAGCAGGTCCCGCGTGCGCGTAAAGGCTTCTTTGGGAGTTTCACCGCTGCGCACCACCAGGAGTACGCCATCGACTTGCACGGACAGAATGACCGCATCGGTGGCGGCCATGATGGGCGGTGAGTCAATCACAATAAACTTGTATTTAGTGCGCAATTCCGCGATGGCATCCGTCAACCGGTGCGACGACAACAAGTCCGCCGGATTTGGAGGTAGCGGCCCCGTGGGGATTGCCGCAAGATTCGGAATCGCGGGATGCGGAACTGTGACCAGGTCCAAAGTGGACACGCCGGCAAGATAAGAACTCAAGCCGGCATACTTGCCAGTCCCCAAATTTAACAAACGAGTGATGCCGGGCTTGCGCAGGTCCGCATCTACGATAACGGTCTTGTCGCCCAACTGCGCCAGGGTCACCGCAAGGTTTGCGGCAGCAGTGGTTTTTCCTTCGCGCGGCAGCGCGCTGGTTACCAGGATGACTTGCGGCGGACGATCCGGCTGCGAGAGCAGGAGAGCTGTACGCAACGCGCGAAATGCCTCGGAGACCTGCGATTTCGGCAAGTGTTGCGCCACAAGCTCGATCCGCTTCTCATTGCCGTTCGTGGATGCCCCTCTCAATAGTCCGCTTCGTCTGCTTGCCGTTGCGCCGTCTCCAAAAGCTGGCACCACGGCAAGAGAAGGCAGGCGCGCAAGCGTTTCGACGTCATCTGGGGTTTTCACCGTGTTATCCAGATACTCGCGGAGTAACGCCAACCCGATTCCCCCGATCAGCCCCACCAGAAACGCCAGCGCAATATTGCGCGCTTTGGCGGGACGCGCCGGATAGGAAGGGATCATCGCCGGATCAACAATGTGGATGTTGGAAGACCGCAGACCCGCGGAGATGCCCGCTTCCTTCAGCTTGGTCAACAGCCCTTCATAAAGAGCTTTGTTGGCTTCCGCCTCGCGCCGCAATATGTTGTACTGCACCATTTTTTCAGACATCAAGTTGGTGTCCGCTTTTTGTTGGTCCAGGGCTTTGGTGCGAAGCTCTTCCAGTTGCAGCGCGGCCCGGTAGTCGTTCTCCAACTCCACGACAACACTCTTGCTCTGGCGGTTAATCTGCTCGTCTACATCCTTGATTTCCGCCTGAATCCGCAGCACCTTCGGGAAACTCGGGCCATATTGGTTCACGGCTTCCGTGTATTGCACGGATAGGTCGGAGCGCTTTTTCTGCAATTCCTGTAGAACGGTGTTATCGCGCAACTGCGGAACCGCTTCGAGTTCTCCGGACTTCGCAAATTCGTAAAGCGCCTGCTTCTTGATGCGATCGCTTTGCGCGTCGGTCAGTTCCTTGTTCAAATCGCCGAGGCGCTGCGTGGTCATGGTTTGCTTGTCGTCAACCGTCCAGATCTGATTCTGCCGCTCGTACTCGATCCGCGCGTTTTCAGACCGCTCGACCTTGACCTTCAGTTCGTCAAGCTGCCCGGCCAGCCACCGCGATGCCTGGGTCGTGGCTTCGTATTTGCTCCGGTAATTCTGCTCGATATAATTTTCCAGATGCGCATTCACCATGCGCGCCGCCAGTTGCGGGTCGGTCGATTCAAAACTCACTTCCATTAAATTGCTGTTCGGAATGCGTTTTACGCCCAGGCTCCCAAGAAATGCGCTGATTTCCGGAGGGCGTTTCTGATTCGCCAGGCTTCCGGTGGCGATTGCCTCTGATGGGCCATTTTCGCTGGCAAAGTCCGGATTGGTTGCGACCCCGCTATTGCGGACCGTCTGCAGTGCTAGTGTCTCGCTCGTCAGGATCTTCGCCTGCGTCTCGATGTAGTTCTCGTCCTCCATCATCAAATCGTAGGAATCCGCGCCCTGGAACGGGAGAACATTCGGGTTTTCGCGGTCGATTTCGATTTTCGCGGTGGCCACATACACCGGGCGTGTGCGGAACGTGGCAATGCTCACGATCGTTACCACCAGGAGCAGGAAAGAAAGAATCAGCCACTGATGCTTCCGCAAAATAAGCAGGTAGTCATACAAATGCGGTTCGCGCGGCGAGAGGTCGATGTGGAAGCGCGCGGATGGACTGTACACATTCACGCCCCCATTTGACCCGGGGTCCCGCGGCATTATTTTCGTATCGTCGTTCATTTCAGGCATCTCAGTGATACGCGATCCGGTAGATGGCTACAGCGCTGCCCAGAGTAACTCCCAAAGCCACTGCACTGAGCACCACTTGTTTGGCCCGGCTATCCGGAATGTAAAGGATGTCGCTGGGGCGCATCTGCAGGTCTTCGGATTCGCGATGAATCACCTTCTTCAGATCCACTTCCGTTTCCGTCTGCTTGCCCTGATCGTCCTTCCGAATGATGACGGCGTGATCCAACTTCGCAATACTCGTCAGGCCCCCGGCGAGAGAGAGCACCTTGAGAGTCGTGAGCTGCGTGCGATCGTTTGAAACCACAAAGCCACCTGGATGGTTGACCGCCCCTAGGACATAGACAATCCCTGCGTGCGGAACCGTAACCACATCTCCGCCCTGAAGAGGAATGTTGTTGTGAAGATCCCCCGCTTCCAGCAGCTCATTCAAATTAATCGTAATCGTGCTTGCAGACGCCAATCGTTGCTCCGGCAGCGGAATGCCCCCCGCGGGAGGTGCCGCCGCGGTCTGCGGCATTTCCGCCACAGAAGGAAACCCGGAAGCTCCGGTCGCTGGAGTTTTCGCGGCTTCGCTGGCTTCCGTCGTGCCGGTCGCCACATCGATTTCCGGGGGCTCGCCTGAGTTCGAACCTGTGCCCGCGCCAGCGCCAGGTGCGCCCGGCTTATTGATTGCCGCGGGATCCTTCACTTCAATAAATGTTGCGGTATGAGCGCGAGAAACGATGATGGTATCGCCGGCATCCACTGCTATGCCGCCAGCTTCGGCCAGCACTTCGAGCAAGGTCACACTGCGCTCCGCCTCGTAGACCATCGGGTGCTGCACCGCCCCAACAATCGTAATCGGCCGGCTGCGATGCTCTTTCACCATCACACCTACTACCGGATGACTCACCAGGCCATTCGCTTCCAGAACCTCCGCGATTTTCTGCTCCGCTTGGAGTTCGGTCAGCCCCACAACCTGCAGACGAACCGGGACAAGGGGAATCCCGACCGTGCCCGATTGGCTGACCCGCAATTCGCGCGACAGTTCTGGCACATCGAACACCGATATATCCAATAGGTCGCCATTTCCAATCACGTAATCGTGTGGACCAGACTTTGCTCCCGTAGAAAGATTTCGAATGCGCTCGTTGGTCTGTTGCGGCGTTTCCAGGACGGGGGCGTCCTGCGCAAAAATCCGCGGGGCAAGCACGAACCCGCTCGCCAGGAGCATTAAGCACATGGGCAACGATCGATTTGCACCTCGCACTTCGTACATCAAGATGTCTGACCCCCTTGCGGCATTATACCGTTTGTAGCCTGCGAACTGCCCCTTGTTTTCGCACTAAACTGACCGGCGGAATCCCCTGCGATTCGCCCGGGCGAGGAGGGTTGAAGGCGGGTCGTCGCCAGGAACGCGGCTACCATAAACAGCATCGCGTTGGCTGGTATGTGCAGGTTAAAGTCTACCAAACCGTGGACCAGTAGCCCACTGCATCCCACCAGCCCGGACAAATTCAAGGAGGCCCCGAAGGAACTTCCGAGCTCCGCCAACCCACGCAAGGACTCAAGTAAGAGGACTCCAAGAAACCAGGCGCAGCACAGGCCACCCAGAACCCCCGTTTCCGCCAAGGCCTCCAGGTAGTCGTTGTGGCTGTGATTCACGATCTTGCCGTCGTAGAACGTGTCGTACGGGGGAAAGACCATTTGAAGTGTCCCCAGTCCCGTCCCCATCACCGGGTGGTCGAGGAAGATATGCCAGGTGTCTAAGCGCATAGACGCACGTTTCCCCTCGGTGACCTCCAGGGATTGATAGTTGGTGAACCGCTGCAGCACCTGATGCACGCCAATCCAGGAAACCGCCAGGACGGCGCACAACACCGCTATTCCCCCCACCAGCATGTGCCTGCCGCGGACCCGCCGCACCAGCAACAGAAGAAACAATATGACCATTTCTACGGCCAGGCTGACGATCCCTCCGCGCGAAGCCGAAAGCAGCAGGGCCACGATCGGGACGATCGCGAAAAGCACCACAAGAAACAGCCGCTCGCGACGGACTTTCCCCAGGAACAAAGGCACCAACGCAACCGGGATCAGAAGTTCCGCAAACCCCGCAAAGTGGTTCCGGTTAACATAGGGCCCAAAAGGCAGGCCACCGTACCTCATGACGCGGAACCAGTAGAGCTTGCCGTTGAATGTGAGGTGCTGAAGAATCCCAAAGATCGAAACGAAGAAAGCCAGGCTCATCAGAAACCACAACAGCCCTCTCATGTGGCTGGAACGGTTGAACGACACCGTCAACAGCAAGAGCAAAGACAGATTGGCAATCAGAAGCTGCAGCTCCACACGTGTGTAATACTGCGATGCCGTGGTGTGAAATACCATCTGCATGAACACCAGCAGGCTTAGGCTGGCCAGGGGCATAAACAAAGGTGAGAGCTGGACCTGTTCGGATTGCCGCTGGTATTGGCGCAAAGCCCACAGCACCACAAGCCACGCCAGTCCGATCTCCACGACCGCCTGCGACCATTCCTCCACTCCACCATATGCAAGAACGCTGAACGTCACGAGTGCACAGATAACCAGGCGGAAGAATCTCATGGCTGCCGCTTCTCCGGCGTCTCCGGCACCAGCGTCACGTCATCGATCCAGGCGTTCCCCGATATGCGTACATCCGGGTCGTCGCTAGGATCACGGCGTATACACACCTCCACCCGATGAACATCTGGCCCGGCCTTCCACGGGAGATCAATTGAAGTCCACGGAGTCGTGCCATGCACCTCATGCGTCACGATCGGGGGAATGTACGTCTTGCCCATGCTTTGCAAACGGAACGATAGCCCCTGATTTGTGGTCAACTCTTGCGTTTTGATCCAGCCGGAGAACAGGTAATCTTTGCCCGGTTCCACAAGCCCCATGGTGCAGGCCACGTCCAGATTCGGGTTTTCCTTGCCGTTGAACGAAATCCGCAGCGACTGCTCCCCCGAGAGTTTTTGCGTGCCATCGAGTGTCGTGCGCACTCCCTGCACAATCGGCTGAAATTGCCAGGCAAAAGGTGCGTTGCTGATGCCGGATTCAAAACTTGGATCCCATAAGACGGAACCCCTCGGCTGCAGCAACGGCGGAAGGTCCAACGTGGCCATTCCCTGTTCCCAGATTCGCCTTGCATCGGCGTCTGCTCCCGATGCCAGTAGTGCGTTCACCAGCGCGGCGAAATCGCGTATCTGAAGATGCGGTTGCATTGCCAGCAACTGTGCCCAGACTTCCATGGCCACGCCCAGTTGCTTGGCGCTCGTGGCCTCGGCGATCACATCGACGTACACTCCCGGTTGGGCTGGCAACACCTTGCCAAGAATCTCGTCAAGGTTCGGGTCCGCCCGGTAGACCCGAGAGAAGGCCGCTGCAGCCCTGCCAGGGTCGGCCAGCAGCGCCAGGTGAAGTTCCTCAAACGCATGCGGCAAATCCCCCGTCCGCAACAAGTAGTTTCCATAGCGCCAGGCAACTTCCGCCGAAACCGGGTAGCTTTGCTCGGCGCGTTGGTAGGCCTCGCGTGTCGCCTCCGCATTCCCTTCCAATTCATAAGCTGTGGCCAGATCCAGCCAGGCCTCCGTGTAGTGCGGATCAAGCGCTATCGCGTGATGGAGGGAATCCTCGGCCCGGGCAGGATCCGGATCCTCCAGGCTGTACTGCTCATAGTGTCCCAGCCGGTACCAATATTCCGGATTGCGCGGCTCCAGGCGCGCGGCGGTCTCGAAGTCTTTGGTGGTTGTGCCTTCGGCAGCACGCGCCGCAAGCGCCATCCGAATCCCAAAAAAAGACACCACCACGGCGACCGCAACGGCCCCTAAAACCAACAGACCCCGCGAGAGGGAATCAGAAAGGCGAAGGATCATCTGAAGGCTACTGTGCCTAGTCGAAAAAGCAGATGCAAGAATAAAGTAAAAGAAGAACGATGACGAGGGATGCTGTTCCAGTTTGGAACGGTGCTCTATTTCCCCAGCGACGCCACTTGCCCCTCATCCACCCGGCCTCGCCGCCGTACATCAATGCCAAGCCTCTTGATCTTCTGATTTAGGGTTGACAACGGTATCAGAAACCGCTCTGCCGCCTCTGTCTGATTCCACCCCGTTCGCTCCAGCATATCCACAATAATTCGCCGTTCCACCTCATCGATGATCTGGAACAGCGAGGGATTGGGATTGTCTGCCGCGGTACGCGCGCCAGATTCCCCCGGCAAGGGTGGGAGAAACTCCGAAAGCTGCAGGCGCACCCCCCGGACGATCTCCTTGCTACGAATGGAATCCGGCAGCAGGTCGACGTCCACGCGCTCTTGCGTCGAAAGAACCACGGCGCGCTCCACCACGTTCTCCAGTTCCCGCACGTTTCCTGGCCAGTCGTAATCCATCAGCAGCTTCATCGCCGCCGGTGTAAATTGCCGCAGTGGTTTTGCATTTTCCAGGCAAAAGTGCTCCATAAAATGAATCAGCAGGAGCGGAATGTCTTCCCGCCGGTCGCGCAGCGGCGGCAAGCGAAGATGGATAACGTTCAAACGATGGTACAGGTCTTCGCGAAACCGCCCTTCCTTGACCAGCGAAAGCAGGTCGATATTGGAAGCAGCCACGATGCGCACGTCCACTTTGATCTGCTCCGTGCCGCCCAGCCGCATGAATTCGCGCTCCTGAATCACGCGTAGAAGCTTGGCCTGGGTTTCCGGGCTCACGGTGGCGATTTCATCGAAGAAAATCGTGCCCTGATCGGCCACCTCGAAAAGACCTTTCTTGGAGGCCACCGCGCTGGTAAACGCGCCCTTCACATGCCCGAACAGTTGCGATTCCAGGAGGTCGACGGGGATCGAACCCGTGTTCACGGGGACAAAAGCCTTGTCTGCGCGCGGCGAAGCGGAGTGAATCGCCTTGGCGATCAACTCCTTGCCCGTTCCGCTTTCCCCACTGATCAGAATGGTGGAGCGTGACGGCCCAACCTGCGCAACCAGGTCAAACAACGTCAACATTTTGTCGCTCTTCCCGATGATGTTGGGGAAATTGAATCGCTGCTTCAGCGCCCGCTTCAGGTGAAGATTTTCGTCGCGAAGCCGCCGCGCTTCCACCGCCTGGGCCACTTGCGCCAGCAGTTCATCGTTGGACCACGGCTTCGTGATGTAGTCCATTGCCCCGCTCTTAAAAGCCGCTCGCGCCATTTCAATCGAGCCATACGCCGTAATCAGAAGGATGGGGAGATGGGGGTCCTGACGATGAATCTCCTTCAGCATGTCAATGCCGTTGCGGTCGGGAAGGCTGACATCCAGCAGCAGCAAGTCGAACGGGCGCTCCTCCAGACAGGTGAGACCCATCTGGCCCGTCCCCGCGCTCGAGACCTGATAGCCTTCCGTCTTCAGGAGCAGCTCAAGGCCTTCGCGGATTTCGGATTCATCGTCGATAACTAGAATCGAGCCTTTAGACATGGACTACTTTCCTGACGGCCGGTAATTCGACGTGGAATGCGGTTCCGCGGCCCGGTGTCGAGCGTACATCAATTCTGCCGGCGTGTTCTTTGATGATCCCGTATGTTACGGACAGGCCGAGCCCGGTGCCTCGCCCGGTCGCTTTGGTGGTGAAAAAAGGATCGAAAATCTTATGGATGTGCTCGCGCGGAATCCCGTTGCCCGTGTCTACGACTTCCACTTCCACGCTGCCATTGTGCGCGGCTGTGCGCACTTCCAGCATTCCTCCCGTGGGCATGGCGTCCCGCGCATTCAGGAAAAGATTCAAAAAGACCTGCTGCAATTTGTTCGCGGAGCCGCGCACCGCCGGTAACCCCTCGCCTAGCTGCTTCACTACCCGTATCTGCGATGTCTTCAACGGGTGTGCCACCAGCGATAGCGTCTCTTCCACCACTCGATTCAGGTCCACGTCCGCTAGCTCGCCCGCCCCCGTCCGCGAAAAATTCAGCAGGTTGTTGACGATCTCGCTCGCCCGGAACGTCTGCTTCACGATCTTCTCGATGATCGAGTGCCGTGGATCATCCTCCGGCATCTGCTTGGCCAGCATCTGGATGTAGTTGGAGATCACCGCCAACGGCGTGTTCACTTCGTGCGCCACTCCCGCCGCCAGCAATCCCAGCGAAGTGAGCTTTTCCGTCTGGCTCATCTGCTCTTCCATGCGTTCGCGTTGCGTCACGTCGTCGAACAGCAACAGGCGCCCGATCCGCTCGCCGGACTTGCCTACGAGCGGCGTAATCGAAACGTTCACCACCAGCGAAACCCCTTGTCGTTGCAGACGGTGCTTGTAGATCCCGGTGATCTGTTCCAGGTCGTCGCGCGAAGCGATTTCCGAAGCGAGTTCCGGCGGCAGCAGGCTGCTAAGCGGCTGCCCAACCGCGGCATCTCTCGCCACGCCAAAGACCTGCTCCATCCTGCTGTTCCACGCTTCCACGGTTCCTTGCAGGTCTACGGCAAGCACGCCGACGTTCAACGATTCCACAATGTTTTCGCTGAAATCTTTCAGGCGGGCAATCTCGGAGGCTTTCTGTTCCAGGGAGCTATACAGTTGCGAATTGTCCAGCGCGATGGCTACATAACCGGCGATCGTCTGCACCAGTTCGACGTCGTCGCTTGAAAGGAAATCACCGTCAACGGTCTTGCCCAGTCCAAGAACAGCAACAGCATGTTCGCGGATACGACAGGGGATGAAGTAATTCAGATCGAGCTGCTCCAGGGTGCGGCGAACGCTGTCGCTCACTTCCCGGGCGCTGCGCGAGGATTCATAGAAAATAGGGCCTCGCTGGAAATCCTCCCGCGCTGGCGCGATGAAGCTCAGGTCCAACGATTCGGTCAACCGCACGCCCATCGAGCGCGCCAGCCGCATCTCGCCGGGACGTTGCGGATCTTCCACGAAGATCGCCAACCGGTCGACAAGCAGCGTTTGCGATACCCGGTCCATCACTGAACCCAGCATGGGCTCCAGGCGCACTTCGTTCGTCAGCGTGCGCCCGAATTCAATCAGCGTGCGCCGATAGTCCAGACGATCCCGGTAGAAAAAGCGATCCAGCCGCGCCTGAATACCTTCGCGGAACGGTTGAAACAAAAACGCGGCGATTACGATGGCGATCATCCCCGCAACGGGACCGCTCGTCTGCGCGTGGAATATCTCCGCAATCAACGCTACCAGCGCGAAATAGATGGCCGCAACCGCCGCCGTGGCCGCTGTGTAAGCCAGCCCGCGCTTGAAGATGATGTCCACGTCCATCAACCGGTAGCGGATGATGGCGTAACCAAAGCAGAGTGGGATCAATACCAGGCTTAGCGCGGTAAATTGCTCCCACGGGAGCGTGGCGGCGTCAAAATCGTACGGAATGATGTACAGCAGTGTGAACGGGAGGCTTCCCAACAGTGTTCCCGCCGTAAGCCATTTCATCTGCTGGCGAAGCACGCCCGAACGCGAGCGGCGGTAGCTGAAATAGAACACCAGCCCTGCGCTCAGGAAATAAAGCCCCAGGTAGCTCAGTTCCCAGTCTTCAAGCAGGACGCGCGATCGCGTGGTAGGCACAAAGCCCAGGGCATTCACGGCCGCAAGAATGTGAATCAGCAGCAGGCCCAACGGCGGCGCATAAACAGCCGCGAATTTCAGAAGCGACTTGCGCGCCGATTCGCTGCGCTCCGGAAACACCAGCGCAAAATGCAGCAGTAGGGCCGGTGCCAGCAGTCGCGCGACAACGCTGGCCCAATACACTTCCAGATCAAACGTGTCCAGCTTGCCGCTGTATTGGAACGAATACAAGAAGAACGAAACCAGGCAGAACACATAAAAATGCACCGCGCGTGGCGCATTCCACCGCCGAATAAAAATAAACACCCCGATGAAGAGGTACAGCAGGCCCACAACCCGCAAGTAGTTTTCGACTGTGAGGGGCTTATGCGCGGGGGTGGTGATCAGGCGGGTTTCAAACTCTTCGCCGTTGCGCGTGAGTTTGTAGCGCAGTTGTGTCCAAAGCCCTGCACGGAAAAGCCGCCGCGCCACTTGCGCCGCGCTGGGCACCTGAGCGTCGTTGATCGTCAGCAGGATGTCCCCGGGCCGGATACCGGCACCGGCCGCCGGGGAATCGGGAGCCACGCGCCACGCTTCGATCCCTGCGGCGCTGTCGGACCACGCTACACCGTCATCAACGAGGTCGAATTGCGATCGCTGTAAGAAATTGAGCCAGGCAAAGGTCACCGCCACCAGCGTTGCCAGCGCCAGGACCACTGCACCTACTCTGACTCGTAGATTCTCCTTCATTGCTTAAGCCGTTAAATACACCCCGTCCCTTTCAGGATTTAGCGTGCAACTCGCCTTCCATTCTTTGGTAGGTAGCTCTCCTGTCAAGTGCTTACAATTCATGCACTTCCGGATTCATGGCGGGCTCTGTCGAAGCGACTTCCATTTTCTGGTAGGGCAAATACAACTTTCCAGAAGCTCGGTAACTGCTAAAACTGGACGCTCAGGCCCCCACGGAAGCTGCGGAAGGCTGGCACCAGAAACAGCGGCCCATCCGGGGTGACCAGGGAGACATACCCTTGCGCAAACAGGTTGTCGCATTCCGCGTTGGCTTCCCAACGCCCCAGCGCAAACCTTGGCAGCGGTTGGCGGATGGCGATGTTCACATAGGGATTGACCTGATAAATGTTCTCACCGTAGGGGTCTACTCGCGAGACGCTCACGCCATTCACCCACTTGTAGCCTGCGCTGATGCTCGTCCCTGTGCGCGAAACTTTCCCGGTCACCTTGGCGGCCAGCGATTGTCTCGGCACCGTGTGCAGCGCATCGCGCAGTTCGCCTTCCACGGCATCGGTGGGAGCAAGGGCCCCGGCGAACGCATAGACTGCCGTGAATTCCACATCGTCCGTGATTCTCTGCCGCAGCGCCAGGCGCGAGCCCCAACTCGAAGAGGACCCCCCGTCGTAAGCAAATCCCTTCGAATAAAAGTCCTGAATATATTCGGACGAAGGCAGGTCTTCGCCACGGCCGTACAGCGCCAGGTGGCGATTGTCATCATGGAAAGCGGCAATTTGCAGAACGCCATGGCTGCCCACCTTGCGCTCCATAGCCACTTCTTCGTGCTGGCCGTTCTCCAGCACCGGACGGCCCTGGCGGAACAATAGCGAGGGGAACGTATCGAGTTGATTCAGCGCGTTCGTCAAATTGTCGGTAGGTGAGGAACCGATCAGATCGGAGACTAGCGAGTCGTTCGGCAGGGCGCTATTCGGCAGCGCCGCGTAAATTATGTCCGCGTACCACTTGGGAGCAACCCGCGTCTCCAATTTCATCCGCGGTCGCACGCTCCACGCCGAAGAGCCTATCCCCATGAGCACGTATTCGCCGCCAACGCGCAGCAGGAAGCGATCGCCAAGCGTCACCGATTTAGCCTGATCCAGCCGCAACCCACGGAACGTGGGTCCTTCCGGGCCAATCTTTGCTTCGCGAAG
>Ga0181518_10002449_pt1 | contig 17853 bp, 13 predicted proteins | sample PEATcosm2014_Bin_28_FD_119751 | JGI IMG/M metagenome (GOLD analysis project Ga0181518, IMG submission 119751) | Peatland microbial communities from MTU Mesocosm Facility, Houghton, MI, USA - PEATcosm2014_Bin01_60_metaG | ecosystem: Environmental > Terrestrial > Soil > Wetlands > Peat | place... | reverse complement strand
GCGCTTCGGCCAGAGCAAGAAGCTTGGCATTCTGGTTGGTGGCTCGTACGACTGGAACGGCCGGGGCATCGACGACATCGAACCGGTCCCGGACGTCGCGACGATGGCTAATGGCACCACCGTACAGTAAAGCTGCGTTACCTCGCGCAGACGCTCGACCAAATGCGCAACGCAAACTCCCAATCCGTCGCCGCACCGCCGGCGAGCCAGGATGTGTCAATGCCGGGCTGTGATGCGGCAGAGGGAGATGAAGGTTGCCCATGGGAGACCGCCCGCATGGTGATGCAGAAGGCGATTGGTCCGCGGTTCACAGTGGTGGAGCCGATCCCGGCAGCTTCTGCCGCGCTCACACCTCATTCACCGGCGCTTTTTGCTGGAACTATTCACTGTGCCTTTGTCGACCCCGGCGGCCACGACCGCGCCCGTAGTGGTTCCCAGAGAGAGATCTCAATCTCAGCGATTGTTCCCCGAGTTTGTTCCCACCACGTTCCATCGGTGCGCCGTTGATTCCACTGGCCGTTCTCACTGTTCCTCTGTTCCAAGTCGTGGGTATATATGTTTGAGTCTGTCAAGTGTTTTTGTACACGTTTGAGGCGAGGGCGATGACGCGGAACACCGGGAACACCGACGATCCGCAACCACTTTCGGTGCCTACCACTCGGAACACACCGGGAACATACTGGGAACTGACGAATCAGGCGTTCTTCCGGTATCGCCATTCCAGTCGAGATCCGTGGCGTTCGCGGTATCGCTCCCAACCCAACGCCCTCAGGCAACGGGCCGCGCGGTTCTTGTCGGTCTGCGTCCATAGAGCCTGTGCCTTTGAAGACACCTCTCCAGCTCCTCCCTGATTGAAATGCTGGGGTGGCTTTCGACCCTTTCAGAGGCGAAAACCTGATGTGTAATGTACTTGTAATAATGCTGCACTTGCCGTGCGCGATTCTGGCATAGGAGTTCCCGCCAGCGGACAGTAACCCGCTCTCGGCTGGCGCCAGTGCAGGCCGGCTCGGATGATCATTCGGACCTGCGCCTGGCTAGCTCCATCAAGGTCTCGTGGGTGCCGAGCGTTTCGGGGCTGTTGTCAGGGCCGTCGGGACGCAACTGAGAGTATTTGCCGTCCTCGCAGAGCGCCCACGCCTGACGGCCGTCCCGCAGACAAATATCCAGGATCTCCCAGAGCCTTTCCTTCGCCTCCTTGGCAAGGATTGGCGTAACGACCTCAACCCGTTTGGAAAGGTTGCGATACATCCAATCGGCCGATCCGATGAAGAACTCGCCCTGAACCGGATCTTCGAGCGCGGCCGCGAAATGGAAAATGCGGGAATGCTCCAAGAAGCGCCCAATGATCGAGCGGACCCGTATGCCATCCGTGCGTCCGGGGACTCCGGGCCGCAGGCAGCAGAACCCGCGGACGATCAGATCCACCGGCACGCCGGCGGCCGAGGCCTCGCACAGGACCTCGATCAGTTCGGGGTCTTCCAGTTGGTTCATCTTGGCGACGATGCGCGCGGGAAGACCGGCTCGCTGGTTGGCGATCTCCCGCTGGATCAGATCGAGCAGACGGCGCCGCATGGTTACCGGCGCGACCAACAGCGTCGAACAGACGGGAGCCTGGGAATGTCCCGTCAAATGGTGAAACAGATTGACGACATCCCGCGTGATCGCGGGGTCGCACGTGAAGAGTCCGACGTCGGCGTAGAGGCGGGCTGTGCGCACGTGATAGTTTCCGGTCCCGATGTGGACGTAGGTCCGCAGCCCGGACGCTTCCTTGCGAACCACCAGCGCCAGTTTCGCGTGGGTCTTCAAACCCGGCAGACCGAAGGTCACGTGCGCGCCCGCACGTTCCAGCTCCGCGGCCCAGTGCAGGTTCCTTTCCTCGTCGAAGCGCGCCTTGATCTCAATCACGCAGGCCACCTGCTTACCTGACTCGGCGGCCTTGACCAGCGATTTCACAAAAGGAGTGTCGTCGCCGATGCGGTATGCGGTCATCTTGACGGCGACCGTTTCCGGATCGCCCGCCGCGGTGGCGATGAAATGCTCGACGCTCGCCTCGAAGCTCTCGTAGGGATGGTGCACCAGAACATCGGCGGCCCGTATGGCAGCGAAAACGTCGGGACTGCTTTCGATGGCCGCAGGCGTCAACGGCGTCCAGGCCGGGTCGCGCAGTGCCGCGATGGGCAGCCCGGCTATCTGGAACAGGGACGTGTAGTCGAGCTCGTCCGGCAGATCGTACACGTCGATGGGGGAAAGCTCGAACCTTCGCCGCAGCATCTCGCGGATCGAGGGGTCCGCGCCCGGCGCAAACTCGAGTCTGACCACCGGTTCGTACCGGCGTTGCCGGATCTGCTCGCGTACGGCGCCCGCTTCATCCGCATCGTCGTCGTCGATCTCCACTTCCGCGTCTCGCGTCAATCGGAACAGCGTGGTACCGGACAGCTTCATCCCCCCGTACAGTTTGGAGGCGTTGCCGCGAATCACCTCGTAAAGCGGAACGAAAAGCTCTTGCCCGGCGGGCACATCCGTCTTCAGCGAAATCCATTGCTTGAGAGCCGACGGCACCTTCACTCGAGCGTAGGAGCAGACTTCCTTGTGCGGGTCCTGCAGGTGAAAAGCAAGCGATGTCGAGAGATTGGCGAGAAACGGAAACGCGTGAGCTGGATCGAAAACCAGAGGAGTGAGAGCCGGCGAGATCTCGCAATCGAAGTAGAGACTGGCCTCATCCCGCTGGGCGGGCGTCAAGTCGTCCCATTGGCGGAAGTGGATTCCACACCTCGCCATTTCCGGAACAAGTTGGTCCCGGAAACACCCGGCCTGGCGGTGCAGGCTCTGGACCAGCCGATCGCGGATCTCCGCCAGCAGCCCGACTCGCTCCGGCGTGGATCCGCTACGCAGGATGGAGACCCGCTTCATGAAGAACTCGTCGAGGTTGGACGTGAAGATGGCCAGGAACTTCACCCGTTCGAGCAGTGGAGTCCGCTCGTCTACAGCTTCCGCGAGCACGCGATCGTTGAAGTCCAGCCATCCCAAGTCGCGATCCAGCCAAACGTCGGAGAGCGGCTGAGGAAGCTCTTTGTTGAGAACTCCATGATCACCGATGGAAGCCAAAAAGGCTGCAGCGCTCATAGTTCGCCCCCTATCGCGATCAGACAGCGCTGGCGAATGCTCGGGAACTTTCCACCGTCGGGCAAGGAGCCACGTTCCAGATTACCCTCGCGTACTGTGCGATGGTCCGATCGCTCGAAAACTTTCCGGAGCTGCCCACGTTGAGAATGGCGGCCCGCACCCATGCCTCCGGGTTGCGGTAGAACTGGCCCAGCCGAGCGTGAGCTTCGCTGTAGGATGGCAAGTCCGCCAGGTGAAGGTAAAAGTCGCCTTTGGCGAGAAGCACATCCAGGATCGGGGAGAAGACGCCGGGCTCGCCGGGGCTGAAGTGGCCGGAGGCGATCAGATCGATCGCTGCCCGCGTTTCCGGTTCGTTTTCATAGTGCCAATAAGGACTGTACCAGCCTCGCGTTTCGTCCACCTGGCCGGCGGTCAGCCCGAAGAGGAACATGTTCTCCTCGCCGGCTTCCTCGGCCATTTCGACGGTGGCCCCATCGCGCGTGCCGATGGTGAGCGCGCCGTTCATCATGAACTTCATGTTGCTGGTGCCGCTGGCTTCGTATCCGGCGGTCGAGATCTGCTCGGAGACATCGCTGGCCGGTATCAGCCGTTCGGCCACCGAGACGCTGTAGTCGGGCAGAAAGACGACCTTGAGTTTTCCCGCGGTGATGGGATCGCTGTCCACCGCCGCGGCGATGTTGTTGATGAACTTGATGATGAGCTTGGCCAGATGATATGCCGGTGCGGCCTTGCCGGCGAAGAAGAACGTGCGCGGCGGCACTTCGAGGGTGGGATCCTCGCGCAGACGGTTGTACAAGATAACGATGTGCAGTGCATTCAGCAACTGGCGCTTGTATTCGTGGATGCGCTTGATCTGGCTGTCGAAAATGCTCTCGGGATCTGCGGTCTGGCCGGTAGCCGTCTTCAGCCAGTCGATGAAGCGCAACTTCGCGCGACGCTTGCCTTCACGGAACGCATGCCGGAATTCCGAATCGTCCGCAAGCGACTTCAGCCTGGCGATTTGACTCAGGTCGCCGATCCAACCATCGCCAATCGCTTCGGTGATCACGCCGGCCAGCGAAGGGTTCGCCACCAGCAGCCAGCGCCGGGGCGTCACGCCGTTGGTCTTGTTGTTGAAGCGCTCGGGGAACATTTCGGCGAAGTCGGGCACCACGTGCGATTTAAGCAGCTCGGTATGAATCGCCGCAACGCCATTGGTGCTGTGCGAACCGACGATCGCGAGATTTGCCATACGCACGTGCTTCGTGGATCCCTCCTCGATGATGCTCATCCGCGCCACGCGGCCCTCGTCACCCGCGTATTGCCCGCGCACCCGATCCAGGAACCGGCGGTTGATCTCATAAATGATTTCGAGATGTCGGGGAAGAATGTCTTCAAACCACGACACAGGCCAGCGTTCGAGCGCTTCCGGAAGCAGCGTGTGGTTGGTATAGGCAAACGTCCGCTCGGTAATCCACCAGGACTGGTCCCAGCCCAGTCCCGCGTCGTCCAGCAGGATTCGCATCAATTCTGCAATAGACAGCGCCGGATGCGTGTCGTTCAATTGAACGGCGACCTTGTCAGGAAGCAGATTCCAATCGGTGTTGTTGGCGCGAAAACGGCGGACCAGGTCGTGCATGGAGCAAGCGCATAGGAAATACTCTTGCAGGAAGCGCAATTCCTGGCCCTGGGCGGTCGAGTCGTCCGGATAGAGCACTCTGGTGATCGACTCGGCCGCCAGCGTCTCGGTGACGGCGCCGACGAAATCGCCGTGGCTGAACTGGTGGAAGTGGAAGGAATCGGGCGCGCCGGCGGCCCAAAGCCGCAGCGTGTTGATGGTCCGGCCGCCATAGCCGACTACGGGCCGGTCAAAGGGAAGTCCCAGCAACGTGGAGGGCTTGCCGGGGACCGGGACCAGCAGCCCTCCGCGAATCTGGAAGGAACAGCTCAGGTGCACTTCGACGATATGATCGAGGCGAACTACTTCCCACGGGTCCGGGCGGCGGAGCCAGTTGTCCGGCCGTTCATTTTGCCATCCATCGCGAATGGCCTGCCGGAAGATTCCGTACTCGTAGCGCAAGCCATAGCCCATGGCCGGCAAATCCAAGGTAGCCATGGATTCGACGAAGCACGCGGCCAGACGCCCCAGTCCGCCATTCCCAAGGCCGGCGTCCGGCTCCTGGTCGAGGAGTTCATACCAGTCGACGTTCTTCTCGCGGCACGCTTCGCGCATCGCCGGGTCGAGCAACAGGTTGGACACGTTGCTGGCCAGGGAACGGCCGATCAGGAACTCCATCGAGAGATAATAGGCGCGCTTGGGATTCTGCTTGTAGTGCGTCTTTTTCGTCCGCAGCCACCTCAGCGCGAGCACATCCCGCAGCGACCGCGCTACGGCCTCATACCTCTCGCGATGCGTTGCCAGGTCGGGATCAATCGCATAGTCAAAGACAAGGTGCCGGTCATACAACGCATTGGGGTCGCCGTGAAAGCGTACGGGACCGTACTCGACAAGATCTGGATGCATGCGGATGGAACTCCTTCGCTATCCTTCTGATGGTCTGCTGCCGCAATATTATGAGCCCAAAAAATGACAACCTGATGTCGGACCCGCTGGATCGGGGCGCTGCTGGAGCGGGCGTTCCGCGGTCATTCTCTTGTCATCATCGCCGTATAGAATCACCAAGACGCGCTTTCCACAAGCGCGATTCACGCTCTCAACAGGAGGATCTGCCATGTCGCACAAAGGCGCCGAACACCACGAAAAAGCAGCCGAGCACCACGAGAACGCGGCCGAGCACCATCGCGAAGCCGCCAAACACCACGAAGCTGGCGAACACGAAAAGGCCGCCCATCATGCCCACTTAGCCCACGGCCATGCCGTGCATGCAGAGGAGCATGCCGACGAAGCGGCCAAGCATCACGTCGAGCAGCACGCATAAGTAACTCCACGGGTTTCGCAGCGCGGCCTGGCATGATAGACGTTGTGGAAGCCCCGCATGCCGGGCCGGTCGGCCCCGCAAGCGGGCCGCCCTTCAATAGCTCACTTTGGCCCAGAACTGCACCTCCCTCGGCGGAAGCTGGTTCTGCACGATTCCGAAAGTCGGATCGTTGACGATCCGTCCTGCGTTTGGGTGTCCGGCGTGAAGCCCAGAAACGCGTAAGAAGCGGCGACCAGACCATCGAAAGTGCGATTGCGGTCGCGCAGGTCGATATAATCCGGATACGAAATGGGCGGGTTTTGGCCGAAGGGTGCCGAGACAGCGGTGTTGATGGTGACCACGCGGTCCGGGTTGAGGACCGGCAATGGACGCAGCAGCATCTCATCGGCGAAGCTGTACATGGCTGAGGTGGCGCCGATGCCGAGGGCCAGCGAGCAGATCGCCACCCCGGTAAAGACCGGGTCCTTGGCCAGGACCCTGAAGGCATGTTTGATGGTTAGCCACATGGGGACTCTCCCCGCTGAACGTTGACATCGCAGCAAGCCAAGGCAATTCCAAGGCCTCAAGTCCAGTGCTCGCGGCCTAATAATATCAATAAATCAGGTCTGTTACTGCCATATCTTATGTCCGTTTTGGGACCGACTGCCCGATCCTGGAGCTCGGGCCGTTCCAGTGCTCGTGTTGCTTGGAGAAAGCCTGTAGCAGGGGTCGCCCAGTGACCGCGGCCCCTATACGATCAAACAGCGTTCTGGGAGACGCCCGACTTTCGTGGCAGCGAATATCTGTTGTGAAATCCCCTTCCATCCGGCAAAACGCCAAAAGGTCGGGTTCTGGCAGGTGAAACTTGGGCCACATCGGGCTGGCGCAGGCGGACGCTGGCCGACTTCCCCGGGCGACAGCCCCGTCTTGCAGGGTCGAAAACGACAACCGGAGGAAAATGCAGTTCGCAGGACTAAACCAGAAGGACGACTGTTTGTCATATACTGGATGAGATTTGGAAGCTCAAGATGAAAATCCGGTGAACTCCGTTTTATTCACCTCACGACACCCCGTCCGGTGGTCACCAAGAAATGCGGAGGATCAAATGACACTCACGAGCGCGTTTCAACGCCTAACCTCTTTTCATTTCCTTCGTTACGGTAAGAGATCGGCCGCACACCTCGCGTTCCTGCTTACGATTGCTTCCGGCCAACTCCTTTTCGGACAAGCTACCGGAAGTATTTCGGGAACGGTACGCGACGCGAGCGGATCGTCCGTGCTAGGCGCGACGGTGACGGTTTCCGCTCCCGCAACGGGATTGACCCGTTCTTCTGTTACAAATGACGCGGGCGAATTTATTGTCCCTTTGCTGGGCGTCGGTAGTTACACCGTCCGGGTGGAGATGAAAGGTTTTCAAGACGCCATCGCTCAAGACATCCGGCTGCAGGTGGACGAACACAGAGAGTTGGATTTCAAGCTCGCCCCGTCGGCCGTGCAAACCAGTGTGGAAGTCTCGGCCACGCCGGTCGCGGTGCAAACTTCGGACGCTACTCTTGGTCAGGTGATTACCAGCCAACAGGTCGCCGACCTGCCATTGAATGGCCGCGACTTCGTCCAGCTTGCCACGCTCACACCGGGCACTACGCAGGAAACCAATCCGAATAGCTTCTTTAACGGCGGCCCGAGCAGTGAGGCGTCCGCTCGCGGCTCTTTTTCCCTCTCGGTTGGAGGATCTCGGGCCAACAGCACCGATTGGCTGCTGGACGGCAACGATAACAACGAACTCACTGCCGGCGCTATCTCTATTCTGTCGTCGATTGATTCGATCCAGGAATTCAAGGTTCTTACATATAACTACTCGGCGGAATGGGGAACGCGCGGCGGCCCGACCGTTTTGGTGACCACGAAATCGGGCACCGATCAATTCCACGGAAGCGTATTCGAGTTTTTCCGTAATACCGATCTGGATGCGCGCAGCTTCTTCGCCACGTCCACCGAAAAGTTCAATTTGAATCAATTTGGCGGCTCGCTGGGCGGACCCATCAAAAAGGACAAGACCTTCTTCTTCGTCGATGTTGAGCAAAAAGACCAGCGGCACGGGATTCCGTTCACCGGGGTGGTCCCCTCGGTGGCCCAGCGAACTGGGGATTTCTCCAAAGACGCCTTCGGTCAGCCGAATACCGTCGCTTTGGTGAATCCGTGGGCCACTCAAGTAGTAAACGGGAATCCGGTTTCCGTTCCATTCATGTGCGATAGTGCGGGTAATGCGCTTCCAGCCGCGCCGGATGGAAGTCAGGCGAACGGTACGCCATGCAACAAAATCCCGCAGGGACTGATCAACCCGATCGGTCAAGAGTTGATGAACCTATATCCCTTGCCCAATGCGGACAACGCCGCGCTGGGCTACAACTACGTGAGCGAGCCGGTCAGAAAACTGAACGAAACCAAGTTTGACATCCGTATGGACGAGAACCTTTCCGCGAAGGACAATATGTTCGCGCGTTTCAGCTACGATCAGGCAGAATCTTACGTTCCCGGCGGCGCTCCGGGTTTCGCCGAACAAGGGCCGTTTGCCAGCAATCAGAACATTATCAATCACGCCCGGAACGCGGCGATCTCGGAGACTCATATTTTTTCGCCCTCGCTGGTGAATCAGTTCAGCGCCGGCTTCAACCGCATTTTCGATTACATCACCTCGCAGGGTACGGGCAGTTTCGCCTCGCAAACGCTGGGTATCCCCGGCGCCAATCTGGGAGGCGGGAGTTCCGGTTTAACCTCCGTGGAAATGGAAGGCGCGTACTGGTCGTTGGGCGATCGCGGCTACACACCGTTTGTGGGCGGAACCAACGTCTGGACGGCCTCCGATTCGTTGGACATCGTGCACGGCCGGCACGACATTCGAGCGGGTTTTTCGGTTCGCGCCAATCAGTTGAATACCGTGGCCGTCGGTTTCCCAAACGGTTTCTGGGTCGTCAGCGGACTCTGGACGGGCGATCCGGCCGCCGATCTTCTGACGGGTCTCACCAGCCTGGCAATCCACGACCAGGAGTTCGATGGCGGCAACACCGGCCGTCGTTGGAAGCTTTACCGCCCGTTCGTGCAAGACGATTGGCGGATCAGTAACAGCCTGACCTTGAACCTCGGTTTTGCATGGGCGCTCGTGACGCCTGTCACGGAAGTGGCAAATCGCCAGTCGGACTTCGATCCCGCCACCGGAACGTTCCTGGTTGCGGGCCAAAATGCCGGTGCGAGCGCGGGCATCAAAATGGACTGGACAGCGCTGGAGCCGCGGATTGGCGTCGCATGGAAACCCTTCGGCCGAAGCAATACCGTGGTTCGCGGCGGTTATGCCATCTTCCATGATTCGTCGTGGAATCAGGGGGCGCAGGGCCTATGGCAAAATCCGCCGTACTACGCGGAATCGGATGCTTATGCATTCGGCGGCAATTGCACATTCGCCACGGCCGCATGTGCCACGCGCTACGGTTTGGCGCCGACAGGCATCAGCCTCTCCGATGGGTTTCCCACCTTTACGGCCCCGCCCAACCCGGCGGATTTCACCGGAACCATTCTGGCGCAGGACACCGACTTCAAGCAGGGCAGAATCCAGCAGTTCAACGTGAACATGGAACAGGAACTGCCCGGACATATCGTGTTCACGGCCGGTTATGCCGGTTCGCGTAGTTCCCACCTTCTGGAATTCGGCAATAACATTAATGTCGGATCGCCCTCGGCCTGCGGAACTGTCCCGGGGTACACCCTGGGATGCGGTCCCGATGGGGCGGCGTTCGGTGTGCCCTATCCCGCTTTCGCGTATTCCACTATCGACAATATCTATGACGCCGGGAGGGCGCACTACAATTCGCTGCAGATCAAAGCCGAGACCAAGAGCGCGCGCCTCGGCATTTACGCGCTCGTCGGATACACTTATGCGCGAGCTTATGACACTGGCCTTACGGATGGGCTGGGGAGCATCATCGGCGCCACTTACTTTCCGCTCCCGAATTGGCAAAACCTCGATTGGGGCCTCTCGCAAATCAACCTGAATCACGATTTCACGGCCAGCATCATTTACGACTTGCCGTTCGGCAAGGGCCAGAAATGGGGAAGCAACTGGAAGGGGGCTGCCAATGCCATCCTCGGCAACTGGGAACTGACGGCGATAGAGAAAGCGACTTCCGGCTTCCCGGTATTCGTCATCGATACTAATAACTCATCCGGGGCCGGCTTGGAGAACACGAATGACGTTTCGCAGATCCGTCCCGATCAAATCTGCAATCCGGTATTGAGCCACCCGACTTTGTCCGAGTGGTTCAATCCCGCCTGCTTCGCCCAGCCGGCTCCTGGCGAGCTCGGGAACGCCAACCGAACGCCGCTTTCGGGTCCGGATTTTGTCAACACCGACTTCTCCATCATCAAGCACTTTGTGCCGCGGGAAGGGATGCGGGTCGATTTCCGGACCGAGTTCTTTAACTTACTGAATCATCCGCAATTCGGCGCTCCTGGCGGCAACGGGACCGGCGCCGACTTCAACTCTCCATCGACATTCGCCGTGATTAACTACACGGTTAACAATCCGCGCCTCGTGCAGTTCGCTCTCAAGCTGGCATTTTGAATTATCACCATCAGGTTTTGCCGCGCCGATTCGCGGAGCACCGGAAGGTCGTGTTCCGCTTCCCGAGCCGTGGACTGGTTCAGAGCCGTGACAGCGCACGCCGGGCCAACTCCTCAGCCGGGGGAAGTACGGTGTCGGCGCCTCCCAGCCGGAACACGGAGATTTGCAGGTAATACTCGCCCGAGAACACGCAAAGCGCGGCGCCCTGCTCGCGGTTGTCCAGCAGAAAGGCCGAGTCTCCCATGCCGCTGACAGGCCGGAAACTGCCCGCGCTCGTCATTCTTCGCCTTTGCTCCGCCCTCCAGTCCGCCGAGGCGTTGCGGCGAAGAAGGACCGAGACGGTGCCACCTCCATCGGCGGCAAACACGCAACTGGTAACACGTTCGGAATTCACGCGGGTCCTGGCGGGGCCTACGGGAACGCGCACGGCGTGCACCACTTCCGCCGCGGAAAGCAGGCTGCACGCGGCGGGCCGGGATCCGGCGTGCGTCGGCGTACAGATAACCAACAAAAGCGCAATCGGCCCAGTGACCGCCACCGCCACTTTGGTCCATGTCATGTGTCATCCTCCGAATAGCGGCCAGGAACATCCGGTCTGTTTTCGCTTTGCGCCTCAACGCGCAAGACGGCCTCGCCGCCGCGTCCCGCTTTCATCCAAAAACGGGCGCAGCCGTTTGTTTCCTGACTGTCAATACATTAGTGGATCTGGGTTCAAAAGCGTGACGGAATCGAACCAGAATATTGTTGGAAATTGCCGAGGTAAGCGCGTCGGCACAGGCGTCCTTCGGTTCGCGGTTGACTCGTTCAGCAATTCTGACAGCAAAGCCTTACTCTAGGGCGTTCCTTTGCGCGACCTACACGGGTCATCTGGCTAAGAACCGTGCTCTCAAGGTAACCAATACTCGCTGCCGGGGCCAACCACGGTCATGGCTGGCGCGGAGCCAACGAGGTCTGTCGTGGCAACAGGCGCATCGACTGATTCCACTCTCTTTCGCTCGACTGCTTCGCGAGCTGAACCGGCCGCATCAGCGGCTTCATCCGGCAGGCCTCCATGCCGAATTGTGGACGGGCATCATTGACTCTCCCTTACGGTGAAGTCTACTCCGAAATGTGTAACACGATCGTGACAGCAGGTCGGACCATGAGCGACGACAGAGCAGTTTGCCTTGCCGCCGGGGGTCGGGCCAGCGGTCAGTGCCCACGCGAAAAAGCGGCGAGTACCAAGAAGGAGAACAAGAAAAGAAGTATGCTCATCGGTTGTGTTTTCAGCATCTATGTTGCACCCGAAGGGCAAACGTGACAGATGTCCGCCGCCAGCCCCTCGTGCGGTAAGCGGGTGGGTCGAAGCCAGGCGGTTTCTCGTCAATTGCCGAGAGAACAGGCCGATGGTTGTCTACCGGCCGTACGATTGCCTGCGCTGCATATCCATCGTCACAGTTGGCTGCGTCCCGCGACAAGCCTTATGTGCAAGCGATCGCGGTCCGGTGGCTCGCGGAGAAGTAATCAAGGCATGCGGCAATCCCCCTACCTTGGCGACGGTTCCGCGAGCCGAACGCTTTCACATAATGTTTGTCGCGCGACGAGTCCAACTGTGGCAGAGAATAAACCCGCACAGCGTCGCAGGGCTGATGGATAACAATAACCATGTCCTTCGAGGCGGAATCGAGCTCACCCCGCCGTGTGTGAACGCTGCGGGGTGGCGCCACTGCAACGGAGAACTCAGGCAATATAAGCAAAGCCTTCGGTCACGCTTTTCCTCCGCACCCGACATAATCTTCAGAATGTGAAAATGCGGGCTGATCTGTTTTGGTGAGCAGAATCAGTTCGACCTTCCCCCAGGAGAACTCAAGAGTGTACACAGTAATTCGGCAGCGCGACGGAAGCCTCGGGGCAGCCGTTGTGCTGGATATCACGCGATCCAGGATACGCTTGGCCACTGTCGGGCTTGACGACGAGATCCAACTGCGCCGTTATGGATTGGATTGGCTCGACGATCGCGACCAGCCCGTTCATTTCGGCTTTCTGCTGGCGAAGGATGCTGGAAGCTCCGAACTGCCAATGCCGGCCCGCGCACCGCATGATGCATCATTCTTGAGGGCGCTCATTTGAATCCGCCCGTGCACTCCGACAATGACATGAAAAGGAACGAGCGCGCTAGCTGCTGTTTGGGGCGGGCAATCGTGGCAGTTGTAACACCAAATAAACACTAAGCAGCTATTATGGTCCGAAACCCATTTCTATTGAACGCCGCGCCGGTTTGTTCAATCTGAAGCCGCGAGTGTCGCCTTGCGCCGGGAGTCCCATACGAATGAATCTCCGTAAAGCGGTTGGACCTGTGCTCGCCGTCATTCTGCTGGCCGGCGTCACGCTCGCCATCCGGTTCTCCATGAGCGAAAAGAAGGCGGCGGATAGTGCAGCGAGTCGCATCACCGTCAAAATCCTCTCGGGTTCGGAAAAGGAGAATTTCCTCAACGATGCCGAACTGGCCCGGGCGCTGGATGCCGAAGGCATCGCTATCACGGTGCAGAAGGCCGGTTCCCGCGAAATCGCAACCAGGCCGGATCTGAAGAGCTTCGACGTGGCTTATCCCGCCGGCGCAGCGGCCGCGGTAAAGATCGCCCAGAACACGGGTTCCAAACGGATCTTTGCCACCTTCTACACGCCGATGGCGGTGGCCAGTTGGAAAACACTGGTTCCGGTGCTGGAGAACGCTGGCCTGGTATCTCACAAGGACGGTTCCGACTTCATCGTCGACATGGCCAGGCTGGTCGACATGATGCAGAAAGGCACGCGCTGGAAGGACCTGCCCGGTAACACCGCTTATGCCGTTGGCAAGTCTGTCTTAGTCACCTCGACTGACGTCCGCAAGTCCAATTCGGGAGCCATGTATCTGGCGCTGGCCGCCTATGTCGCCAATGGCAACAACGTCGTGGACAACGAGGCGGATGCCGATAAGGTGGCTGCCAGCATGGTGCGGCTATTTTCCAAACAGGGCTTTCAGGAGTCCAGCTCGGCGGGGCCCTTTGAGGACTACACGTCGATGGGCATTGGAAAGGCGCCGCTGGTGATGATCTACGAACAGCAGTTCCTAGAGTACTTCCTGGCGCACACCAATCCGAATCCCGACATGGTGTTGCTGTACCCGGTGCCCACGATCCTGACCAAACATACAATCGTGGCGCTGTCCGATAACGGCGCGCGCTTCGCGCAAGTGATGACTTCCAATCCGAAGATCAGTTCCATCGCACAGCGCTATGGTTTTCGCACGCAAGACAACACGGAACTTTTTGCGGCGGTGAAAGCCAAGAAGCTGGTCATCCCGCAAACCATCGTGGATGTTATCGACCCGCCCAGTTTTGACATTCTCGAAAAGCTCATTAACCGCATAGACACAGCACTTTCCCAATAAGGAGTTCTGAACGTGACCGCAGATTCCCAGCAGCCCGCAGTGCTCGCCGCACCGGACGCCCCGCTTACGCTCACCATGCCGGAGCCGATGACCCCTGTCAAGCAGGCCGAAACCGCTTTGGCCATGGTTCCCTTGAAGGAGGAAACCAGGACCGCGGCGGTGTCCCAGGCCGACCAGTTCATCGCCGACCTGTTGCACATGGATGTAACTTCCGGAGATTTCCGCGCCCGCGTCGACAGCGCCTTCCGGCTGGGCCGGAAAGAGATCGGCGACAGCGCATTGCTAACCGGCAGATTCCTGGACAGGGACTTCGTCGGTGAGGTCAACAACCCCGCTTTCAAGGTCATGAACGAGATGCGCGATCTCTTCGTGGAGCTCGATCCCGGTAAGGAAGGGGATCTGCTTTCGGCCCACAAGATTCTCGGTATGATTCCCTTCGGCCGGCGGCTGGAGGCGTATTTGCGCCGCTTCGACAGCGCCAGTGGATCGCTGCGCAAACTGATCGACAACATCTATGGTGTGGAAGATCAATTGGCCCGCGACGACCAGGAACTGTTCGCCACCATGAACAAGCTGCTGGAAGCCATGACGAAGCTGAGGGCGGTGGATATCTTCGTGGAACGTCTGGACGAGACGCTCACCAGCACGATCGCCAAATTAAAAACCACTGATCCGGCGCGCGCCAAGGCGATCGAGCAGGAGGTGCTGTTTTACGCCCGCCAGGCCAGCATGGACGTGAAGACGCAGATGATCGTATGCATCAACGGCTACAAGATGCTGGAAGGTCTGCGCAAGACCGGCCGCGAACTGCAGAATGGGTGCGACCGCATGGCCACCATCGGCATGTCCAGCCTTTCGATTGCCGTAACACTGGCCCGCGCCCAGGGCTACCAGATGAAGGTGATGGACGCGCTCAAACAAAGCTCCGCAGCGATTGAAGGCCTGATGGCGTCCACCGCCAGGATGTTCGGCGACCATGTCGACCGCGTGGTGGAGTTTCAAACCAACCCTTTGATTGGTGTGCAGACGCTCAAGGCCTCCTTCGACACGGTCTTCAAGAGCCTCGACAAGATGGACGAGTTCCGGTCCAAGAACATCGAGACGATGGGCACCAACATTACTTTGCTCAAGGGCATCGTGGCGGAAGGAGAATCGCGGATGAAACGCGAGGAAACCGCGGTGAAGGCCATTGCCGACTCGACTACCGTTCCTTCCGGTCCGGTGAGCCTGTGAGGAAGGTGGCCATGAACAAGCGCTTGGCGGTGCTGGCTGGCGTCGCGATACTCTTTTTTGCCTCCTGCAGGAAGGGTTTTGAGGTGCCGCCTGCGGGCTCGTTTGCGCTTCTCGCCGGCTCCGAACTCAAGGACGTCGAAACGGGGCTGAAAGCCGACATCCGCGCAGCCACGGGACTGGATCTGGTCTTCACCTATTCGGGCACGTTGGATGCGGTGGACAAAATCGCCGGTGGCGGCCAGTTCGACGCCCTTTGGGTTTCGCATGGCAAGTACTTGGCCATGAACGACGCCCTGAAGGGGCGCATTCTGGCGCAGGAAAAGACCATGCTTTCACCCGTTCTGCTGGGGTTGAAAGCGTCCAAAGCGCACGCTCTTGGCTGGGACACCGCGGAGCCGACGTGGAAGGATATCGCGGACGCCGCCCGTGACGGCAGGTTCACTTTTGGCATGACCAACCCGACCTCCAGCAATACCGGGCTGACGGCCACCATCGGCCTGGCCGCCGCGCTCGCCAAGAATCCGGACGCACTGACCGAGGCGGACCTGAAGAATCCGCGCCTTGCGGATTTCTTCAAGGGCCAGCGGCTCACTTCCGGCTCTTCGGGATGGCTGGCGGAGATCTACGAGCGGGACCAATCGAAGGTGGATGGCATTATCAACTACGAGTCCGTGCTGCTCTCTTTGAACGCGAGCGGCAAGCTTTCAGAGCCGCTCACCCTGGTCTATCCGAAGGAAGGCATCATCACCGCGGATTATCCCTTGATGCTGCTGAAGGCTGTGAAGCGTGCCGATTATGACAGGCTGGTAGCGTATCTGCGGAGCACTGGCTTTCAGACCAAAATGTCCGCGCTTACCTTGCGCAGACCCGTGAACGCGGACGCGGCAATGGCTTCCGCAATTCCGAAACGCACGCTGATCGAGCTGCCGTTTCCCGGCCAGGCTTCTCTCATCTCGGCGCTGCTTGATAACTTCCTCTCGGATGTTCGCATCCCCGGCTCTTCCCGTTACGTTCTGGACCTTTCGGGCTCGATGCGGGGCGAGCGCATTGCCGGGCTGAAGCAGTCCATGCTCATGCTGGCCTCCGGTGGGACGATTGGCTCCGAGCGTTATGCCAGGTTCCAGAACCGGGAAGAGGTTGGGGTCATCACGTTTTCCAGCATGCCAGCCCCCACAGTTCTGTTTCCCATGGGTTCCACCCCGGAACAAAACGCCAAAGCCCGCACGGCCATTACGCGGTTCATCGAGCCGCTATCCGCCGGAGGGAATACGGCGATCTATTCCAGCATCCAGCGGGCGCTCGTCGAACTGGGTCAGGAGCGCAGCCGCGAAACGGAAAAACGCTACTATACGGTTGTGCTGATGACCGACGGTGAGAATAACCGGGGGCTTACACAGGCTGAATTCGAAGAGTGGTACAAGGACCAAGGCGACAGGGTTCGCGGCATTCCCGTGTTTCCCATCTTGTTTGGCGAGGGCAGCCCTGACGAACTGCGCGCAATCGCCGACCTCACTGGCGGCCGGCTCTTCGACTCCCGGTCGAATGCGTTGGCGGCGGTGTTCAGGGAAATCCGTGGCTACCAGTAAGCGCGCGAACAGGAAGCGCGCGAAGCGTAGAACGCTGGGTTCGTCAGGCATGCCGCAAGGCCCGCTACTGTTCCTCTACAGCACGGGCAACATCGTGGGCTGTCTGCTAGCGCTGGGCGGCCTGGGTCTGTTCTTTGGCGGCATCATCCATGCCTGGTGGTTTGCCATCGTGGCCGGCCTCTATGGCGCGGGCGTGCTCGGCTGGCCGCGAAACGACCTGTCCAGGACGGCTGAGCAGACCGAACTCTCCAGCGAGACGCTGGCGGAGCAGGTGCGCCAGTTGGTGGACCGGGTGGCCCCTGGCTTGCCCAAAGACTCGCTGGATCGTCTCCGCAGTATTCAGGACACGCTGAGCGAGCTGCTACCGCGTTTGCAGGAACTGAAGGACCGCGGCACCATCTCCGCAAAGGACTCGTTTACGGTATTCGAAACGGTACGCCGCTACCTGCCTGATACGCTCGGCGCGTACCTGCGGCTGCCGAGGTTCTACGCGAAGATGCAGCCGCTGGCGGACGGCCAGACGGCTTCGCAAACCCTGCTCGATCAACTAACCCTCCTGGATACATCGTTGAAGGACGTCGCACAGAGCGCGTTTGCCGGAGACGCGGAAACCCTGGTCACCAACGGGCAGTTCCTGCAGAACAAGTTTTCCGAAAAGCTGGCATTCCGGATCTGACGAGGCCCGATCTCTGCAGGAAAAGGACCCCACCCTCACTCGACGATTCGAAAACGCGAAACAGCCGATTGCATAGCGGGTCACAAAAGTGTGACTCGCCCGGCAAACCATCCGCTGTCATTCGCAGGAGCACTGCTGCGGCGTGCCAATCTTCACATCTCATTCACGCGAGTGAAAACATGACTGGTGCCAAATGTTCTTATGAGGACCATTCGCAGGTCTCTGAAAGCGGCCCATTGCGTGGATTGCCTGTGGCGCACCCCGGCGGCGACCCGAGGCTACCGGACAGCGGTATCGCTGCACAGCCACACGCT
>Ga0181518_10002438_pt1 | contig 17892 bp, 20 predicted proteins | sample PEATcosm2014_Bin_28_FD_119751 | JGI IMG/M metagenome (GOLD analysis project Ga0181518, IMG submission 119751) | Peatland microbial communities from MTU Mesocosm Facility, Houghton, MI, USA - PEATcosm2014_Bin01_60_metaG | ecosystem: Environmental > Terrestrial > Soil > Wetlands > Peat | place... | reverse complement strand
TCCAGGTCGGCGTCCACGAGACCTCCTCGGTCTGGTTGGGTTGCAACGCCGATGATGGACGCCTTCGTCGCGTCCGACGCGGACCCTCGGTCAGCCGGGGTCCCTTGGAATCATCCGTCTAGGTGACTCCCCACCAAAGCAGTGCCCCCGCCCCGTGGCGCCGAACGAGTGACGCGCCGATCCGTCCGACCACCATGAGCCCGATCGCGTTGGTGGCGAACAATCCCGCGTAGGCCTTCGGGCTGAACCCAAACGATTCCTGAAACACGAACGAGGAACTCGAGATGTAGAAGAACAGTGCGCCGAAGCAGAAGCCGATGGTCAGCGCGTAGCCCACGAAGACCCGGTCCCGGGCGATCCGCACCGCGGTGGCGATCGTCTCTCTCAGCTCTCCCGACCGCCGATTCGACGGCGGCAGCGTCTCGGGGAGGACCAGGAGCACCGCCGCCGCGGCCGCCAACCCGAGGCCAGCCTGGACGATGAAGATGCCGCGCCACGAGGTCGCGCTGGCGAGGAAACTCCCGATCACCGGGGCCACCACCGGAGCGATGCCGCCCACCACGACCAGCAACGAAAAGGCGCGGGCGGCCTCGGACCCTTCGGCCCGATCTCGGACGATGGCTCGCGAGATCACCACCGCGACGCCACCCAGCAGCCCCTGGAGGAATCACACCGCGATCAGCGCCTGCACCGATGGGGCGGCCGCACAGGCCAGGCTGAACACCATGTAGCCGATCACGCCGGCAAGCAACGGACGGCGCCGACCGATGGCGTCGCTGACCGGCCCCCCGAAGAACTGTCCGAGCGCGATGCCCAAGATGCACGCGGAGAGGGTGAGCTGCACCTCGGACTGCGGTGCGGCGAAGTCGGCGGTGATCTTCGGCAGCGACGGCAGGTACATGTCGATCGATAGCGGTGGCGCCGCGCTCAGGCCCCCGAGCACGAGGAGCATCGACCACGGAATGGCGGACCTGGTCGAGCCGGGCTCGGTGGCGGACATCGTCGCTCAATGTAGCGACGCACTCACAGCACAAGCGTTTCGATGGGTGGCCATAGTGTCTCGCATGGTTCCCATCACTTTTCGGAGTGGCGCCAGGGGTGGTGCCAGGAGGTTCTGGCCGAGGCGGTCGCGGCAAACGGCCCCGCCGAGTCGACCGCATCGATCCCATCGATTCTCGCGGGCGATTCGTCGGCAGGGCTCCCGTTCTTATGATGGGCGCCCATGGTTCCGAACGTGGCCCATTTCGTGTTCGGACTGGCCGAGCAAGAGGAGCCCTTTCATCTCCTCCATTTCTTGTCGATTGAGTCGTGTCGCCAGGTCCTCGAGCCCGAGACGATCTACTTCCACTACAAGCACCTGCCGTGGGGCCCGTACTGGGACCAGATCGCCCCCGCGCTGACGCTGGTCGAGACCGACCTTGTCGACGAGGTGCTGGCGGCCGACTACTCGGCGGGGCGTGTCCCCGACGTCTACCGCTACGCCCATCACGCCGACTTCATCCGTCTCGACGCGCTGATCGAACATGGCGGGATCTATGTGGACATCGACACGATCTTCGTCCGAGACGTGCCCGCAGAGCTGCGCGCGGCGCCCTTCGTCATCGGTCGCGAGCGACCGGTACGAGACGAGCGGACCGGAAGGTTTCGTCCTTCGTTGTGCAATGCCCTGCTCATCTCGGAGCCCGGTGCGACGTTCGCTCGGGTCTGGCGGGAGCGGATGGCGAGCGAGCTCAACGGCACCTGGAGTAATCACAGCGGATTTCTGGCCGAGACGCTGAGCAGGCAGCTGCCCGATCACGTGCGGGTCGAAGCCGAGGCGACGTTCTTTCCCTTCCCGGCCGATCGAGCCGGCATCGCGGCGATCTTCGAGGAGGACCACCCGGTCTCGCCGTCGACGGTGAGCGTCCATCTGTGGGCCCACCTGTGGTGGGACAGAGCCCGCCAGGACTTCACCCGGTTACACGCCGGATGGCTGAACCCTTCGATGATCAGACGCGCCGGGACCACCTTCGGTCGGCTCGCTCGCCCGTTCCTGCCGGTCCGGGGCGGCGCCGGACCCGGCTCCCGCCCGCCCGCGGCTCCTTCGGCCGGCCGTTGGAGCTACCTCTCGCTCGACGAGCGGTCCGGCTACGGCGTCGCCGCCGATCGCTGCCGGGCCGCCCTCGAAGAGTCCGGCCTCGAGGTGGAGTGGACGCCTTTCGTCGTCGGTGGCGCGTGGGGCCTCGGCTATCAGCCGCCGGCCTGGCTCGACCCGTTCGAACGGCCCGACCACGCGGTGCGCTCCCCCACCGGTTCGGATCCCGACCGGTTCGACCCAACCGATGAGGCGACGCCGGCTCGGGTGGTCGTCGCCCATCTGGTCCCCGAGTACTTCCCGATCCTCCGCCGGCGCACCCCGGACTCCTTCTTGGTGGGCCACACGGTCTGGGAGACCGATCGTCTCCCCGCCCACTGGATCCCGTGCCTGGACTCGGTCGACCTGCTGGTGGTCCCGTGCCGGTTCAGCGCTGAGGTGATCGCGTCGTCGCCGGTGGCCACGCCGGTGGTCGTGGTGCCCCACGTGGCCCCGACGGTGCACCCCGGGACCAACGCGGCCCTCGAGGCCATCCCACCGGAGGTGTTCGTCTTCTACACCATCGCGGATTGGAACGAACGGAAGGCCCCCTTCAAGACCATCGAGGCCTATCTGCGCGCCTTCAGCACCCAGGACCCGGTGCTCTTGATCGTGAAGACCTCGGGCCGGGACCTCCGGGCCGGTCTGCCGACCCCTGGCCGACCGGTCGCGCCGGGCACGACGGCGTGGTCGCTGGCCCAGATGCTGGCCGGGCACCGTGATCCCCCGGCCATCAGTCTCGTGACCGGGACGATGACCGACCGCGACATCGGCGCTCTTCATCACCGTGGCGACTGCTTCGTCTCTCTGTGCCGCAGCGAGGGCTGGGGACTCGGTGCCTTCGACGCCGCCGCCTACGGCAATCCGGTCGTGACCACCGGGTTCGGTGGCCATCTGGACTATCTAGCCGGGACCCCCTACCTCGTCGACTTCGACCTGGTCTCGGTGCAAGACCCCTCGGGGTTCCCGAGCTACGCCCCCGACCAGCGGTGGGCCGAGCCGGACGTCGAACACGGTGCGGCCCTGCTTCGACACATCGCCGCCCACCGAGAAGAGGCGTCGGAGGTGGCCGACCTGACGGCCCGGGAGATTCGTTGGCGCTACCGGCCCGCGGCCATCGCCGCGGCCATGCGGTCGGCCGTCGATGCGCACCGCCGAGCCGGCGGCGCCCGCGACGCTGAGCTGGCACCAAGTCGACTGCCTTGACGACCGGCATTCGCTGGCTGTCGGTCGGTCCCGGTTCGGGCTACGGAGACGCCAGCGAGGCCTACCTGAGCGGGCTCCGGGCGGCCGGCACCGTCCCGGTCAGCTGGATGCCCATGGGGTGGGAGTCGAACCGTTGGGGCAGACCGTTCGGCCCCAGGGCCGATCCCGACCTCGAAGTGGTCGTGCACAAGGACATCGCGAACTTGCCCATCGAGCACGACACCGTGGTGGTGGCGAGCCCGCCGATATGGAACGAGCAGCTGGCGCTGGAGACCTTCGGCAAGCGGCTGGTCGCCTACACCACCTGGGAGACCGACCGGCTCGCGCCGGAGCTGGTCGAGACCCTCGAACGCTACGAACCGGTGCTTGTCCCCTCGCAGTGGAACCGGGACACCTTCGTCTCCTCGGGGCTGACCACGCCCGTGCGCGTCGTGCCCCACATCGCCGCCGCGGTGCCGTCACCGTGCGCACCGGTGGACCCGGCCTCCGCCCACCCGTTCGTCTTCTACGTCATCGCCACCTGGAGCACCCGCAAGGCCATCCTCGACGCGCTCGACGCATTCGTGGCGACGTTCGGTGCCGACGACGATGTCGTCCTGGTGATCCACACGACGCCCGAGGACCACATCGCCCGGGCTCGCCTCGCCCGAGGTGTGCAACCTTGGAGCCCGCACGGGGACAAGTCGTGGTTCACCTTGGCCAATGCATTGGCCGGGCGGCCCGATCCGCCGGGAATCGTGCTCAGCACCCGGTGGCTCGATCGGTCGGGCATCGACGCATTGCACGCCCGAGGCGACTGCTTCGTGTCGCTCAGCCGCGGCGAGGGGTGGGGGCTCGGGTCCTTCGACGCCGGTGCCCACGGCAACCCGGTCCTCGTCACCGGCTGGTGCGGGACGCTCGACTTCCTACCCTCCGGTTACCCCTACCTGGTCGACTACGACCTGGCGCCGACCGTGTCGGACGAGTCGGACGACTGGTGGAGTCCGCGACCCGGCGAACGCTGGGCCAAGGCCCGGGTCGCCCACGCGGCGGTGCTCCTGCGCCACATCTTCGAACACCGCGCACAGGCCCGGGAATGGGGACGAGTGCTGCAATCGAAGATCCACGCGAACTTTGACAGTGCCCAGGTGACCCGCCGCCTGCTCGACGCACTCGCCCCGACGTAAGGGTCACCACTCGAGAGTGGGAGTCGGGCGCCGTACCATGGCACGCACCCAGCGAGGAGGGCCAAGCGGTGAGCGTGGAGTACCCGGTGATGAGCGAACAGCTCGACCTGAACGAGACCGAGGACGGGATCGTCATCTTCGACGCGGCGACCGACCGGGTCCACCACCTCAACAACACCGCGGCCATCGTGTTGCAGTGTTGCGACGGCACCCGCTCGCCGGCGCAGATCGCCAGCCTGGTAGGGGCGGCGTTCGCCCTGGCGGAGCCGCCGATCACCGAGACCGAAGACTGCCTCTACCATCTGCACCGGGAGGGCCTGGTGCACTGAGGCGCCCGTCCGGGGCACTGTGCGCTCCGTCGAAGGGCGCCCCGTCTACGTGCGCCCGCCCAGAAAGGCCCCAATGATCGGTGCGACGGCCGATCGGGAGTGCCAACGCTCGACCAGGGCGCGGGCCTCCCGGGCGAGATCCATCCCGTACTCGGGGTGGGCCACCAGCTCGACGACGCGCTCGGCGAGCTCCGACGGTTGCTCGGCCACCAACAGGTGTGTCCGGTCGACCACCGCCAGGCCGCGGGCAGCCACCGGCGTCGCCACGACCGGCACCCGGTGGGCGAAGGCCTCCAACAGCTTGATGCTGGTCCCGCTCCCCCACCGCAACGGGGCCACCGCCACTGACGCCCGCGCGTAGAGGGGGGCGACGTCGGCCACGTACCCCAACAGCCTCACGCCGTCGGTTCCGGCGAGACGGGCCAGGGCGCTGGCCGGGTCGAACGAGCCCACGATCGTGGCGGTGACCGCCAGGCCGGTCGCCCGGCGTACCGCCGGCAGGACCTCGGTGACCAGCACCACCGCCGCGTCGACGTTGGGGGCGTAGGAGAGGTTCCCCACGAAGAGCAGGTCGGGCGGATCGACCGGCGACCGCACGACGGCGGGCGGCAATGCCACCGCGTTGGGCACGACCGTGACCTCGAGGCCGTGCCGGTCGCCGATCTCGACGGCCTCGAGGGGCGATGCCGCGCACACCCTCGAGTACTCCGGGGCGAACGTGGCCACGAGTCGGCGGTAGGCGTCGGCCTGGACCAGGTCCCCGACGTCCCTGGCCAGCGTCTCGTCGTCGTCGTCGAGGTCGAGCGTGCACGATGAGGACCCGAGCCGCTCGGCCACCGCGATCCCGAGTGGCCCCAGGTATGAACGCACGACGTGGAGGGGCGTTCCCGGCCCGACCCCGGCCCGTTCCAGGGCCTGACACACGATCGGAGCCATCGAGGGCGGCGCAGCCCCTGCGAGCGCCGGGAAGGGCAGCGAGCGGCGAAGCCGCTCCCGCCACCTCCCATCAGAGACGAGTTCGGTCAGCCCGGACCGGGTCTCGCCGGGCGGGGTGACCTGGACCAGCGTGACCCGGTCCAGTCCGGACCGGGAATCGGAGCCGGGCGGCCGCCCGGCCACCGGGACGACGGCCACGACCACCTCGAAGGCCTCTCGGGCGGCGTCCACGAACTGTGCGGTTCGCATCGCCAGCCCGTTGCCCGCGGGCGCCGGCTCGATCGGGGCGAGCACGACCTGGACGCCCACGGGCCGACTCTATTGGAAGGGGCCATATTGCCTTCCGGCATTGCTTTACGGGGCCGCCCGCGCTGACTAGCCTTCGCGGCAGCGTCCGCTGGCCCGCGGACCGAGGTGAGGAGACACCATGAGCGAGCACGATGAGGTTCTCAACGGCGTCGAGCTTTCCCGGCGCTCGTTCATGAAGAAACTGATCGCGGTGGGGTTTGCCGTCCCGGTGATCAGCTCGTTCGCCCTCGATGGCATCGCCGGGGCCAGCTACAACCCCGGCCAGGGCCAGGGTGCGCTCGGGGGCAACAACCCGGGAACCGGAGAAGGCGACCTCGGAGAGTCCAACCCGGACGGCGCCTGGGGTCACCCGAACACGCAGTTCCACTTCCCGCACTCCTCGGGCAACATCACCACCACGTCAGCGCCGACCACCACGCCGAGGGCGACCACCACGCCGGTGCCGACCACCACGCCGGTGCCGACCACCACGGACTTCGTGGTGGGCACGCGTTTCCGCCAGTAGTTCGGTCCGTGAACGCGGAGGGGTTGTTCTTCTCTCGGCCGTCCTGATCGTCCGGGACGAAGAGCGCGTCCTTTCGGACTGCCTGAGCTCGATTCACGGTGTCGTCGACGAGATCGTCGTCTTGGACACCGGTTCGCTCGACGGCTCGGTCGACATCGCCCGGAAGTTCGGGGCCCACGTCTTTCACCACCGGTGGAAGGACGACTTCTCCGAGGCCCGGAACGCCGCCCTCGATCGGGCCCGGAGCGATTGGATTCTCTACATCGACGCGGACGAGTGGCTCGTCGACCCCGATCGGGCCAAGATCGACGCGTTGCTCACCGAGTCCGCTGCCGTGGCGTTCCGACTCGAGCTGCGGCCCCGGCTCGACAGCTCGGCCTATCTCGAGTACCGGATCTGGCGGAACGATCCCCGCATTCGTTTCGAGGGGATCATCCACGAGACCCACCTCCCGGCGATCAACCGGGTGGCCGAACGGGACGGGCGCACGGTCGAGATCGCGCCTCTCCTCATCCAGCACGTCGGCTACGAGGGTGACCAGCGCCGGAAGCACGACCGCAATCTGCCGTTGCTCCGCCGTGAACTTGAACGAAACCCCGAGCACCTGTTCGTCCGGCACCACCTGTTTCGGGTCCTCGACGCGCTTGGTCGCCGCGAGGAGGCCGAGTCCGTGCTCGTCGAGGCCCTGGCGGTCACCCGACGGCATGACGAAACCGGCCAGGTCGACCACCTCGGCTCGCTCATCTACGCGGATCTCATCCGCCTCCGGCTCGAGCGGGGTGACGACGCCGGCGCGCTGTTGGCCGAGGCCCGAGACCTCCACCCGGACAACTGTGCGCTGTTGTGGATGGAGAGCCGGTTGCTGCTCAACGCCGGACACTACGAGGAGGCGATCGCCCGGCTCGACCTGCTGCTCGAGGTCGCCGAACGCAGCGAGCCCTCGGTGGTCGCTTACGAGCAGCGCATGCTCACGGAAGCTCCCCACGAGGTGCGGGGCCTGTGCCTGTTCCGCCTGGGTCGCTACACCGAGGCCGCTGCGGAGTACGAGCAGGCGGCCCGATTCGCCCCGGACAACGCGAGCTACCCGGTCAAGCGCGATCTGGCGTTGGCGCGGGCCCGGCAAGCCAACTCGTAGTGGGACGTGCCGGAGGCCACTGGAGGCGCCACTCTTGATGGCCAAGCCGTTCAACCGGGAGTGGCACGACGCGCACCGATTGGGGGTTGGAGCGAGCCTGGGCGATCGCGTCGCCTGGCACCTCGAACACGCCAAGGTCTGCGGATGTCGCCCGATCCCCGCGGGCGTGCTCGAGGAAATCCAGCGTCGCGGAATCGCCCACCAGCCGTAGGGCCGGGGTCCGGTCCAGCGTTGCCCGTGCTGTCAAGATGTCGCCATGATCGACCACATCTCCATCCAGTGCGCAGACGTCTCGGCCAGCGCCGCCTTCTACGACGCCGTTCTCGCCCCTCTGGGCGGAGAGCGTGTCATGGACTTCGGGGAGGCCATCGGATTCGGGATCCAGTCGAAACCGGACTTTTGGATCGGTCAGCAGTCGACCGGGGAGGGGTTTCGCGAGTCCCACATCGCGTTCGTGGCCGCCGACCGGGTCGCCGTGAAGGCCTTCTTTGACGCCGCAGTGGCGGCGGGCGCCGACGTGCTGCACCCACCGCGAGTGTGGCCGGAGTACCACCCCAACTACTTTGGTGCGTTCGTTCGCGATCCCGATGGCAACAACGTCGAGGCCGTCTGCCACACCGCCGAATAGAACTGTTCCAGTGGCGACGGGCGAGCAGTCCGAGGGTCACTGCACGACAATGTCCTGGTTCCATCGCGGATACTCGCAGTTCAGATCGACATTGCGCACGTGAAGCCCGTTCAACCCGGTGTGGTACGCCGCGCTCGGTGACACGGCGACCGGAACGGCCCCGGGTCGGTAGCGAGGCGCATACCACCACGTGAACGCGAGGTCGAAGCCGTCGCGAAGGATGATCGGCTCCGGCGTCGTCGCGAGGAATCCCTCCCAATCGGTCGTCCGGAAGAGCACCGAGACGCTGCAGAGGCCATGAGTGATCGTGCAACCCGCGCCACGGCTTCGGATTGTTTCGTTGACGGTCCTGATGCCCGACACGGCCAGCACGTCGTGCCCCTCACGCTCCGCTTGGTCCCAGGTGCTGAGCATTCGCTCGAACGCCCCGGGCTCTACAACCACGTCATCATCGACCTTGAGGATCCGATCGCACCCGGGGTACTCGGTCATGACGTGGCGGAACCCAAAGACATTGTTTCTTTGTGCGTTCAGGTGGGCGGCCCCGGTGGCGTCGTCCCAGAGGTTGATCAGCGCGTCGCGCATGTCGCCCTTCCCCGAGCCGCGGCGCACGCATTCACGAACGAGCTCGGCGCCGCGCGGCGACTTCAGCAGCTGACGAAGCGCGACCTCGGGCGGATGATGGATGTCCGCGTCGACGGAACGGTCCTGGTTCCGAACGTAGGACCTCCGAATGACGTCGGCGCCGCGTGCGTGAGCAGCGCCGAGCAGAGCCAGTGTGTCGGCCTCAGACGACTGGTCATCGGAGATCACGAGCGGTGCCGCAATCAATCTCGCCTCTCGTTCGATCTGAGGCAGAGACTGGCGGAGCAGGGTGGGTCGGTTCTGGGTTGTGAGCAACACGACCGTTCTCGAGGCGGCGGCCATCACTCCCGATTCGAAGAACCGACGACTTCGGACAAGCTCACCTCACGCCCAGGCGTGGCTCGGACCCCGCCTGGGGCGGGTCTGCCGAACTCATGCGGTGTAGTTGAACGTCGGAAGATGGAGAGGTCAAGTGTGTGCGCCGCTCCCCGAAATGTTGCAGTTGGATTACACAGATGACGCGCGCCGGGGGAGCAACCCGCTCCCCCGGCCGTCCGCCCCGGTACGGCGGCAACCGAGGCGGGTTGGGCACGGGTCGTGATGGCTGAGGACTTAGGCCTCTGGCAACGAGAGGGGCGTTGTCCCAACATGGTCAATGTAGGCAGCAAGGAGGAGGACGTGACCATGGACTTGACCCGGTGGGAACGGTTTGGCGTCGATTTGCCCGAGCGTTGGCGGAGATGGATGGACTTCAATGCTGACCCTGAGGGATGGCTACGGGTCGAGGAGCTTCATGAGGACGGAACCCTCGTGATCCGGGCAGAGCTACCGGGAGTCGACCCCGACAAGGACGTCGACGTTTCGGTTAGCGATGGGATGCTCCACATCTCGGCCAAGCGTCAAGAGCGTGAAGAGCACAAGGGCAAGGGAACGTACCGATCAGAGTTTCGTTACGGGGCGTTCTCTCGCGACCTCGCCCTTCCGTCTGGAGTGGACAAGGCTGCCGTGAAGGCGGCGTACAAGGACGGCATCTTGGAGGTGCGGGTCCCCTGGGCATCTGAGCCCGAGGGTGCGTCAACCAAGGTGCCGGTCGCCCGGTCCTAAAACGAGCTTTCGGGAACACCGTCGCTAGAACGCCCACCTAGGCGCTGATTCGGGCGAGGTCGATTCCGATCTCAAGTCTTGGCAGCGACCGGCTCCTGCGCGGGCGGTTTCAAGCCCAGCCGAGGAGTGATCAGACCTGCGGCATGCAACCCCCCGTCTGTGGTGTAGTTGGCCCTGAGAGAATGGCGCGGTTGAGTCATACCGACAACGACGCCGACAAGGGGTTGTCATGCGAATGATCAGTTTCCTCGTGACGTTGATACTGGTCGTGTGGCTGGCCATCGGAGCGGCCGCGGCCGGACAGCGTCACTACTACAGCGGGTCCCTCACGAACTGCGCGAAGGCCGGGACGATCGCCGTGACCATCCTTGCGGGGCCCTTGAACTACGTCGGCGTGAACCCGAAGATCTCATGCCATGTGCCACAACCCAGCAGGTGAACGATCGGCCGAGTCGCTGAACAAGCCTGGCGCTTCTGCAGTCGGGCTGGCCGGATTTGAACCGGCGACCTCTTGACCCCCAGTCAAGCGCGCTAACCAAGCTGCGCCACAGCCCGTGGCCAAGTGGGGAGCTTAGTTTGGCCTGGTCGCCGCGGACTTCGGCGACCAGGCCGGCCAGTTCAGACGTGGTGGATGATCCAGGTGATGCCCTGGTAGCCGCGGTATCCGAGATAGATGATGAAGGCGACGACCATCGTCTTGAAGGTCCACGGGATGTGGCGGGGGGCCGGTTCGGTGAGCACGGTGCCACAGGTCGGGCACGCCCCCTCCTCGTCGAGCTGGTCGTCCTCGACCAGACGATCGCACTCGTCGCACCAGGCCATGCCCGTTCCCTAACGCCCGCCGATCCGGACGCGGAGCTTGACCGGGGTGGCACCGAGGTCGAACCGGTCACGGATCTGGTGCTCGACGTAGCGCAGGTAATCGGCCGACAACCTGGCCGAGGCGAACAGGGTGAAGGTCGGTGGATCCGCGGCACCTTGGACGCCGTAGCGGATCCGGGCCCGGGGGGCGGGGTGCTTGGCTTGGAGGTCCCGCAGCGCCCGATTGAGCGCGCCGGTCGGAATGCGGGTGTGGTACGCCACCACCGCTTCGTGCAGCGCCGGCAGCACCTTGTGGACGTTGCGTCCCGAACGCGCCGAGATCCGGATCACCGGTGCGTCGCCCAGGAACGCCAGCCGATCGCCCACCCCGGCCAGCACGTCGTCCCGGTCGGCCGGCGCGACCAGATCCCATTTGTTCAGCACCACCACCGAGGGACATCCGGCCACGCCGACCCGCTCGGCCAGCCGCTGGTCCTGGTGGGTGGCGCCGACGGTGGCGTCGATAACCAACAACGCGATGTCGGCGCCATCGAGTGCATCAAGGGCGCGCAGCACCGAGTGATGCTCGGTGCCGTAGTCGGTCCGCGATGGCCGTCGCATCCCCGCGGTGTCGACGAAGCAGAACGTCCCCTCGGGGGTCTCGATGACCGTGTCCACCGCGTCGCGGGTGGTCCCGGGCAAGTCGTGGACGATCGAGCGCTCCTCCCCCACCAATCGGTTGAAGAGGGTTGACTTGCCGGCGTTCGGACGGCCGACCAGCGCGACCCGGGGGATGTCGAGCGCCGGCTCGGGTTCGTCCACGGGCTCGGCTTCGTCGATCGGTTGGGCGGCCGGGAGGAGACGCACCACCTCGTCGAGCAGATCACCCGTTCCGCGCCCGTGCAACGCGCTGATGGGCCAGGGGTCGCCCAGGCCGAGCGAGACCAGATCCCAGGCGCTCGCTTCGCGGTTGGTGTCGTCGACCTTGTTCGCGACGAGGAGCACCGGCGCGCCGAGCCGCTTCACCAGCCGGGCCGTCTCGAGGTCCTCGTCGGTCGGGCCGACCAAGACGTCGGTCACCAGCAAGACGACGTCGGCGTCGGCCAGAGCCCGTTCCGACTGCCCGGAGACCTTGGTGGTCAGTTCGTCGCCCCGGCCGAGCCAGCCACCCGTATCGACCAGGGTGAACCGCACCCCGTTCCACTCGGCGTCGAGCGCCTTGCGGTCGCGGGTCACGCCCGGCTCGCTCTCGACGACGGCCGCCCGCCGCCCGACGATGCGGTTGACCAGGGTCGACTTGCCAACGTTGGGCCGTCCGGCCACCACCACGACCGGAACCTCGTTCGAGCGCTCGACGTCGCGGTCGACGGGCTCGGGGCCACCGGCGGCGCTCATGGCACGGCGACGGTGCAGCAGCCCGTCTTCGGCGCCTCGGTGCCGTCCAGGCGGCGGCGGAGCGACAGCCCGTCGGTCGCGACGACCTCGACCGAACGCGGCAGGTCGTCGAGCGTGCCGCCGTCGAGGAACACGCCCTTGGACAGGCAAGCGTCGGGCAGCAGGTACCGGTGGTTCTCGGGCTCGCCGGCCAGGGCCCGCGCCAGGTCGGACGCGGTGAGCAGCCCGGCGACACCGATGGTTCCGCCGAAATACCGGTTCTCGACGGCCAGCACGCGCACCCGTTCCCCAGACCCGGCCAGCATCGGGCCGAGCACCTCGGCCCCGAAGGTGCCGGTCACCACCGTGATCGGGGCGTCGTCTCGGCGCGGCGGCGACAGGGCCGCCCGCGGGGCCCGGTAGCCGTCCGGCGGGGCGCCGTCGACCCAGGCGAAGAACCCCGGGCGCACGCCCTGGGCGGCCGTCGGGTCGCCGTCGAAGGCCTCGCCGAACGCCCGGACCATGCCGATGCCGTTCTCGTGCTGGGGGTAGCCCTCGTAGGCGTCGGCGTCAGGGAACGGTTGCCCGGCCATGAGGAAGTACTCGTCGGACGCGAACACGAGCCGTCGCCCCAGAGCGGAGCGGCACAGCTCCTGGTACTCGGTGACCGTCGAGAGGACCGATCGGGCCTCCTCGGTGGTGTGCGGCCGCATGTCGGGCTCGGTCGAGAAGCGGCTGAGCCCCAGCGGCACCACCCCGACCGTGGCCAGCTCGGAGTACTGATCGAGGATCCCGGCCATGGTGTCCTCGAGGACCGCCCCGTCGTTCACGCCGGGACAGACGACGACCTGTCCGTGCACCTCGATGCCGGCGTCGAGGAGCACCCGGAGCCATCGCAGGCTCGTTGCCCCTCTCGGGTTGCGCAGCATCGCCGCGCGGACCGTCGGATCGGTGGCGTGGATGGAGACGAACAACGGGCCCAGTCGTTCGGTGATGACCCGCTCGGCGTCGAGCTCGGTGAACCGGGTCAACGTGGTGAAGTTCCCATAGAGAAAGGACAGGCGGTAGTCGTCGTCCTTGAGATAGAGGCTCCGCCGCATGCCCTTGGGGAGTTGGTAGATGAAGCAGAAGGCGCAGTGGTTGTCGCACGTGCGGACCCGGTCGAACACGGCCGCCGAGACCTCGAGCCCCAGGGGCTGGCCAGCCGCCTTGACGACGCGGATCCGGCGGTCGAGCTCGGTGCCCGGCCGTCTGACCACGACGTCGAGGCGCGCCGCGTCCACCAGTTGCTGGTACTCGATGACATCGCGGGGCTCCTCGCCGTTGAGAGAAACCAGCTCGTCACCGACCTGGAACCCGGCCGCAGCCGCTGGTGAGCCCTCCAGGAGGGCGGTCACCGTGGGGGCCGACATAAGCCCAGGTTACCGGGGTCGGACGGTGCGACAGACGAGACCGGGTGCGGGCGGGCCCGGCGGGCCGGGTACTTACCGCTCGACGAAGCACCCCCGGTAGCCTGGGGGTCCTGTGACCGTGGACAAGGTGCTCCTGGCCGAGCCGAGGGGCTTCTGTGCCGGGGTGGAGAAGGCGATCAAGGCCCTGGCCTGGATGGTTCGGGTGTTCGAGCCGCCCGTGTACTGCTACCACGAGATCGTCCACAACCAGCTGGTGGTCGAGGAGTTCCGCTCCCTGGGCGTGATCTTCGTCGACGACGTCGCCCAGGTCCCGCCGGGGGCCCCGCTCATGCTGAGCGCGCACGGCACCGCGCCGGCGGTGATCGAGGTGGCCCGGGAGCGGGCCAGCCTGGTGGTCGACGCGGTGTGCCCCCTGGTAACCAAGGTCCACCACGAGCTCAAGATCCGGAGCCGCCGCGGCTACCAGGTCCTCTACGTGGGCCATTCGGGCCACGAGGAGGCGGTGGGCACGATGGCGGTCGCCCCCGAGGCGGTCCACCTGATCGAGGACGAGTCCGACCTCGACGCCCTCGACACCCTGGACGCCGACACCCCGGTGGCCCTGTTGGCCCAGACCACCCTCAGCCACGACGAGTGGCACGGACTCATGGAAGCCGCCCTCGAGCGGTTCCCCCAGCTGTGGCTGCCCGACCGCAGCGACCTGTGCTTCGCCACCACCAACCGGCAGGCGGCGCTGCGCGAGATCGCCCACAAGGTCGATGCGGTGATCGTGATCGGCTCGGCCAACTCGTCGAACACGGTGGCCCTGGAGAAGGTGGCCAGCGCCTCGGGATGCCCCCGGGTGATCCGAGTCGACAGCGCCGACGAAGTGCCGTCCGACCTCAGCGGCACCGTCGGGGTGACCGCCGGGGCGTCTGCCCCCGAGCAGCTGGTCCAAGAGGTCCTGGCCGCGCTCGCCCCGACCGAGGGGGTCGAGTTGGTCCGCGTGACCACCGAGGATGAGTACTTCCCTCCCCCGCCCGAGCTGCGCGAGGTGCTCAGAGCCCTGGCCACCACGCTCACCCTGTTGGCCGGCCGCGCCGAGGATCCGGCCGAGCGGGGCCCGTCGGTCGGGGACCGGGGGGTCTCGGCCTCCGACGTGCTGGACGCGCTGGCCAGTTGACCGCCCGGCCGATGAAACGCACCACCCGTCGCGAGCAGAGAAGGGTCGCGGGGCTCGAAAGGATCGCCATCGAGCAGGCGCTGCGTGAGTACTCGGCGCGCTACCCGGCCATCAAGCTCCCGCCGGTGGTGGCGCTCATCTGCGCGTACGAGGAGGCCGACAACATCGGCGACGTGCTGAAGGCAGTTCCCGCCGAGGCATGTGGGCTGGCCGTAGCTCCCCTCGTGATCGTCGACGGTGGCAAGGACGACACCGCCTCGGTCTCGCTCGATTCGGACGCCATCACCTGTGTCTTTCCGACCAACCTCGGCCAAGGGGTGGCCCTTCAGGTCGGCTACCGCCTCTGCGTCGACGGGGGGGCCCGCTATGTCGTCACGCTGGACGCGGACGGCCAGAACGACCCGGCCGAGATGGCGGTCATGCTGGAACCGCTCGTCGCGGGGACGGCCGACTTCGTCGTGGCCTCGCGCCGGCTCGGTATCGACGAGACGAGCGACCAGGTTCGCCGGGCCGGCGTGGTCGTGTTCGCGTGGTTGATGAACCGGCTCACCGGCTCCAACCTGAGTGACACCTCGAACGGCTACCGGGCGCTCACGGCCGAGCTGTTGGCCGACGTGGTCGACCGGCTCGAGCAGCGCCAGTACCAGACGGCCGAGCTGTTAATCACCGCCATCTCCCGGGGCTGGCGGGTCACCGAGCGCCCGACGGTGTGGCGGCCCCGGGCCTCGGGGAGCTCCAAGAAGGGGTCCAACCTGTTCTTCGGGTTCCGCTATGCCAACGTGGTGGTGCAGACCTGGGTCCGCGAGCGGCGCGGCCGGGTCGCTCAGCGCCCCGCGTCGTCGTAGACGGCCTGGAGGCGTTCTTTCAGGGTCTCGGTCAGTTGGTGGATCTGGCTCCGGGCGACCCGGCGGCCGGCCCCGCGAGTGGGGACCTCGATCGGTGCGCCGACCGACACCGTGACCCCGAGCGGTTTGGGGAACTTGGCTCCCTTGGGCATGGCCTGGTCGGTTCGCGAGATGCCCACCGGGACGATCGGCGCCCCGGTGCGGGCGGCCAGAAAGGCCACCCCCTCCATCAGCTCGCCGATCTGGCCCCCGGACTTGCGGGACCCCTCGGGGAACATGACCAGCAGGTGGCCTTCTCGCAACACCTCCTCGGCTCGGCGTACCGACTCGCGGTCGGTCCCGGTCCGATGCACCGGGAAGACGCCGAAGGACGTCAGGATCCGACCGAACCACCCGACCTTCCAGAGCTCCTCTTTGGCCATGAAGAAGAGCTTCCTTCTGGTCACAAAGGGAGTGAACCCGAAGTCGAGGTTGGAGCGATGCACCGGGGCGATGATCGCCGCGCCGGACTCGGGAACGTTGGCCCGGCCGCGCACCCGGGGCCGGAACCACCCCTTCATGAGCCCGACGAACACGGCCCGGCAGAGCCGGTAGGGCATCGTGCGGCGCGGATCGACGCTGAAGGCGACGGCGAGCCGGTTCGGAGCGGGGCGCGTCTCGATGGAACCGGGCGCGCCCTGGCCCGCCGCTGGCTCGCCCGGTGTTCCCTGGCCTGCCGATTCCGCAGGGTGGAGGGCTTCGTCGCGCTCGGAGGGGTCGTGCGGACTCACAGCCATGACAGCACCTCCTCGACGACATCCTCGACGCTGCGCCCGGTCGTGTCGAGCACGTGTGCGTCGGGCGCCCGGGTCAACGGGGATGCCTGGCGGGTCGAGTCGAGCCGGTCACGGGTGGCGACGCCGTCGGCTGACTCGTCGTGGCGGCGCCGGGCCCGCTCCTCGGGCGAGGCGGTCAGGTAGATCTTGACCGTCGCGTCGGGGAACACGACCGAACCGATGTCGCGCCCCTCGACCACCCCGCCGGCCCGCTCGGCGGCCCAGCGCCGCTGGCGCACCACCAGCTCGCGGCGGACGTCGGGGTTGGCGGCCACGATCGACACGACCCGGCTCACCTCGGGGGTGCGGATCGCATGGGTCACGTCGGCCCCGTTGATGGTCACCGCCTTGGCCACCTCGATATCCGCGGTGGCCGCGATCTCCGCCACCGCCGGTTGATCACCGGGGTCGACCCCTCGGCGCAGCGCTTCCCAGGCCACCGAGCGGTACATGGCGCCGGTGTCGAGGCGGTCGAGCCCGAGCCGCTCGGCCACCGCGCTCGACACGGTCGACTTCCCGGCGCCGGCCGGACCGTCGATCGCGATCAACGGCACCGGCGGATGGGTGTCCTTGTTCACCGGCCGACCAAGTCGGCCGGATCGGCGGGTTGCCACGCGTCGGGGCCGGCCAACGCGTCGAGGTGGTCGAGGAAGGACGGATAGCTGGTGTCGACCGACTCCACTCCTCCGACCGTGCCCCCGGCCGGGGCGGCCAGGGCGGCCACCATCGCCGCCATGGCCAGGCGGTGATCGCCGCGGCCATGGAACGTGACCGGCCCCCGACCGATCGAGCCGGCTCCCTCGACGACGAGGTTGTCGCCGTCGGCCCACGCCCGGGCACCGACCGCCTCGACCAGCGCCACGGTGGCGGCCAGGCGGTCGCTCTCCTTCACGGTGAGCTCGCCCACGTCCCGAAAGGTCGACGTGCCCTGCGCCGCTGCAGCGGCCAGGGCCAGGACCGGCACCTCGTCGAGGGACGGGATCTCGGCTGCGTCGACGTCGGTCGCCCGGAGTACCGAGTACTCGGCCGAAAGGTCCGCGGTGCCGTCGATCTCGGTACCGATGGCGACCGACGCGCCCATCCGCGACAGGACGCGCATGAATCCGATCCGTTCGGGGCCCGAGTAGACGCGCTCGACGACCACCGCGCTGGCCGGGACGACACACCCCGCGACGATCCAGAACGCGGCCTGGGACGGGTCGCCGGGGACGTCGAGGTCGATCGGGTGGAGCCGGGAGGCTCGCACCCGGACCAGCCGGCCGGTCCCCCACCCCTCGACGGCGATTTCGGCACCGGCGGCGGCCAACATGTCCTCGGTGTGGGTGCGGGTGACGACCGACTCGCGCACCACCGTCTCACCGGTTGCGTCGAGTCCGGCGAACAGGATCGCCGACTTCACCTGGGCGCTCGCCATCGGCGGTGTCCATTCGATGCCGTGGAGTCCGCCCCCGGTCACCACCAGGGGCG
>Ga0181518_10002435_pt1 | contig 17909 bp, 16 predicted proteins | sample PEATcosm2014_Bin_28_FD_119751 | JGI IMG/M metagenome (GOLD analysis project Ga0181518, IMG submission 119751) | Peatland microbial communities from MTU Mesocosm Facility, Houghton, MI, USA - PEATcosm2014_Bin01_60_metaG | ecosystem: Environmental > Terrestrial > Soil > Wetlands > Peat | place... | reverse complement strand
CCCGCTAAGTGCCGCGCCAAAGCTCGCGGCAGCAGGATTTGCGGCGTTGGCAGAGACGATTAAGATTAAGATTAAGATTAAGATTAGGATTAAAATTAAGATCAGGGGCAGGAGAATGGAGGGGGAGGGTTCCCCTGGTGCATTGGGGGTGTGGACGGTGTGTCCCCGGTGGGAATATGGAGGATAGAGGATGGAGGATGGAAGATGGGAAACGGCGCGGGCCAATTGAGAATTGAGAATTGGCCATTGGCCATTGGGGGCCGGCGGGGGGAGGGGCGCGGGCATGGGGGGCACGATGGCGCTGAGGTCCTGGGGACCGCTCTGCCAACCGTGCCGATGCTGGCTGGCGCAGATGAATACCCGCTCGTTGGGCGCAGGCGCCCGGAAGCGGGCCAGATACAGCGCCGTGATGTCGTGGACACCCTGCCCGGGCGCCGGCAGCAGTCCCAGGCACACCGGATGGCGCAGGTTGGACCAACCGGCACTACAGGGCGCGGAGGCGAAGAGCCGGAGGTCACCCTTGACCCGGCGATGGAGGACTAGTTCCAGGCGCAGACGAGGCGCAGAGGGAGATTTTTGATTTTTGATTTTTGATCTGATTGGCGCTGACTGACAGCGGCGGCGGCGGCTTCCCAGCGCAGACGCACCTCTTGGACCGGGTTGGGCCGGAAGGGCAGCGGCGGGGGCGGGGGCCAGAGGAGCTTGGGCTGCCCGCTCCGGACCAGGACGCTGTTGAACCTGAGGAAGGCTTGCGGGCCGGTGAGCGGGCGACCACTCCAAAGGCAGCGGCGGATGACGCGGCGGTGATAGGGGGTCCAAGTATGGGGCGGACAGCGGCTGAAGCAGCGGGCATAGGCAATCCAGGGCTGGAGCACGCGGCGGTTGTAATTCCGGGCGAAGGCGATCCAGGCATCGCGCTGGGGCAGGGTGAGGAGGCCAAGCCAGTCTTTGGACAGGGCGCCAAAGAGTTGGCGCATGAGGATTTGCGGCGGGGTGCGGGGGTTGCGGGGGACGACGTAGCTGCGGGCATAGAGGGTACATGGGCGGCCGAGGTGGCGGTAATAGACCCAGCGGCCGCGTTCGGTGTCCCGCCCGTTGAAGCGAGCCGGGAAAAAATGATCTGGCTGACATACAGCTTTCATAACGTTGTTTGCGCGGGTCAGCGAATACTCGCCGAAGGGCATCGTCCGCCTCCTTTGAGCACAGACCGAGCGCGCTGGAGGGGATTCGGAACGATGCCGATCAGCGAGCTCGATGGCTCAAATTTTATTCTACGGGTTAAAGTTTAGCGCAGGGGCCGGCGGAGCGCAAGGGTTTTTTGACAGGGTTTTTTGCCCGCTAAAAACGCTAAAGGACGCTAAAAGGTCTCACGCAAAGGCGCAGCGCGGCGGAGCCGCAACCAAACGGTGTCGCGCGAAGGGCGCGAAGGAGGCGAAGGACAAAAAGGGAGAATTCTCTTTCGCTACCTTCGCTGGCTTCGCGCGACACACGTATCCTCGCAGAACGCGACGAAGTTGGGAGATAGCACTACACGCAAAAGGGATGTGGGGCTGGAAGAGGGGTGGCGCAGTTCAAAACCTGGCGGAGTCTTGGAGACGGGTGGCCGTGGCCGAGCCAGCGTCTTGGTGTTTGGAAGCCCTACAATACTTCCGGGAATGCTCTAAACGGTGTACGTGCCGGAAGCCGTGGTCCCGCCGTGGCCGGTCCAGTTGGTGTGGAAGAATTGGCCGCGGGGCTGATCCAAGCGCTCGTAGGTGTGCGCGCCGAAGTAGTCGCGCTGGGCCTGGAGGAGGTTGGCCGGGAGCCGCTCGTTGCGATAGGAGTCGTAGAACGCCAGCGCGGTGCTGAAGGCCGGCGCCGGGATGCCTTTGCGGGCGGCGAGGGCAACCACCTTGCGCCACGAGCGCTGCGAATCCTTGATCGCCTTGCGGAAGAAGGGATCGAGCAGCAGGTTCGAGAGCTGCGGGTTCTGGTCGAAGGCGTCCTTGATCTTGCCGAGGAAGACGCTGCGGATAATGCAGCCGCCGCGCCACATGAGGGCGATGCCGCCGTAGTTGAGGTTCCAATTGTATTCTTTGGCCGCGGCGCGCATGAGCATGTAGCCTTGCGCGTAGGACACAATCTTCGACGCATAAAGGGCGCGCCGGATGTCTTCGATGAGTTGCTTCTGGTCGCCCGGGATCGCGGGCTTGGGACCTTTGAGCTTCTTCGCGGCCGCCGCGCGTTCCTCCTTGAGTGCGGAGAGGCAACGGGCATAGACCGCTTCGGCAATGAGCGTGATGGGAATGCCGAGGTCCTGCGAAGAGATGACGGTCCATTTGCCGGTGCCTTTCTGGCCGGCGGTGTCGAGGATTTTGTCCACGAGCGGCTGGCCGTCGGTGTCTTTGAAGGCGAGAATGTCGCGGGTGATCTCAATAAGGTAGGAGTTGAGTTCGCCCTGGTTCCATTCGGCGAAAACCGGGTGCATCTGGTCGGCGCTCAGGCCCAGACCGATCTTCATCAGGTTGTAGGCCTCGCAGATGAGCTGCATGTCGCCGTATTCGATGCCGTTGTGGACCATCTTCACGTAATGGCCCGCGCCGTTTTCGCCCACCCAATCGCAGCAAGGCGTGCCGTCCTCGACTTTGGCGGCGATCTTCTGGAAAATGTCCTTCACGTGCGGCCAGGCGGCGGGTGAGCCGCCAGGCATGATGCTCGGGCCGCGGCGGGCGCCCTCTTCACCGCCGGAAACACCGGTGCCGATGTAGAGCAGGCCCTTGGACTCGACATAATTCGTCCGGCGAATCGTGTCTTCGAAGAGGGAGTTGCCGCCGTCAATGATGATGTCACCGGCTTCGAGGTGCGGAATGAGGTGGTCGATGAATTCGTCCACTGCCTTGCCCGCCTTGACCATGAGCATGACGCGGCGGGGCTGCTTGAGCAGGGCGACCATTTCCTCGAGGGAGTGGGCGCCGATGACGTTGGTGCCCTTGGCTTCTTTGTTGAGGAAGTCATCCACCTTCGAGACCGTGCGGTTGTAGGCGGCCACAGTGAACCCGTGGTCGTTCATGTTCAAAATCAGATTCTGGCCCATAACGGCCAGCCCAATTACAGCAATATCAGCTTTTGGTTCCATGTTGTGTATTGTTATTGTTACAGGAGCCAGGAACGATACAAGAATCCCGGCGCTGCGCCAGAGGATTCTTGGGGGAGGCGGGGCGCAAGCGCGCGGGCGCCCAGGAGACGCGAGGCGGGAGATCCCGCGCTGGGGTCTCAGTTGCCGCCACCCAACTGCAAGCGCGGATCGGACTCGAGCATGGCTTTCAAGTGCGGCCAGCCCACAGTGTTCATTTCGCTGAACGCGTGCAGATAGACGGCGACGACCTCGGGCGGGTATTTGCCGAGCAAAGCATCCACCGCGGCACGGACTTTAGCGTCGTCCATCGTTGGGGGCAGCTCTTCGACCACGCCCTCCTGGTGAGGAATTCCGAGCGCATCGAGGAAGTCGGCAAGCATTTGTTTGTGCTTCTTGAGCAGCCAGGCGCGCAGAAGGTTGCCGGCGACCAGATCGAGGGCCGGGCGGGTCAGCGTGGCCAGCATCGTGGCGTGGCGCTGCGGGCGGGGCTGGCGTTCCAGGAAAACGGGCCGTAATTTGCGCGCCTCCGCCACCGCCCCCAGTGTCGCACGGTAGATGGGTTTGTCGGTCTCATAGGCGTAGGTCAAAATGTCGAGCGCCAGGGCAGGCGACATGAAACCGAACAGTTCGTGCGAGCTGAGCATTTGCTTCGTTAAAGGGTTAAAGGGGTTAAATCGGTTTAGTGAGTCAGAGCGGTGAAAAGGCTACTTTGTGTGGTTCACAAATCCTGGACGGCCGGCGTTATCCAATCGTCGTTACGGCGATCTTATTTTCGCGGGCGAGGCGTGCGCAAATCTCTTGTTCCAGCAAAAGCGATTTGCCGGCCTCGAACGCGAGCGCGGCAATTCGCGCCCCGGCGCAGGTCTCAAGCGTTTGCGGGCCGAGGCAGGGAATGTCGAAACGCAAATCGTGCCTTTCCTTGGCGACTTTAACGGCCACGGCGCCGCCGCCCGGCCCGGCCAGCGCGCCGCCGCGGACGAGGCATTGATCGGTGCCTTCAAAGCCCTCAACCGCCAGCACCGTGCCGTCTTTGACCAGAACAGTTTGGCCGATTTCCAGGCGCGAAACCTCTTTAGCGATGCGACAACCCAATTCCACATCCGCTCGTTGCGCCTCCGACAGCTTCGGCCCGAGCTGGAAACCGGTTCCCGGCATCAAGGGTTTGAGCCACGGGGTCGCCTCGATCAGTTCAACGCCCTCGCGCTTCAGTTCATCGGCAATCGCGCCGAAGACCGTGTGCGCGTTCTTTTCCCGCAAGCGCAAGAGCAGCGCCAGGGCACGGAGGTCGGGGCGAATGTCGAACAGGTTCTTTGGCGCGATCTGGCCGGTCATGACGCACTGCTTGATGCCGCGCTCGGTGAACGCGGCCAGCATCTTGGAAAGCTGGCCGACCTTGAGCCAGACGATTTCGTCCACCAGCGGAGCGAGCGCGGGGTCCGTCTCGCCCTCGAAGGCAACGGCGACGAGCCGCTTTACCCCCTGGCGGCGGGCTTCTTTGGCGAAGAGCAGCGGCAACGAACGATTGCCGGCGATTATCCCCAGTGTGTCCGGTGCGCTGGTCATGTCTGCTCCGTGAAGTCACCGAGGTGAGCACAGCGAAGCCGCGGGGCACGCGAGGCTTGAATCACCCGCCTACGCCTGTCGGGGGCGGTTTCACCCGGGGCTGGACTCAGGCGGTGTTCCGTATTCTCACGCATTTGTCCCATTTAAGGGCAAAACCAGCGACTTGTAAACCGGGATACTGGAATGGCTGTCATTTTCCGTCAGCAGCCCGACAAAGTGCAGTTGGCGCCTGCGTGTGGTCTGCGTCGTGCTGTTGCGGGACTGGGGATTCGTCCCCTCAGCGCAACGACTACAAGAGCAGGCGTCCGGCAGGCTTTCTGGAGGCTCGGACCGTCTGCCAGGGTCGGTTGGAAGGCATACGGATGAGCGATACGGCGGAATGGACAGGTCAGATTTCGAGCGGCCACGCGGATGAGAAATCATCCGCAGCCACGCGTGCTACTCTTTTGTCCGTTCTCATTCTCCTGTTGGGGCTGGGAGCAAGCGCCTGGATCTACTTCGGGGAGACGCGAGCACTGGCCAGACTGGCGCCGACCTCGGGGGCCGGTGTCAGCCTCGGCGGTGCCCGGGCGGATGCGGCGCTGCTCAAGCAATTTGATCACTGGGTCTTTTGGGTTGTGGTTGGCACGGCCGGCGCTGGCGCCGTGGGTCTGCTGGCGATGGCGGCGGGCCTGGTGTTCTGGCGACGCGCCTGGGGGAAACGAGTGCAGACTTGGGACGCGGAGTGGCGCAAGACGGCAGCACGGTTGGAAAGCCGGCTGGCGGACAGCCGGAAATCGGAAGAGCAGTTGCAGGCCTCACGAGCCGAAGCTCAGAAGCGCGTCGCCGAACTGGAATTTGCGAATTCCGAGTTGCAGGGCGAACTGGACCGGCTGAAACGGGCGGGAAAGACGCTCGTCCAACAGCAGCAGGCGCTGGAAAGCTCGAAGACGGTGCTCGAAGTACACGTTCAGGCGCGCACCAAGGACTTGCAGACGCTCCAGCGGCGCTATGAGCACATTCTGAATTCCGCCGGCGAGGGCATTTGCGGCCTGGATGCGCGGGGTAAGACCACGTTTGCCAATCCCACCGTCGCCAAGCTCACGGGCTGGAAGCTCGAAGAACTCACCGGAAGGACCGAACACGAGATTTTTGGCTGCAACGGCTCCGACGGCCACGCCGCGCTGGCGGATGACCATCCGAGCGAGCGGGTGTTTTATCGCAAAGATGGAACCGCCTTTCCGGTGGAATACGTCAAAACGCCCATTAACGAAAACGGGCAGGTGGTGGGGGCGGTGCTGGTTTTCAAGGACATTACGGAGCGCAAGCGGGTCGAAGAAACGCTCGCGCAAAAGGCGGCGGAGCTGGCCCGCTCGAACGCCGAACTGGAGCAGTTTGCCTTCGTGGCCTCCCACGACCTGCAAGAGCCGCTGCGCAAAATCCAGGCCTTCGGTGACCGGCTCAAGACCAAGTGTGAAGGAGCCATCGTGGAGGAAGCCCGCGATTATCTGGAGCGGATGCAGAGCGCGGCCACCCGCATGCGCAAGCTCATCGATGATCTGCTGGCGTTCTCGCGCGTGATTCGCAGCGCCGAGCCGTTCATTCGCGTGGATTTGGCCGCGGTCACCAAAGAAGTGCTCGGCGACCTGGAAGTGCGCCTCGAGAAGAGCGGCGCAAAAGTGGAAATTGGCGACCTGCCAGCTATCGAAGCCGATCCGATGCAGATGCGCCAACTGCTGCTCAACGTGATTGGCAACAGCTTGAAGTTTCAGCCCGCCGGGGGCGTGCCCATCGTGAAGATCCGGAGTCGGATCATCGATCCCGAGTCGGCGGGCGATGCCGCCTGTTTGAAGAGTGTCTCGGCCAGCGCGGATCAGGTTCAAGCCCCCCGGCAACTCTGCGAGATCACCGTTCAGGATAATGGCATCGGCTTTGAGGAGAAGTACTCGGAAAAGATTTTTGCCGTATTCCAGCGGCTGCACGGGCGCACGGAGTACGAAGGCACCGGCGTTGGCCTGGCCGTTTGCCGGCGCATCACCGACCGCCATCACGGCACCATCATCGGCAAGGGCAAGCCGGGAGAGGGAGCAACCTTCATTATCACTTTGCCCGTCAGCCAGCCAAAACCGCCTCCGTCTCAATGAACGACACCCACAAAGCCAAGGTCGTCCTGATGGCCGAGGACGACTCGGATGATCGGCTGCTGGTCAAAGATGCGATGGCCGAAGGCCGCTGGGAGGGGGACTTGCGCTTCGTCGAGAACGGAGAGGACTTGCTGGACTATCTCCGGCACCGCGGCAAATACAGCCAGCCCGCCCATGCGCCGCGGCCCGGGCTTATCCTGCTGGACTTGAACATGCCCAGAAAGGACGGCCGGGACGCCCTGCGCGAGATTAAAGCCGACGCGGAACTGCGCCGCATCCCCGTGGTGGTGTTGACCACCTCCAAGGCCGGCACGGATATCGGTCGTATGTACGATTTGGGCGCCAACTCGTTCATCGCCAAACCGATCCAGTTCGAAGCCCTCGTCAACGTCATGCGCGTTCTCGGCCAATACTGGTTCAACACCGTCGAACTGCCTGCCCCCAAGTGAAAAGTCTATGATGGACACCGGTCTAATCAAAGTCTTGCTGGTCGAGGATGATGAAGATGATTTCGTGATTACGCGGGACCTGCTTTCGGAGATTCCGGGCCGGCGCTTTGCGTTGGACTGGGTCAAGACCTTCGATGCCAGCCTGGAGGCCATGTGCCTCAACCAACACGAGGTGGTTCTCGTGGACTATCGTCTGGGGGCACACAACGGGGTCGAACTCTTGCGAGCGGCTCTGGAGCGCGGGTGCCAGGCTCCGGTCATTCTCCTCACGGGGGCGGGCCAGCCTCAGGTGGACCTGGAAGCGATGCAGGCCGGGGCGGCGGATTACCTGGTCAAGGTTCATCTGCGAGCCGATGCGCTCGAACGCACGATGCGGTACGCCGTGCAGCGCAAACGGGCCGCCGCGCTGGCCGCGTTCGAGCAGGCACGGCTCGCTGCGTTCGGCGCCGAGATCGGCCTGGGGCTGACGCGCCGCGATTCGCTGGAGGGAATCCTCGAACGCTGCGCCCGGGCCATGGCCCAGTACTTGAATGCGGGACTGGCGCAGATCTCGACCTTCGACCCGCGCAAAGGGGTTTTTGAACCTCGTGCTGCCGCAGGCGCGGCCTGGGAAGCAAACCGTCCCCTGAGCAGTCTGCCGGAAGTCCGGCTGGAGGTTGGCCCTCTGGCCCAAGGGAAACCCGTCTTGATCAACCAACTGCTCAATGAAAAGCGCATCCCCGATCAAGAGTGGGTCAAGCGCGCGGGCCTGGCCGCCTATGCCGCGTATCCGCTGGTCCTGGAAGACCAGCTCGTCGGGTTGATGGCGATCTTTGCCCAGCACCCCCTCACGGAGCAAATCAACCAGGAAATGGGGTCAGTCGCCAACGGCATTGCCTTGTGCATCGAACGCAAGCGCTCGGAACAAGCCCTGGATGCCAGCGAGGTCAAGTACCGCTCCGTGGTCGAGAACATCAAGGAGATCATCTTCCAGATGGACGAGTTCGGCCACTGGACCTTCCTCAACCCCGCGTGGACGACGGTCACCGGCTTCGAGGTCAAATCGGCCCTCGGCACTTTCTTCATCGAATACATCCACCACGAGGACCGGCAGCATAACCGCCACATCTTTCTACAGCTCATCAAGCGCACCCTGGATTACTGCCGGTATGAAACGCGCTTTTTGACCAAGAACGGCAAGACCCGCTGGGTCGAGGTCTATGCCCAACTGACTCTGAATAACGACGGGACCGTCCTGGGCATTTCCGGCAGCCTGACCGATATCACGGAGCGCAAACTGGCCGAAACTGCGATCCAGAAGCTGGCCGCCTTTCCGCAGGTCAATCCCAATCCCATCCTGGAATTTGCCGCCGATGGCACGCTGACTTATGCCAACGACGCGGCTCGGGCCATGGCCAAATCTCTGGACCAGGACAATTTGCTTGCCATTCTCCCGCCTCAGGCCGCGGACATCGTCCGCGACTGCTTGACCACGGGCCAAAAGAAGCTCCGGGAAGAAGTCAACCTCAAGGGGCGGACTCTCACCTGGTCCTTTTTCCCGATCGTCGCCAGCCAAGTCGTCCACTGTTACGGGGCGGACGTTACGGACCTGCTCAGTTTGGAGGCCCAGTTCCGCCATGCCCAGAAGCTGGAATCCGTCGGCCAGTTGGCCGCGGGTGTCGCCCACGATTTCAACAACATCCTCACTGTCATCCAGGGATATTCGGACTGCCTGCTGGCCCGGAGCCCTGGCGACGCCTCGACGGAGAAGGCTCTGAAGCAGATTTCCGCCGCCGCGCGCCGCGCCGCCGCGTTGACCCGCCAGTTGCTCCTGTTCAGCCGCAAGCAGGTCATCCAGCCCAAGGTGCTCGATTTGAACGCGGTGCTCCAGAACCTGGCGAACATGCTGCCGCGGCTGCTGGGCGAAGACATCGTCCTGGAGTTCAACTATGCCTCGAGCCTTCCGCCGATTGAAGCGGACACGGGGATGCTGGAACAAATCGTGATGAACCTGGCGGTCAATGCCCGCGATGCCATGCCCAAAGGGGGCAAGCTCTGCGTTGGCACTGCCAGCGTCGAGATTGACGACGACTATGTCCGCCAGCACCCGGAATCGCGAGCCGGCACGTTCGTCTGCCTCGCGGTTGCCGATACCGGCTGCGGCATGGACCGCCAGACTCTGGACCGGATCTTCGAGCCGTTCTTCTCCACCAAAGAAGTCGGCAAAGGCACCGGGCTCGGGCTGGCGACCGTCTATGGCATTGTCAAGCAGCACCGGGGCTGGATTGAAGTCAGCAGCCAGGTCGGCTGCGGCACCACTTTCAAAATCTACTTTCCCGCCACGGCGCGGGAAAGCAGTGCGACCGCCGAACCCTCCACCGTTCCGCGCGCCGTCCGCGGCGGCAAGGAGACGATTCTTCTGGTTGAGGATGAGCCGGTGCTGCGTGAACTCGTTCGCGAGATTCTGGGCCAGTATGAATACCGTGTCATCGAAGCGGCTTCCGGCGTCGAGGCCCTTAAGGCCTGGGACGAGCACGACGGGCAAATTGATCTGCTCCTCACCGACATGGTGATGCCCGAAGGCATGACCGGAAGCGACGTGGCGGCTCAGCTCCGGAAGCGGCGGCCCGCACTCAAAGTCATCTTCACCAGCGGGTATAGCGCGGAAGTAATGGGGAAGGGCTTTAGCCAGAGCGACATGGCCTTCCTGTCCAAGCCCTTTCTGCCGCCGCAACTCGCTCAACTGGTGCGCCAGTGTCTGGACGCCACGCCCAAGCAGCCGCACACCCTGCTCCCGGCGTGAGTATTTCCCGGAGGCCGTGCGCCCCTTGTGCCTCCGAACCGTGGCCGTCCGATCGGGCGAGCTGTATTGCGTATGAGATTGGCATTAAGGAACACCGTTGACTCCTGGGCGACCCGAACCGCAGGCGTTCAGGGCTTGCTGCCCTGTGTCGTTGCGTCTTGGCGTCTTGGCGTTGACGGCTGTGACTGAGTGGATTCAGGCTGGGGTTTCCGTGGGGGAGGGGCGAGACGGTTGATTTCAGCCTCGTATTTTTCCGCGTCGGCCTTTTTGTCCAGTTTCTGCGCCAGGGACAAGAGCTTTCTGTCAATGGCGAGCTTATCCGGGTAATCCGGGAACTCGTGCAGCAGCTTCTGGTAATCTTCATAGCCCTCCTGCGTGCGATCCAACGCGGGCAGCTTCTCGGCAAGCGTCAGCCGGAGTCGTATCTGCTGTTGCGGCGAAGGATCAAGCTGGAGCGCCTGCCGATACAGAGAGACGGCGGAGGAGGGTTTGCCCTGCGCGGCGTATAGGTCGCCCAGCTTCTCCGAGAGCACGGCGCTTTGCCGGGTCGTTTCAAGCTGCTCCAGCCAGGCCACCAGTTCAGCCGTTGGTTTGCCGAGCGCCTGGTTGATATCGACCACACGCAGATAGGACCACTCGATCAACTTGCTCTTTCGCAATTCGAGTTCCTGATGGAGCCGGTCGGGATTCTTCCCGAAGGGCCGGTAAAGCGGGTCCCCCACCACCGTTGTCTGCCAGGACAACGCCGGTTGGCTCGCGCAAGCGGCTTCGCCGAAAGTGAATCCAAGCAAGATCAGGCGCGCGGTGAAGACCGCCACATCGGGCGTGAGCGAAAGGTAAGGCTCGGTCACGCACCCCATCGTGATGGTGGTCCCCTTGGCCAGCAGCGGGCCCACCCAGTTTTGAGTCGTGCTGCGCAGCGTCGCGGCGCTGTAGGAATGCAGATGATAGGCGAACGCCCCGGGCATGAATTCCACCGTGGGCTGCGCGAACGGCCCCGAAGCGTTTGCGTCGTACCAGCCGATGTAGATGGCGATGTGGCTCATCGGAAAGCCGGCCGGAAACGTGCCGGGATTCTCGTCCACCACCGTCTCGAAACCCAGGTGCCGGCAGATTTCCGACGCGCCGCGAATCCAGTCGTCCCCCAGTTTGTAACCCGGCTCAGTGGTGTTTCGCAGGTCGAAGTAGGCGCGGCCCCACAACCCGTCCGCTTCGGCCTGGAGCGCCTTATCCACCAGTCCGCGCGCAATGGCAGCCGTGGGGCCGTCGAGCCGCGTGACCAGCAGCACCCCGTTGGTCGGATGAAGCATCGCGCTGTTGGTCGAGGTATAGACCGGGTTTCGCAACGGACCGGCCAGCGGCAGCTTCTCTTCGATCAGCGGCAGCAAGGCCAGTTCGCTGTCCACGGCCGCCTCGTCGCGGCGCATTTCCGGCCGCAGGTTCTCCATTCCCTCCTCTTTAAGATTCGGGTCCTTCTCGATCCGCAGGGGAACCCCGTAGCACAGCAGGGCGTAACGGATTCTGGATTTAACCACTTTCCATTCGACCCGGCCGGGGTGGTTGGTCGTCGCGTGGAGGATGGTCGGGCCGATTTGCCAGAGCTTCTGTTTCTTCAGTTTTTCCGCCAGGGGCTTCTGCAAGGCTTCCCGAAACTCCGCTCGCGACAGGTCTTCATTGGTGGAAAGGGGGAAGCCGTAAATCTGGTTCGTTGGCACGTGGCGCCGCTCGGCGTAGTAATTCGCCACCCCTTTGGACTCCGGCACGCGCGTGTTATAGACGATGATCACCTCGTCACCCGGATTGGCCGCGCGCAAGCAGACCGCTCCGCTGCACAGAACGGCCAGGGCTGACAAGAGTTTCTTCACGTTTGACTTTAACATGGACAGATGCACGCCGGATCGGTTCAAGCCGCCCGACGGTTCACGCATCACGCATCACGCATCACGCCTCACGTTCCACACTCGACCCTAAGCCCATCATAAGCCAGCGCCACTCCCGGCGGAAGCTCTGCTTGCGCCGCGTCGTGATCGTAGTCATGCGTCAGGTGTGTAAAGTAAGTCCGCCCCGCGCCGATGCGCCGCGCCGCCGTCAACGCTTCATCCAGGCACATGTGCGTCGGGTGCGGCTTTGGTCGCAGCGCATCCAGCACGGTCACTTCCACCCCGTGAATCTGGTCCAGGGCCTCCGCCGGCACTTCTTTGCAGTCGCTCATGTACGCCAGCCGCTTCTGGCCCTGCTGAACGAACAGAAACCCCCAGGTCTCCACCGACCCATGCGGCAGCCGCAGGGGTACAACCTCCAAATCGCCGAGCTGGAATGGGCCGTTGATGACGTGAGGCTCGGGGATAAAATAGCCTTTCGGCCACGGCCCGTCATGGGCCTGGAACGCGTACCGGAACACCCGCTTCAGATCGTTCATCGTCGGTTCGTTGGCATAGACCGGCAGCGCCTTGCCGCCGCGCAGATCGCAGAAACGGCGGCAGTCGTCCAGACCCATGATATGATCGGCATGGGAGTGCGTGAACAGCACCGCGTCCAACCAGCCGATCTTCTCGCGCAACATCTGGAGGCGGAATTCCGGCGTGGTATCCACCACCAGCTTGGTTTGCTCCGTCGCCACGTAAATGGACGGTCGCGTGCGATGGTTCTTCGGATTGGCCAGAAACGCCGGCGGATACTCCTTGCCAATGACCGGCACGCCCTGCGAAGTGCCCGAGCCGAGAAAGATAAACGAGAACGCCATCTTAATTTACTTTAGCAAACGCAGGCACCGACAGCAAGCTTGCCGTTGGCCGGCTGAACCGCCAAATTCAGCCCCGGAACTGCGACATGCTGACAACCCTGCGCATCAAGAACCTCGCGCTCGTGGCCGACCTGACGCTCGAGTTGCAGCCCGGCTACAACGTCATCACCGGCGAAACCGGCGCCGGCAAATCCATTCTCATTGGCGCCCTCAACCTCGCCCTGGGCGAGCGCGCCGACCGCACCCTCATCCGCAGCGGCAGCGACGGTTGCTCCGTCGAGGCCGCCTTCGACGTTGCCCGGCTGCGAGCGCCGCTCCCATCGTTTCTGGAGGCAAACGGCCTCGAGCCTTGCGCGGACCACCAGCTTGTCCTGAAGCGTTCCTTCACCAGCGCCGGCACGAACCGCCAGTTCATCAACGGCTCCCCCACGACGTTGGCTATCCTCGCCACCTTGGGCGAGTGGCTGGTGGACATCCACGGCCCGCACGAGCACCAATCGCTCCTGCATCCCGCCCGCCAGCTCGCGATTCTCGACGCCTTTGGCAATCTGGACCGCGACCGCGAGGACTTCGCCGATCTCGTCCGCCGCCGCGCTGCCCTCGAAGCCGAGAAGGCCGCGCTGATTGTGGATGAAAAGACCTATGCCCAGCAGCTCGACCTGCTCCGCTTTCAGGCCGGCGAAATTGACGCCGCCCGCCTCCAGCCGGAAGAAGAAGCGCGCGTCGAGCAGGACTACCGGCGCGCCAGCAACGCCGCCAAACTCCTCCAGCTCAGCCAGGCCGCGCTCGGTTTGTTGAGCGAGAACGAGACCTCCCTTCTCACCCAGGCCGGCATCATTGGCCGCACCTTGCAGGAATTGCAGCGGATAGACGCCTCGACGGCCCCCCTCCAGGCCCTGCACGAGCAAGCCGTCTCCGCCCTGCGCGATTTGCAGGCGGAACTCTCCCATTACTCGGACAAGACCGACCTCGACCCCGCCCGCCTGCAGCAGCTTGAAGAGCGCCTCAACCTCATTCACTCCCTCAAGCGCAAATACGGCGCCACCGTGCCCGAGGTCATAGCCTTCGGCGACGAAGCCAGGCGCAAGCTCCAAAGCCTCGAGCAGCGCCATGCCGAACTGGGCCGCATCAATGCCGAACTCCAGAAGCTCGAAGCCGAACTCTGGCGCGCCGGCCAGGCCCTCTCCGCCAAACGCCGCAAAGTCATCCCCCAACTCAGCAAGGCCGTCAGCCAACAACTCGCCGACCTCGGCTTCAAACAAAGCCGCCTCGACATCGCCCTGACCACGCCGAACGCCCCCGACTCCGCGTCTCACGTTTCACGTTTCACGTTTCACGGCTTGGACACCATCGAATTCCAATTCGCCCCCAACCCCGGCGAGCCGGCCCGCCCCTTGCGCGCCATCGCCTCCTCGGGCGAACTCGCCCGCGTCATGTTGGCCCTGAAAACCGTGCTGGCCGCCGAGGACCAGATTCCCGTGCTCGTATTCGATGAAGTTGATGCCAACATTGGCGGCGAAACCGCCAACGCCGTCGGCGAAAAGATGCGGCAGATTGCGCAGAAACGTCAGGTGCTCTGTATCACCCACCTGCCGCAAGTTGCCGCGCCTGCTTCGGCCCATTACGTCGCCACCAAGCAAACCAAAGCTGGTCGCACCACCTCCGAAATCACCCGGCTCGACCCGAAAGAGCGCGTCACCGAACTGACCCGCATGTTGGGCGGCCAAACCGACGCCGCCCGCAAACATGCCGAGGCCCTGCTGAAGGATTAGCCCGCGGCATTTCGTCGCATTGACTTCCGGCCCGAAAGTGCTTAAATGACTGCATGACGGCAACGCTGGAACAAACACAAGCTGACCTGCTGAAATTGCTGGGCATGGTCCAACAAGGCGAAGAGGTGGTCATCACCAGCCAGGGTCGCCCGGTGGCCAAGCTCACGGGTGTGCCACAGGCCAACCCCTCGCCGAACCGGCAGGCCTGGCTCGCTAGGCTCGCCCAGTTGCGCCAGCGGCTTTCCACCGGCAAGACCGGCCTCACCGTCGAACAGATTCTCGACGAAGACCGCGGCAACTGAGGGCATGAGCTACTGGGACACCTCCACCCTTGGCAAGCTCTACCTCCCGGAGCCTGACTCCGCCGACTTCGCCCAAAAGGCGGCGGTTGACCCAGCCATTGCCACGACCAGGCTCGCCCTTTATGAGATACGGCGCGTTGCATTCCGCAAAGAGAGCGAAGGGTTCATCCAGGCTGGCACAGCCGAAAGCGTCCTGGCTGAGGTGAATCAGGACATCGCCGCTGGCCAAATCCGCATCGTCGAAATGGACGCTCGGGTCGAGGCTGAATTCAACGGCATAATGGCCGCGTGCTATCGCCACACCCCTCCGCTGCCCATCCGCACGCTGGATGCCCTGCACTTGGCATCCGCTCGGGCTGACAACCAAATCGAGTTGGTCGCCACCGATAAACGCCTGCGTGACGCCGCGAAACTTCTCGGCCTCTCCCTATTCCCCCCATAATTCGGCGCAACGGGTATTCCGCTTTCCGTTCCCGCCTCGGTAGGGCGAGCGTCCCCGCGAGCCCAAACTCTGCCGCGAAGTCAGGGCGCGCGTGGACGCTCGCCCTCCCACCGGTGGCTCACCGAACTGGCCCGCATGTTGAGTGGCCAAACCGACGCCGCCCGCAAACACGCCGAGGCCCTGCTGAAGGATTAGACCGCGGCTGTTCTACGCCCCACGCCCGCCCCACCTCAAAAGCCGCAGCGCGGTGTACTTCCGGCAGCGAGGTTCCAAAGTTCAAGGCTGAGAGAGTGCTCGCTCCAGACCCACGGCTCTGCTATGCTAACCCCATGGTGTCGCTAAACTGCCATTTGAAATTCTGAAAGCTCAAAACGTATGATAAATGGACTTTTCAAGTACTTCCCAAACGACGCGGACAAGCTGGAAAGGTTCACCAACGGGGAGGTCTATCTGACGCCGCCGAAGTACTTCAACGATCCGTGGGACTTTAGGATACGAGGTGAGGCGCGCTCCGAAGCAGAGGTGGCAAAGGAGTTGGCTTCACCCTCGCCGATCCAGCTCCAGGACGTGTCAGGGTTTACAAGGTACATCAATAGTGCGCCCGCCCTTGAGGATGAAGCCTGTTGCCTGCAGGATGGATTGAGCAAGGGGGTCGGGCTAATCTGCCTGACGGAGGATCCGCTTAGCAGACTTATGTGGGCGCACTATGGTGGATCCCATAGGGGCTTCGTGGCTGAGTTCGAATACGTTGACGCAGACCCATCAGAGGGTGGCTTCCGACTCCGTAGTGGCCCGTTCGGACCAGCGGCGAAAGTTAAGTACTTGCCGAAGCAACCCCTGTTGAAACGGGACACATCGAACATGGAGGAAGTTTGCCTGACGAAACATGTATGTTGGGAGCCTGAACGCGAATGGCGCGTCATGCGGCCCTTGAACACAGGCGGCCAACACCCCACAAAAGATGGCTTTGTCTTGGCCTGGTTCAGGCCAAACTATCTCCTCCGAGTGATCTTGGGACTCCAGGCCTCTCCGGAGGTTAAATTCCAGTTGAGAGAGATGCTCAACCACAGGGAATTCGACCACGTCCGCAAGGAACAAATGCACATAGACCCCGACTCAAGAGAACTAAAGCCCCGTCCTTGGTCATGGTGAGCCGACGCATCGGCCGCGAGGGCCGGGCGGAAGCGGATTTCGGCGGGTTTCAGGGTCGGGGGGCGGAAAACGCCATTATCCTAGGAAAACCACGAGTTTTAGCCCCAAACGGAGGGTCTTTTGGCACTCGGGAACGGCGATTTTGCCCTCTCGGACGGAGTTCTTGTCGGCTCGGACGGCGTTCCTGACCACGGGTTCACTGGGGATCCGGGCTTCACTCCCCCTTGGTGCCCGGCTTGTTTTGGGGCGCCACCTCCGCTACGTTGGCGGCGTGATTTACGACGCGTCATTGGATGAATTGCTGCACGCGGTCTGGGATGGACAGCGCATCAATCAGGCCGAGGCGCTGCGGCTTTATCATCTGCCGCTCGAAGAGCTTGGTGCGCTGGCCGACCGGCGGCGCCAGATCGCCCGGCGCGCCGCTTACGATGGGCGCGGCAACCAAATCGTCACCTACATCATTGACCGGAACATCAACTACACGAACGTCTGCAACGTCTATTGCAAGTTCTGCGCTTTTTATCGCACGGAGAAGGACGGCGACGCGTATGTCATCACGCTCGATGAGATGGACAAGAAGATCGAGGAGACGGTGGCACTGGGCGGGACGCAGATTCTGCTACAAGGCGGCCATCACCCCAAGCTGACCAAGCAATGGTATCTGGACCTGCTCGCCCACATGAAGGGCAAGTTCCCGCAGATTAACATCCACGGCTTCAGCCCGAGCGAGTTCGTCCACTTCCGCGCGGTGTTTCAGGAGCCGCTGGAGAAGATCATCGCGGATTTCAAAGCTGCCGGGCTGGGGTCCATCCCGGGCGGCGGCGGCGAGATTCTGGTGGACCGCGTGCGCCGGCGTGTTTCGCCGCTCAAAGCGATGAGCGATGACTGGCTGGAGGTCATGGAGGTCGCCCACCGGCTCGGCTTGAACTCATCTGCGACCATGATGTTCGGCCATGTCGAGACCGTCGCCGACCGCATCGAGCACCTCGAACGAGTGCGCGCCCAGCAGGACAAATCGAAGGGGTTCACCGCCTTCATCGCCTGGACCTTCCAGGCCGAGCACACGAAGCTGCGCGCGCCGACCGTCGGGGCGCACGAGTATTTGCGCACGCAGGCCCTGGCGCGCATCTACCTCGACAACTTCCCGAGCGTCCAAAGCTCGTGGGTGACCCAAGGGCAGGAAATCGGCCAGGTCGCCCTCAAGTTCGGCGCCAACGACCTCGGCAGCATTATGATTGAGGAGAACGTCGTCTCCCAGGCCGGCACCACCTTCCGCATGACTGTGGCCGACATGCGCCGGCTCATCTCCGACCTCGGCTACGAAGCCCACCAGCGGGATAATTGGTATCGGCTGCTGAACTGATTTCCCTGTTTTCGCTTGCCGGGCGCGGCGGGTTGCTGAAACAATGCGGCGCGCTTGACGTTTCTGCCAATGCGCGCGGGCGGGGGAATGGCGTCTTCCCTGG
>Ga0181518_10002434_pt1 | contig 17909 bp, 15 predicted proteins | sample PEATcosm2014_Bin_28_FD_119751 | JGI IMG/M metagenome (GOLD analysis project Ga0181518, IMG submission 119751) | Peatland microbial communities from MTU Mesocosm Facility, Houghton, MI, USA - PEATcosm2014_Bin01_60_metaG | ecosystem: Environmental > Terrestrial > Soil > Wetlands > Peat | place... | reverse complement strand
GCTTCTTGTTTGCCGACCAGCGGGCCTTGGATCGGAAGTCCCTGGTCTCGTTGTCGTCCACCGTCATGAGTGCCATCTTGGCCCTCCTCTATTCGGTGTCCAACAGAACCGGGTGCGCGCCACCAGTAGCTTGCACATGCGCGTAGGGTCGGTCTCAACAGAGGCTCTCCAGGATCGAAAGGCTTAGGAACCTCCCGATTCTGAGAGCCCTGTTACGCGCTCAGCGGATCCTTCCTATGTGTGCAGACCCTGCTCAGATCCGAAGTCCCCGTTCTTCGCACGCAGGGTCCTCACGAGTACTTCCGTTGGCGGAGTCACGCACGCACTCCGTCACCGCGTCAACTCCGGCACCGCTATGATGCGCAACCGCGCGTGGGATCACAAGGATGTCGGTTTCCCCGGCGACCTTGGTTGTTGCCCCACTAGCGACGTCGCTCAGGAGAGCGCGCAACCACCTTGCCTTCGACCGATGTTCGCCCATTCGGCTTCGCAGAGAGGGTCGGAGACCCATTCGAACCCGGAGAGCGGCTCGAAGTCGAGGACCCATTCGAACTTGAAGGACGGCTCGAGGAGGGGGCGCCTACGGGCTCCAGGCGTCCGGATAAGTCGAGAGTCCCGTAATTGTCGGCGGTCGACCGTCGTGCATTATTGAGAACGATCCCAGTTGGACGAGCGTTGACTCGGCTTAGCGACACGATCGCCCGCTCAACCTCGCCCTTCGCGTTATGGCCGGCGCTTATCATGAACACTACGACGTCCACATAGCTCGACAGCGCGAGAGTATCGGCGAACGGGAGGTGCGGACTATCGATGAGGATGAAGTCGAAGTTCCTCGCAAGGTCTCCCATGACCTCGGCCATCCTTTTGGATCCGAGAAGCACCGCCGGATTCGGCGGTTGCGTTCCGCTACCCAAGAAGTACAGCCCCGGGATGTCCTTTACAGACTGGATCGCACGCGTCGGACTGCCCCCTCCGATGAGAGCGGTGGTCAATCCCGGCGTTTCAGGCAGGCGAAGGAACTCGCCGAGACGCGGCTTTCGGAGGTCGCAGTTGAGCAGCAGGACCCGATTGCCTGCGTTTGCGAGAATCACTCCGAGGTTCGCCGTTGTCGAGGTCTTTCCATTGCCTTCGCCAGCACCCGTAACCAAGACAATTTTCAATGATTCGTCGTGCTTGGCGATATGAAGCGAGGTTCCAAGCGATCGGTAGGACTCGGCGACCGGTGAAAACGGTTCCTCTTGGGCAATGAGCCTCGGCTCGTTCTTCCGGTGCCAATTCCTTACGCTGCCGATTTCAACCAAGACCGGTACGCCGGTGGCCCGTTCTGCTTCCTCTTTCGTATAGATCCTGTCCTGGATGCGGTCCACGAAAAGGCCAGCGCCGATCCCCAGTAGCAAGCCGATCAGCAACCCGAGCGCGCCGTAAAGGACCCGTCGCGGCGAGCTTGGTGCAGTTGGCGGGCTGGCTGGAGCGACAATCTCGACCCCAGCGGGAGCATTCGTGGCCGCAACCTGGAGTTGTAGTTGGTCGGCTCTGAGCAGAGCGACCTGACCAGCGAGCGTCGAGATCGTCGCCGCTGACGTCGCGGAGTTCGAACCGCTTAGGCTTGAAATCTGGCCGTTGAGTTCATTGATTTGATTCGTGTATTGCTGCACCGCGGCTTTGAAGGCATTTTCGGTCTGGCGGCTTTGTCCGGCGACGAACACTCCGGCGTAGGCGTTGGCGATTCGCGCGGCGAGAGCCGGCGTTCTTTCCGTGGCTGAGACGAGGATGACGTTCGATTGCCCAACCTGCGATGCCGAGATGGAAGGCTTAAACCCAAGTTTTTGAGCAGCCTCCGCCTTGATGCCAGGACTGACAACAAGTTGCAGTTCCGTCAGGATGTCGGTCGGCGAGACTGTCTGCTGAGTCCCGGAAAAGATCGACGTGACGGATGGGGTGGGCTCCACAAGCAACTGGACGCCCGCCGAGTATTTCTTGGGCAGCATCAAACTCGATGCCAGCGCCAAGAGGGTGCACACGACGACGATGGCGCTGACCAGCGGCAGGCGACGCCTCAATATTCGGAGGGCCCTCCAGAAGCCCTGCTCTTCAGTCATAATTTCGCCTCTTTAGCTCGAGTCCGACCGGTCGTTGCGATGCTCTGAGAGGTCGAAGGATGGATGTCGTTGCAGGTCGATCGTCAAATCCCGCGGAAACGGGTGACGCCGCATTGCGGAAGTGTGAAAAGAGTGCGTTCTTCTCCACAAATGTTGTTATGGGGAGATACCGGGTGTCAGCGATGTCGGATGCCTTGAGCGCGTCACCCAATGCACCGATCCGGCGTTCCTCGGGCGACGAATCTGCGCCTGACGGCATGTTCTTCACCGTCATTTGACCGACCGAGGGACTTCGGACCACACCTGGACAAGTTGGTGCGAATACGCTTCGATTGTCAGCTTCTCCTCCCACACTTGGCGACCCGCCGAGGCCAGTTTCGATCGGAGGCGAACATCTGTGCAGAGCGCTCCGATTGCTTCCCTTAGCGCGACGACATCCCCAGCCGGCACCAGAAGGCCACTTTGTCCGTGGGTGACGATTTCCGGGATCGCACCGACTGGGGTGGAAACCACCGCCACGGCATGAGCGAACGCTTCAACAATGGCCATGGGGGAGCCCTCCAAGTGCGAAGGCAGAATCATGATGTCACTTGACCCCAAGAGACGTCGGACCCCCTCAGGATCCAACCACCCCCCGAGCTCGATTCGACTCAAGATCCCAAGTTCCGAAGCTGCTCGCCGTGTTCCCGCAATATCGCCATTACCTGCCATCGTGATGGTCCAAGGAGACGGCATAACCGGAAGCTGGGCAAGTGCTTGTAGGAGTTCCGGTACACCCTTGCGGGGCCCCAGCTCACCAAGGAAAAGGAGGCGAACCTCTGATCCATCAGAGGCGTTCCGAAGTGGCGGAGCGGAAGGTCCAGGAGCGGCGTTATAGAGGATCGAGAGCTTGTCTTTCGGGACCCCAAGCTCCTGGACAAGGAAGTCCGCCCAAATCTGCCCGAGCACAATGACATGATCTGCCCTCAGGAAGACGCCCCGGACGACCCGCTGGAGCGTTCGTGAGAGATCACGATAGAAGTCGTGATATTCGTAGGAGTGCAGGTGGAGCACGGTAGGAATACGCAGCAGACGGCACCACGACGCAACGGCCGTTTTCCGAATGGTGCTACCACCGTGCGAGAGATTGATATGGACTAGGTCGACGCGCTTTCTCGCTTTCAGGAAGCTCAGGATGAGCAGCGTTCGGAGCATTGGCACGACGCTCCAGGCGGGGTGTGAGCTCCGGCCCCGGGAATCGACGTGACGGGTTGAAACCTCTTGATCGGACAAGGTCTCGAGAACGTAGGACATGAGCCTGCCAACACCGCCACTGGCGTCAAATGGCGGCGAGACGAGGACAACTCGCAAAACGGCGCGGTCTGTCCGCTGATTTTGAATGCGATCCTTCTGGGTGGCGATATCAACCATGCTCTACCCCATTTGAGTGCGCCGGATCCATGGATCTGGCGGCCTGTCTGATTGAAGACGGCTTGTTCCAGACAAATTCGCTGAAGTTCAACATGACCTGCCCGCCAGAACTCGATTGAGGGCAACGGAGGGGTGCCCACATGATGAGAAAGAATAACGGCAAGGCACCGTCAATGCTCGAAAAGATCGCGAGTGGGACCTCGGAGAGGCATTCGACGATAACGGCAATCAAGAGAGGGAAGAGCAGGAGGCGGCGGTAGGTCCAGGAGCCATAGCGTGGAATGACGACCAGCAAGCCCGTGAGGAGAATCGCAGCAACAAAGCCGAATTCAAGCGAATCGCTTAGCCACTGATTTTGCGGATCCAAAATCTGCCCCGGGACAGCGAATGGACCGAATACGAGTGGCACGAGTTCGGGGAAGAACTTGGGACCCCATCCGAGGATGGGGAGATGATGAAGGTAGGGGAGCAGATCACGCCAGATGACGTCGCGCCCGGAGAGGATGTCGGTGTTAGTGGCTCGTTGCACGTCAATCAGCTGCCACGACACAATCGCGGCAAGCAGAAGCCCGAAAAAGGCGGTTACTCGCCTCGCGGTGGTCCACCCCGGCCCCAGAACCCAGAGCGTGAAAAGGCCAACACCTAAGACGACCATGCTTGTGCGAGAGTCCGTGACCATCAGCGTCAGAAGGCCAACGGCTCGTGTAACCCAGGACGCTCGACTACCCCGAGCGACAAAGGCGACGAGGGTCGTTAGGGCGGCGAGAAAGCCCAAGATATTCGGACTCGAGGTCAGCCCCTGCAACCGATAGCCGTGGATGGATAGGAAGAAGGCTGATTGGGTCTGTGCTCCGGTTACTTGCGGTACGAGATGCGCAAATTGCGCAATCCAGCCAAGAATGAGGAGGCTCGACAAAGGCGCCAGGACGCTCGTCAGGGCGGTTCTGATGTCGAGGATCGAGAGGCCGTCGACTGGGCTTCTCGCTACCACTCCCAAAGTCAGCAGCGCGACACTCGGGAAGACGTGGAGAAAGTAGCTGAACCCGGCATTTTGCTCGACCGAGATGGCTTCCCAAATTGTGAGAGAAGTCAGCAACAGCACCAGGAGATCAACCCGTTGATTTCGCGCGGTCGTGGGCAGCTTGAGTATTACGAAGACACCCACAAGTGGAACGAGGGTGAGCACGACTCCACGAGTACTCGATCCCGCTGGCAGGAGTTTGTTGACTACGGTGAGCGGAGACCAGGCTAGGTAGGTTGCAATGCCGAACCAAGCAGCAATGGCCCAACGACGCTTGGCCTCGAGGATCGCTTGGTTGACGGGCTCTGCTTGCGGCGTCGCTACGGGACGGAGAGCTGTGACAGTTGGCAAACGGAAAAGCGTGTGAACGTCATTCATTGGTGGTCCCCAATGAAGCCGTAACAGGTGCTTGTTCAAGGACGCAGTGCGGATCACGCCAGAGCATGAAGAAGCAAGCCCCCAACAAGGTCAGCGAGGCGGCGATAGACGCCAGGATCGGGCCGGCGGCACCGATGAGCCGCGAGAGGAAATAGGAGAGGAACTCGTTCGGGATGATCAGACCAAATACCAGCAAGGCCACACGCGGTGCGGTCTTGGTTCCTCCCAACAGGGGAAGCGTTATGGTCTGCACCGCGGAAAACACGCCCAGAACGGCGACCGAACAATAGAGGAGCATCGGGCGTTGCACCTTGCCTGCGGAAAGTAAGGCGGCCAGGTGTGGGCCAGCAGCTACAAAGATGATCCCCAGGACCACAGTACCGACCACGACAAGGATCAGCTCCTTGCGATAGGTCTGTCGAATTCGTTCCAGGTCGCCCGCAACCCGAAGCCGGGCGAAGTTCGCCCAGTACAGGGGATAGAGCGCCGAGGGCAATACGCTTACAAGAAGCCCGATTCGGCCTGCAAGACCATAGGCCGCGACCACTGCCGGCCCGGTGGCGATGCTGAGGACGATCGGGTCTAGTCCGGTGCTAAAGAGCGGCGGCGCGGCAGCACCGGCCATAACCAAGAAGTCTCTCGGACGGTGCTGACGAACAAGCAGCGTATTCGCATGACGAGGGGTCTGGAGCACGTCCTCGCTCATCTGCGCCTTGAGCACGCGGACCTGACGCCGACCCCAAACTTGCGCAAGCCAGAACGGGGCGCACGCCGCCAGTGTGGGCGCGATGAGGAAAGGCACCAAACCCAAGTGAATTGCCCAACCCACCGCGGTGGCCGCGAGCGAGAGAAGACCAGCCATCCCTATAAAACTTTGGGTGAGCGCAATTCTGCGATTCGCCTCCAAAAGCCCGAGATAGATGGACCCGGGAACCGAACAGGCCGAGAGCCACACGCACAGGCAAATGCCGAACCGCAGCCCGAGAGAACTCGTCACCCCTTGGGCATGGAGCAGTTGCGACCATGGGAGGCTTATCGCCAGGAGGATGCCGAATCCGAAGAGGACGAGAGAAAGTTGCTTCGCCCGACGTCGCATATCGGAAAAACACTGAAGGGCCCCAGGAATGTCACTACGGCCGAGGCATTCAGATACCGAGACACGGGTGAGGTGGGGGAGGCTTGCGATGACGAGCATCACCCATGCCTGGAGGGAACTAACAGCGATTGCAACGCCGTAGCCGTCAGATCCGATCGCCGAGACGATGAGTGGAATTCGGGCCAGGCTTGTCAAGAACACGACACCTTGCGAAATCCCATAGCTCACGACGACGCGGAAATGCATATGCCGGCGCACCCGCCCAGCGAGCTCGGTCAGGGAGAGGGTAGGACTTGAGTTCAAGGATCGACTGTGAAGGTTCACGAGTCCGCCCGGGCGCCGAGGAATGCCATCGTTTAGATCCCGATCGTTCGCTCAAGTGCGGTCGCCAAGGTCTTGGTGACCGCACTTTCCGAGTTAGTGGACGCATAAAATTCCTGTGCAATACGCCCCAATTTCGTCGCGACCTCTGGGTCAGCGGCATAGTCGAGAACATCGACCAAAGCTGCCTGATCTGTGGGATCAATAACCGGTAAGCTGGGAGCCTGGTACTCCGGTAGTCCCCCGACGTCTGAGACGATCGGCATGACGCCGAGCTGCGAACAGAGGAGCTGTATTCCGCTCTGGGAGGCCTCGGAATAGACGCAAAGGCTTCCTTTGAAGCCCGAGAACCTTCCCTTGTGAATGTCGCTATAGCGGTAGACCTCCGATCGCCACTCAACTCCATCGATCGTGTTGATCTGGAATCGTATGTTTTGTGTATCGCGCCAATCGCTGGTCCCCCAGATGATCAACCGATCACCCTGGTAGTGCCGACCACGGACATGCGAGGTCCACGCTTGGAGCACATGCTCTAGGTTCTTGTACGGGCGGATACGACCCATGAGGACGAAGTCGCGTCTCTCTTCTGCGGGCCGAACCGCGGGAAGGTCTTCCTCGGGGACGTCGCCGAGAAGCTTGATCTGGTGGATGCGTACAGCAGCCGATCTTCTTGTTGCTTCGACTTCGGCTGTGACAGCATTACTAAACGTAATGATGTGATTCGCTCGATCACCCGCCCGCTGTGCGAGTCGTCGTATTCCATGGGGCTGATGGGTGTGATCGTGAGGTACCGCGTCGTGGATGACTAACCAGCTCGGTTGCATTCGCCTTGCGAGAAAAGCGAAAACAGGGTCCGTGAACTGGTCAGTGATGACGACGTCGGGCTGAAAGGTGCGGTAAAGCCGTCCCGCCTCCGAAAGTGATCGTGCCCAGCCAGGGTCGTATGGCTTGCTTGGGCAGATCAGCTCCTCAACCAGTGGTGGCCCCGGTTCGGGGTGCTTGCATGAAGTAACCACACGCACATCGTGACCTTGAGCAGACAAGCCGCGTCCGTAGATGTGGGCAAGTCCGCGAAACCAAGGGGCGATCCACAGAATCCTCATGGCTTGCTGCCAACGAGAGGGCATGGGTGGCGAAGCCATCCGACGCCGGACGGCTTTGTCTTCGGCCGGACAGACGACTCGGCGGAAACCTTGTCGTGCACACGTGCAACACTTCGACGCTCTGCACTGGTTGCCTTTCGCAACCAGCAGGATCTTGAAGGTTCCACGTATCGGTCGAAGGGCAAACCCCGACGACTGGGGATGGGGGTCGGGAGGGCTTTTGAGGCCACGATCACGCCGGGACAGGCGCGAGTGGCCGAGGCTGTTCCCACACCGGCTGCATCAAGCTGAATTGACCGATTGGCTATCGAATGTGCTCCGCATATGGACATTGGGCATCCCGTTGCAGGGGGCTTGACGGGGACCGGTCGACCGCGATCAAAGCGGAACAAGACCAGGCTGTTCCCGTAGCCGAAATATTTCGACCTCCCTGAATTTGAATAGAGACTTACGGTTCGGACGCCACCTCATGGAGCAGGCGCCGTAGGTGATCAAGGCAACGTCCACGGGTTGGGCCGATGCTCCCAATCGGCATGTTCAATAGCTTCGAAATGTCCTGGTAGGAAGGGGGGTCGTCCATCGCAAGGAGGCCGAGGAGACGTTGGCAGCGCGGCGGGAGTTTTGCGTAAGCCTGCTGGACGATCGCCGACCTTTCTTCGCGAAGGAGCGCCGTCTCTACGCTTGGAATACTGAGATCGGGGAGTTGGTCGGCGGCCAGGTCGTTGTAGGCCAGTCGCGCTCTTCCACGGATTATGCGCAGGCTTTCGCGTCGAGCGGTCGTTGCCAGCCATGCTCCAATCCGGTCGGGCTGTTCGATTCGAGCGATGTTCTCCACGAGACGTAACCAAGTCGTTTGGAACACCTCGCCGATGTCGGCATCGCCTAATCGATAGTTCCGTGCTATGGCGAGGATCATCTGCCCGAAGCGTTTGGAAAGGTGCTCCCACGCTTCCTGATCACCCCGGGCCGCCGATGTGACGACGTCCGCGAGAGCCTGTTTCTCTATGACGACTCGTAAGATTGAAAGCGTGGGCGGTGTCGTGCTCTGCAGCACAGCATCGGGCTGAACATCAGGTTGGATAAGTACGGACTCTGCCATGGGTCCCCCATCAGGCACCGAACGACCGGAGTCAGCTTCCGACTAGCGCTCACTGCGAACGTGGTGGGACCCGACACTTCCGCTCTGCGGGAGGTCTCTCCCGCTCTATAGCATGTTGTCTCAGTCGCCTGGCAAAGTCATCCCCGATATTGGGGAAAGCTGCAGGTCCTCGACGGTGCTCTGTCTCGCCTTGGTGCGCCAGCGGCTCTCGGACTTTGGGTGTATCCCGCGAAGTGCTCGAGCTGCTTGCGCGAAGACGGCGGGCACGGTGACCGCCAGGATTGACAGGTCGAGCCTGATCGACCAATTGGCAATGTAATAGAGGTCATAGCGGCGGTAGGCGCTGAAAGAGGGATTCTCGCGGGCCTTGGACTGCCAGAGCCCGGTGATGCCCGGACGCATGGTATGTCGGCGCTGAAGCTCGTCATCGAATCGGAGAACCTCGTGTGGCAGGGCAGGCCGAGGTCCAACCAGACTCATCGAGCCGAGGAAAACGTTCCACAACTGGGGAAGTTCATCGATACTGAGCGGCCGTAACAGCCGACCGAGCTTCGTGATCCTCGGGTCCCTATCGTTCTTGTAGAGGGGCCCGTCGGTGCGCTGGTTGAGAGCCTGTAGCTCGTCGACGGCCCCCTCTGCTCCAACTGCCATTGTGCGCAATTTATAAACAGTAAAGGGAACGCCGTTGAGCCCGACTCGACGTTGACGGTGAAGAATAGAGCCGCCCCGCTCAAGCTTTATAGCGATCGCTGTTATTGCCAAGACAGGGGAAGATACCAAGATACCGAGGCTCGACCCACCTATATCGATGGCGCGTTTAATCAACCGTTGCCAACGATGGATGCGGTTGGGTTCTATGTAGTAGAGCGGTTCGCCAGATATCGGGACTTCCCGAAGCCGGACACTCCCCACGCCGAGTGAACCCGGCCACATCTGCATGTGAAGTCCGCACCCGCTGCAGATAGCAATAACACTTTTCAGTTCGTCGTTTGACAGAGCTTTCAAAGCGATGACAACACCGCTTGCGCCCGTCTCACATGCCAAGGCAGGCAAATCAGCGACCCTTGTGCTCCTCAGCAGAGAGTCCCACGGCCGTGGCTCATTGCTCGCCCCGATGACTGCCGCAACCCGATAACCGAGCTCGGGCTCGGACTGAAGCATGTTCCAAAGTTCGAGAGACTCGTCGTCTCCGCCAACCAGGATGACGTTGCGCAGGTAATAGCCTCTGGCACGCTGAGCGGCTAGCCACCGTCGGTAGTGGCCGCGGAATGCGACCATCGTCGTCGTGCAAATGAGACCGCACAGCACGGCATCGCGTGCTCGGGGGGCGCGAGCCGGCCATTCTGAAGCAGCGAACGCGAGCGAGCCGACTACCGCCGCTAGCACGATCCGCTCGAACTCCTGTCCCCATTTGGCGCACATTCTCGAGCGATACATGCGTCCGACATGCATCGCAATGAGCGTGGAACCGAGAGCGAAACATCCGCGAACGGTCTTTTCCAGATAGTTGTCGCCGGGAGCGAGGATGAACCCAAAGCCGATCCACGAGGTCCCAGCGGCGATGAAATCAAACGCCAGAAGGCGGATTCGTAGGGCATGCGTCCTGATCGCACCGAGATTCTCGGCTGGCTGATCGGTCGCAAGCTCGGGATCGACCTCGGCACAGGATGGATCCACGACAAGGGCGGATCCGTTCGCTTCCCGCCCGGACATGACATCGGACACGGTGGGGGCTTCGAGAGCCACTTATTGAACCCCTGACAATGTGGTCATTCCGGTTGCGGCATGCTCGTGATTCCTCTCTTCGGAGAACCGAGTGAATCCGAGTACGCTTGATACATTCGGGTCCCTGAGCCGGAGGTTTGTGGCTGGCGGGCACAAGCTATCTGGGACTTTGACGCTGACAAGTACCCGATGGCGGTATCAAAATGCCACTTCAAGGACTCATTGGTGATGGCTTCAAGCACGCCCAGCGGCCAACTGCTTCGCGATACAAGTGAACCCAAAATCAGCGACAGGGCATTAGGATCTAAGAGGCCCCAAGTGAGTGTGGTGCGCGAACAGGTGGCGTCCTCGGCCACTCTGGCAGTGGTATTGAACGACTGCATCTCCTCAATCAAAGGCGTGGACACGAGCAGCGCGGCTGAGAACACGGACCGAGTCGTCGGTCAGGCGGACTTCCCGTTTGCCAGCTGCTCTCTGTGCGAGCTGCGGGATGCCGGCATCGAACAGCCGACGGTAGTTGGCGACGTCATTGCCGTCTTCGCGGATAGGGACATGGTGGTTTTTCTTCAGCCGCCGCTTCAGTTGGTGGCCGTGGCCCCCACGAGCCATGTGAACGACCTCGCAAGCCTCGACGGGGGAGCCCTCGGATCGTTCCTTGCGGCGCTACGCCGTGCTGCTCTCCAAGTTGGCTCGATCTTCGGTTGTACGGGCACCACAATCACGCCGTCAGGGTTGCCACAATCCGAGGGTCACATCTGCTTCCACGTGATTCCGTCGCATCAAGAGGAGCTCGAGCCGAGCGATCCATTTGTCCAAGCCGAGCGGCTCGCCGATTGCCTCCGGGAACCGCATTCTTCGGAGAATTGATCCTGCACCGTCCGCCCTCGGCTGCTCGCACTCCCGCCGAGCACCGGTGTACACAGCGCAGGTCACCCTTGGAGTGCAACTGCTGGTATATCCGCCAGCTCGCTCGCCGACTGCGCCGGAGAGTCTGAAGAATAGAATTACAATTGGGGTGTCATGAAGCTCAACTTGACTGATTTTGGCCTCGATACCGACCAGGTCGAGGCCCCTTTCAGTCGTTATCGCCAGCGCCTCGGCGACCTCTTCTGACCGGCCGATGGCTCCCTCGATGAGCCCCGTCGGCCGCAGCGATCACACCGCCGCCGAGTCGATCGCGACCGCAGCAGGCAAGTTACTGCTCAGCGTTCGCGCCAGTGACAAGAGTGGTGATCAGCTCAAGTTGGCGGGCGACCGCGCCTCGCACGAGTACATCCTCGAGCGTCTTCGGGTTTCCTTTCCCCACGACGACGTGCTCTCGGAGGAGGCGGTAGGGATCACCGGGAGTGGTCGGAGTCCTCGACTGTGGATCGTCGATCCCCTCGACGGGACCCGGGAGTTCTCCGAGCCGCTCCGGACTGATTGGGCCGTGCACGTCGCCCTCACCGTCGACGGTATCGCCTGCGCTGGCGCCGTGGCCCTTCCAGGCCGCGGTCTGACCCTGTCGACGGCCACCGTGCCACCGCTACCCCCCCGTTGGGAGGGTCCAGTAAGGGTGCTCATCAGCCGGACCCGACCTCCGGCATACGCGGCCGCGCTCGCCGAGCATCTCGATGGCGAGCTGGTGCCGATGGGTTCAGCGGGGGCCAAGGCGATGGCGGTGGTGCTGGGAAAGGCCGATGTCTACGTCCACTCCGGGGGACAGTACGAGTGGGACTCCGCCGCACCGGTCGCCGTCGCCACGGCCGCCGGGCTCCATGCCTCACGACTCGATGGATCCCCCTTGCGCTACGGCCAGGCGGACCCGTGGCTCCCCGACCTCCTCATCTGCCGCCCTGACCTCGCCCAACGCGTCATCGCGATCTGCCGTGAGGTCGCTGTCTCATGACCCGCCTCCTGACGCACCTCCAGAGCCTGGAAGCGGAGAGCATTCACATCATGCGAGAGGCGGTCGCCGAAAGCGAACGGCCGGTAATGCTCTATTCCATGGGCAAGGACAGCTCGGCGATGCTGCACCTGGCCTGTAAGGCCTTCTACCCCTCCAAACTGCCGTTCCCACTGCTGCACGTCGACACCACGTGGAAGTTTCGTGCCATGTACGAGTTCCGGGACAAGATGGTCGCCGAGGCAGGCGTGGACCTGATCGTGTATCAGAACCCCGAGTGTGTCCGGCTGGGCATCAACCCGTTCGACCACGGGTCGTCGGTGCACACCGACATGTGGAAGACCCAGGGCTTGAAGCAGGCACTCGACCAGTACGGCTTCGACGTCGCATTCGGGGGGGCCCGGCGTGACGAGGAGATGTCGCGTGCCAAGGAGCGGGTGTTCTCGATTCGCTCCGCTCAGCACCGCTGGGATCCCAAGCTCCAGCGTCCCGAGCTGTGGCACCTCTATAATGTGCGCCACAACCCAGGCGATTCGATCCGGGTCTTCCCTCTTTCGAACTGGACCGAGCTCGACGTCTGGCAGTACATCCACCGCGAGCAGATCCCGATCGTGCCGCTCTATCTCGCTGCGCCCCGGCCGGTGGTCGAGCGGGACGGGGCGTTGATCATGGTCGACGACGAGCGCATGCCTCTCGCCCCCGGCGAGATGCCGCAGGTCCGGTCGGTGCGCTTCCGTACGCTCGGCTGCTACCCACTCACGGGCGCTATCGAGAGTACCGCGAGCACGCTGGCCGAAGTCATCGAAGAGATGCTCCTGACGACGACTTCGGAACGCCAGGGCCGGGTGATCGACCACGACTCGAGTGGCTCGATGGAGAAGAAGAAGCAGGAGGGGTACTTCTGATGGCGCATGCCGCCGAGGACCTCGTCGCTGCCGACCTCGAGGCCTACCTCGATACCCAGGAGCACAAGAGCCTGCTTCGTTTCATGACCTGCGGCAGCGTGGACGACGGGAAGTCGACCTTGATCGGTCGGCTCCTCTACGAATCGAACCTGGTGTTCGAGGACCACCTGGCCGCGCTCGTGGCCGACTCGAAGAAGCTCGGAACCCAAGGGGACGAGCTCGACCTCGCTCTGTTGGTGGACGGGCTCGCTGCCGAGCGTGAGCAGGGCATCACCATTGACGTGGCCTACCGCTTCTTCTCCACCGAGCGCCGCAAGTTCGTCGTGGCCGACACGCCGGGTCACGAGCAGTACACACGGAACATGGTCACCGGCGCGTCGACCGCGGAGCTCGCGGTGATCCTGGTCGACGCTCGTAAAGGCGTACTCACCCAGACCCGCCGGCACAGCTTCCTCGTGTCGCTCCTCGGCATCCGCAAGGTCGTCCTGGCCGTGAACAAGCTCGATCTGGTCGAGTACTCCCACGAGATCTTCGATGCCATCGAGAACGAATACCGCGCCTTTGCCGCCGACATCGGTCTTCTGGACGTCGTCTGTATCCCGGTGTCGGCCCTCAAGGGAGACAACATCGTCGAGCCCAGCTCGCACACGCCCTGGTACTGCGGGCCCACGCTCATCGGGTATCTGGAGACGGTCGAGATCGACGATTGGGGGCAATCAAGGCCATTCAGGTTGCCAGTTCAGTGGGTGAACCGGCCGGACCTCGACTTTCGGGGGTTCTCCGGCCAGATTGTCGGGGGCGTCGTGCGGCCCGGTGACCGGGTGCGGGTGCTTCCGTCGGGTCAGACCTCGACCGTCGCACGCCTGGTCACCGCGGACGGCGATCTCGACGTTGCGGTGGCCGGCCAGTCAGTGACGGTCACCCTCACCGAGGAGATCGACGTCAGCCGCGGCAATGTGCTCGCGGCCGCCGACGCCCCTCCCGCGGTGGCCGACCAGTTCGAGGCTCACGTGATTTGGATGAGTAAGACAGAGATGCTCCCTGGCCGCCCGTATCTCATGAAGATCGGGACGTGCACGGTGGGGCTCACCATCGCCCAGCCGAAGTACAAGATCAACGTGAACACGCTCGATCACACGGCCGCGAAGACGCTGCGGCTCAACGAAATCGGCGTCTGCAACATTAACTTGGACCGGCCGGTGGCGTTCGATCCTTATGTCGAGAACCGGGACATGGGTGGGTTTATCGTCATCGACCGGCTGACGAACTCGACCGTCGGCGCCGGGCTCCTGCACTTCGCGCTGCGCCGGGCTGACAACGTTGCCTGGCAGGTGATCGAGGTTAACAAGGAGGCACACGCCCGGGTGAACGGGCAACTGCCCGCAGTGGTGTGGTTCACCGGTCTGAGTGGCGCCGGCAAGTCGACCATTGCCAACGTGGTGGAGCGGAAACTCTATGAGCTGGGACGCCACACCTACCTTCTCGACGGCGACAACGTGCGCCATGGGCTGAACAAGGACCTCGGATTCACCGACGCCGAGCGAGTGGAGAACATCCGACGCATTGCCGAGGTGGCCTCCCTAATGGTGGACGCCGGCCTCATCGTGTTGGTGTCCTTCATCTCGCCGTTCGAGGCCGAGCGGCAGATGGCGCGGGAGCGGGTAGCCGAGGGCGAGTTCATCGAGGTGTTCGTCAACACCCCCCTCGAGGTTGCCGAAGCCCGAGACTCCAAGGGCCTCTACGCGAAGGCCCGCCGTGGCGAGCTGACCAACTTCACCGGCATCGACTCTCCTTATGAGCCGCCTGAGTCCCCCGAGCTGGACATTGACACCACCCGGCTCAGCGCCGAGGCGGCTGCCGACCTCGTCATCGCCCGCCTCCGGGACCTCGGCCGACTTCCGTAGCTGAGGTCGTCAACGAGGTCGTCGATGAGAACGGTCTCGTCCCTTCAGAATGCGGACGGAGCCTGCTCCTCCGACGGTCCCTTACCGACACGATTCTCCTTCTTGCGGTGGTGAACGCCGCAACAGCGTTTGCAACCAGCATTGAGGGCATTGATTTATGCCGCCTACCTCTCTGCGCCGGAATACGAGTGCACCACCAAGGGTGCCAATGGATAGCACTGAACGCCAGTGGTGACGGAGGCTGGTCACGGCAAGGTGTGCGCCCGTGAGACCGGCGGCTCGCTCGCCTCGCCCGTCGCATCAAATTTGCGCAATCACCGGACAAGCCGGCCACGGGTTCGCCCACCGTCCACACGATCTGACACCTCCCGGGTGGCCAAGCGATGATGGCCATGGAGGTCAAATACCCAGCCTGCGGGCTGACTTTTGAGACGCAGGCAACGACCAACACCCGCTGCCGCTGGCAGGGTTGGCACCATAGGGTCCAAGACGACGAGGAAGGTGGCTATGGCAGAGACGATGCAGTTCACGATCGGGGCCGACGTCAGCTGTACCGATGGGGTCTGTGGCCAGGTGACCCGCGTGGTCGTCGACCCCGTTGCTCGGGCGGTCACCCATCTCGTGGTCGAACCGAAGCACCGCCAAGGGCTCGGCCGACTCGTTCCTCTCGATCTGGTCGACGCCACGACGGGCCAGGTCCGGCTCCGCTGCACCGTGGCGGAGTTCGAGAAGCTCGACTTCGCCGAAGAGACCCAGTTCTTGCCGGGAGGCAGTGACTATGGGGGCTACGGCCCCGGACAGGTGCTCTCCTGGCCCTATTACGGCCTGGGCATGGGCATGAGCTTGGGGAACGTCCCGCCGGTCGTCACCTACGAAACCCTCCCCTTGGGCGAGGTGGCCGTGCGTCGCGGCGAACGAGTCCATGCCACGGACGGCGAAATCGGGCGAGTCCAGGGGCTCGTCATCAACCCTCGCGACCACCATGTGACCCACGTGCTCCTCCAAGAGGGGCACTTGTGGGGACGCAAGGAGGTGGCTATCCCGATCGGCGCTGTAACAGGAGTCGAGGACGGTATTCGGCTCAACATCACCAAGCAGGAGGTGCAGGACTTGCCGCCCGTGGACGTCGATCACCCGAACGGATAGACGGGCCAGGATGCAGAGAAGAGGGACGCCGGCGGGGCCGACCCGTCCGTCCCCCGCCTCGGAGAAGGGTGGGTGCGTGTCGTATGTCGCCCCTGTTCCTGAGCGCACGGCTTAGGTCATGATCCAAAGGCGAGCATGCACGTAGATCCTTACATCGTCCTCGGGAGCGCCGTTGTGGGTTTCCTGGTGGGCATGACCGGGGCTGGCGGCGGCGCGCTCATGACCCCCATGCTGATCTTGCTGTTCGGAATCACACCTTCGACAGCCATCTCTAGCGACTTGGTTGCCGCAGTGGTGATGCGGCCGATCGGCGCCGCCGTCCACCTTGGCAAGGGGACGGTGAACCTCGCTCTGGTGGGCTGGATGGTCCTGGGATCGGTCCCAATGGCCTTCCTTGGCGCCTATCTGCTCCACGTCATGAGTCACGCCAAGGCGGCGCAGAGCAACATCGAGATTGTCTTGGGTGTCGCCCTACTCATCGGGGCAACCGCCATGATTCTTCGCTTTGCCCTCGACCGTCGCCATGGGCACACGCGCCAGGGGGTTGTCCACGACCTGACAGCTCGGCCAGTGGCGACAGTGATCATCGGGATGGTCGGTGGGCTCATCGTCGGGGCGACCTCGGTGGGTTCGGGCTCGCTCATGATCGTCCTGCTCCTTTTCGTCTACCCGATGCTGGGCGCCAATCAACTGGTCGGCACCGACCTGACTCAGGCCGTGCCTCTTACCGGCGCCGCGGCGCTCGGCGCGCTGGCGTTTGGTCACGTCGAACTGGCGGTAACCACCTCGATCATCATCGGGAGCGTCCCGGGGGTCCTGGCCGGGTCCTTGCTCTCCTCTCGCGCTCCGGACCGCTACATCCGACCGGTCATCACCTTCGTGATTTTCGCCTCAGGTCTGAAGTACGTCGGAGTTGGCACGACGGCCCTCGGATGGGTCCTCTGTGCCACCCTGCTTGGCGCCGGCGCGATCTGGCTGGCCTATGTGCGGCCATGGCGGAATGCCGATTCCGAGTCAGGCCAATCGCAAAACACCAGCATTGAGAGGGTGCCCGAGGTGCCCGGGTCCGAGTAGCACGTGCTGCCAGTGGGCCGCTCGCCCCGGCTTTCGATCGCGCCCGGTTGAAATAAGCGCAACCAGGTACTCCACCTTGAGCGGCTTGACAACCGGTTCTTGTCATGCGAGCGATCTGTGCCGCTATGGCTTACCCGATGCTGAAACGCGACCGCTACTGACCTCGCTTTTCACGGTGGTGAACGCCGCAAGACGGATTGCACCGGTATGGAGGGCATTAGTCGGCGTAGTCCCTCCCTCCGCCGGAATACGAGTGCACCACCAACGGCGCCAATGGAATAGCACTGACCATCGCGTTCCAGCTGGCCGAGCAGGAAGTTCCCGGGACTGGCGATGACATGGAGACGACCCTGGCCATCGTTGGCCCGTTCGGACGATATGCCGCCGGTGCCATGGAGGCGCGGGCCAAAAGGGACCGGCGAGAAGCCAAGCGAATGGTGGTCGTGGCCTATCTGACCGACCACGGCGCGGCGCCCGAGTCGGTCATCGCCAAGGAATGCAAGGGCCTTTCGTCCCTGAGGGCGATTCAGCGGTTCGGCAAGACGAGGACAAGAGCCGAGATCCTTGTAATGCAACCTACAGTCATGTAACTTGTTCATTCGCGGTGCTGCTTCTGGGCACCGACGAAAAGGCAAACCCTTCGTGAGGAGGGGGCGCAAAGCCACGGGACTCCTTGAGTCAGCCGGGTCGCCGAATCGGTTGCCACATGACTGAGTACTGATTCACCGGCGTTTTCCGGCTGC
>Ga0181518_10002430_pt1 | contig 17921 bp, 12 predicted proteins | sample PEATcosm2014_Bin_28_FD_119751 | JGI IMG/M metagenome (GOLD analysis project Ga0181518, IMG submission 119751) | Peatland microbial communities from MTU Mesocosm Facility, Houghton, MI, USA - PEATcosm2014_Bin01_60_metaG | ecosystem: Environmental > Terrestrial > Soil > Wetlands > Peat | place... | reverse complement strand
GACGATCGCCGCGCTGCTCGGGGCGTCCTGACTGGCATCCTTCTGGGCGCGGGCGCTTGGAGCGCGATCTGGTTCGCTGTATCTGCCCTTTTGCACCATCGCGGCTAACGTAACCGGAGTTTGGCCGAAACCGGCCGCTCCAAACCGCTCTGCAAACATTCAGGCGACTCCCTCCCTCAGGGGACGTGTCGCCGCCGGGCCAACGCGGACTCGCGCTCTCGCTCGCGCACTGTGGCTAAGTCGGCGGCGGGTTACGCGGTGAGGGAGGTCCCGCAGCGCCGGAGCCAGCCACTGGAATCGGCGCGGAGATCGCGGGAGAGAGGTGTTCGAACGCCCGCGCGCGATTTCTCTCCAGCCAGTGATCCAAAACGAGCAAGCGCCACAGTTGGACCGGTATCCACCGCCGGCGCAGCGCCTCACGAAGCGGCGCTGCGAGCGAACCCCTGCGTACCCACCCGTCCCGCTCGAGCGCCGTACCTTGCCGCAGCCCGTCCAGCATGCCGCTCCAACGCTCGGCCAGCCAGCGCTCGACGGGAACCGTGAATCCCTGCTTTTCGCGGAACGCCACATCGGCCCCAACGCGCCGCCGCACAATCTCCCGTAGCACGGCCTTCAGGTTTCCGCCGTGGAATCGCACTTCGGCGGGGAGGGCTGCCGCAAACTCCCAGATTTTCTGATCGAGAAACGGCGCCCGCGCTTCAAGCGCGTAATGCATAGTACCGCCGTCTATTTTGACCATGAATTCACTCACGAAATGCTGGTTGCGGTGATACGAGAAGAAATCCCACAAGAGCCGGCGTGCGGATGCAAGCGACGGCGGAATCTGCCGCTGCGCCAGTTCGCGCCGGACGAGCGGTTCCCCTAGAATTCCACGCTCCCGATAGTACGGCAGACCGTCGTGCGCTCGGATAAACGGACCGAGCCCGCCGGTGGCATAGCCCAGGAAGCTCTTCGCCCCTCGCAGCGGCCCATAACTCGGGATGAGGAAGCCTGCCTTGTTCCAGGCCGCCGCAGCCAGCGGGGGCAGCCGCCGGGCAAGCCTTTGCGCCATCCAGACATTGCGGAAAAACGGGTAGCCGAGGAAGACATCGTCTCCGCCGTCGCCCGTCAACAGGACGGTGGCCAGGCGTTTCACCGACCGCGAGACCCACAACATCGCCAGCGCCGACTGGCAACTGAACGGCTCGCTGTAAGCGTCCGTGAGCTCGTCCAGCGAGAAATCGGCGTCCGGCATGTCGACAATCTCATGGGAAATCCCGAGCCTGCGGGCGGTGTCCGCGGCCGCGGCGCTTTCGTCGGAATCGCTGCCCGCGGCGCGCACTGTGAATGCCCTGATGTTGGCATTGAGTTCGCGCAGTGCCCAGCACACCAGGGTGGAATCGATGCCGCCACTCAACAGCGCGCCCAATGGCACGTCCGAAATCAGCCGGAGCTTGACGGCCTCCAGTATCAACTGCTCGGTTTGTTCGACGGCCTCATCGAAAGCCACGGGGACGGATCCGCCGGTTTCTGGCAACGACCAATATTGCCTGCGCTCCAGGCGGCCCTCGCACCACTCCGCAATCGTAGCCGGGGCGAGCTTCTCGATGCCTTCGAATATGGCGCGGGCCTCGGTCACATAGCCGAATTCGAGAAACTCCAGGACCGCTTGGGGGTCGATGCCGCCGCCAAAGCCTGCCGTTCGGAGGGCCGCAATCGTGGACGCAAAGGCGATCTCGCCGTGGCGCGCGCAAAACACCAGCGGCTTGACGCCCAGCCGGTCTCGCGCCAGCGTCAGGACGCGCCGCGAATTGTCCCAGACCGCAAAAGCGAACATGCCGCGAAGGCGGCCGACCAGAGCGTCGATTCCCCACTCCCGGTAGCCATGCAGAAGTACCTCGGTATCACAATCTGACCGGAACCGATTGCCGCGGCTCTCGAGCTCGCGGCGCAGCTCTGGGAAATTGTAAATGCAACCGTTGAAGACCACACCAATTTGGCGGTCGCCGGAGAGCATTGGCTGGCTCCCTGCCTCGCTCAAATCCAGAATCGCCAGGCGGCGGTGGCCCAAGGTGGCGCAGTCCCAGTTCTCCACGCCCTCCGAATCGGGGCCACGCCGCGCCAGTGCCCGAACCATTGCTCTAACAGCCGGCTCCATTGTCTGGGGGCGCAGCGCTGACGCATACCCCGCAATTCCGCACATAGCTACATTATTTCAGAAAGCGAAATGAAGCCCGGCAGGAATTCCGGTTAGATCCGTGGCGCGGGCCCCACCCAACGTACGTTGAAGGTTATGGGCAAGCCGGCGCAAGTCTACCGCTGCTTGCCGAGAATCTGCTCGAAAAGGGCTTCGTAGCGTTCCGCGACCTGGCCGGTCGAATAGTTATCGAGGATGCGCTGCCGCGCGGCCTGCCCCATGCGGCCGCGCAACGCGGAATCGCGAAATAGCCGGATCAGGGCACTGGCAATGGCGGAGTCGTCTCCCACTCGCGTCAGCAAGCCGTGAACCTCGTCCTCGATGAGCTGCACGTTTGCCGGAATCCGGCTTACCACCGAAGCCAGGCCTGCGGACATGGCTTCCGCGAGCGCGCAGGAGAATCCTTCGTTCGGCGACGTCAGCGTGAAGACGTCGCTGGCGCGCAGCCAAAGCGGAACTTCCGACGCGTCCACCCGGCCGCTGAAGAGCACCTGCGACGATCCGAGGCCCAGCTTTGTGGCTAGGGCTTCCAACTCGTTTCGCATCGCCCCATCGCCGACCAGAACCAGCATCGCCCGCGGTTCCTCGCGCGCCGCCAGCGCGAAGCCGCTCAACAGCCATGGCAGTCCCTTTTCATGGGACAGGCGGCCGACATACACGGCCACCAAAGCCCCCGGAGGAATTCCGGACCCGGCGCGCAGCTTGGCAATTTCCCCCGGCCGACCCGGCCGGAACTGCTCCGTATCCACCGGATTCGGCATCCACAACATCTGGTCGCAAGGGAACCCGTACTCCATCGCCTCCTGCATCATGCCTTCGTTGAGAATCAGCAGTCGCGCGGCCCACCGGCGCAGCCAGGCCAACTCCACGCGGCCGATGCGCGACTGCCTCACCAGTGGAATCACGCCGCTTCCGCCGACCTTCATCACGATTGGTTTCCTGAGCGCGCGTGCCACCGGCAGGCCCGCCGCCAGGTGCAGGCCCTGCATCAGAAAATAGACGATCTGGTAGTTACGCCGTTCCCGCCATAGCGCCCACGCTACGCGGAGTGCAAATACCGTATCCTTCCATCTGCCCCGTGCGTTGCGAGTAAGAATCCGCACCGGCACGCCTGCCGGATCCACCCAGTCGCGCACCGGCGGCATCGGAGACCCGCCTGAAGTCAGCACCAGCACACGATGTCCCCGGCGGATCATCTCCGCAGACACCCTCTGCGCCTCGGTCTCAGATCCGCCCAATACCGGCGGATAGGAGTCCGAGATCAGCAGCAGCGAAACCGGCTTCATGCCCATCTGCTTCGTCATTCAACGCGGACCCCGGTGTGCTGGTGTTCCCGCACTCGAAACCCCCTCTCACTTGCATTCGGCGACACCCTTCTCACTGGGCTACTTCCGCTCGCCGCCGTCAGGCCACCACGGCGCAACCCGCCGGATCTGCGCCCCAACCGTAAGCCTGACCGGACTGAAACAGCAGAAACGGCGACAACGCCAGCATATAACAGATCATTCAACCAGGCCCAGCGGCAACACGAGAGCTTCCGCGCGTGTGAGCGGCGGCAGCGCGCGCAACTGCCGGAAAGCTGGTTACCGGAGCAAATCCGCACCTTGAATCTGTTACTATTCGAGCCAATGGACGCCGTACAAATCTTGCATGTAACCAGGACCTTCGGGAGTGTGACTGCGGTAGACGACCTCTCGCTCGCGGTGCCGCAGGGGTCGATTTACGGATTCATCGGGCCGAACGGCTCGGGCAAGACCACCACGATGCGCCTGATCGTGAACATCTTCTATCCCGATCGCGGCGAGATCCGCCTTTTCGGAGATGGCCGGCCGGAGACCAGCACGGACCTCATCGGGTACCTTCCCGAGGAGCGCGGCCTCTACCAGAAAATGACCGTCGAGGCGCTGCTGGAATTCTATGGCGAGCTGCGTTCCGGACACAACGTCACCACTGAAGTCGCAAGCTGGCTGGAGAGACTGGGCCTGGCAAGCCGCGCCTCCGATAAGGTGGAAACGCTCAGCAAGGGCATGACCCAGAAGGTACAGTTCATCGCCACCGTGATTCCCGAACCGAAACTTCTCATCCTGGATGAGCCGTTTAGCGGTCTCGATCCGGTGAGTGCGGAGGCCATCCGCGCCGCCATTCTGGATCTCCGCCGCCGCGGTGTCACGGTCATCCTCAGCACGCACGACATGTACCTGGCGGAATCCCTATGCGACTACATTCTGATGATCTTCCGCGGCAGGAAGGTGCTGGACGGCACCCTCAGCTCGATTCAGGAACAATACGGCGACGACACCATAAGGGTGACGGCCGACGGCAGCTTCGCGGCGGTGCAGCAGCTTCTCGGCGTCGAGCAGATCCGCGACCTGGGGCAGGTGCAGGAACTGCGGCTGACGCGCGGCGCGGACCCGCAAGAGGTTTTGCGCGCCCTGGTAGCGCAGGCCCGCGTGACCAGTTTCTCCCTGATGAAACCGTCCCTGCACGACATCTTCATGCGCATTGCCGGCCCGGCGGCCGAGGAGGCAAACCATGCGAGTGCATAAGGTCTTCACGATTGCCAAGCGCGACTATATCTCGACGGTCCGCACCAAGGCGTTTGTGTTCGGACTGGTGGTTGCCCCGGTCCTGTTCGGCGGCGGATCGATCGCGATGTCATTCCTCAAAGGCAAGCCGGATTTGAAGGACCGTCACATTGCCATCATCGACCACACGGGCGTGGCGGCCGAGCCCGTGGTGAGCGCCGTGCGGGAGAAGAATGAACAGGAACTTCTCGACAAGAAGACTCACCAGCAGATTGAGCCCCGCTACGTTTTCGAGGTGATCGCGCCGGCCGGCGATCCCGCTTCCAGTAAGGATCAGTTGCTGGCGCTCTCCGGCCGGGTTCGCAACAAGCAGTTGGCGGCATTTATCGAAATCGGGAAGGATGCGCTGCGCCCGCCCAAACCCACCTTCGATTCCGACGATTTCGATTTAGGGACAAGCAATAAGACCGACCCCAACACGGGCGTGTCCTACTACACCAACGCCGGCGGCATCGATGAGATGCGCAACTGGCTCTACGGTCCGATCAGCGACGGAGTGCGCCTGGCGCGCCTGGCACGGCTCGGCATTGACATCCAGCGCAATCCGGGACTGACAGCTTCGGTTCGGATCGATGGGTTGAGCCTGGTGGAGCGCGACGAAAAAACCGGCGAAGTTCATGAAGCACGCAAGCGCAGCGAGCTGGAAGGCTTCTTTGTGCCTTTCGCGGTGGCCATGATTCTCGCCATGATCGTGATGGTGGGCTCGGCGCCCATGCTGCAAAGCGTCACGCAGGACAAGAGCCAGCGCATTGTGGAGACGCTGCTGGGCGCAGCCACGCCATTCGAGCTCATGTCCGGCAAAGTGCTGGGTTCCGTTGGGGTCGCCGTGACCAGTTCCCTGTTGTACGTGATCGCCGGCACAGTCGCGGTAAACGCCCTGGGAGTTGCCGGCCTGCTGCCGCTCACCATCATCCCCTGGTTCTACGTGTACCTGCTGACGGACGTGATCATGCTCTGCGCCTTCGCCGCGGCGCTGGGAGCATGCTGTAGCACTCCACAGGACGCGCAGAATCTCGCCATCGTGCTACTGATGCCGTGCCTCATCCCGATGTTTACGTTGGTGACCGTGCTGCGGCAGCCCAACGGCATGCTGTCCACCATCATGTCGCTGGTTCCGCCGTTTACTCCGATCCTGATGCTGTTGCGCCAGGCCATGCCCAATGGCGTTCCCGCGTGGCAACCGTGGGTAGGACTGGTCGATGTCATGGCCTTCGCGGTCGGAACCGTCTGGGCCGCCTCGCGAATCTTCCGGGTAGCTATCCTGATGCAAGGCAAGCCGCCGAAGTTGGCGGAGATGGTGCGCTGGGCGATAAAGGGCTAATCGCCGCCCTGGCGCTCGCGCAGGAGAGATGCTGGATCGCTTGCGAATCCGATATCAGTTCCGCCATGCCCTCATCTTTGGTGGGCTGCTGCTGGCGCTTCTGCTGTGTATTTGGGGCGCTCCGGCGCCGGATTCCTTCCGCTTCGCGATTCTGGGAGATCGGACTGGCGAGGCGCAAGCGGGCGTCTACGAGCAGGTGTGGAAAGAGGTGGCAGCCGAAACCCCAGCATTCGTCCTCAGCGTCGGCGATACTATTCAGGGGATGAACGACTCGAGCGCGGAAACGGAGTGGCGTGAAATCGATCGGATGCTCAAGCCTTTCCGGCGCTATCCGTTGTATCTCGTGCCGGGCAATCACGACATCTGGTCTCCCCAATCGGAGCGGCTGTTCCAGCAGCACGCGGCGCACAACGTACATTACAGTTTCGATTACGGGCAGGCGCATTTCACGGTGCTGGACAATAGCCGTTCCGACGAATTGGCTGCGCAGGAACTGGCCTTCCTGGAGGCGGACTTGAAAGCCCACGCCGGCCAGCCGTTGAAGATGATCGTCTCGCACCGGCCGTCCTGGTTGGTCAACGTGGCGCTGGGGAATCCGAGGTTTGCGCTGCATCAACTTGCCCGGCGGTATGGCGTGCAGTATGTGATCGCCGGACATCTTCACCAGATGCTGGATCTCTCGCTCGAAGGCGTGACCTATGTCTCCATGGCGAGTTCGGGCGGGCACCTCCGCTTGTCCCGGGCTTACGAAGACGGTTGGTTTTTCGGACACGCGCTGGTCGAAGTACACGGTAAGAGCATAGAGTTTTCAATCAGGGAGCTGGGTTCGCCGTACGGCGAGGGCCGGATAACGAAGCTGACTGACTGGGGCATGGCCGGTCTGGTCAAGCGAGACCAACCAGAGTCCGCGCCGGCGAAGTAGCGTGCGGGAGGCTCCGTCACTCGGACCGCAAGGCGAGGACGGGATCGACCGCGGTGGCCCGCCGCGCGGGGATGTAGCACGCCAGCAGAGCAATCCCTCCCAGCAGCAGCGTTACCGCGACAAGCGTCGCTGGATCGGCCGGGCCGACGCCGTACAGCAAGTCTGCCATGAATCGTGTGAGCGCAACGGCCGCAACCAGCCCCGCGGCCAACCCGAGCGCCGCCAGCTTCATACCTTGGCGCAGGACGAGTCCGAGGATCTCGCGGCGCGAAGCTCCCAAGGCGGAGCGGATTCCGAGTTCATGGGTGCGGCGACTTACCGCATAAGACATGACGCCATAGATGCCGACCGCGGCCAGCAGCAGCGCGGTGGCCGCGAAGATGATCAGCAACAGCATGGTGAAGCGGCGCTCGGCGAGCGACCCCGTAATGATCTGCTCCATGGTTTGAACGTCGTAAATCGGCTGATCGCGGGTCGGGCCGGCGACCTGTGCGCGCACAGCGTTCACCAGGCTCAGGGGCTCGGGGCCAGTGCGCAGCATGAGCTTCAGCCCCGCTACCGCTTCGGACAAGAACTTGTCAGGTACTTGCCAGGCAGGGAAATAAATCTGATCTCTTATCTTGGCGGTATCGTCTGAATCCAGTCCCCAATGCTTCGCGTGCCCAACTACACCGACGATCCGGACCTGGCCCACCACCATGAGGCTGAGTTGCCGGCCGAGCGGGTCCTGACTTGGAAAGATGTGCCTTGCCAGGACTTCGTCGATCACCACCACCGGGGGCGAAGCCAGGTTGTCCCGGTCCGTGAAGAACCGTCCACGCCGCAAGGGGATTTGCATCACGCTGGGGTAATCGGGCGTGACGATATAAAACATCGACGATGTCATCCGGTCCAGAGGAGGCCGGGGTCCGGTGCCCGGCCAGAAGGGAATCTCGCTGTCGCTCTCGCCGAGAGGGACCAACGAGGTGATCGCCGCCGACTGAACTCCTGGAGTCGCCGCCGCGCGTTCGAGCAATTGGCGGTAGGCAAGCCGGATGGCCGTCGGGTTCCCCATCGCTTGGGGCGACACCGCGAACTGCATTGTCAGGATGTTGCGTGTGTTGAATCCGGGATTGACCTGCCAGAGCCGCCAGATGCTTTGCATCATGAGCCCCGCGCCCACGAGCAGGATAACGGCCAAGCCAACTTCTACGACCACGAAGACTCCCTCCGTGCGATGACGTCCGCCTCCGGCGCCGCGTACGCCTTCTTTCAAGGATTCCTGCGGATTGGTATTCGCGCTGTGAAAAGCCGGAGCGAGGCCGAACAGCACGCCGGTGACGATCGAGACAGCGAGCGTGAAAAGCAGGACGTACGGATCGATTCCGATCTCCTGCGAGCGCGGCAGGCTGCCTGGCGCGGCGGCCAGGATCAGGCGGGTCCCCCAGCGGGCGAGCAGCAAGCCGATCGCGGCGCCACCCAGAGACAGTAGGACGCTTTCCGTCAACAACTGGCGCACCACGCGTCCGCGATCGGCGCCGAGCGCGGCGCGAATGGCGAACTCACGCCCGCGAGCCGTGGAGCGCGCCAAAAGCAAATTGGCGACGTTGGCGCAGGCGATGATCAGCACGAACCCGACTGCGCCCACCAGCAGCAGCAGCGTGGGTCGGATGTACCCCACCATGTCGTCCTTCAACCGGACCAACTGAGCGCCGTGCCCTGCGTTCGACGCCGGATACTGGCGAGCCAGGCCGCCGCAGATCGACGCAATGTCCGCCTGCGCCGCTCCGATGGTTACGCCTGGCTTGAGACGGCCAACGACCCGGAGTCCAGGGTGGCTCTCCCGGGTACGGAGATCGACCGAGCTCATTTGCTCGATCGGCATGTAAACCCGAGCCCCGGTGAAGCGAAAATCGAAGGGCAAGACGCCGACCACCGTGCAACTCACGGCGTTGAGGGTCAGGCTCCTGCCAAGGATGTTCGGGTCGGCTGCGAACCGCTGTTTCCAGAAGCCGTAGGCGAGCATCACCGCGCAGGCAGCGCCCTGCCGGTCTTCCCCAGGCAGAAAGCTGCGCCCCAGGAATGGGGTGACACCGAGCACCGGAAAAACACTCGCCGAAACGTACTCGCCCGCAACCTGCTCAGGCTCGCCGCTTCCCGTGAAGTTGAAGTCATCGCCGCGGTAGGCGCCCATATCGGTGAAGGAGCGGCTTCCGCGGCGCCAATCGAGGTAATTCGGGTAGGCGACCGAGGCTTGGCTGAACTCCGACGTTGTCTCGAAGATGTTCAGCAGCTTGTCTGGATCGGGATACGCGAGGGGCCGCAGGAGCACCCCGTTTACCACGCTGAAAATGGCCGTGTTCGCCCCGATGCCGAGCGCCAGCGCCAGCATTGCGACGGCGGTGAAGCCGGGGCTTTTTCGTAACGTCCGGAATCCGTAGCGAAGGTCCCACCCAAGCCCGGTCAGGAGATGGCTTCCGCTTTTCGCGCCAAGGACGACCGGCTCCGGCGCATCCGTCCGCTCGACGGCTTCGAGTTCTCTTGCCAGCAGTTCGTGGCCGCCGATCTCTTCGAGCGTGGTGCGCCGCGCTTCCGCTTCCGGAGCCCCACCGCTCCAGAGCTCCCGATAACGATCCTCGGCGTGCTGAGCCAATTCCTCGACAATTTCCGCCTCGCGGGTGGGAGCGAGTTTCAAGTCCGCCAGTTGCTTGCGAATCTGTTCCTTCCAGTCAGGCATTTTCGACTCCGGTGATGCGGCCGATGGCCGCCACAAACGTCTGCCAGCCCCGCCGCTGAGAAGCCAAGACTTTGCGCCCCTGCGAGGTCAGCCGGTAATAGCGCCGCCGGCGCTGGCCGCTCTTCTCGACCCAGCGGCCTTGAATCCAACCGCGCTTCTCCAGGCGATACAGCATCGGGTACAAAGACGCCACGTGGAAGCGGAGCGCGCCTTGCGATCGCTGTTCGATCAGCTTGCCGATTTCGTAGCCGTGGCGAGGCAAAGCCTCGATCAACGAAAGGAGTAGCAGCTCGGCGCTGCCCTTCTTCCACTCGCGATCGATAGATCTGTCTTCCATATATGGCACTGCTATATAATATTGCGAAAGTAGACCGGTGTCAAGGGGATGCGGGGATGGATGCGGCGCTGCAACGAACCCAGGCGCACGCTGGATGAAAGACGTTGCGGGGCTTAGAGCCGGATCAATCGTAGTGAACGGTGGTGAGGGTCCGATTGGTGTCGACGGCTTTCTTCCCCGTCAAACGCTCCAACCCGGAAAGAAAAGCGCTGTACTCGCTCTTGTTCAATTTGAAGAGCACTTCCACCTTCGGTGTCTTGGCGCCTGTCGCGGCGTTGTTCATCCAGGTCACGCCAACGTAGTGGTTCTCAGTCTCGCCCAAGTGCATGTAAGGAACGACGTCGAGCACCGCGGCGCCAAGTCGGTGATGAACACCAGTGGCGCAAGCGATTTCGGTGATGCTGCTGGCTGGCACGGCGATCCGATGGCCGTGCTGGATCAGGATCACTTGATCCGTACCGATCGTGGCTTTCACCTTGCTGTGAACGAACGGCAGGGTGCCACCCTCATAGTTGGCAGGATAATTTGCGGCCGCGACGTTCTTCGACTCGCGGGCCAAGCCGGCGCCAGGCGAAGCGATCGCCAGGAGGAATCCCAGGACCACAGGGAATCTTGTATTAACCATCATTCTCATTATATGTTTAGACGCGAATTGTGCGGCCCGGGTTACGCAGGCGAGACCGGGCAACCGGTACTACACTCTGTGAAACTTCGATACGGGTGTCAGTCGCCACGAGGGCCCCTGATTCGTGCATCGTTCCAGTGACCCAGCATTGCGAAAAAAGCTTGGTTAGCCTTGCTGCGGAATAACAGGACCCCAAGCCAGGTTCCGAGTGTATTGGTGATGATGTCCGTCATGCCGGAGTCTCGCGTCGGAAGATACGCCTGGAGAATCTCGATGGTGAGACTGACCAGCGCTCCGAACACAACGGCCGTGAGTGCCGCCCGCTGGACACGACGTGCTACCGATAAGCGAGCGCAAAAGCAGAAACCGAAAGGAACGAATCCGATAATGTTCTTGAGAACGGCGCTCCAATAACTCCGGGACATTTCGAATTCCGTCCAAAAGGGTTGCAGGAAGATTTGATCCACAACCACGTACTTTTCCGGAATCGATAGCTCGGCTCCTGAATTGGCGCGATTGTGGACGACGTTCCCCGCGTGTTCATCAAAGAGGTAAAGCGCAACATTGCCTTCATCTTCTTGGATCTCGGGGCGTCCCGCCTGGGTCCAGGTTTGGTAGTGTTTCCAGAGCTGCGGCGGAGTGAGCTCCCGATCGTAAATCGCGAGGCCAAGTAGCTGGCCCTTCCAACTGTCGGGTTGCCCGGGTGAACTACCGAGGACCACTCGACCTGTGAGCTGGCTTGCGGGAAGTCGAAACTGCGGCGCTCGCCTGGCCAAAGCGCCGTCAATGTAAATCGCAGTCCCGTTCGTGCCCGAAGTGATCGTGAGGAATGACGGCCGCGCCTTGCGAAACACATCGTCAAGGTAGAGGTTTGCGGTTCTCCTCCGATTCCGATCGTTGCTAATCGCAGCTTGCAGTCGAAGGTCCGTTTGCGATTGGCGCATCGAAAACCGGAAGGGATCATCGGGAGTGCAGAATGCCAGGAAGGTGCCACTATCCCAGATGCGCTTAGGTTGCAGCCAGATCTCAAGGCTGGCGAACAGTTCATTTCGGTGGGAACTCGCCATCTCAAACGCGCCGGAGCCGATCACGGTGCCGTACCTGCCGAGGCTGAGACCGTTGCGCTCTCTTAGCCAGGTGACGTCGTTTTTGGGCGCATGAAAGGGCCAGAGACCCAGCGTCAGGATGGTGCCTAAAACAGCAATGCAGACTATGTTCAGAATCTTTGTGTTCAATTGGCTCTACCCGATTCAGCGCTCATTGGAGCCTGGGTTTGAGATCCGTTTGCATGCGCTAACTCCGCATCCGCAGCAGCAGGTACAGCCCGGCGAGGCCGAATATGACGTCCGGAGACCAGGCCGCCATGGTGGCCGGCAGAAGATTCACGTCGCCGATCTTTTCGAACAGGATGCCCAGACCCTTGTACCCCACGCCGATGCCAAGGCTGACGCCGATGCCGGCCATCGCGCCGCGGTTGCCCACCAGGAAGCCGTACGGCACGGCGATCATCGCCATGATCAGCGCAAACAGCGGCAGCGCGAATTTCAGATAGAACTGTACCTGGAGCTTGCCGGTGGGGAAGCCGCGCTCTTGCAGATCGCGAATGTAGCGGTCCAGGCGGAGAAAGTTCATTTGCTTCTCTTGCACCGCCGCGGTGACGAAATAATCGGGCGGCTCCGTTAGGTCTGAGTGCCAGCGAGTCTCCAGGCCGCCAGGTTCGCTAGAAAAGGATTGGTACGCGCTGCACGAATCACCGGCAAAGCGGCAACTCCAGCCGTTCTCGAAAACCCACGTCTTCAGGGCCGGGCTCCACTGCCCGCGCTCCGCCACAGTCTCGCGCTTCAGGCGGAACGTGTTGGGGTCCATGTCGAACACGTCCACCCCGTGCATGACGCCCGCCGCGTGGTCGAAGAATTCGTAGTAATAGATGCGCGAGTGGCCGAGGCCCATGATCCACTTGTGGTCCGCGCGCTGATAGGTCTGCTTGGGCCGGCCCTTGATTTCGTCACGCATGGCGTCCTGCTTGAGATTGGCGCCGGGCACGTAATAGAAATCGAAAAGGAATAGCGCGCCGGCAAACACGATGCCCGCCAGCAGCAGCGGCATCGCCAGCCGGTACAGGCTCACGCCGCAGGCGCGGAACGCGGTGATTTCGTTCTGCTTGCTCAGCACGCCCAGATGAACCAGCACCGCCACCAGAATGGCGAACGGCAGCGTTTCGTAAATCAACTCGGGCGTGAGGAAGAACAGATAGGAGAACATCTCCATGAGCGGGATCTTGTTGCGGATCCAGTCGCCCATCAGCTCGAAGAAGTTATAAGCCAAAATCATCGACAACAGGCTGGCCAGCACCACGCCGAGATAAAACACGAAGCTGGTCAGGATATAGGCGTCGACGATTTGCGGCAGGACGGGAAGCCTCCAGTGCGGCAGGGCCGCAGCCGCAGCCGTTTGCGGCCGATTACGCCGCAGCCATGCGCCCAGCCGGGCCAGCCCGCCGGTGATGCGGCCCCAAAAGTCGCGGTCTCCAGGCTGCTCCATGCGATAAAGAAAAATCAATCCGGCCACCAGAAACGCAGCGTCGGGCAACCACACGGCCACCGGCACGGACAAGGTCCTCTGCTTGGCAAACCCGATCAGCGTGAGTGAGGAAAGGTGGTAGCAAAAGAAGCTGAGGAACAGCGCGATGACATAGCCGGCGGATTTGCCGCCCTTGCGCGTGGCGATGCCGAGCGGGATGCCGACCAACGCCAGCGCGACGCAGGCCACGGGCAGGGCAAACCGCCGGAACAACTCGATGCGCACCTCGGTCCAGTCTTCCCCGGAGCGCGGATAGCGCAGCAACTGGCGCGTGTTCATGGCGGCCGTAGGCGGCGTCTTGTGTTCCGGCGGCGAGGCATCGAGTACCTGCGTGCTGATGGGCGCGCACGAATCGTTGGCAACGCGGTCCTTGCCCATCTCGTGCGAACAATAGTCGTACAGCGTAAGCTGGATACGGTTGTTCTTTGGGTCCGATAAGGCGATGGCGCCGCGCGCCACCGTGATCATCGGCCCTTCGGCTTTCTCGCGCATCCCCGAAGCGCGCTGCTCGGGCGGGGTGATATCGGCGATGAACACCGGCCGCCACGTCACCACGGGCCCCGTCCCCACATCGCCCACGTAGAGAATCCGGTTGGGGAAACTTTCGTTGAAGACGCGTGGCTCGATTGCCGCCGAAACCTGGCCCTGCAACAGCTCGTTGACGATGTCGGTGGTCCTGCGGTAGGCCAGCGGCGTCAGCCGCAGCGACGCCAGGGCCGCCACGCTCATCCCCAACGCGGCGAACAGCACCACCGGCGCGATCACTTTCCGGCTGGAGACGCCCGCTGCGCGCATGGCGGTGATCTCGCCATCCGCAGCCATGCGGCCGAGCCCGATCAATATGCCCACCAGCACGCCGAACGGAATGGTGAGCGGCAGCACCGGAGGCATCGCCCAGAGAAGCAGCTCCACCACGGTGGAGACAGAAGCGTTGTTGGCTCCCACCAGCACCGCGAACAGCTTGTCGGCCGCGCGCAGGAAGATGATGAAGGTGGCCAGCAGCGTGCCCAGCACAGCGCTAGCGAGAATTTCGCGGAATATGTAACGGCCCAACAGGCGCATAGCCGCTACCGCGCCATCTCCGGTGGTGGCGCCACGGGCAGCTTGGGCAGTTCCTCTTCCACGGGATGCAACTCCAGGTCGTCCACGATAATCGAGGGCGCCACCACGCAGCTTTCCGTCGTGTAACTGCCCGCGCCCACCAGCGCCATCGGAGCGCCATTATCCAGATAGTCGAAAACCGTGTTGTCGTCGCCCGCCACCAGGATGTCCTTGAGCGACCGCACATTCAGCCCGCGGAAGCGAAGCCCGCGCACCAGTTCCTCGCGCCCGTCTGGATAGACCTTATAGGCCAGCACCGGCGAGCTGACCGGATGTACTGCGCTGTCCGCCGTCGCGAACATGCGCCGCAATTCGTCGAGCGACGCCGTGGACGGGTAATCCATCTTGCGCACCATTACGCCGTATGCCAGACCGCGCCCCTGCACCAGCTCGATCAGCTTTTTCTTGAGATCGCCCGCGGGCGTGGTTTCCGAGGAGCCGATGAACAGGTTGCCGATGCCGGCGGTAGCGGCGCCATACGATCCCGGCAGGCGCGCATGGCCGTTGGAGGCGGAAAATTCGCGCACCGGCTGCCGCGTCAGCAGGAAGCCCTTGAGAACGCCTTTTTCCACCGGCGTAAGCGGCTGCGTGCGGACGCCTTCGCGGTCCACGTCATAGGCGCCGAACAACGCCTGGCCGCGCCATTCCCGCTGCGTCGGGTCGTCCACCACGTCGAACGACTCGGGCAAAACGCGCGCGCCCAGCCGCCCTTCGAGCTCGCTCGAGTTGAACCCGCCGCGCCCGCCTTCCGGCTTGCGCGCGAGCGCCAGGTTGCGGCCCAGCAACTCGGCGAAGATCTGCGGGCCGGCGGCGCCTTCAAACAGCACCGGGCCGCTGTAATCTTCGCCCTTTGGGGCCTTGGCCAACGCTTCCAGGTTCTGCGCCATCTCGCGGAGCGTGCTGTTCAATGCGGCATCGCCCGGCAGGTGCGCAGCGTCCAACGCGAGGAAGTCGACGGCATCATGCAGCATCATGCCATCCGTCGCTTGTGCTACCGCGCGCGCGCGCAGAGAAGCGGCATTCTCGGCCGCCCGCACCACCGTGCCCTCCGAATTCACCACGTAGTAGCCGCCGGCCTCGGCCTCCAGCTCCACGCGCGAATCCAGCACTCCGGGATATTCGGCGAAGATCGCGGACAGCGCGCGCACCCGCACCGCCCAATCGTTCTCGTCAATCGCGAGGCGGCCCAGTTCGTGAACATACTCGATTCGTTGGGCGTGCGAAAAGTCGTCGGCGCGATTGCTCTCGGTGAGATTCCGCAGCGCCGCGCGCTTGCGCGAAATAGTCTCCACGGCGCTTTTGTAAGCCGAATCGGTCGCCAGCCAAAAGTAGCGTCGCAGCACCGCATAGGAGTCGTCGAGCGGCCAGCGGCCCAGGTCATAGCGCGTGCCGCCCACGCGGCCGGCGAAGTTCGTGTTGTCGAACCTGTAGTCGCCCACCCGCACGGTGATCTCCGGCTGCCGGATATGGTCGCGGCGCCGCGACAGCAGCCCGCCGAGCGAAGCCGACACGCTGAAAAGGTCCCCCTCGTCGACCACGTACTGAATGAAGTATGGGGCATCCAGATTGGAGACTGTCAGCTTGCTGGCGCGTGCGATTTCGTCGCGCATCGCAGCCAGCACGGGGTCCGGCGCGGGAGCGTCCGCCGCCAGCGCCGCCAGCGCCGTCAGCGTCCCTGTGGCCGCGGCCAGCATCAGGCGCTTCACTGTCCGCCCCCTTTTTCGGCCACCGGCGGCTCCGGAAGCAGCGGCGGCCGGTCGTTGGCTTTGGCTTTCTTTTCGATTTCGATTTCCGATACCAGGATGGCCGGCGACACCGCCGATACCGGCACGGTGCCGCTTTCCGCGCCGCAGTAGCCGTTGAAAACTTCCGGCTTGTCTCCGGTGGCCAGGATCTTGGCGAAGCTGGCCAGCGGCGTGCCTACTATATCCGCGCCGCGCACCAGTTCGTCCGGCCGGCCGTCGGCATACACGCGGTAAACGATCACCGGAACCACACTGTATGCCTGCAGACCGGCGCGGCTGGTGGTGGTGAACCCGTTAGTGATGTCGCGGAAGTAGAGGCCGTAAGGCTTGTTCTGCCGCTTGATTTCTTCGATCAGCATCTCGCGCAGCCTCAAGTCGGACACCGCTTTGGCCGATTCCACGATCAGGTTGGACTGCCGTGAAACCACTTCGTACCCAGGCTGGCGCCGGCCGTGGCTGTTCGACTGGCTGAATCCCGCAATCGGCGAGCGCGACATGAGGAAGGTTTTCAGGACGCCGTTTTCAACAGCGGTCACCGGCCTCGCCTTCACTCCTTCATCGTCGTAATCGTACCAGCCGTAGAGGTCCTCACCTGCCATCGAATGCCGCGTGGGATCGAAAATCACCGACAGAAAATCGGGCAGCACCTCTGTGCCGACACTCTTGGTGAAGGTCTGGCCCTCGTTCTCGTCCTTCTGGCGGTGGCCCTCCACGCGATGGCCGAAAATCTCGTGGAAAAATACCCCCGCCGCACGGCCGGAAAGAATGGCAGGCCCCACGAACGGCTCGGCTTCGGGCGCGCTCAGCAGCGCGGTCACGTCCTTGGCAACGCGGTCGATCGCCGCCAGCAACGTCTTGTCGTCCGGCAAGCTGCCCGAATCTTCCGCTTCAAAGCTGTCGAAGTCGGCGACGTCGGCACCATCGGCGGCCTTGGCTGAAGCAGAAATGAAAATGCGCGCGTAGCCGCGGCCGAATTCCAGGCGCGTTCCTTCCGTATTCACGAAGTACCGTGTCTCGGCTTGGCCGGAAACCGTCACCCGGCTGGTGAGCACACTGGGGTAATTCCGGAAGCGCGCGGAGAGCTTGCGGATGCGGCCGGTCCATTCCTCCACGTCGAACTTGAGCTTCATCGGCGCGGCGAACGAGACCTCGGGCGGAGCGCTCGAAAAATCGGCCGAGGCGTCCTGTTCCGCGACCTTCACCTGCGTGTTGGTTTGAATCCGGATCAGCCGCTCCGCCGCCGCGCGATATGCGCGGTCGGTCTCCTCCCACAGGCGGTGCTTGATGGAATTGGCGTTGTCTTCGTAGGTGATCAGCGCCCCGGAAGTGAACTGCGCCTCCCCGCCGCCAACTCCGCGCACATGGTGGTAGTTGTCCAGTTTCGGAGAGCCCACGCGCACGGAAACGTCTAGCGTTCGCGATTTCCCGCCTCCGCTCGAGTCGATCGCGCCCAGCGTCCCGGACACGTTGTAGACGTCTTCCTGGGTGATTTCGTAACTCAGAAAGTAAGGCGGAGGATCGGCTTTGTCTTTGAGCGCCTGAAAGTTGCGCGCCAGTTCCTGGCTCATGGCGTCCACCAGCGTCGATTGAGCCGTGGCAGCGGTTGCCAGCGCGAGCGGCAGGGCCAGGCGGAGCAGGATTGAGCGAGTCAAATCTCAGCATAGCAAACTGGCTTCGCTACCCCGTTGTGCAGTCTTATCTCATACAAGATGAGCCTGGGGCTGGCATTGGTTTCTCATACAAGATGAGCCTGGAGGGGGCGAAGTCCGGCATGCTGGGGGTTGATCGTCAACATGCAGGTAGCAGAAGGGTT
>Ga0181518_10002429_pt1 | contig 17922 bp, 14 predicted proteins | sample PEATcosm2014_Bin_28_FD_119751 | JGI IMG/M metagenome (GOLD analysis project Ga0181518, IMG submission 119751) | Peatland microbial communities from MTU Mesocosm Facility, Houghton, MI, USA - PEATcosm2014_Bin01_60_metaG | ecosystem: Environmental > Terrestrial > Soil > Wetlands > Peat | place... | reverse complement strand
TCCAGTTCCCGAGAAGGTTGTCGGGGTTCCACCGGTCGCCGGGGAGCCGCCGGTTGCGGGTGTGCCGGCCGCGGGGGAGCCACCGGTTGCGGGTGTGCCGGCTGCGCCCCTGCCACCGGTTGCGGGTGTGCCGGCTGCGCCCCTGCCACCGGTTGCGGGTGTGCCGGCTGCGGGCGTCCCGGCTGCGGGTGTGCCGGCGGCCGGGCCGCGACCGCCGGTAACAGAGGAGCCGCCGGTTGGCGGGGAGGTGGTAGCGGGCTCAGAGGAGCCGCCGGTTGGCGGGGAGGTGGTAGCGGGCTCAGAGGAGCCGCCACTTGGCATGGACGTGGCGCCGCTCGCAGCGGTCGAGCCACCTCCCGAGTTCCCTCCGCCGCCCGAGCCGGACGCCCCGGCCTTGGCGGTCGAGGTGGAGCCGGCCCCGGACGAATCGCAGCCTTGAAGCAACGTGACGGTGCCGACGAGCACCAGTGCCACGCAGCTTCGCCCGAATACCCGTATCACTTTCCGCGTTCTAGTTCGCATCGCATCCTCCATGGTGCAATTCTCGCGCATCTTGCGCGAATTCCTGTTGTATGAAGTTGTATGAAGTTGTATTTCCGTCGAGTCAATTCCACCACTCAGTTCATCAATTTCGCAGTGAAGGGCCAAAGGTTCAGGGCTCACACAATCGCACGACATGCACGGCCATTAACTGACTGTCAGTCACCAAGTCGGTGAGCTGCAAAAGAGCAATCGCGCCACTGCGAGGTGAAAGAAGCATCCCGTGGCTGAAGCAATTCGCCTAAATATGTGGCCGCAATCGGCGCAGCCTACTACTATTGAATCTGTGTCCGAGCAGTTCGTTCACGACGGCGATTCGGATTCCGCTGAGCCGTCCGCCAAAGAACAGGCTGCGGGTGCTTCTGGATCGAATGATCGCGTGGGGGCCGACGCTGACGACGCCATGCTGGCCAGGGCAGCGCTGACCGGCCAGGTCTGGGCCCAGCGCGAGATCTGGTTCCGCTTCGCACCCATGGTGTATGGCCTTTTCCGCCGGGCACTCGGCCGACGTTATGACCACGACGATTTGACCCAAGAGGTTTTCCTCAGGGTTTTTCGCAAGCTGCACACGCTGGAGAAGTCGTCAGCCATTCGCAGCTTCGTGTACTCGGTGGCGGTTCGCGTGGTGAGTGAGGAAGTCCGGCGCTTCGCTTGGCGGCGGCGAATCATCGAGGAACGGCCAGCGCTTTCGACACCCTCGACGGCGTCGCCGCCAGACTTCGAGGCGCGCGAGACCATGTTGTGCGTGCAACGGAGCCTGGACGGGATGTGCGACAAGCACAGGGTCGTGTTCATCCTGCGATATGTGGATGGCATGGAATCGAAGGAGGTTGCCGCGGGCCTCGGCATCTCGGAGGCCACGGTGAAGCGCTATTTGGCAAAGGCCTTGGCTTGCATCTGCGAGTCCGTTTCCAAGGAAGAGGCTCAGGGACGAAATCTCTTGGGTGCGGTGACGTCGTCGCGTCTGTTTGGGGGTGGGCTATGAAGAACGCGCGGGATTCCATGACCATCGACGACGTGGTTTCGGTGGCCGAGCAGGGCCTGGGGATGAGCGAGGCTGAACTGAACCAGGGCTGGCAGCGGCTGGCCAGCCGGCTCGCGCAGGAACAGCACCCTGAGCCAGTGGTTTCACTGCGTCCCCGATTTTCCTGGGGCAAATGGGCATTGGCGGGGGCCGCTGCGCTCGCGCTGGGCCTGGCGACCTATCGCCTGCCACTTTCTTCCTCCGACAAGTCTCTGCACTACATTATAGAGGGAGCGACCGTCGGATCGGCTGAAACCATCACCGCGGCGTCGTCCGCTGGCGTGCTGTTTTCCGACGGTTCCCGCCTGGGAATCGAACCCTCGGCCAAGATCAAGGTGCTGGGCAGCGATGCGCACGGAGCCCAGGTGGCTGTTACCGACGGATCCGTCGAGGTGATGGTCAAGCCCCGCAAGGACTCTTCCTGGCGCTTCGAGGCCGGTCCGTTTTCGATCCTGGTGAAGGGAACTGCCTTCCGTCTCGGCTTCGAGGCCGCAAAGGGGCGCCTGGAGTTGCACATGAAGAGCGGCGTGGTGGAGGTGCGCGGGCCACGCGAGGTCGGCGTCGTCACCTTGCGTGAAGGCGAGTCCCTGGAACTTTTCGCGAACCCGCCGCGCGAGGCAGCCGGCGCCGCTTCTGCCCAGGCTGTTGCGATACCAGCAGTTGTTGCGACGCCGCTGGAAACCGGGCAAGCCAGCCCGACCGCGGCGAGACACGCGGGGCGTGCCAGCCGGGGCCGGCTCGCGCTGCACGATGGGCCGAGCCAACCTGCCGCCTGGTCAGACCTGATCGCGAGGGGGGATTTTTCCGCAATCGTGCAGGACGCGGAACGACGCGGTCTGGACGTCACCCTGGCTCGCGGCTCGGCTCTCGATCTCATCACCTTGGCGGATGCGGCCCGCTACACCAGGAAGTACGAAACCGCCCGCCAGGCTCTGCTGGCCCTGCGTGCGCGATTTGCGGGAAGCGATCGTGCGAAGGATGCCGCCTTCTTCCTGGGCCGACTCTCCGAAGTCGGGCCCGCCTCGTCCGACGCTGCCCTGAGTTGGTATGACACCTACCTCGCGGAGGCGGGCCGAGGAGCCTATGCCTCCGAGGCGCTGGGACGAGAAGTGATCTTGCTTGCCCGCACGGATCGCGAACTGGCCCGCAAGGCTGCCCGGACGTACCTGCTACGCTTTCCCCAGGGGAACCAGGCCGAACTTGCACGTTCCATCATGGTGGACCCAGCCGCCGAGTGACGGATTTCTCTGGCGCGTTCTTTGGTCGGGCCGACGCCGCCAGTACGACGCCGCAGCGACGGGCCGGCCACGATTTCATGGCGGGAAGCAAGCCGTTGTGTGCTCGGGGCTGCTACACTGCACGGCCATGGCTGGCTCGCGCAGTGGGCGCAAAGAAGCGCTCTTTCACACCGCCCAGGTCGATGGGGCAGACGCGAGCGATCTGTTCGTGCACGCCACTCCCTCGCCAGCCGCCAAGGATGCTCGAGCCCAGTTTCAATCCACGGCGGCAAATGCCTTGCAGGGGTTGCACGCGCTGGGGGTGGTTCCGGCGGACGTGGCGGCCGGCTGGGTCTACCTGCGGGCGCAGCCATCTTGGTGCGTGCGCCACGAGCTGGCGGCTGCCTGGAACCAGCCCGACGCCGAACGCTTGCCGCTGTCGTTCCTGATCCAACCGCCTGCCACGGCAGGCCGCTTCTGTGAGATGCACATTCACGCTTCGCGGCCTCGCTCCGACCGTTGCAGCGTGGTGTGGAAGGGATCCATGCCAGGGCCGCCGTGCACCACGGTGTTGCGCGCGGGCACGCGCCATCTGCGCATGCTGTCGCTGGTGCCGCGCTTGGGTGTGCGCGGAAATGCCCCGCTGTCCGATCTCGCCTACGAGATGTTCGCCTTCGCGTCGCATGCGCTCATCGATCGCGGCCTGTCTTTCCTCGACGTGGCGCGGACCTGGATCTACCTGCGGGACATCGAACGCGACTACGCGGAATTCAACCAAGGCCGTCGCCGATTCTTTCAGGCCGCGGGCGTGGAGCGCTTTCCTGCCAGCACCGGCATACAGGCCACGCTCGCCGACTCTGACAGCCCGCTGGCCATGGACCTCTACGCCGTGGGCAGCGGCGGCGCGGCGACCATCGAGGCGATGAAGGCGGCGCCCATGGGTGAGGCGCGCGTCTATGGCTCGTTCTTCGCTCGCGGCTCGCTCTTGCGCGAGTCCAGGCAAGAACTCGCATTTCTGTCGGGAACGGCCAGTGTCGATGGCAAGGGTCGCATCGTGGCCCCTGGCGATGCCAAGGGGCAGTTGCGCTGTGTGTTCGCCAACGCGGCCGGCGTGCTGGCGCAGGCCGGGCTCGGCCTGCGCGACACCGTGAGTGTGACCGCCTATCTCAAGCGGGCGCGCATGCTGCCGGAGTTCCGCAAGGCTGCGCAGGCTGCGGACCTGCCCGCATTTGCCCCGACTGCCATACTGGTCGCGGACGTCTGCCGGCCCGAATGGCTGTGCGAGATTGAGCTGATCGCCGGCCGGCGTCCGGGATGAAGCGAAAGCCTGGATCCGGGAAAGGGTGGGTGCCCGTCCCGTCCAAATCATGTCTACTCACCCACACCAGCGCACCTGTAGGTCGCAAATAGCCGCAAATAGTTCGGTGTCCACGCATACTAATTCGAGAGGTGTAGTGGAAAACGCTTGCGCCATTCTTAGGTAGTTGCTAACCATTAACAACCTCCATCTCGCTCGGGATGGAGGTTTGCGTAATGATACTGAGTCGTCGTCATCTCAGAGTGACAAGGAGCTAAGAAGATGAAGGTTGGCACTTCGCTGGGACATCTGACATTCGCCGCGGCAGTTCTCGCGGCGGCATGCACGGGCAACAACGGCAAGAACGGTGCGAACGGAACCTCGTGCACCGTGATTACCAACCCGGACGGGACCGAGACGCTGTCGTGCGGCCCCGACGGTGGCACCGCGACGGTGTCGAACGGCAAGTCGTGCACAGTCACGGCTGTCGACGGCGGAAGCCAGATCGCGTGCGGCGACGGAGGCACGGCCTTCGTGCCCAACGGGATCAACGGCGAAGAAGGAGAGTCTTGCGTTGTCGTGAACAATGGCGACGGAACCCGGACCATCACCTGTCCCGGCGGCGACGGCGGCACGGTCAGCTTCAACGTCAGAGACGCTCTGGTCAACTACGCCACCATGAGCGCCGATGACAAGGCCGCGCTCGACCTTCAGATCGTGGTCACTAGTGTCACCGTTCCCGCCACCGGCCAGCCCGTGGTTGCCTTCAGGGTCACCGACGGCAGCGGCAACGTGGTGACGGGTCTGCCGGCGGCTGACATGCGCTTCGCGCTGCTCAAGCTGGTTCCCGCCACGACCAAGGTGGCCGCCGATCCCGCGCTGGTCGGAGTGAATGGCAGCGCCAACGACACCTGGGTCAGCTACATGGCGGCCAACGCCATCAGCACCGCCGGCACCGAGTCCCCGGCCACTGCAACCGCCACCGGCGGCACGCTCACCGACAACGGCGACGGCACCTATTCCTACACCTTCCTCCAGAATGTCTCCAACCCGGCCAACGCGGGCGCCAGCTACGACCCTTCAGCCACGCACCGTTTTACCATGATCGTGTCCGAGACAGGCAACCCATATGCTCCGGTCAACGTGGTCAAGGATTTCGTTCCCGCCACTGGCAAGGACGTCACCGGTCAGGCCGATGTCGTCGACGGTGCTTCCTGTCTCGATTGCCATAGTTCGTTCCGCGCCAAGGCTGGCGGTTCTGGCGCTTTCCACGGCGGCACCCGCTACGATGTGCGCATTTGCGTGACCTGCCACAACGATCAGCGGCGCTTCACCCCGATCCCTGGAACCGGAACCACCCCCGCGGTCGATCTGGACGCGACCGGCGTGGTGGATCCCACAACCGGCGCGTGGGCCGGCACTGCGGTCTTGGCCAACGGCGAGGCGATCATCAACCTTCCGGTCTTCATCCACAAGATTCACATGGGTGACGATCTCACGCTTAGCGGCGGCGCCTACGCGGCGGTGACTGCGCCCTACGATGTCACCTTCCCGCAGGATGCAGGTAATTGCGCCAAGTGCCACAACACAGTGGCCCAGGCCGCCAACTTCAAGAACAAGCCCAGCCGTCGCGCGTGCGGCGCCTGTCACGACAACATTAGCTACCTGGCCACGCCACCCGCCAAGCGCATCCCGCACAGCGGCGGCCCGATGGCGGACGATTCGAACTGTGTGCTTTGCCACCCGCCGACTGCGCCGGTGACCAAGGTGGGCGTGGGCGTGCTCGATGCTCACATGACCATCGCAGCGCCTGACCCTCAGGCCACCTGGCTGGGGGGCACCAATGCCAACACCAACGCTGGCTATCTTCCGGCCGCGGGCTTTGTGCCCACGGGAGAGGCCCAGCTCACCTACAACTTGAAGAGCGTTGGCCGTGACGTCAACAAGAATCCCAACATCGTGTTCCAGTTCCTCAACGGCACCACGCCGGTGGTGTTCAACGACCCGACAGTGGCGACCGAGATCATGACTGGCTTTGTGGGATCGCCGAGCGTGTATTTCGTCTTCGCCGTGCCCCAGGACGGCATCACGGCACCGGCGGACTTCAACGCCAGTGCCAGCGGCTACATCAAGAACATCTGGAATGGAACTGCGACCGGGACCGGCGCCGGGACCATGACCTTCGACGCCACCTCTGGCTACTACACAATCACGCTCACTGGTGTGACCGTCCCCGATACCGCGATCATGCTGACCGGTGGGATTGGCTACGGCTACAGCCTCACCTCCAGCCCACCGCTCACCCAGATCAACCTGCCCGCCTATCCGTACGGCGATGCCACGGTCATCCCGGGCTGTATTGCTGGCAAGATGTGCGGTGGTCTGATTCTGCCGACTCCCGATGTCTCGATGGTGGCGACCGATGTGGTCAGCGGCAAGGCCTACACCGCCCGACGCGCAATCGTCAGCAATGCCAAGTGCCAGGATTGCCACGCGCAGTTGGGTGCCAATCCGACCTTCCACGCTGGCCAGCGCAACGACGCGACGACCTGCGCCTTCTGCCATAGGCCGAACCTGACCGACAGCGGCTGGTCAGTCAGTTCCTCGACGTTCATTCACAGCATTCACGGGGCTTCCGAACGGACCGTGGGCTTCAACTGGGACGCGGCCTGCCCGACCGGAACCACCTATCCAACCACTTGCACAGCCCAAAATGCCAACCCGAGCTTCGCGAATGTGACCTACCCGGGAATCCTCAACAACTGTCAGCAATGCCACCTTGCCGGCACCTACGACTTCAGCGCCACGGCTTCGGCTGCCGCGGTTCCCAATCTGCTGATGACTACGGTGGCTACCGGCACGTTCACCCCGGGCGTTACGATCTCGCCCTATGTGAATACGGACGGCACTGACTACGGCAACGGCTTTGCGACTTCCAATGCGACCACCGGAACCTACGGCACCACCGTCTGCTCGACGACAGCTCCTTGCGTGTGCTCGCTCACCGCGCCCTGCGCGGCTGCTGCCACGACCCTGGTGAAGTCGCCGATAGCGGCTGCCTGTTCCTCGTGCCACGATGCCCCCACCGCGATCACGCACATGCAGATGATGGGTGGATCGTTCTACCAGACTCGCGCCGTGGCCCAGACCCAGGCCGAGCAGTGCCTGATGTGCCACGGCCCTGGCACCGTCGCAGCCATCGCGCTGGTCCACCAGTAGCCAGGCGATCACAACAAGAGCCCAGGGCGAGAAGAGGCGGCCCCGGGCTCCCCGCCACCGCACGACACGCGGTCACGCGCGACAGCCAGTGATTGTCGGAGAACCTCTCCACCGCCGGCCGTCGGCCCATCCGGGGACTTGCAGTGGGCCTACAGCGGTTCCAACTGGGCGATGACGTTGGCCAGGTTCGCCCGCCAGTTGGGCATGGGGCCGAGGATGGCTTCAGTGGGCGCGAGATCCAGAACGCTGTAGGCGGGACGCGGGGCAGGGCGGGAAATCTCCGCCGTTGTGCAGGGACGAACGATCGCGCTGCGAGCGAGTAGGCGCGCGATCTCGACGGTGAATTCGTACCAGGTGCACTCGCCACCGTCGGTGACGTGCAGGGTTCCCCGGGTTCCGCGATCGACCAGGGCCAGGGTGGCCCCGGCCAGGTGTTGCGCGCTGGTGGGCCGGCCGCGCTGATCGTCGACCACCTTGATCTCGGGCTTGTCGCGCGTGAGGCGGGCCATGGTACGCACGAAGTTGTTGCCCCAGGGCGCGTACAGCCAACTCGTGCGCACGACGAGAAACTCGGCGCCGCTCTGTCGAATAGCGACCTCGCCGGCGGCCTTGCTCCGGCCGTAGGCGCCCAGTGGTTGCAGAGGCGCATCCACAACATAAGGCGCGCTCGCGTTGCCAGCAAAGACATAGTCGGTGCTGAAATGAATCAGCGGCACGCGCGCGCGGGCGCAGGCTGCGGCCACGATCCCCGGCGCAATGCCGTTGGCGTGCAGTGCGGCCGCCTCGTCGGCTTCCGCGCCGTCGACGTTGGTGTAGGCGGCGCAGTTGACGACCGCCGACCAGGGCTTCTGGAAAAGCGGCGCGATTTGCTCCGGCTTCGCGATGTCCAGATCGGGCAGATCGAAGCCCTTGAAAGGCCGTCTTCTTGCGGCGAGAAGCTCGCGAAAAGCGCGGCCCAGCATGCCCCGATCGCCCAGTAGCAGGATAGGGGCGGTCATCGCTAGCCTTTCCATTGCGGCAGGCGCGCTGGATCGATGGCGGCCAAGGGCAAGAAACGGTGGTCCTTCTCGCTTATGATGGGCTGGCTGACCGGCCAGGGGATGGCCAGCGCGGGATCGTTCCACGCCACGCCCACCTCGTGCTGGGGCAAGTACGCTTCCGTGCACTTGTACGCGAACAGGGCGTGGTCGCTTACCACGCAGAAGCCATGGGCGAAACCGGGCGGGATGTACATCTGGCGATGGTCGCGCGACGACAGGTGCGTGCCGGCCCACTTGCCGAAGCTGGGCGAACCCACGCGCACATCCACCGCCACGTCGAAGACCTCGCCCTCGACCACGTACACCAGCTTGCCCTGACTGGCGGGATGCTGCAGGTGCAGGCCGCGCAGGGTGCCGCGGCTGGAGCGGGACAGGTTGTCCTGCACGAAGCGCTCGTCGATGCCGGCTTCGGCGTAGCGTTCGGCCCGGTAGGTTTCGAGAAAATAGCCGCGCGCATCGCCGAACACCTTTGGCTCGATCAGCAGGATCTCGGGGATCTCCAGGTGCGTGACCTTCATTGCGAACCCATCTCCAGAAGCTGCAGCAGATACTGCCCGTAGTTTGTCTTTGCCAGCGGCTCGGCCAGCCGGCGCAAATGGTCCCCGTCGATCCAGCCCTTGCGGTACGCCAGTTCCTCGGGGCACGCCACCATCAGACCCTGGCGAGCCTGGATGGTCTGGATGAATTGCGCCGCCTGCAGCAAGGAGTCGTGCGTGCCGGTATCCAGCCAGGCCACGCCCCGCCCCAGTTTTTCAAGGTGAAGCTGGCCGCGCAGCATGTAGAGGCGGTTGAGATCAGTGATCTCCAACTCGCCGCGCGGGCTGGGCCGCAGCATCTCGGCCAGTTCGACCACGCGCCCGTCGTAGAAGTAAAGGCCGGTCACCGCATAGTGGCCGCGCGGCTGCTTGGGTTTCTCCTCGAGGCTCAGCACGCGTCCGTCATGGTCCAGCTCCGCCACGCCATAGGCCTCGGGATTCTGGACGTAGTAGCCAAACACGGTGGCTCCGGATTCGCGGCCGGCCACGTCCTCGAACAGGCCGCCCAGACCCGTGCCGTAGAAGATGTTGTCGCCCAGCACCAAAGCGCAGGGCTCGTCGGCGATGAACCCGCGACCGATGAGAAAGGCCTGCGCCAGCCCGTCGGGGCTGGGTTGCACGGCATACTGGATGTGCAGGCCCCAGGCCGCGCCGTCGCCCAGCAGTTGCTGAAACTGCGGCCCGTCGTGCGGCGTGGTGATGACCAGGATCCGGCGAATCCCCGCCAGCATCAGGGTGGTGAGCGGGTAGTAGATGAGCGGCTTGTCGTACACCGGCATGAGCTGCTTGCTCACCGCGCGCGTGAGCGGGTGCAGGCGCGTGCCCGATCCTCCAGCCAGGATGATTCCCTTTTGCACCATGGTCAGCGGCTCCCGTAGTTTTGTTCGATCCAGCGCCGGTATTCGCCGGTGCGCACGCAATCGATCCAGTCCCGGTTGGCCAGATACCAGCGCACCGTCTTGCGCAGCCCACTGGCGAAACTTTCGCGCGGTTTCCAGCCCAGTTCCGCTTCGATGCGCGAGGAATCGATGGCGTAGCGCAGATCATGTCCGGGCCGGTCGGGGACGTAACGGATGAGCGCGACCAGCTCTGCCTCGGGCGTGCCGGTTTCCTCGGCGACCAGGTGGCACAGTTGCTTCACCACGTCGATATTGCGTTGTTCGCTGCGGCCGCCGATGTTGTAGGTGCGGCCGTTCTGGCCGGCGCCGATGATGGTCCAGATGGCCTCGCAGTGATCCTCGACGTAGAGCCAGTCGCGGACGTTCAGCCCCTGGCCATAGACGGGTAGCGGCTTGCGTTCCAGAAGATTCAGGATCATCAGCGGAATCAGTTTCTCGGGGAACTGCAGCGGCCCGTAGTTGTTCGAGCAATTGCTCAGGCGCACCGAAAGACCGAACGTCCGGTGCCAGGCGCGCACCAGGTGATCGCTCGCCGCCTTGGACGCAGAGTAGGGACTCGAGGGATCGTAGCGGGTGTCTTCGTCGAACAGGCCGGTTGTGCCCAGCGAGCCGAACACCTCGTCGGTGGAGACGTGATGGAACAGGCCCTGGCCCGGCGCCCAGATCTCGCGGCAGGCTTCCAGCAGATTGAAGGTGCCCTCGACATTGGTGCGCACGAAGGCGCGCGGTCCCGTGATGGAGCGATCCACGTGGCTCTCGGCAGCAAAGTGCACCACCACCTCGGGTTTGTGCCGGGCAAACACGGCCCGCAGCGCGGAAAAATCACACAGGTCGGCACGCTCGAAGGCGTAATTGGGCAGGCTGGCCACCGTGTCCAGGCTGCGCAAGTTGGCCGCGTAGGTCAGCGCGTCCAGATTGACGAACTGGTGCTGCGGGTGGCGGGGCACCAGGAGGTTGAGGAAGTTCGCGCCGATGAAGCCGGCGCCGCCGGTTACCAGGATTCGCATGTTCGCGGGTCTATGCCTTGCGGTCCTCGAACGGCACCCGGACCGTGACGGTGGTTCCCTGACCGGGCGTGCCCTTCACCTCGGCCACGCCGCCGAGCAGGGCCGCGCGTTCGCGCATGCCGAGCAGGCCGAGCGAATTGGGCCGGTGGATCTCCACGTCGGTGATTCCGCGACCGTTGTCGTTCACCTCGAGCACTAGCTGGTCGGCCGCGTCGATCATCAAATCGATGCTGACGTGGGTGGCGCCGGCGTGGCGGGCCACGTTGGTCAAGGCCTCCTGGCACATGCGGAACACGATGGTGCCTCGTTCCGCCGCAATGCTGACGTTGCTGGGAACCGACACCGCGCAGTCGATGCCGGTGCGGCTTGCGAAGTCGTGCGCCAGCCATTCCATAGCGGCGCCCAAACCGAGATCGTCCAGGATGCTGGGCCGCAGTTCAGCCGAGATGCGGCGCACGGCATTCACCGTCTCCTTGACCTGGGCTGCGAGCGCCGACACCCGCGCGGCGGCGTGGGCGTTCTCCTTGGGTAGCTGCTTGTCGAGAAACGCGAGGTCCATGCTCATGCAGGTTAGCGCCTGGCCCAGCTCGTCGTGGATCTCGCGTGCGATACGCAGCCGCTCTTCTTCGCGCACGGATTCCACGTGGGCGGCCAGAGCGCGAAGCTGCTCGCGCTGGGCGCGCAATTCAGCGTCGAGGCGCTGGCGCTCGGTGATGTCGCGTGCGAAGCCGGTGGTGCCCAGCACCTTGCCCCGCTTGTCGAGAACCGCGGTCTTGAAGGTTTCGAACCAGCGCGAGGCGCCCTCGGTGAAGATGGGTTCCTCGACGTCCTTCTGCTGGCGTGTGGCCATCACGCTGCGGTCGTCGTCGACATAGCGCTGCGCCAGGTCCTTCGGCCATACGTCGAAATCGGTCAGCCCCACCATATCGCCGGAGCGTGCTCGGCCGCAGGAGCGCGCGAAGGCTTGGTTGACAGCCAGGAAGCGGCCTTCGACGTCCTTCAGCCACACCAGGAAGGGGAAGTTGTCCAGCATGGCGCGCAGGTAGGCCTCGCGATCGGCCAGCGTTTCCTGGGCGTGCACGCGGGCGCTCACGTCGCGGATGATGCCTATCACCGCCCGCACCTCGCCGTCAGCCGTCTTGAGCGGGACCAGCCGCGAATCGATCCACACGGGCTTGTCGTGCAGCTCCTGATGCGTCTGGGTGACGATGATCTCGCCTGTGCGGAAGACCTTCTGGATGAAGCGGCTGTGCCGCTCGCCGATGGTGGGGCTGAACAGCGTGCCCTGCTTGCGCCCGATGAACTGGTCGGGCGTGCCCCCCACGGCGCGTGCCGCCAGGGTGTTGAGGTGCAGGACGCATTCCTCCCGGTCGACCACGAAAACCATGTCCGGGAAGATCTCGATGACAGCACCCAGCGGTCCATTGGGGTCGCCGAGAAACTTGGTCAGCTCGTCGATGGTGGCCATGAAAGTTGCTCTGTCATCCTCGGACCATTGCTATTCCAAGTGGTGCGCTCCGACTCCAGCGCCAGCATCTTGGCGGCAAGGATACCGCCAGAACTTGCCGGACGGGAAGCACCGAATCGCGTGGTCGGGCTAGTGTCCTGGCGACGGGGGTGGGCTGGCAGCCGGGCCAGGGCCGCGCTTGTCCGGGCCGGCAGCGGGGTGGCCAGGACCCGCCAGAGGGAGCGTGAACGAAGCGAGTTGGGTTTCGTCAATCTCGATCTTGGTTCTCTTCCGGATCTCTGCCGTCAAAGCCGCGCGCTTCTGTTGCCGGGCTTCGCTGGTCAGGCGCGACAGGATCTCCTGCTTGGCCTCGGCGAGTGACTTGGAAACGCCTGGCTGTTTCTGCGTCAGGACAATGATGGTGTAGCCACGTTCCGTCTGCACGGGATCAGACACGTCATGAACCTGGGCCAGAGCGAAAGCGGCGTCCACCACGACCTTGGGCAACGTGGAGGTGTTGCGATCGATGGTGCCCACCTCGCCACCACGCAGCCGGGAGGCCTCGTCCTCGGAGTCCCTGGCCACCAGCGCCCGCAGGGCCTCCACGTTCCCCTTGGGCAGCGCCCTGGTCTCTGCGGCGACCTTGAGCGCCTTGTTTCGGTCCTTCACCACGATCTGGACGAATCTCACCTGATCGGGCCGCGAAAACTCGTTGGCATGGGCCTGGTAATACTGTTCCACGTCGCCATCGTTGATGATCTGGGAGTTCACCTGCGCGTCCACCTCTTTCTGCAGCATGTGGTTCACCATCTCGCGCTTGATGGCCGGGTCGCGATCGTAGCCAAGCCGGCGGGCTTCCTGATAGAGCGCCTCGGACTGGACCAGGCTTTCCAGCAGTTCTCTCTTCTTCTCGGGCTTTGAATAGTGTTCCACCAGATACTTGGAGCGGCCGACGGGGCCGATCCGCGCTTCCAAATCGCGGGCCGTGATGACAGTATCGCCGACCCGTGCGAGAACTGGCGTACCGTCCCCTGGGGACTGGTTTTGGCAGCCGAAGGTCAGCGCCAGGGCGAGGGGAAGCCAGAAATGGAGTGGTCGCATGGCCGAGCATGATACACGGACAACTACCAGCCATGACAAGCGGTTCCGGGCTGTCCGGCTTATTATCAGGCTGTGGGCTTGCCACCTCTGAACACGGCCGTTACGCTGGGCGCTGATCCCAGCGGGACGTTCCGTCCTGATGCCCGGTCGCCCGTCTGGGTCGCCGCCCGTGCGGCGGCCGACCCACGGCACGAGTTGTATGGCACGAGGTGCCTGCGGAAGGTGACAGCGTGAAGAATTTGGCTCGCTGGCACCTTGCGGGTGCGTCGCTCCCGGTTGTCTGGCTTGCGTGGCTGGGCCCGGCGCCCCATGGGGCGCTTGCGGCGGATGCCGGCGCGCGGACAGCGGACGTCCGCCGCGAGGCTGCCGCGGCCGATGGGGCGAGCCTCCGCCTGTCTCGGGATGCCCAGGAAGTCCAGCACGCGATCCCTGCCACGGCTGACGCCGCTCCGGCTGCCCGGGACGCCGAGAAAATCCAGCCCTCCATTACGGCCGCGACTGACGCCGCTCCCCCAGCTCCGGATGCTCGGCCTCCAGTCCAGCCGGGCGATGCGCAAGCGCCATTTCAGCCGGCTCCGGGTCCAGCCACGGTCGCGGAACCGCGCCCGGCCACTGACCGGGATTCACGAGCGGCACAGTCTGTCGCGGAGACGGCGGCGCTCACGACTGGCAGAGACCGCTTCACGAGGCGACACGGAAGGCACGGACAGCGGACAGGTGTCGACCCGCGCCTGGCCGACCTGGCAGCGACACGCGGAAAGGTCGCGGCCGTGGCCCATCTTCACGGCGCGGCTGCCATCAAACCGGCGCGTCCCACCGCCGCGGCGGCCGAACACAGGATCAGGGTTCACCAGCCGGACAAGCCGCCCGAGCCGGCGCGACCGGCCCCGCCTGCGGTGCCAGCGGCCACGATCGAGCTGGACGAAAGCGTCGTGAAGGAGATCACCCAGCGCAAGGTTCTGTTCCGCATGTGCTACGAGTCGGCCCGGCGGCGGGGCGTGACCGCCACGCGCGCCGACGTGAAATGGGTGTTGGCGGCCGACGGCGGCGTGCACAACGTCGAGGTCGTGGTGGCGCAGGATGCGCAACTGGCGAATTGCATTCGAGTGATCGCGTCCCGCCCCTTTGCCGCCGGGGTCGGGCAGGACATGCCGGTGGCCATACCTTTGCTCTTCGTCAGCGCGCGGTAGCTAGCCCATGTGGCGCAGCGAGACTTTCACCGGCGCCACCTTCCAGATGCTCTCGCAATACTCGCGAATCGCTCGGTCGGACGAGAACTTGCCGATCCGGGCAGTGTTGAGGATGGACATGCGGGTCCACGTTTGCTTCTTGCGGTACACCTGACCCACGCGCGTCTGACAGTCCAGATACGGCTGAAAGTCCGCGCACAGCAGAAATGGATCCCGTTCCAGCAGGGAGCGCACGATGGGGGCGAACAGGGCCGGATCCCCCCGCGAAAACTCGCCCGAGGCGATACGGCCCAGCACGTCGCGCAGTTCGGCGTTCTGCTGGTAGATGTCCCACGGCCGATAGCCCGCAGCCAGCCGCTGCTGGACCTCGGCGACCGTCAAGCCGAAGAGGAAGAAGTTCTCCGCCCCCACCTCGTCCCGGATCTCCACGTTGGCCCCGTCCAGGGTACCGATGGTGAGAGCCCCGTTCATGGCGAACTTCATGTTGCCGGTGCCCGAGGCTTCCATGCCCGCGGTTGAGATCTGCTGGGACAGATCAGCCGCCGGATAGATGCGCTGGGCGTTCTTCACGTTGAGATCAGGAAGGAAAGCGATGCGCAGGCGATCGTTGGTCTCGCGATCGGCGTTCACCACCTCGGCAACGCCGTGGATCAGCCTGATGATCAACTTGGCCGCGCGGTAGCCCGGCGCCGCCTTGCCGCCGAAGATGATGGTGCGTGGAGCAGCGTCGCCGCCGCGCTTGAGGTGCCGGTACAGCGCTACCGCGTGCAGCACGTTGAGGTGCTGGCGCTTGTACTCGTGGATGCGCTTTACCTGCACGTCGAACATGGTGTCCGGCAGAAGCTCGATGCCGTACGCGTGCTGTGCGTAGGCGGCCAGCGCCTTCTTGTTGCTCCGCTTGACCTGGTGCCAGCGCTCGCAGAAATCGCCATCGTCACACTTGGCCTCAAGCTCGCGCAGGCGGTTGAGATCCTCGGGCCATTTGTCGCCCACGATTTCGGTGATGAGCGCCGCCAGATCGGGATTGGCCAGCAACAAGAACCGGCGCGGCGTCACCCCGTTGGTCACGTTGGTGAACTTCTCCGGCTCCATCTCGGCGAAGTCGCGCAGCACGGTCTGCTTGAGCAGATCCGAGTGAATCTGCGCCACGCCGTTGACCGCGTGGCTGCCCACGCAGGCCAGGTTGGCCATGCGCACGCGCTTGTCACCCCTCTCGTCGATGAGGGACATGCGTTCCACACGGGCTTGGTCCTTGGGGAAGCGCACCTGCACGCTGGCCAGGAAGCGCCGGTTGATCTCCAGAACGATCTCGAGATGGCGCGGCAGCAGGCGCCGGAACAGCGGCAGCGGCCAGGTTTCCAGCGCTTCGGGCAGCAGGGTGTGGTTGGTGTAGCCCATGGTGCGGGTGGTGATGTCCCAGGCCGGTTCCCAGTTCATGCCGTGATCATCCACCAGCAGGCGCATCAGTTCGGCAACGGCCAGCGCCGGATGGGTGTCGTTGAGCTGGACTGCGTATTTCTCGTGAAAGCCTTCGACCGGCTTTCCCTTCTGCAGATGGATGCGCATCATGTCCTGCAGCGAGCAGGACACGAAGAAGTACTCCTGTTGCAGCCGCAGGAGCTTGCCCGCCTCGCTATCGTCGTTGGGGTAGAGGACCTTGGTGATGTTCTCGGTGTTGACCTGTTCCTCGCAGGCGCGCGTGTAGTCGCCCACGTTGAAGGCCTGCAAGTCGAGGGAGGTGAACGCCTGGGCCTGCCACAGGCGCAGCATGTTGGCCGTGTTGACCCCGCGGCCCAGGATGGGCGTGTCGTTGGGGACACCCTTGACTACCCGATCTGGCAGCCAGCGCACGCGGTAGCGGCCGGTCACGTCCGTGTATCCCTCGGTGCGACCGCCCAGCTTGACCAGGAAGGCGATCTCGGGGTGGGCGATCTCCCACGGATAACCCAGGCGCAGCCAGCGGTCGAGCACCTCGACCTGCCAGCCGTCGTGGATTTCCTGGTCGAAGATGCCGAACTCGTAGCGGATGCCGTAGCCGATGGCCGGGATCTCGAGTGTGGCCAGCGAATCCAGGTAGCAAGCAGCCAGGCGACCGAGACCGCCGTTGCCCAGGCCCGGTTCCTCTTCTTGTTCCAGCAGGGTGTCGAGCGAAAGGCCGAGCTCGTCCATGGCCTGCCGGGTGGGCTCCAGGATGCCTAGGTTGACCAGATTCTGACCGAGTTGGGGACCGATGAGGAACTCGGCCGACAAGTAGGCGACGGTTCGCGAAGCCTTTTCAAAGTAGGTGCGGGCCGAATTGATCCACCGTTGCATGATGCGATCCCGAACCGTGTAGGCCAGGGCCAGGTAGTTATCGTTGAGCAGGGCGACTTCCGCGAACTTGGCCCGGTGACAGAACAGATTTCGCACGAAGTTTCGCCGGATGGACTCCACGTCCATGCCGAACTGGACGTCCTTTTCCGGATGGGTACGGCCGTGGCTGGTGGTCATGATCGGCTACCACGCTAGCACGGAGTTCCGTGCGCTGCAGCAAGCGCTGCAACCGCTTTATGGCGCCGCCGGCAACTGAGCCCCGTGCCAGACGGCGACGATCCAGACGGTCTGCTTTTCCACCCGATAGAAGAAACGATACCGTGGGACAATCACTTCGCGGTGGGGGAGTTCGGGGAATTCTGGAATCTTCCGACCCGACTGTGGATACGTGCTCAACCGACGCAGGCTCTTCTTCGCCTGCACAAGAAGCGCCAACGCAGCAAGGGGATTGCGGGCCTTGATGTACTCCGCGAAGAACCGTGATCGCGCGGACGGCGTGAATCGAACCTTCATTTCGCCAGGATCCGGTCGGCTTCCTTGAATACGTCTTCGATTTCGTAGCCCTTACCCGCAGCGACTTCCCTGTCCCCTCGCGCCAGGAGACGAAGAATCTCGCGTTTGTGCGTCGATCGCTCGTACTCCTCGACGCTGACCATGACCGCCGCGGCTCTACCGCGCTGGGTGATCACTACGGGTTCGTGGCTCTTCCTCATTCGACCGAGGATGTTGGCCGCATCCTCGCGCAGGTAGCTGATCGGGACGATGGATGGAACTTTGCTCATGGACTGAACCTCCACCGCTTCCGGTCGGCCTTGGGCGCTACACCTCGAAACCCAAGCCGCGCAACTCCGCTGCCAGGCGCTCCACTTCGTGCATGACCTGGGCCGGTGCGGGGCCGCCGATCACGGTGCGGGCCGCGACGGCCTGATTGGGGTTCAAGGTCTGCAGGCAGGCTGGGTGCAATTCGGACGCGATGCCAGCCAGCTCCGCTTCGGGTACGGCGGTCAGAGAAACTCCCAGGCGTTCGGCTTGGCGGACCAATTGGCCCACGATCTCGTGCGCCCGGCGGAAGGGCACGCCCTCGCGCACCAG
>Ga0181518_10002423_pt1 | contig 17933 bp, 18 predicted proteins | sample PEATcosm2014_Bin_28_FD_119751 | JGI IMG/M metagenome (GOLD analysis project Ga0181518, IMG submission 119751) | Peatland microbial communities from MTU Mesocosm Facility, Houghton, MI, USA - PEATcosm2014_Bin01_60_metaG | ecosystem: Environmental > Terrestrial > Soil > Wetlands > Peat | place... | reverse complement strand
GGCGGCGTGCAGGAATACGTGGTCAAAGCCTTTTTAATGGACGTCCGGCAAACGCGTAGCCCCGAGGAAGACTACCGCAATCCCACCTGGTTCGATGCCGAAAAAGCGCGCATCATTCTGGCCAAGGGCCGCGAAGTCAAATATGCCCACGAACTGCAGACCGTAATCGACCGCGCGCTGGAGCATATCGGCGTGGCGCGTGCGGCTACGGCTCGCTAGCATTTGCGTGGGGACGGGCATTCTGCCCGTCCGGCACTCAGCCGGTCTTCATGCCAACTGTCAGCGCCAGTTTTGCTTGCCGCGCGTCGAAAGTCCAAAAATGTTCAGCTTTTAATTCCAGCGCTGCAGCAACATGCAGGGTGTCCAGAGTGCGGAGGCCCAACCGCCCCACGTGCCGATTTGCGAGTTGCGCGCAAACTTCGAAAGCCCGGTCGGGCAGCAGCGACTCCCGCCATAGATTCCGTGCGCGGTGTTCCTGGAATCGCCGCAGCAGACGGTCGGCCTCGCTGCGCGAAATATCCTTGCGGAATACGTGTTGCTCGATGGCGTGCGTCCACTCGGCCACATGAAGTGGCGTCATCCACAGCGACGGCCGCGAGTTGAGTCGGCGCTCGACCTCCGACGTGTGCTGGTCAGGGAGATAGAGGGACACAAAAAAGGAAGTGTCGGCATAGATGGTCACCGGAGTGGGCGATGCGACGGTCGGCATTGCAACCTCAATAGCGGCCGCGTTCTTCAATCACCACATCGGCACCGGGCAAAATGCGGTCGCCAAAAATTTCCTTACGCGAAGCGGCGAAATCGGGCCAATCGCCGCGCTGCGGGGGCGATCCTTCGGGCACAATGCGGGCGATGACTGCGTCGCGCTCCCGGAGTTCCACCGTCTTGCCCGCCCGCAGCCAAGCCTTCAGACGCTTGGTGTCGCGAAGCTGGCGGATATTTACGCTGGGCATGGAGGAATTGTGCCACAATATGTGACACATTGTCAAGCGCGTTCACTGAATGCTGACACCTGAAAGGTTGTCGCCGACAGCCTGCTCCCGTCCGCTATATTTAAATAGAGACATTCATGATCCAACTTTCCGGCGCCGGCAAGCGCTACGGCCACAAGCTCTTGTTCGAGAACGCCGACTGGCTGATCACGCCAGAATCCCGCATCGGCCTGGTCGGAGCGAACGGCACCGGCAAATCCACCGTCATGAAAATCCTTCTTGGGAGCGAGTCTCTCGACTACGGCTCCATCTCGCGCGCCAAAGGCATCTCTACCGGATACCTTCCGCAGGACGGCCTCACCATGACCGGGCGCACTATTTTCGCCGAGTGCATCTCCGTCTTTGCCGAACTCCATGCCATCGAAGAAGAGATGGAGTCGCTCACCCGCAGCATGTCGGAACTCGACCACGCGGGGCAGGAATATTCAAACGTCGCCGACCGTTACCAGAAGCTCGAACACGAATTCGTTGCCCGCGATGGCTATACGCTTGAAGCCCAGGTCGGCCAGGTTCTGACCGGTCTCGGTTTCCACCGCGACGACTGGACCCGTCAGACCGAAGAATTCTCCGGCGGCTGGCAGATGCGCATCGCGCTCGCCAAACTTCTGCTGCAAAAGCCCAACCTGCTTCTGCTCGACGAGCCCACCAACCACCTCGATCTCGAAGCCCGCAACTGGCTTGAGGAGTACCTGACCACTTATCCTTATGCGTTTGTCCTCATTTCGCACGACCGCTACTTTCTCGACATTACGGTCAAGCGCATCGTGGAAATCTGGAACAAGCAAATACATTTCTACGCCGGCAACTACGATCAGTACCTGGCCGCGAAAACCGCGCGCAAGGAGCAACTAGAGTCGGCTTACAAAACCCAGCATGACCGCATCGAGCAACTCGAAGTCTTCATCAACCGCTTTCGCTATACGGCCACGAAAGCGAAGCAGGTGCAGAGCCGCATCAAAGAGCTCGAGAAAATGGAGCGGATCGAAATTCCGGAAGAAGAAAAAACCGTCCACTTCTCGTTCCCGCAGCCGAAGCCAAGCGGACGCATCGTCGCCGAGTTCGCGGACGTCGCCAAAAGCTACGGCGAGCGCGGGATCAATGAACACAAGGTTTTCGACAAAGTAAGTTTCATGATCGAGCGTGGCGAGCGCATCGCGCTGGTCGGAGTCAATGGGGCAGGGAAGTCCACTCTGATTAAATTGCTCGCCGGTCAGGAGCCGCTCACCGCCGGCGAATACAAGCTCGGCCACAACGTCGGGCCCGACTATTTCGCGCAGGACCAATATAAAGAACTGGACCCTGAAGCCCGCATCCTAGACGATCTCGGCGAACTTTCGCCCGCCTCGACGCAAACCCAGCTGCGCAGCCTGCTCGGCTGTTTTCTTTTCTCCGGCGACGATGTTTTCAAGCGCATCGGAGTTCTCTCGGGAGGCGAGCGCAATCGCTACGCACTGCTCAAAATGCTGCTGCACCCCGCCAACTTTTTGCTGCTCGATGAGCCCACCAACCACCTCGACCTGCGCGCCAAAGACGTCCTGCTCGAAGCCCTGATGAAGTACACCGGTACGGTAGTGTTTGTTTCCCACGACCGCTATTTCATCGACAAGCTGGCCACTCGTGTTTTCGAAATTGGCGACGGCAAGGTGGAAATCTATCCCGGAAATTACGAAGATTATCTCTGGCGGAAGCAGGGAAGAGCGGCGGTTGCCGCGGTTGTGGAGGTACCGAAGCCATCCGCTATTTCGTCCACGTCTTCATCTGTGCCCGTGAACGGAGACCGTGCGCCCGCCGCCGAATCAGCCGAACCCAAAGGCAAACGCCTGAATCCGATCAAGCGCCAGCAGATGGAAGACCGCCTGCACGAGATCGAAGAAGAGATTGCCCGTGCCGAGGCCGCGATTGCCCTGTGTGAAACGCAGCTACAAAGTTTTGTGAATGCGGAAGAAACGCAGCGGCAGACGCAGGAACTCGCTTGCCGGAAGAGCGATCTGCAGAGCCTCATGGATGAGTGGGAAGAGCTATCGGGGACGCTGCAATAGCGAGTACTGGCATCCAGTTGCGGCGGCTACAAGCGAGGCCGAACTGCGCTCGGCTTGGACGAGCGAAGGCGCCCACACGAGCAAAGGCAGACGCGGCAAGCCGCGTCTCTACAGCAAGATTGTGTTGCGGCTTTTACTGAGAACCGAGAACTGAGAACTGACAACCGAGAACTGCCTACCCGCCCTGCTTCAACTCCGTAAGCACTTGCTTTGCGATTTCCTTGAGCGTCTCGAACACGCCCACGCCCTGGAAGGCAACCGCCTCCACCACCGCCTCGTTCTTCTTGCGCAACTCTTTGGAGAGAGCGTCCACGGGCAGGATGTTCGGCAGGTCGCGCTTATTGAGTTGCAGGACGTAGGGAATCTTGTTGAAGTCGTAGCCATGTTCTTTCAGGTTCGACATCAGATTGTCGAGGGCTTCGACGTTGGCGTCCATGCGCTCCTGTTGGGAATCGGCCACGAACACGATACCGTCAACCCCGCGCAGAATCAGCTTGCGGCTGGCGTCATAAAAGACCTGTCCCGGGACCGTGTACAGGTGAATGCGCGTCTTGAATCCGCGCACCGTGCCCAGATCGAGCGGCAGGAAATCGAAGAACAGGGTTCGATCGGTCTCGGTGGCGAGCGAGATCATCTTGCCCTTCTGCTGTTCGGCTGTTTTCTGGAAGATGAACTGCAAGTTCGTCGTCTTGCCGCCCAACCCGGCGCCATAGTAGACGATCTTGCAGTTGATCTCGCGCGCTGCGAAGTTGATGAAACTCAAAAGGTTTCCTCAGAAGCTCCAGCGAAAAAGACTCTCGCAAACCACTCCCTCGAAGCGCGAGCCTCTCGCTACAAATCCACCTGCACTACAGTATCGGTTACTGCTGGTTTTTATACCACACCGGGGGGCTTTGGCGCAGGTTACCCACGTTACTAAACCACCACGGGCTCAAACGCTTGGCAGTTCCCGCGCGCTATCGCGGCGTCGAAAGAGGCGTCGGCAGAGGATAATATCCGTGCTTGGCATAGACCTTCAAATCCGGACGCTGCACCTGCACGTTGATATCCCGGTAGCCTCCGATGGTCGATTTGGGCGAATAACCCAGCGTGTACTGATAGCGCGCGTCTCCCAGCGCCTGGGCGTAAGCCCGCTCGATCTCGGCCGGCGTCAGCTCGCCGTACACCGTACCTCCTCCAGTTGCGTTAACGTATTTTGGCAAAATGTCACTATAGCCCACCAACGCTCCTGTCTTCGGCATGTGGATCCGCTGCAGGCGGTCGTAGATCGGGATCGCCGCGCCTTCCACTCCCACCGCGTAGACTGTGATGTTCTGGGTGAGCAGCACTTTCAGCGTATCCTTGTAACTGGCGGTCGAGCCTTGCTCCCGTCCATCGCTGATGATGAAGATGATTTTCCGGTGGTCCCGCGGGCGCTTCGAAAGATCGCGGGCCGCCAACAGGATCGCGTCATTCAATACGTACGCGACTTTCGGCGGCGTGCTCACCGGGTTTACGGGAGAGTCAATCGGAATGCCATTGATGTACGGGCCCTGCGGACCGAGTGGTCCGCTTGTCACCGGAGGTCCATTATTCGCCCCGCTGTAGCCCTTGACCTGGTTCAGAACCGCAGTCAACTCCTTGCCCACGCTGGTGAAGTCTGACACCCGGCTTACCGTGCTGCTGTAGGTATAAATCCCGACTTCATCGAACTGACTGAATGCCCCCTGCAGCGCCGATAGCGTGTCTTGTACCTTCTTCAGCCCGACGTCTGCCATGCCAGTATCGAAAATGACCGCTGCCGACAGTGCAAACGGATCGCTGGTGAAAAATGTCAACTTCTGCCTCTGCCCATTTTCCAGAACCGAAAAATCCTTGGGGAGCAAGCCGCCGACCAACCTGCCCTCGCTGTCCTTTACTGTAACCGGAACCAGCACCAGGGTCGGATTCACCCGGATTGTGTAACCGACATCTTGCCCGGTTTCTGCATCATGTGGAACGCTGCCCGTGGGCACCGTCCTCACTGGGGGCATTGGCGGCGGGGCCGTCTTCTGTTCAGTCGAATCTGGATCGCTGCGGGGAATGTCGTTCGAACTGGAGCTCACCCCCGCCCCGGAATTATCGGGCGACGGCGCATTCGGCGTAGTGTCTTGATCCGCCCCGGGGCGCGGGCTGGGCGGCGCCGGCGGCGGTATCGGACGCGTCGCCGACGGGGCGTCCGGGATGTCCTCAGGCTTCTGTTGCGCCATCAGGGCGCCAGCCAGCAATAACGTCAGCCCCAGAATCAGTACCGCGCTAGTCTTTGTGGACATCCCCGAAACCCTCTGTCTTTCCTGCTGCATTGCCGCGCTGTTCGACCACTTTTATACTCATTGAGATGCCCAAGCGCGCCGCTTTGGTGCATCTAACCGTTACAGGCCATTACAGGATAGACTAGCAAAGTCTCGGAATAAAACTCTAATGCCTAAAATACCTTGCAAACCGTGCCGGGCGGCGGGATTGTTCGCTCTCACCATACTCGCTTTTGCGACGACCCTGCCGCTTCCCGCAGCCGCGCAGAATGCGCCGATTCCCCCACCTCCGGCGCCCCCGCCCACCTCATCGACGGGCCCTACATCCAATACCAATTCCGCTTCCAGTCCCAGCCCCAATTCTAATTCCCAAGACCAGTCGCAAGAGCAGTCCGTCGAGACGCTGAAGGTCAACGTCGAAGTCGTCCAGTTGTTCTTCAACGTCAAAGACAAGCATGGCGCGCTGATCCCCAATCTCACCAAGGACAACTTCGATCTGTTCGAGGACGGCAAAATCCAAACTATCAAGTATTTTAAGGCGGAATCCGATCTCCCGCTGACCCTCGGCATCCTTATCGATTCCAGCGGCAGCCAGATGCGCGTCCTCGATATGGAAAAGGAAGTCGGAGGTTCGTTCCTCGAAAGCACGCTGCGTCCCAAAGACGAGGCCTTCGTCATCAGCTTCGACATCGACATTACCCTGCTGCAGGATTTCACCAACTCCGTCAGCCGGCTCAAACACGCGCTCAACGTGGCCAAGATCAACACCGGCGGAGTCAGCTGTTCCGGCGGCCCCATTGGCCCGCAAGGCCCGATCCCGTGCTCTTCCACCGGGCCACGCGGCACCGCGCTCTATGATGCCGTCTATCTCGCCTCGCATGACGAATTCAGCCACGAAGTCGGCCGCAAGGCGATGATCCTGCTCACCGACGGACAAGACGAAGGCAGCCGGCTCAAGATCAAGGATGCCATCGAAGCTGCCCAGAAAGCCGATGCCATCTGCTACGTGCTGCTCATCGCCGACCGCGGTTTCTACGGCATGGGTGGGAGTTTCGGTTATAACGGTGATGCAGAGATGAAAAAACTCACCCAGGAGACCGGCGGCCGCGTGATCGAAGTCGGCAACAAGATCGAAAAGCTTCGCCAGGCCTTCGATCAGATCTCCCAGGAACTCCGCAGCCAGTACAACGCTGGTTACGTGCCCACCAACACCGCCCGCGACGGCTCTTTCCGCAAAGTTGAGATCAAGCCCAAGCAGGGGGACTACAAAGTCCAGGCCCGCAGCGGCTACTACGCCACGCCACGGCACGAGGACTAGCGCCAGCGTATGAACTCGATTGCGTAGATGAAAAGGCCCTCGCCGCCCTCGCCGGCAACCGCGTGGGCCAAAATGATTTCAGTGGTTTTGTGTGAGTCAGCCTTGAGCGCTGTCCGCTTAGCGCGCTTGCGAAAAATCTTCCACTGTAAATAACTGCCCGCCCCGCTCCACCACACCAACTCCGATTGAATCCATGTCCCGGTCAAGAATGTTCGCGCGATGCATGGGCGAGCTTATGAACTGTGAGTGTATGAACCTCGGTGTTGGCCCCTGGCTTACGTTTTCCGAGAGCCAACTGAAATGCCCGCCCGCCTGCTTGACCCTCGACGACAGGCTCGGCTCACCCTCGAACCCATGCTGCGCCGATCTGTGTTGCGCCATCACCTCCGCGTGTCGCCGCGCCGCTGCCGCCAGCGCGTCATCCCACCGTAGCGGAGGAAGTCCCTGCGCTCGCCGCTCCTGGTTTACAGAAGCGAACAGCTCCCGCTCCGCCCGTGACACCGGCGTCTGGCTGTAGGCCGGCCAACAAAGCATGATTCCCGCCATTGCCAACGCTGCCAGCCGGGTTCCGATTCGCATAGTCATCTCTCCACCATGAATAAATCAAATAGAACTCGGCTCGTCTCGTCTCGGCAAGTTACTAATGTCGTACAGTTATTGGGACGTTACCGCGGATGAAAGCTACTTTGCCGTGCTTAGCGGCGGTCCCAATACAAGTCGCGGCGATCCCGGTTTAAGTCGCGATTCTCGCGCCGCAAGTCTCTTCGTTCGTGCCGCGCACCCGCATAATTCCCGTAGTAGAGATCGCGCCGCAGTTCCCGGCGGTCATGCGCAATCCTGACCTCATCGCGCCGGATGTCGCGCCGGTCCCGCCAGTAGCCGTCTTGGGCAAACATCGTTCCCGCACTCATTCCGATCAGCAACAGAACCCCAGCTATCATGCGTTTCATATTCCGTTCTCCCTTCCGATTCCAGCTGCTCTTGATCCCCGAAACCTTGCTGCCCGGAAGCCGCGTCTATTGCATGCAAACCCGCTTTCTGGACCCAAGTTGCGCAGTGAGTATTCACAAGACATTTCTTTACAAACGCCTTTGCATCTCGGGTCCGGGCGCGCACATCTCACCTGATAGGGGGAAAATGATATGCGAATATATCCGATAGTGTTGATGGTAACGGCAGCGGTCTCCCTGGCGCTGGCTCAAGACCCCGGTATGCAGGCCGCGCAGCAAGCGATACAGCAAACACAGATCGCGGCGCAGGCAGCCCAACAGGCGAACGACCAGATGATGCAGGCTGCCCAGCAGGCGAATCAGACGGCGATGCAGAACGCACAACAGGCAGCGATGACCCCGGTGCAGTGCTATCGCTGCGGCGCGGCCACACCTAAATTCTCCGTCAAGCCCGGCGCGTATTCCGCGACCGTAACCATAAAAATGAAAGATTCAACCCGCGGAGCGGTAATTTATTACACGACGGACGGTTGGACGCCCACTGCGGCGTCAACCCGATACATCGGTCCGATTACGATTGATTCGACGACCACGCTGCAAGCCATTGCCATCTCGCCCTACGGAGGGCGCAGCCGGGTCGCCACTGCCGTCTACACGCTGAATGGAGTGCCCGCAGGGGCGCCTGTGCCGCAGGCAGCGGTCGCAACTCCGAACGGCGCTTCGGACTCGGCCACAATGCCTTCCGCGCCTGCGAAACTCCTGCTGGCACGGGGCACGCCCGTGCCTTTCGTGTTTGCTTCCGACGTAAATTCAAAGACGGCCGATGTGGGTGACAAGATTCCTCTGACGCTCGTCGAGGACCTCAAGGTCGGAGGCCTGATTGTGGTCAAGAAGGGAACACCTGCGGTTGCAACCGTCACCGAAGTTGAGCAGACGGGAATGGGAGGCGCTCCGGGCGAAGTGTTCTTTCAGGTAAACTCGCTCCAAGCCGGCGGCGTTCTTATCAAACTGCACGGTACGGCCGCGAAGGAGGGGCAAGATAAAGTAGGAAAAGCGATGGGCCTCATGTTTGTTCCGGTTGTTCCTGTTGGTTTGTTCGTGCATGGCAAGGACGCAGAAATCAACCAAGGTGCGTCGTTCACCGCCTTCGTAGATGAGGACACTTTGCTATCGCCCGCGAAATAGGCGGGCTGGCGAGACGCGACGTCCCTCTGACGATGCGCAGCAATCACCGTATTGACGAGGTGTTTCTAAGGGTTTCGCCGTTTTTCTTTTTCTCTTTCGGCCGATTCTTGACCGGGATCACGAACTTCAATCCCGACCAGACCTCAGTGACGGCGCAGACTTTCACGTCGACGAGCCCAATATCGAGGCCACTCTGGCGAACTATATCTCCCGTCAGGTCGGTGGCGACGCCTGAACTCTTCTTCGGCCACGAGATCCAGAGCATGCCCGCCGGCGCCAGAGCTTTCGCGGCTGGCAACAATTCAAGTCCCAATCCCGCGCGCGATTTGGCAAAAAGGAAAATGAAGTCGAGATCTTTGTTTTTGCCGGTTTGCCGGCTGAAATGTTGGATACGGCATTTTCCGAGCGCGTCGCGAAGTTCGGACCGCACCTCGTCCGGCACATGCAAGAGGGCGGCGCGAAAATCATCTTTGATGCCCAACTTCTTCGCCAGCGGAGTTCCCGAATATCCCGGCATAGAGAGAAAATAGACGGAAGTAATGGTGTGGCGCGGCTTTACTGCTTCGGAGCGTAGTATCCCTTGCGGGTGCGCACCTTCAGATTTCTATCCTGCGCCAGGATTTGGATCGTACGGTAGCGTCCATCCGCAATAAAATTCGCCGGCTTATAAGCTACCGCGTACTGGCTGCGCATCTCCTCCTGAATGGAGACAAATGCATCCGACATTTCGCGCATCTGGAACGGAAAAAACGCGCGGCCGCCGGTGGCATCCGCGATGCGCTCCAGCACCTTGTCGCCATTGCCCTTCATACCGCTGATATTGGTGCTGATGGTGTAGACGATCACATCCGCGCGCTGCGCCATTTCAATGGCTTCCTCGCGCGTTACATGGCTCAGGTTGTCTTCACCGTCGCTCAGCAGAATAATGGCGCGGCGCACCGGTCCCGTCTGTTCCTGCTTCATGAGCTTGTCCCGGCAGGCAAAGTAAAGCGCGTCGTACATCGCGGTGCCGCCGCCCGCCCGCAACATTCGCACGCCGGCCGAAAGATTCTCCGTACTATCGGTGAAATCCTGTGTAACTTCTGGCGTGGCGTCGAAGCCGACCACGAATGCCTTGTCATAGCCATGGCGGATAATGGAGTTCAGAAACTCGATGGCTGCGTCCTGCTCGAACTTGAAACGGTCGCGCACTGAGTTGCTCGCGTCCACCAGCAACCCCACCTGCAGAGGCAGATCGGTCTCGCTGCGGAAGCTGCGCAGTTCCGCGGGCCTTTGATCGTCAATGACCTTGAAGTCGTCGCTCTTCAAATCCTTGATGTAGCGACCGTGCCGATCGGTGACGGTGAACACCACGCGAACTTCGTTGACCGTTGCCTTGAGTGTGGTGACGGACTCATCGGAATCCGGCTTAGCCGGATTTTCCGATTGCGCCGACGCCTGCCCTGCCGGCGTTTGCGACGCGGGACTTGATGTTTTGCCGGAGGGGGGCACGCTCGTTTTCGCAGGCGGATTCTGCGTCGTCGGTGCGGAAGCAGGGGGCGCCGTCTGGCCGATGAGCGAACCAGCCAGTACGTGAAAGGCAACCAGAAGCAGAAGAATACGCGATTTCATCGAGAATAACTTCATTATAGCCCGCAGCCTGTGACGGTGGCTTGTTCTTACTACAAGGTTCTTACCGGCCAGGTTCCGGCCTGGGACCTTCTTGCCGGGCATTCTCCAGGTTATCGAGCAGGTTCTCCAGTTCCGCAGGTAACGGTCGGGAGAACTTTAGCGGCTCTTTTGTCCGCGGATGCTCCAACTCGAGCACCGCCGAGTGCAGGAAATTCCGATCCAGCCGCAGCGTCGCCGGCATTCCTGCCGACCGCCGCTTGTTCGACTGCGACCGCAATTCGCCCGGCGCGCCATAAAGCGCGTCGCCCACCACCGGATGTCCAAGCGATGACATATGCACGCGAATCTGGTGCGTGCGTCCCGTCTCGATCTTGAGTTCGACCAGCGCAAACTTGCCGTAAGGCGAATCGATCTTTCGCCGCACCGCGTAGTGCGTCACCGCCTCGCGGCCTCCGAAACCGCGCGTAGTCATTCGTGTGCGCCGCTGCGAGTGGCGGCTGATGGCACTTTGGATCGTGCCGCGATCCTGCTTCGGCCAGCCATGGACCAGCGCAATGTAAGTCTTGTGCACTTCGTGCCCGCTGAACTGCTTCGCCAGGCGGCGGTGCGCTTCATCGTTTTTCGCCACCACCATCAGTCCGCTGGTCGCCCGATCCAGGCGATGGACGATCCCCGGCCGGAGTTCGCCGCCGACCGCGGAGAGTTTCTTAAAGTGATGCAGCAGCGCGTTGACCAGAGTTCCACGGTTGCGCGCATCGTCGGTCGCTCCCGCTCCGGCATGCACCATCATGCCCGCCGGCTTGTTGACGATCGCCAGGTCGTCGTCCTCGTAAACGATGTCGAGCGCAATCTCTTCCGCAATGGCGCGCAGCGGCGGAGCGTGCGGCGGCCCAGTGACCTCAATCTGCTCTTCACCCTTCAGCCGCAACGATGCCTTCGCCGCAGCCTCGTTCACCAGTACCTCACCCTTCGCGATGAGTTGCTGCACCCGGGCTCGACTGACCTCTGCCTGATTGACCTCGGAAAGTTGTGTAGCGAGATATTGGTCTAGGCGCTGTCCTGCGCCATCGGAGGAGACGACGATAATTATGGGGAAATCGGGCATCTGGAAGGGAACTAAACCCTGCGACTAAACGCTACTCTGGGCCGGCACTCTCTTCGCCACTCCACTCTTCAGCCACCAGATCAATCCGCCACCGACCACCAGCAGAATCGAAATCAACTGTGTTCCCGTCATCAGCCCGCCGAAAACTTCGCCGCGCCCGGGATCGTCGCGCAGAAACTCGATGAAGTAACGCTCGATTCCATACAGGATCATGAAGCTGCCCCACACCTGGCCATCAAATTTCTTGCGCCCAAGCAGCCACGTCAGCAGCAGAAAATTGAAAAACTCGGCGGCCGCTTCTATCAGCTGTGTCGGTTCAATCCTGACACCCAGCGGAGTTCCACTGACGGAATTCGCCAAAGGATTCGTGAAAATGACGCCCCAGAAGTGATTGGTCGGTTTGCCATAACAACAGCCCGCCGAGAAACAACCGAAACGTCCGAGGACATGGCCAAAGGCAAGCCCGGGAGCGAAGCCATCGGTCGTGCGCAGCACCGGCATGTGGTGGCGCCGCATGTACCACGCCGCCGTGAGGAGCGCGGCGACCAGCCCGCCGGAAAATACGCCTCCAGCCTGCAGCGTGTTGAGGCTGAAAATCTCGCGCCAGTTGTTCGCGTAGTAGCTCCAGTCGTTGATGACGTAAAGAATTTTGGCCCCGATAATTCCAGCGAGGACAACGAGGATGCCAAGATTCCAGGCATCGTCGCCGTTGATGCCCTGCTTCTCCGAGTTGCGCACGCTGATCCAAAGCCCGATCAGCACTCCCGAGGCGACCAGGACACCATAAGTGGGCAGGTAGAAGCCGCCAATCTGAAAAAGTCGAGGGAACACGTTAGTTTAGATGCGCCGACAGAGGGCTGAGTTCTAGAAGAGTCTAGCAGGGTGGAGCGACGGGCGTCTCGCCCGTCCAAGGGATTCCGTCGGACATTGGAAAAACTGAGAACTGAGAACCGGGAACTGAGAACTAAAAAACAAGCCGACCCACTGGGCCGTGTGGTGGGCCGAGAATGAACCCGTCTCAGACGGTGGGAACCCGCCGCGACCCATTAGGCTTTTCCGCATGGCGGAACATAGCACACAGGATCTTTTTGCGAGTCGAGTCCCCGTTCATTCGGCATTGGTTCAAAAATCGGTTGCCACCATCACCAACTTGGCAGGTCGGCTTTCACTTAGGATGCTAGGAAACTGCAAACAGATTCGCAAGAGGAAAATGCAAAATAGATGGCAGGAGGTTTGCTAGCAATTCTGTTCGTGTACGTTACTAACGTCTCAGCCCGTGCGCCGCGTATCTTGCAAAACTTCGTCGAGTGCGTTTGCCAGTTTGCTGGCCCGCTGCCGCGCTTCTGGCGAAGGCGTCTCCAGTCGCCGCTTCAATAGATGAAATTCATCCGCAATATTCAGCGCCGCCAACACCGCCAGCCGCACCGAATCGACGGTTGCCGTCTGTTCCGAGACCGCGCGCATCTTGCCATCGACGTACTCGGCAAGCTTAATGATGTAGTCCGCGTCCGAGCCCCGCAAGTTATAAACCTGATCGAAGATTTCGACGCGCACGCTGCCGTTGCCCCCGACGGCATTCGCGGTCGGGACTGCTTTGGCCGCAACAGGTTTCGGGAACGTGTCTTTCGTCAACTCTTCTGTCGGAGGTTCTTTGCTCGCAGTAGCCATGTCACTCCTCGGCGCATTAAAGCCTGTTAGATCGGTGCCGGACACATGTTTGCCGCCGTTTTCGCAGCCGTCTTTCTTGTAGCCGTCGTTCTCGCCATCATCGTTCAGCTGGCCGCCTGCTCATGCGTCAGGCTTTCCATCTGGCTCAACATTTTTTCTACCCGGTCGCGGATGTCTTCGCGATCCTTGCGCAACTGCACCAGTTCGCGGCGCATGGTTTCGTTTTCTTCCTCGCGCTCTTCGAGTTGCTCCCGCAGCCGCTTCGCATCGCGCTCGGCTGTAGCCCGCGCTTCCTTGGCGGCTTTGTACAACTCAATGGTGCGATAAACTTTCTCTTCCAGCGCCTGAAAATCTTCAGCAGGAACCTGCGCAGATACCTCTTCCACGGTTTTCACGGACATGACATCGACACTCGCTTTCGGGGAATAATTCAGCGTTGAGGCGAAGTATAGCGCAGTTTCCTGTGGAAGCGCCGCTACTTTTGCGTCACTCGTGGCCGCAGCTTTTCCAGCCGCCGCGCCGCCTCATCCAGTGTCTCAGGCTTCTTGCAGAAAGCGAAACGTACCTGTTGGGATCCGTCTTTCGGATGCTTGTAGAAACTCGAACCCGGCACGCAGGCGATGCCGATCTCTTTCACCAGGTAAGCCGCGAACTCCACGTCATTGCCGAAACCGAAAGCGCTGATGTCAGTCATCACGTAATACGCGCCCCGCGGCGGGTAACAGCGGAACCCGGCTTTCTCCAGCGCCGGAATCAGATGATCGCGACGCGTGCGGTACCGGTCGGCCAGTTCGCGGTAGTAACTGGCAGGCAGGCCCAACGCCGCCGCTCCGGCTTCCTGCAAAGGCGCGGGCGCGCCCACCGTCAAAAAGTCATGTACCTTGCGGATCGCATTCGTGATCGCGGGAGGCGCAACCGCCCACCCCACGCGCCATCCCGTGACGCTGTAGCTCTTTGATAGGCCGTTAATAGTGATGGTTCGATCGCGCATGCCGTCGAGCCGGGCCAGAGAAATGTGCTCCGATCCATCGTAAAGAATGTGTTCGTAGATTTCGTCGGTGATGGCCAGGACGTTGTATTCGACACACAGGTCGCGAATCAGTTCCAGTTCCTTGCGGCTGAACACCTTGCCGGTAGGGTTGTTTGGCGTGTTAACGATGATGGCCTTGGTGTGGTATTGACTTGTCTTGTGCTGAAAAGCCTCGCGCAATTCCTGTTCGTCGAACGTCCACTCGCCAACCGGCTCGCCTTTCGATGCCTGGGGAGGCCGCAAGCTGACAAATCGCGGCTTGGCTCCGCTCAGAATCGCGTCCGGCCCATAGTTCTCGTAGAAGGGCTCGAAGACCACCACCTCGTCGCCCTTATTACACACCGCCAGCAGGGTCGCGATCATCGCTTCGGTCGAGCCGCAGCACACCACAATTTCTTTTTCCGGATCGACCTCGATCCCCTGCCACTCCCGCATCTGCCGGGCAATCGCAGCCCGCAGACTCTTCGCGCCCCAGGTGATGGCGTACTGATTCACGTCGGCAGCGATCGCTTCCTGCGCGGCGCGCTTGATTTCGGCGGGCGCGGAGAAATCGGGAAACCCCTGCGCCAGATTGACGGCGTCATATTTCATGGCCTGCCGAGTCATCTCGCGAATCACGGACTCGGTAAAATGCTCAACCTTGTCGGAAAGAAAGTGCTTGGGATGGGCCGAAACTTGGGTCATGAAAAGTAAGGCTAGCACAAATTGATTTCACCACGGAGACACGGAGGCACCAGCGGGAAACTCTACCAATCCACCTGGTAGAAAGCATACCAATTCTCTTTTAGCTGTTTGAACACATAGGCGGAATGCTTTTCGGAGTTCTTGCGCGCCTCTGCGTCAAGAGTTTCCTTCGGAGACTTTGTAGTCGGCGCAAGCGCTGTTGTCGAGTAGACGTAGCCAGCACTGGAGCCACCAGTGCACAGACCCTCGGCACGAAAGATGAAGAAAAACGCTCCCGGGAAATCCTCCGTGCGCACGATGCCCTGCGGAAGTGACAGCGACTTGAAAAATGATCGATACTCGTTCCAGCGCGCCTCGCTGAAGCCGACATCCTCCCGCGGCCATTTGCTGCTACTGTCAAGCAAAGTGTAATCCGGAGCGATTCTGATTACGTGAGTGTCCTGTTCCGCCATCTTGCGCAGCTTGTCGAATGCGTCTGCATTTCGAGCAAAGTTAGGTTCAAGTTCCGGGTCGTCCAGGCTATTAACGTCGTCGGGGTCAGGCTTGAATGCCCGTGCTAACGCCATGAGGGACTCCTTATCGATCTTAGCTGCGTTCCCCGTCGCGCCGAAGTTGAACTGCGTGGAATCGCGATACTGGAATCCCTGCTGTTTGTAATCCCACTGTCCGTACTTCTTCCACCTCTCGTACAGGAAGGGAGGCATCGAGGAAATCAGGCGCTTGCGGAGCGTCGCTTTGTCAATTCGGCTGGCTGATGCGGGCCGAGCCGAATCTGCCGGGTGCGTGGACTGAGCGGCGAAGAACAAAGGCTGGGACAGCGCGACCAGGAAGAGGACAAATGCTCGGGAAATGGACATGAACCCTCCACGTTACCCGGCGAGCTTAACACGACCTTCGGCAGTTCATAATTCAATCGCCCTACGCCCTCTGCACCCCGCCCAGCCCTTCCAGCGCCTTCGCAATCTGTCCCGACCACCGCGCCACCTCGTCATCGCGCAGAGTGCGCTCGCTTGATTGGAGCTTCGCGCGCATCAGAATCGAGTACTTGCCCGCACCCACTTTTTCGCCGCGGAAAACTTCCACCGGAACGAAACTGCGCAACTCGGCAATCCCCAACCCGCAAACGGTCTCGTAAATTTTCGCGAACTCCACGCCGTCATCAAACACAAAGGAAAAGTCGCGCTCGACGGCAGGGAAGCGCGGCAGCGCTTCATAACGCACCTGGCGCAGATCATGCTGGTAGAGCCGGTCGAGATAGATTTCGGCGAGAAAAACATCCTGCCGCAGTTTGCGCGCCGCTGCCACATCGGGATGAATCTGGCCAAACTGGGCCACGATAGCGCCATCCAGCACGGCGCGGGCAAAGCGTCCCGCATGATAGTAGTCGGCCTTATCTTTATCTTTGCCGGGATCTTTGTCGGGCTGGGCATCGTAGTAAAGTGTCCAATGGCTGAAGGGCGAAAGCAGGCCTTCGATATCGCCCTTCAGATCGAAGAACGACAACGGACGCGCCCCCGCCCCCGGAGCCAGTCCGCGCACCACCTCCGCATCGATGCTGCCCGTGGCGCCTAAACAGATTCGCTTCATCTCCCGCGGCATCGCATCTGCGGCCGGCGCCTCAAAAACATTCCCCGCCTCGAACAGCCGAACATTGTCGCTGCCGCGATTCAGGTTGTAAGCCAGCATGTTCAGCATGCTCGGAACCATCGACGTGCGCATCACCGAAGCCTCGTCGCTGAGCGGGTTCGCGAGATCGAGTTCGGGAGCAGTCGAAAAGCGCCGTGCATCCTCTTTCGAAATAAAAGTCAGCGAAATAGCTTCGCTATAGCCAAGAGCGAGCAGGGAAGACCGCATCCGCGCGTCTTTGTGCGCATCCGGCAAATCGCGAACCTCGCCGCTGTAGGCGGGCAGCGTGTTGGCAAATTTGTCGTAGCCGTGCAGTCGCGCCAGCTCTTCGATGATGTCGATCTCACGCTCGATATCGAGCCGCCAGCTCGGGATGTGGACCAGATAAGTATCTTCGCCGCCCAGAAGCATCATGAAGCCGAGACGAGTAAGAATGCGGTTGATTTCAAGCGAGCTGAGTTTCTCGCCGAGAATGCGCTGAACTTCCCGCAGGTCAAGCTCGACCGGAGCAAGATCAAGCTTGCGCGCGATCACGTCGATCACATCGCCAATCAGCGTGCCGCCGCCGGAATTGAGAATAAGTTCGGCGACTCGATTGGTCGAAGCGACAGTCGATTCAAAATCCGCGCCGCGCTCAAAGCGATGCGAAGCGTCGGTGTGAAGGCCGTGCCGCTTCGACATACGGCGCACTGTGACCGGGTCCCACCACGCGGATTCGATCAGGATGTTCTTCGTCTTCTCAGTGATCATCGTGTCGAAGCCGCCCATCACGCCGGCCAGTCCTACCGGCCTTTTTGCGTCGGCAACGACCAGGTCATCGGTGGAGAGCCTGCGCTCCACGCCATCCAGCGTCTTCAGTATTTCGCCGTCGCTGGCTTTGCGGATAACCAGCCTGCCGCCCTCCAGCAGATCGAGATCGAACACGTGCGTCGGCTTGCCACTCTCCCACAAAACGTAGTTGGTAGCATCCACCGCGTTGCTGATGGGCCGTTGATCAAGCAACTGCAGCCGACCGGCAATAGTCGGCAGCGAGGGTTTGACTGTTACGCCGCGAATTTCGCGCGCCGTGAAGCGAGGACACAGCTCAGGCTCTTGAATGTCGATGGTGACATCAGACTTGCCTTGCCATGGTGGCAACTTTGGCTCGATCGGCTTGAGCGGCAGATCATAGAGCGCCGAGGCCTCGCGAGCCACGCCATAATGATTCATCGCATCGGGACGATTGGTCGTGATGTCGATCTCGAAAACGGTGCTATCGCCTTCGCCCGAAATACCTTCAACAGCAACGCCAGCAAGCGTAAGTTCGCCCGCAAGTTGGGTGTAGTCGACCGGGAGGTCAACGAAGTCGCGCAGCCAATGGGGGCTAATTTTCATTTGAGAAAGCGTCAGCTTCGAGCTTCGGGCTACGAGCAAGCACTATCCGCGTGGGATTGCTCGAAGCCCGTAGCTCGAAGC